>ERZ1036412.9-NODE-9-length-324806-cov-40.154161_pt1 | contig 324806 bp, 313 predicted proteins | sample MGYA00514218_ERZ1036412 | MGnify/ENA primary metagenome ERZ1036412 (study PRJEB33795, sample SAMN09464944) | human gut metagenome | host: Homo sapiens | place: USA: Stanford, California | collected 2016-11 | study: EMG produced TPA metagenomics assembly of the...
TAAATAAGTAGTAAATTGATGTGTTTGTTTCCTTGAAAATGCTGATAGATACTGTATTTTAGCGGATAATCAGATTTTTATTGTGTTTTTATATGAAAATTAGTATAAGAAGGGATCTGATTATGATAAACACAATAATTGAAAAGACATACAATGCTTTCTTAAGTACATTTAATTGCTTCTGAAGCATAATTTGGTGGACCTCTTATACTGCTGTTATATTCACTACATTTGGAACTGTGTATACAATGTCCGCCGATAATCGGCAGTCAAGGAACTCATGTAATAGAAAAGAGTGCCTTGTATCATCATACGACATGGATATGAAAAAACACCGCTAACAAACAGACATGCAGAAAGGCCGGGGCTTTGCAGTTGTGATACATACATCATCATTATGGTTTTCATACTTGTTTTCATGGGACAGCCCCTCCTTTTTTTCGTATTTACAGTGTAGCACAAGCGGCTATAAAAACACAACAGGTATCCTCAAAATAGGAATTTTAAAATCACCTTTTTATTTAAGAGTAACCTGGCACCACTTATTCCAATCATAGTAATCACCTCATGTTCTTGTCAGCGATCCTTGCCGTGTTCATGATTTGAAAGTAAAAAATGACGGCATCATAGCTTTGTCGTCATTTGAAATAAAGCATCCATAATTTCGTTCTTACGCCGCCTGCTGATCTTCAGTACGCGATCAATACCCTTTACATGCAGTTCAAACCCGCGAATGGAGCGGATATATTCGATGTTCACAATATTGGCACGATTGATCTGAACGAAACGGCTGTTTAATTCATTCATCATGCGTTCCATGGAATACATGCGAAATATGTATTCACGATCCTTGGTATATGCATAGATGTCCTTAGAGAAATACTCCATATAAATGATATCCTTTTGTGCAAGCATCTCATAACCGCCATCAGTACGTATCTTAAAATCAGCGTTATCCTGTAAAAACTCAAAAGCATCCTGCAGCGTTCTCTTCAGCTTTTCATCTATTTTGGATTTCAGAACATAGCGGAATACGTTGATTCCAAATGCATCCTCCATACGATCTGCATAATTCGTTACATAGATCACCAGTGTCCGTTCATTGGCAATATACTTTGCCAGATGAATCCCATCCATGCCCGGCATTTCGATATCCAGCAGAAGTATGTCATATATATGTTTACTTCTCAAAAAATCATTTACATTATTATACGTATCGATGAAAAGCTGTTCCTCTAATCCAAAGGCCTCTATTTTATCACGAATCATATTTATATAGCATGGTTCATCATCCAGTAATGCTATATGGTAAACAGTCTGCATATATATTCCCCTGTCTTTTCTTTTATTGCCATTACCAGCAGGCAATGCTGCTGTCGGTTCTTGACTCACTTCCTGCCATAAATGTTCCATTATCAAGCCGCACAATAATCTGCCCGCGTCCGAAGCCGGCAGTCTCCAAATCAACCTGAAGCTGATGACCGCGCTCCTGCAGCTTTCTTGCAATGTTGGTATCAAAGCTGTCCTCTATGATAAATTTTTTATCCTTCACCCACTGCCAGCGGGGTGCATCCAGTGCCTGCTGTGGATTCAGATGAAAATCAATCATATTCATAACCACCTGCACATGTCCCTGGGGCTGCATATAGCCGCCCATGACGCCGAATGGACCAACTGCTTTTCCATTCCTTGTAAGAAATCCGGGAATGATGGTATGGTAGGTACGCTTTCCGGGAACAAGAGCATTGACATGATTGGGGTTCAAAGAAAAATCATGTCCGCGGTTTTGAAGGGCGATTCCTGTGTCCTTTACTACAACCCCACTGCCAAAGCCCATATAATTGCTTTGAATGAAGGATACCATATTTCCTTCGCTGTCTGCTGTACATAAATATACGGTACCGCTTTTCGGCGGCATGTGGACCGCAGGCTGTTTGGCAAAAGCTTCGATTTCCTGCGAACGCTCTCTGCCATAGGCTGCATGTAACAGGCTTTGTACCCCGGTTTTCATATATTGGGCATCTGTAATATGATGCAAGCCGTCTGCAAATGCCATTTTCATCGCTTCAAACTGATGATGAAACATTTCCTCATCCCGCTGTGCAAACTGGAATTCCTTTAATATATTCAATGCCATCAATGCAACGATTCCCTGGCCGTTAGGCGGCAGCTCCCAAACATCATAGCCGTGATAATGTACTGAAACCGGATCCACCCATATTGCCTTATGCTGCTGCAGATCCTTTTTCCGCAGGTATCCGCCGTGTGCGATACTGTCTTCTTCTATACGCTGTGCAAGCTCTCCTTCATATAAGGCGGCTGCCTGTGTTTCCGCTATTTTCTCCAATGTTTTCGCATGATGCGGAAGCTTTACCAGCCGTCCTACCTCCGGTGCCATTCCCTGAAAGGTGAATGCCTGAAACCATTGTGCAAATACCGGATCATCCTTTTTATCCGTATAGCTTCTGACAGCCATCTTCCACATTCTGGAAAGTTCCGGCGGTACCGGATATCCGTCACGGGCATAGGTGATCGCAGGTGCGAGTACCTGTGCAAAGGGCAGCTTTCCAAACCGGCGGCTTAATTCCGCCCACGCCTTGGGTGCTCCCGGTACCGTTACCGGTGTCCATCCATGCTTCGGCATTTCCGTGATACCCTGTTCCTTCAGTTTTTCTATTGAAATTTCCATAGGTGCACAGCCTGAGCTGTTTAAACCGTACATGGCATCCTTGTACCACACAATGGCGAAGGCATCGGAACCGATACCGTTTGCTGTAGGCTCAACAACGGTAAGTGTTGCGGCTGTTGCAATCGCGGCATCAATGGCGTTGCCACCCTCTCGCATAATCTGCAATCCCGCTGCAGCAGCAAGATTGTTTCCGGTTGCAACAACACCGTTTGCGGCTACTGTGGGATAGCGGCCTCTGGTATAGGGCTGATGATATATATTGAACATAAGTAAACCTCCATATGTATTATTATATAGTGTAGCGCTTTCTCTTACAATCCCAAAACCAGGGGAAAATACCTCACAGTTCTTGTATTTATGTTTGTTTTTTGTATAATATGGGTATTCTTTATATGGAAATGAGGGTGTTTATGAAAATTTACTGGGAACTGTTTTCTGTCTTTATGCGGATCGGAGCCTTTACCTTTGGTGGAGGCTATGCCATGCTGCCGCTGATACAGAAGGAAATTGTGGATAAAAAACATTGGGCCACAGAAGAGGAAATTATGGATTACTATGCGGTTGCGCAGTGTACACCGGGAATCATCATGGTGAACACGGCAACGTTTATCGGCTTTTATGAGAAAGGAATCCTTGGTGCTATTATCGCAACGCTGGGTGTTGTTACGCCAAGCATCATCATTATTCTGCTGATTGCCTCTGTGCTTACCACCTATTCCTCACTTGCTATGGTTCAGCATGCTTTAGCAGGTATCCGTGTCGCGGTTTGTGTTCTTGTTTTAAACGCTGTAGTCAAGCTCTGGAAAAGCGGCATTAAGGATACCTTCGGCATCTTGTTATTTGCCGTTGTCCTAGCTGCAATCACCTTTACCAGCGTATCAACCGTCCTTGTTGTTATCATCGCCGCATTACTCGGTGTGATTGTCTGTGCACTTCGCCGCAGGGAGGTGAAGGAATGAATCTGGAGTTATTGCTGCTTGCCTTCTACGAATTTTTCAAAACCGGACTGTTTGCCCTTGGAGGTGGTCTGGCTACCATACCGTTTCTTACGGAAATGATGAATAAATATCACTGGTTTACTGCAGATATGCTGACCGACATGATTGCTGTGAGTGAATCAACACCGGGTGCAATCGGTATCAATATGGCAACCTACACCGGTTATCATATCAATGGTGTGCTGGGTGGTATCATTGCGACGCTTGGGCTTGTTGCGCCAAGCATCATCGTGATCTGTATCGTTGCGCAGTTTCTGAAGAAGTTTAAGGACAGTGAGCTGGTGAAATCCGTTTTCTACGGTATTCGTCCAGCAGTCACTGCACTCATCGCCTCTGCCGGTATAACGATTTTCATCGCTGCTTTATTTCAGGATAGTGAAAATTTCATGGAAATGGTCAAATGGCCGTGTATCCTGCTGTTGGCCGTTATCTTTTATTTATCGAATAAACGCAAATGGCATCCAATTTTATGCATTGCTGCTTCCGCCGCTGTGGGTATGCTGTTTCAGCTGTAGAATATATGGGAAGCTTCGCTCCCTATATTTGCAACAAATTATTTCATATTCAAAACGATTGAAAAACGTAAAATCGCTAATATTTTAATTTATATCAAAGAAAGTGAACTTATAGATTTCAACGATATTTTATCCATATTCATCAGAAAAAGAAGGGGTCTTTCGCATTTGGGCAAGTCCCATAAGGAAGTAATTTCTATGTAAGGTTCGGTGCAATCTCTAAAGAGGTTGCACCGTTTCTTTATTATGCTACAAAACGATATTCGTGTGGATTTTTACGGATTTCTTCCATCATTATAATGATTTCATCTTCGGTTGGAATTTTAAACATTCCGACCGCTGTAAAGTAAATATCCACTTTTACATAACAATGACCGCTTGATTTATCGTTGTTGTGGACCTCAATGCGCTCAATTAGAGAATTGACCAGAGTGGGGGTTAGTTTCTTAATATCTGTCATTTCACGAAAGGTACGGAGCAGTAATCTCAAGTCGAGACTTTTTTGTTCGGCTTTGTCTAAAACCGCTTGAGCTTCGGATACAGTAATTGCAAGTTCTTTTTGTTCTTTTTCATATTTTGAAACTCGTCTTTCGTAAACATCATCTGACAATCTTCCAAAAGTATTATCCTCGTAAAGTTTATCCATCAAGCGTTCCAATTCTTCAAGTCTTCGCTTGCCGTACTCAACCGTTTCCTGCATTTTTTTAAATTCAGCTTTACGAATCGCCTTGTTTTTCATTGCCATCATATAAAGAAAGACGGGTTCGTGACAGCGAACAAAATCAGCAAAGTCGCTGATAGCTTCCATTACAATTTTTTCAAGTACTACATTTCGGATATAGTGAACTTTACAAGTACCTCTGCCGGATTTATAGTTGGAGCAACAATAAAATTCTTGATTTGTATTCAAACTTTTAGCAGAGCAAAAATAAAGTTTCGCACCACAATCAGGACAAAAAACAAGACCTGAAAATAGACTTTGCCGTCCTGTCGCAGCAGGACGGCGCTTATTTTTGCGAAGCTCTTGTACCCTTAGCCAATCCTCCTCCGGGATAATCGGTTCCTGCATATTAGGAATAATCTGCTGTTCTTCGATAGGGTTATAAATGACCTTGTGAACCTTGTAACTGACAGTAGTAGATTTGAAATTTACCGCACATCCCGTATATTGTCTATTTTCAAGAATGTGTACTATAGTTTTCTGATCCCACGCACATGGATTTAGCGGTATCTTTTGAGAGTGTTTTCTACCGACAGATTCATAATAAGCAGATGGAATTAAAATATTTTCTTTTTCCAACTGTCTTGCGATTTGTGACGGCCCTCTTCCGCCAAGCGCTAAGGCAAATATTTTACGCACAATTTGTGCGGCAGGTTCATCAATTAACCACTTCTCCCGATTTTCAGGATCTTTCACATATCCAAAAGGAACAGATGATGAAACACGCTTTCCGTTATCTGCTTTGGACTGCCATACAGCACGAATTTTCTTGCTTGTCTGAGCTGCATACCATTCGTTAAAAATATTGTAAAACGGCAGCATTTCCATCCCTTCACCTGTAGTGCTGTTGACATTCTCCTGAATGGATATAAAGGTAATGCCAAGTGAAGGATAAACGATTTGTGTCAGTCTGCCGGCTTCGACCTGTTCACGACCAAAGCGAGACAAATCTTTCACGATGATTCTGCTGATTTCTCCGTTTTCAGCCATTCTCTGCATACGCTGAAAAGCTTCCCGATCAAATCGAGTTCCCGAAATCCCATCATCCACGAAGAACATTGTATTCTTGTAACTGTGTTTTTTGGCATAATCAAGTAAAATCTGTTTTTGATTCGTAATTGAATTTGATTCATCAATCTCGCCTTTCTTTTTGTCATGATCTTTCATGTCCTCAACAGATAAACGACAATATAGGGCGGTGATCAATTCATCAGGATTTGCAATTTGTCCCTTGTTTTTATTTTTAGTTGTCATAATATTTTTCTCCTTTCTGACAACCGGACACTGCAAAGGCATTCTTATTTTACAGTGTTCGGTTATCTTTTTTCTATTGTGTGGTTAAATTAAATTTTCAGAAAGAATCAATTTTTTGAATTGTTCCATAACGCTTTGTGTTCCTTTTGGATTAAAATGAGTAGATACTTCGTAAACTGTACCTCCAATTTTGGTTTTGAAGGTACCTTCGCTAAATTTGCAAGCGTCTCCATAATTTAAGATTTTTCCATTTTTACAGGGAATAAAGTAATCTGCAATGCAGGCAGTCTCATTATTAGAATGAATATCTATTTTTTTAGTCATAAAAATTCTCCTTATCTTGAATCTCTGTCACGCAGCCGTTTTCGATGGTACGCTTCGCAGAGTTTTACAATGGTTTCTTCCATTTGAGTAATAGTGTAGTCTTTCGGAAAATATTTGCGGATACGTTCAGCGGGAATCTTCACACGCTCTTTCTGATTGGCCTTTTCTTCGCTCATAATGGCGGATAACTGTTCTTTCGTGAATAACCCCTGTATACTGAGAGCCTTTAAACGCTGTGCCTGAGATAAATTAGGCGTACAGTCACCGTACTCCATTTCCGACAGCAGCATTGTCTGTTCTCCGGGGAGCAGATAGGATAGCTCGACAGCAGGAGTGAAAGCAATCCGCTTTTCATCAACCATATCCAAAATAGGCGGGATAAGGTTAGTGAGACGGATATAGCGTTTAACTGTGTCTTTGCTTGTGTTATCACTCTCAGCAATAATTTCAGTTGCCAACTTCGGTGCAACTTGCTCCGAAGTTAAGTCAGAGCGTTTCCCTTGATGTCGTAATGCTTCGGCTTTCAGCTTGTAAGCGAAGGCTTTCTCCGATGGTAAAATATGTTCTCGGTGCAGATTGCTGTCTACCACTGCAATGGCAGCGGCGTCACGATCAAGGGGAACAATTAAGGCAGGAACTTCTTTTATCCCTGCCTTTACTGCTGCACGGAACCGTCTGTGTCCCGATACAATTTCATATTCATCTGCGGTGTTTTCTTTTGGTCGGACAATTAACGGAGACAAAATACCTTGCTCCTGAATGCTCTCGATCAAAGCGTTCATTTCTTCGTTGTCCTGAACCTTAAACGGATGTCCCTCAAAGGGGAAAAGTTTTTCTATTGCAATATTTTTTGGTGTGTTTTTCATCGTTCATAATTCCTTTCTCTGTTTTTGGTTTTTACTTGTATTTCCATAGCACGCTCGGTTTCAAGCAATTTCAAGATATGCGGATACCGCTCGGTGATGGATTGTGCAGTTTTGAGATCTTCACGCAAAGGTTTTAACTTTGCAGAGATTTTTCTTGCCGCCGTTTTGTTCTGTTCTTTTTCTTCTTCTGATTTCGGGCGGCGGATACGGTTATAAATTTTCTGCCGCTCTGATTCCAAAGCAGAAATATCTGCGGATTTCTTCTCGATAAATGAAACAAGCTTCTGTGCGGAATCAATTTGATTCTCACAAAGAAGCTTGTATTCCTTTAAGGTTTGATCTAATTTTCTGACTTCCTGACGTAGTGCCGGAGATAGAGGCTTTGGGGATGACGGCTCTATATTATTGCCTGTAATCAGCTTCCAAAGCTCAATAATCAATGCAAACGCAAGCTGCATCCCGTCCATACGCTGCGCTTTGTTAAATTCGTATTCAAGCTGTAACAGCGGTGCATATCGTTTTGGAATACGAATTGCGTAAAGAGTAATATTTTTCTGATTATCAATCAGTCTCTGCCGTATTTTCTCCTGCGTGTATTGCTCGCCTAACGAATCAAGACGGACAGAGCGTTTCCAACTGGGAGTGATAATGGAGGGATGACGGTAATCGCTGTTTCTTGCATAGCTGTAACCGAGATTTTTCAGGTATAAATCGAATGCTTTCCAATTGGTTGTATTTGAAATTGCTTGATCAATATCCCGTTTTAAAATATCTCGGTGAGTTAAACCACCGCTTTTGTGAATCCAATAGTCTTTCTTTCGATTACCTGTGAATTTACTCGGCGGCAGTACGCTTTTCCCTCGTTCTAAGCAAACTGCATCGGAAATCTCTCTTAACTTGTAATGGTCGGAAATATGGTTCTCAAATTTCCGACCGGTGCGAAAAGATACTGAATTAACCACAATATGATTGTGAAGATTATCTGTGTTCAGATGGGTGGTGACGACTATCTCGTAATCCTTGCCCCACATACGCCTTGCCGTTTCCAGTCCGATTTGATGTGCTTCTTCAGGCGTAACCTCGCCACTTACAAAACTCTGATAACCGTGATAGGCAACATTCCCGCCGAGCTTGCCGTAACGACGCTTAGTAGCCATCATATATTCGTATGCTCTTTGTTTCGGACAGTTGATACTAGAAACATACATCGTTTGATCCGTCTTTTTATCATTCTCAACATAACGGAGTGCCGCATATAAATCTTCATCCAAGAATTTCTTGTCGATGGTTTTGTCAGGGTTACGGGCATAGTCGATTACTTCTTTCAGCCTGTTTTTGACAGGCCAGAATCCGGTGGTTGCCATTTACGCATATCCTCCTTCCGTGGTAATAAAAGTTCCGAATGAATTTCATCAATCAGTGAAAGCAGTTTGTTTTCTGTTTCGGGCGTAAATCCCGCTGTGTTGTCAAGCTGACACAATTTGTTATAGAAATCAAAAAAGACATCGGGAAGAACCGTTATCGGTTCATATCCCAATGCCCTTTGCACCAGATATTCACTAATAGATAAATTGCATTTTTCGGCAAGTTGTTTGATTTTGTCTTTATCTTTTTGATTTACCCGAATGTCAATTCGGGCAAATTTTTCTTTTGGTTTTCTATTCATAGATATATCATTCCTTTCAAAATGGGGTGTTAGGGGTGGGAGTCCCTAAGGATTAAATCGGCTAAACAGCCGATTTTGAGTTGGAACTTGCCGTACAAGTTCCCTGCTTGTTACCGTATGAGACATCATTCTTTTTTCATAAATTCAGGCAGCTCATAATCTTTCAAATAATCATCGCAGTAACAATATTCGTAAACTTTGTATGGCGGCTTTTCAGGCTTGTGCCAACGCTTTTGTATTGTAACCACATATACAGGCGAACCGACTGCCGGAATATCCATACCAAATTTGCTTAATTCAGCGAAGCTCATTGTTAACCATATATTCGGAAAGTCCGGGGATACAATGAGGGTTTCACATCTCTTTTTCGTGTGGCTGATAAACACATCACGAACCCACCCAACAGTTTCTCCGTCAAGAAACGGCTCAATAAATTGTGTTCCATCATAATATTCAATCGCATTGCAAATATTACCGCTTATATCAACTGTTTTCTTCTTGTAATAGTTATTAATCTGTTTCATAGAATTATCTCCTTTTTTGAATAAAAGTGTTTGTTCAATAAGGGACATCAAAGTGATGCCGCAGGGCATTTCAGAGCATAAAAAAGCGGCATCATCTTGATGCCGTCATTCACCGAAAAACATATCGAGGGAATCCATAAGCTCGTTTTCTTCTTCGGACAGTATTTCAGTTGTCGGCTCGGCTTGTGCCTGTACTACCGATATGTTCCGCAAGCATTCTGCTATAGTTTCCCTTACTATCTCAGCTAAATTATTATCCTGCTCGAAATACCCATTGATTGCCGAAATTACGGCTTTGTTTTTTGAACCGGACAGGTTTTGCAAAAGCTCCCAAGCCTTGCGGTCAGCTTCGTTATCCAAGTTAAACCTAAGGCTCATTCGTTTGATACTCATAACGCACCGCCGTTTTTAATCAATTTCATTTCCAGCATTCGTTCATAACCTTTAGCAGTAGCACAAATATCATCGTTTACAGTAATACGGCTTTCGTCATATTCAGCAAAGTTACGGATCATACAACCGCCTCCTCCGACAATATACAGCTTCATCAGTTTTGAATCGTAGCCGTGTTCACGCAGTCTGCGGAAAATACCTTCCACATACTCTTTTGCAGTATTGGATATTGTTTTCAAATAGTCGCCGTCAATATCTGCTGCGCCGAAACGAAGCACACGGGTAATCATTTCTTCGGGCGGCTCTGCGTGATGAATTCTCATTAGATTCTCACGGATATGGAGCATACACTGGTGTGTTCCAAATTTCTCGGTAAAACAGCGGTGGGGGTTCGGTTTTTTATCATTGACGAACATAATATTCATCGTGCCGTTGCCAATATCGCAGAGCATATTTACACCTGAAAAATCGGATAAGTGATTGACAATAGCGGCAAATCCCTGTGGGTAAACATCTGCACCGACAATGCGGATATGATAATCCTTGCCTTTGAAATTAAAGTCAACTGTTTCGTTCTTCAGCAAATATCGTTTGAATTCTTCTCGCTGTTCGCTTACCCAAGTCAGCGGAAGCCCGGCGGCAATCAATACATCAGCAGAATAGATTTTTGCAATATTCAGCTCTCGTGCGATTGCGGCAAGCGTAAGAATATAATAATCCTCATCCAGCATTTTATCTGCTGAAAACTCCTTATGCTCTGCGCCAATAAGATAATACTTGTTATTCCAAACAAGCAGATTGTCTTTGAAAATTGGTTCTTTATCATATACGGTCACACCTGTCTGGAAACAGCAATTAGCCGTTTTCATATTTCCATAGCCGTGGTCAACACCGATGATATAGGTTTCTTTATATTTTTTCATTGTGATTGTCCTCCTTGATTTTAATGATTTCTTGTTTGCTTCCTGAAAAAACAGGACAGACACCACTACTTATCATCAAACAGCTTTGGTGTCCGCATTGCATACATAGGGTGTCCTTAATTTTGATTTGTTGTGATTTTATCAGATTGTACTGCACCCAAAAGACCTCCTTTCTGCTTTTGCGCATAAAAAGAACACCTACCGATTTATACATCAATAGGTGTTGTTAGATAATTTTCTTATTGCTGAATCCTAAATCTTCACCGCTGAACTTTTCGTAAGCTAAGCCAATCTTTCGGATTCTTTTGTGAATAGCACTGTGAGTTTTGAAACCTAATTCTTCTGCAATTTTTTCGAGTGTCACATCATCCATTCGCATTGTGAGTATTTTCCTGTCTGTTTCAGAAAGCGTGTCTAAAAATTTGCTGACTGCAATCGGCTCTAATACGGTACTCTCAACATTAACACTGTCATCTGGAATGTCCCACTCCATGCCGTCTGTATTCTCTGCATACTTTTCTTTTAATTCATCAAGAGATTCAACGGATATTTTTGCACGGGTGTGATACCACTTGCGGTAAAAATCAATTTTTTGTCGGCTCTTTCGATAATCAAAATCTTCAAAGCAGCGATATTCTGCCGCCACAGCAATGATCTCATTCATATTGTGTTTTGCCATTATTTTAGGAACGAGCCAAGTGAATGTTTCTGAGATTTCTTCTTCGGATATATATCCGAGGTCTTCGTCTACATTGCTGCTTTTTAATATCTCCAGTGACTTAGGGATAACCCCTTCATCTTCCATTCCTTTAATCCAAATAGAAGCTGCGTGCGCATATCTCCAAGACGGCTCATATCCTGAATAAATTTCCCTTTTTGCGCCAAGCCCCATAAAAGGCCATACCATAAAGGCGTAAGCGTCGATTATTACCAGCTTAAACAAATCACTTTCTACTATTTCTATGACACGACGATCCTGAAGCAATTTTCTTGGATTTCTTGGAATACTGTTTATTTCTTCTCCGCACTTATCCAAAATGCTTTTGGGGATGAAATAGAACGCAGAAATATATTCTGCATTGCGAAACGGCGTGATCTCGCCGTTTTTTCTTTTTAGTAATATCGGCATGTTTTGTGCCTCCTTTCCAGAGAGTATGCTCTCTATATATTAAACGACATAAAAATCTTATTTTGTTCCTGAATTATAAAAATATTATAATCTTTTTTGCGAAGAAACTCAATAAAGTTGGCACAAATGTTATATTAAAAGGCTTTTAAATTGACTTTTGCTTTAAAATATGATAGTATGTTAGTATGTAAACTTACATACTAATTTAGAAACGGTGGTGATTACTTGATTGTTGATGATTCTATGAAATTCTGTAATTTGCTTGCGCAAATGATAAAAGAGGCAAAATTATCAAATATCAAGTTTTACACCGCACTTGGCATAAAAAAACCATACTTTTATGATATTTTAAGTGGCAAAGTGAATCCGCCTCCCCCGGACAGACAAATCGCAATGCTCCAATTGTTAAATCCCAAGTCTGAGCAAATCCCATTGTTTTTTGATTTGGCTGCACAAGAGCGAAATGAAGTGCCCGCTGATATTGCACAAGCTTTAAAAAATAAAGATTTGTGTAGAGAATTGCGAAATGGTATAGACTACGAAAAATTATTAAAGAACGGAGAGTGTAAAGATGAGTGATAATAAAAGAGAACAAGAGAGAACAGAACTTTACCGTACAATATGGGCACTTGCCAATGAACTTAGAGGAAGTGTTGACGGTTGGGATTTCAAACAATATGTTTTGGGTATGCTGTTTTATAGATATATATCCGAAAATCTTACAACCTATCTGAACAAAGGCGAATGGGATGCAGGAAACACTGATTTTGATTATTCTAAAATCAGTGATGAAGAAGCTTCAGCCGTTAGAGATGAGATGGTACAGGTAAAAGGATTCTTCATCCTGCCCAGTGAATTGTTCGGTAATTTATTAAACAGAATTAAGAAAGCTGATAAAGACGCTAAAGATAAAGCAGAAAAAGATGGAAAAGAAGTAGAAGTCGCTGATTTGGACGAAAACCTAAACGAAATATTGCAAACGAACTTTAAAAACATTGAAGCGTCTGCCATTGGTACCCCAAGCGAAGAGAACTTTAAAGGATTGTTTGATGATATAGATGTCAATAGCAATAAGCTTGGACCAACAGTAATTAAAAGAAATAAAAGACTTAAAAAGTTAATCACTGTTATCGGGGATATGGATCTTGGTAATTATCAAGACAATTCCATCGATGCTTTTGGGGACACCTATGAGTATCTGATGGGAATGTATGCTTCTAATGCCGGTAAAAGCGGTGGTGAATATTTTACGCCTCAAGAGGTATCCGAACTACTTACAAAGATTTCGCTTGTTGATAACAAAGGTAATATGAAAATAGAAGTAAATAAAGTGTATGATCCGGCGGTGGGTAGCGGCTCATTGCTTTTGAAGTTTGCAAAAATTCTTGGCAAAGAGAATGTCCGCAATGGATTTTTCGGTCAAGAAATCAACATAACCACCTACAACCTTTGCCGTATCAATATGTTTCTGCATGACATCGGCTATGATAAATTCAGCATTGAACACGGCGATACTTTAGTTGATCCTAAGCATTGGGATGAAGAACCGTTTGAAGCCATCGTTTCCAATCCTCCGTACTCTATTAAATGGGAGGGCTCTGATAACGGAACACTAATCAACGATCCGCGTTTCTCTCCTGCCGGTGTATTGGCTCCTAAATCAAAAGCGGACTTTGCTTTTATTATGCATTGCCTTAGCTGGCTTGCTACAAACGGGACAGCAGCAATTGTTTGCTTCCCCGGTATTATGTATCGTGGCGGAGCAGAACAGAAAATCAGAAAATATCTGATTGATAACAACTATATTGAATGTATCATCCAGTTGCCTGATAACCTTTTTTACGGAACAAGTATTGCGACTTGTATTATGGTTCTCAAAAAATCCAAAGTCGACAACCAAACTTTGTTTATTGACGCTTCAAAAGAATTTATCAAGTCTACGAACAGCAATAAGTTAGGAGATGGATCCGTAAGTAATGAACCTAATAACATTCAGAATATATTAAACGCTTATATCAATCGAAAGACTGAAAAACATTTTACTGCTCTTGTTAAACATGAAGATATTGAAAATGCAGATTACAATCTTTCTGTGTCAACTTATGTAGAAAGTGAGGATACAAGAGAAGTTATTGATATAGCCGTCCTTAACAAGCAAATATCTGAAATTGTTCAGCGTGAAAATACATTGCGTGCCGAAATTGATGCGATTATAGCTGAAATTGAGGTGAACTAAATGAATTTAGCGACTAAAGTGTTAAACAAACCAATTGGGTCATATGTTGCCACACTACCATTTATTGACATAAAAAAATATTTTTATTCTGAGTATGAGACCCAAGACGATGAAGATATGATCAGTTTACAGAATGGTGATTTTGTAGAAATTGATGCCGGTAGAATTGCATTAAATTTTTACTGTAAAAAGTGTGAAGATTCGAGAACATTCATGTCTCCAGATAGATTGCATGCTCTTATTATTAATGAGAATCTTATTAGTGTTGACGCTTTCTTGCAGTGTCCTGTATGTAAAACTGAAATTCAAGTTTGGTTTTTACTTGAAGTTAAGGACATGTTTACTGAAGAGCCAAAAGTAAAAATTTTAAAGAGAACTGAAAAGCTTTCAAAAAATGTAAGTGAATTACGAGAAAATTCATTTGGTATATATACTGACTTACTTGAAAAAGCTATGAGAGCGTCACGAGAAGGTTTTGGAGCAGGTGCTATAATATATTTGCGCAAAGTTTTTGAACAGGTGACAAGTAAAGCAGCTAAGGCTTCTAACATTTCTACAACATATATTAATAGCAAGGGCGAAGAAAAACGAAAAACTTTTAAACAATTATTAAAAGACGTAGATAATAAATGTTCTATTATTCCTGCTGAATTTTCAAAAAATGGATATAAACTATTTGGTAAGCTTAGCGATGTAGTGCATGGTGAATACGATGAGGAAATTGCATTGGAAAAATTCAGTGCGTTTTATCGTCTTGTTACAGGAATTATCGAAAACATAAAGAGTAAAGAGGAATTTCAAAGTGCTCAGCAAGCGTTGGGATTGTCTGAAGGCGGTGATAAAAATGAATAAACTAGAACAACTTATAAATGAACTTTGCCCAGAGGGTGTAGAATATAAAGCACTTGGAGAATTGGGAGAATTTTATAGTGGGCTTAGTGGAAAATCAAAAGACGATTTCAGCAATGGGAATGCGAAATTTATTACATATATGAATGTGTTTTCAAATCTATCTTTAAAAATAGATGTTGATGATAAAGTAAAAATTGGAGAAAACGAAAATCAAAACACTATACAATATGGAGATGTTTTATTTACAGGTTCTTCGGAAACTCCCGAAGAATGTGGTATGTCATCGGTTTTAACATCAATAACAGATGAAAAATTATATTTGAATAGCTTTTGTTTCGGATTTAGATTTTATGATAAAAAGCTTATGTTGCCAGAGTTTTCTAAGTATGTTTTCCGTTCAAGTGAGATTAGAAAGCAGATAAAAAGGACAGCCAGTGGTGTTACAAGATTCAATGTTTCTAAAAAGAAGATGGAAAAAGTAACAATCCCCCTTCCTCCTTTACTGGTACAAGAAGAAATCGTTCGTATACTGGATAAATTTACGGAACTCACTGCGGAACTCACTGCGGAACTCACTGCGAGAAAACAGCAGTATGAGTATTATAAAGATAGTTTATTGACTTTCAGCGATGATATTGAGCGTAAAACTCTACAAGAATGTACTAAAAGAACCGATAACATCAAGTGGTCAGAAAATACGGAGAAAGAATTTCAATATATCGACTTATCATCAGTTAGTAGAATCGATAACAAAATTTATGAAACACAGTGTATTAACATCGAATCTGCCCCTAGTAGAGCACAACAACTTGTTCATAGCCAAGATGTTCTTTTTGGATCTACAAGACCTATGTTAAAAAGATGTTGCTTAATTAGCGATGAATATCATAACCAAATTTGCAGCACAGGTTTTTGTGTTTTAAGAGCTAATACAGATTTTGTTTTACCTAAATGGATTTTCTTTATGATTTCTACAAGTGATTTTTACAAACATATTGAAAAATATCAAAAAGGCGCAAGTTATCCTGCTATATCTGACACAGAAATAAAGTCTTATAAAATTGCTGTACCACCTATTTATGAACAACAGCGCATTGTTGATATTCTTGACCGTTTCGATAAGCTTTGCAACGATATCAGTGAGGGATTACCTGCCGAAATTGAAGCAAGACAAAAGCAATATGAATATTATCGAGATAAGCTTTTAACTTTTAAGAAAAAGGAGGCGGCGGAAAATGAATAGCTTTGAAATTGTGGCAAGCTCTACTGAAAGTACGGTAGTGGCTGAGTACACACCCGAAAAAAGAAAAAGCACCGACTATCAAAGCGAAGCGGCGCTTGAACAAGATTTTATAAATCGCCTTGTCAGTCAGGGCTACGAATACATTACTATAAAAAGCGAACAGGACTTAATTGACAACCTCCGTACACAGCTTGAAAAACTGAATAACTACACCTTTTTCGATAAAGAGTGGAACGACTTTTACAACAGCGTTATTTCTAACGGAAATGATGGCATTGTAGAGAAAACCCGCAAAATACAGGAAGACTATCTGCAAAACCTTACCCTTGATAACGGATATGTAAAAAACATCAAGCTGATCGACAAAACCAACATTCATAACAATCATTTGCAGGTAATAAACCAGTATGAAGAAGACGGCGGAAAGCATGATACTCGTTATGATGTGACGATTTTGGTAAACGGATTGCCATTGGTGCATATCGAGCTTAAAAAACGAGGGAACGCAATTCGAGAAGCGTTTAACCAAATCAATCGATACCAGCGTGACAGCTTTTGGGCAGGCAGCGGATTGTATCAGTATGTACAGTTGTTTGTAATCTCCAACGGTACGCATACAAAGTATTACTCTAACACAACAAGATTTCAGCATATCAAAGATAATGCAGAGAAAAACGCAGCAAAAAAGAAAAAGACTTCTAATAGCTTTGAATTTACAAGTTATTGGACGGATGAAAAAAACCGCACCATCCCGGACCTTGTGGACTTTACAAAAACCTTTTTTGCAAAACATACACTGCTTAATATTTTGACTCGTTACTGTGTGTTTACTTCAGAGGATTTATTGTTGGTAATGCGTCCTTATCAAATTGCGGCAACTGAAAAAATTCTAAACCGCATTATCGTTTCTACCAATCTCAAAAAAAACGGCAGAAAAGAGGCAGGCGGTTACATTTGGCATACCACCGGAAGCGGCAAGACTTTAACAAGTTTTAAAACTGCACAGCTTGCTCAAGGATTGAATTTCATTGATAAAGTATTATTTGTTGTTGATAGAAAAGATCTTGACTACCAAACAATGAAAGAATACGACAGATTTGAAAAAGGTGCTGCCAACAGCAACACCTCTACTAAAATTCTGCAAAAACAAATAGAAGATGATAATGCAAGAATCATCATAACAACCATTCAAAAGTTAGATAAATTCATATCCAAGAACAAAGAACATGAAGTTTATAAAAAACATATTGTTATGATTTTTGATGAATGCCATCGTTCTCAGTTTGGAGATATGCACAAGTCTATTACAAAGCACTTTAAAAATTATCATATCTTCGGGTTTACAGGCACCCCTATTTTTGCAATAAACTCGAACAGTTCCAACGCTCCGAATATGCGTACCACAGCGCAGGTTTTCGGCGGTGAACCGGATGAAAACGGAAACAAAGTAAGACCACTGCATGCATATACCATTGTTGATGCTATCCACGATGGAAATGTCTTGCCTTTTAGAATTGATTATATCAACACGATCAAAAACCCTGAGCTTTTATACGATAAGCAAGTAAAGGCAATTGACCGTGAAAAAGCTTTGCTTGATCCTAAAAGAGTATCTGAGATTACACAATACATTCTTGAACATTTTGAGCAGAAAACTTATCGCAATCAAAGCCGTTCCTATTATGACCATAAAGTGATTACGAATGTAGAAAAAATGGCAAAGTCCAAGAATAATACTGTATCAGAGCAAAAAACAACTACAAAAGTAAATGGTTTTAATTCCATTTTTGCAGTCGCTTCTATTCCGGCAGCGATTGCATATTACAATGAATTTAAAAAACAAATGGAGGAAACAGGTCATAAATTAAATATTGCTACGATATTCAGTTTTAATCCAAACGAAGAAGATCCGGATGATATCTTGCAAGATGAGAATTTTGACACAAGCGGTCTTGATCAGACTTCACGGGATTTTCTTGACAGTGCGATTGATGATTATAATAAGCTGTTTAATGTTAGCTATGATACATCCGCCGATAAATTTCCCAACTATTATAAAGATGTATCATTGAGAATGAAAAATCGTGAGATTGATTTGCTGATCGTAGTCAATATGTTTCTAACGGGATTTGACGCTACTACTCTCAATACCTTATGGGTAGATAAGAATTTAAAAGATCATGGTTTGATACAAGCGTTTTCCCGTACCAATCGTATTTTGAACTCAGTTAAAACATTTGGAAACATTGTTTGTTTTAGGAACCTTGAAACAGCCACTAATAATGCCTTAGCGCTTTTTGGGGATAAAAACGCAAGAGGTATGGTTATTCTAAAAACTTACAATGAGTATATGAATGGCTATGAAGACGAACAAGGAAAACATATTGAAGGTTATAACGAGCTTGTAGCCAGACTGGTAAACGAATTTCCGATAAGCAGTCAAATCATCGGCGAAGATAACGAAAAAGAATTTATCAAACTGTTTGGTCGCATTTTGAAATTGAGAAATATTTTAAGGTGTTTTGATGATTTTGAAAGCGACAGTTCTGTATCCGTTAGAGATTTACAGGATTATCAAAGCATTTATATTGACTTATATCAAGATTATGCTAAAAAAAGTGACATTGAAAAAGAACGAATCAACGATGACATTGTCTTTGAAATTGAACTTATTAAGCAGGTCGAGGTCAATATAGATTATATCTTGATGCTCGTTGCCAAATATCACGAATCAAATTGTGAGGATAAAACGATTCTTGCTAATATTAATAAATCAATAGATGCAAGCGTTGAGCTGCGCAGCAAAAAAGCTTTAATTGAGGGATTTGTTGCCCAAATGACAGTAAAAACAGATGTTGAAAAAGACTGGAAAGACTTTGTAAAAAAGCAAAAAGAACAGGACTTAGAAACAATCATCAAAGATGAAAAACTAAAACACGATGAAGCTCAAAAATTTATAGAAAACTCATTCAGAGATGGTGGAATAAAAACCACTGGAACAGATCTTGATAAAATTTTACCGCCAATTTCAAGATTTTCAGGTGGTTCAAATAGGGCTTTGAAAAAACAAACTGTCATTGATAAGCTAAAAGACTTTTTTGAAAAATATTTCGGCTTAGTATAACACAAAATCCGCTACCAGCTTTTTACCGGTAGCGGATTTAACTATATTAGCATCAATTCATGATTTATGATTTCTGCCGCTATGTTACGGATATTGTTCATTCGCCGAACCCATTCCATCTGATCTTTTGCTTTAAGTTCTTCTGTTATGTCTTCGCTTTCTGCCAGTTGCTTTACGAGTTGAAGAAACAAATTTTCAGCTTGGTTTTCAATATCGACAAGATAGTCGTTTAGTTTCCTGCTTGTCAACAGGTTCATATAAATAATTTTATGGTGTTGTTTCAAATATCTTGCGTGTCGCTGTCCCCATACTCCGATCGGTTGATCTTGTTGTTCGGGCAAAATGAGATTTGGCAGCAGATAATCTCCTACCTGAGTGTATGTACCACCCATTTGTTCAAATAATGACTTTTCCATAGTATTTTCCTCCTGTATTTTAGTGTACTTTTATTTTACAGAAAGATGGGTAATGAAACCAATGTGCCGATTATAAAAAAATACCGAGAAAAACCGGTTACAGTTTTTCTCGGTATTTATCTTTGAGTTTGCCTTTGCTTAGTCCGATAAATGCGTGACATAAATGATTTTTAAATTACTTCTTTATCGGGCGTTAGCCTTGTGTGAAGCACCTCTTTTTTACTCTACTTCACCCATGTCTAATCTATCTCTGTTCCTTATTAACAGATAGATTTCCTATCATAAAAACGGAAGGATATCCAACAATAACGGTGATAGATATTGTCGGATAAGATATTTACACCGAAAATATCTTAAGCATTATAATCTCGAAATAGATTCTCCCTCATGATTTGTGTTAGCAGTAAAAGCTATATCTATCTTATATTCAAAAAGATTGAACTTTTAATCGTGCTAAGCTCAATCTTATATAGAATAATAAAGTTTATTAAAGAAACATCAGCATATATAACGGGTAATCCTCTATCCTTTCAGATATATTTAAATTTCTGATAGAAAAGCGTAATGCTCTTTTCGGCTCATACTTATCTATATACGCTTTTAGACTTCTTGCCCTTGTGTTCATGGAGCTTTTCACTTCAATCGGTACAATACCGCAATCCTGTTCAATAATAAAATCTATCTCTGAATGAGAAGACGGTTCAAAATAATGCAAACTGTATTTATTGAATGTCAGCATCTGCGCCACAATGTTTTCATAGATTGCTCCCTTATATACACCTAACTCATTCTTCAGAATATCCTGCATCACAGTTTCTTTGAACTGAGAGAGTAATAAGCCAGTATCACTCATATATATCTTATATACAGAAGATTCCTCATAGGCCTCCATCGGTACATCGATACATTGCAGCCGGTAACAAAATGAAATAGTCCCGCTGTCTTTCAGCCACTGAAGGCTGTTTTCAAAATGCGCTGCCTGTCCTCCCTTTCTCACGAGCTTATATTGGAACTTCTTATTTTCTTTTGCGAGCTGCAGAGGAATGGAACGAAAACATTCATGTGTTCTTATTTTTTCTGATGCATCTGCGTATTTTGCCATATCCCGATAGTAGCCTTCTACGATTTGCTGCTGAATATTTCTTGTCTTTACAAAATCCCCGGTTTCCACAAAGGTTTTCACCGCTTCCGGCATACCCCCGGTTATTATGTAATTTCTGAAGTGCTTCATATATTCCTTATGAATACCTTCATTTACTCTTCGCTTTTCTGTATAACATTCCTTAAGGTAGGAAATATGTTCAGCTTTTAAGCCAACAGCATATAAAAATTCCATAAATCCCATTGGTTGCATTTCCATGGATTCCACATAGCCTACAGGATAGGAGGAAGTACGATTCACAGCTACTCCCAGCAGACTGCCGCTCAATATGTAATCATAAGGTGTTTCTGTACCTAGAAATTTGATGGATGTCAACGCCTGGGGACACGCCTGTATTTCATCCAATATAACTAAAATTTCTTTAGCCTTCCAATCTGCTTCAGGGAAGAAAACCTGCAGATTCATCATGATTTCTTCCGGTTTCGATGTCTGTTCAAAAAAAGCTCTGATATCATCATCTCTTTCAAAGTTAATATATACATAAGATAGGTAGTGTTTTTTAGCAAAATTAAGTATGCTGTACGTCTTTCCCACCTGTCTTGATCCAGATATAAGTAAAGGTTTATGATTTTCCTGCTTTTTCCACTTTAAGAAATTTTCTTCTATCATTCGATACATAGCACCACTCCTATGATAGTAGTATACTACATTTGAATGCAAACGCCAACCCTGTGACATTTTTTTATGAACATAAAATCATAATTATTTTTATTTTTGTGTACATAAAATAATAAGTTTTTATGATTTTATGAAGATAAAACCATTTTCACCCTTGTTATCATTCTAACATAGCTGTTTATGATTATTAAGCTATCCTTCAACAATCTCTTAATAAGATGTCTTATCCCATCAACTGCAATAATCAGTTACCTTTTTTACCAGCTTCACTTTTACGATTCGATTGGCAATACAATTTCCACTGTAAATATTTTATGATTAACAGTTCTTGTAATAATGCCATTTTTCTCCTTCACCACTTCACAAACACGCTGAAAGCCGATTCCGTGATTTTCTTTATCTTCTTTACTTGTAATAAGCTTCTGATTATCCATATGGATTTCTCCTATATTACAGCTATTTTCTATAATAAGCCTAACCCTGTCCGCTTTTTTTATTGTTGAAAGCTTTATAAACCTTTTATTTTCTACGTATTTTTGAGCCTCTATAGCATTATCAATCAGATTTCCCAGGATCGTTGTCAATTCAAAAAGATTCAGAAAATCCAGCGTATTTTTAAAACCACACGTTAAATCAATATTTAGTGATTTTATTTTTTCTACTTTTGAATGTATCAGATAATTCAAATACATATTTGATGTTGAAAGAACATCTATAATTTCCATCTTACCTATAATATCCTGCAAACATTTTAATGCCAGCTCATCATCAACCTTAATCGTTGATTCTAGCATAATGAAATGATTTTTTAACTTTCAAATTCTAACACAATGATTACCTCTCTGGCATACCTGCTCTCTTCATATCCTTTAAGAACCACCCCAGCAATACGATACCTTTCCCGATCGAACTAATCGTAATTGCCCACCAGACGCCATTCAGACCCAGCCATCTTCCCAGCAATATCGCCATCGGTATTCGTGCGCCGGTTAACGTGATACTTACAATGGATGGAGGCAGCGTTTTTCCAAGTCCGCTGAAGGCACCCGCTGTTGTGATTTCCATACACATAAACAACTGAGAGACACCAAGAATCCGAAGATAATCCACCCCCATTGGCAACACCTCTGCTTCCTGGATAAAGACCTGAAAGATGAGCTGTGGAAAAACGATCAGAACAAAAGAACAGAACACACCCCAGGACAGCATGACAATCATAGAGAGCCGATACCCCTCCCGGATTCTATCTGTATTTTTCGCACCATGGTTCTGAGCCACAAAGCTGTTCAAAGCCGCCGCATAGCCTTCCGCAGTCATCCAGGATATGGATTCGATTTGCGAGCCTACCTTCTGGACTGCCACGGCAGCATCTCCCCAGCCTGCAATCAATCTTGCAATGACCATGGAAATGCCAGAAAACAGCATACTTTGCACAGCGGAAGGTAGCCCGATACGGAAAATTTCCATGGTATGCTGTGAAGAATAAGAATGCAGTATATGGACATTACTGAACAAGACCGTATCCCGTAGTATGGTATACAGAAACAACAGCATAACCACCAGCTGTGCAAGAACTGTCGCAATTGCAGCCCCCGCAACACCCATTGGAGGAATTGCACCAAAGCCGAAAATAAACAGCGGATCCAGCACGATATTCAAAACAAGTCCGATACCGGTAGCGATAAAGGAGGTTCTGCTGTTCCCCATCGCTGTCAGAATCCCGGTGAATATCTGATTCATAAAAGAAAATATGACCAGACCGCAGGTAATCATCAGATACAGCTTTGCATCCTGTATGACCTGTGCACTGTTCAGCTGAAAGAAGCCGATCATCTCATCCGCAAACACAACAGACAGAATACCGAAGCCGATGGCAAATACAATTCCCATCTGAATCGAGCTCTGTGCATAGGACGCCGCATCCTCCTTCTTCTGCGCCCCCAGCGCATGGCCGACCTTAATCTGACCACCCATCTTCGCCAATGTCGCCAGACCGTTGGACAGCCACATAAACATACCGGCTGCACCAACGGACGCAACAGCACTTGCACCGATTTTTCCAATCCATATCATATCGATCAGATTATAGGCCATCTGAATCAGACTGGTTGCCATGATTGGCAATGCCAGCGCGCTTAATGCAGGAAGAATGTTTCCCTCCAGCAAATTGATACGTGTTTTCATACGTCACCCTCTTTCAAAAGAAAGGCTTCAGACCAATCCAGTCTGAAACCACTGATTTATTGTGGATAAACGAGCTGTTCCTCGTTCCAGTCCTTCATCACCTGACCATAAGCCTTTGCATAGGCCTTCGCCTTGGCAAGATCATGATCCAGATAATTGCCACACTCCTTAGACTCCTGTGCACCTGGGATATCTCCCTCAAATCCCGCAATGAACGCCATCGTATCCTTAACCAGCTGTACCACCTGCGCCTTACTGATAGAATCTCTCGTTAGAAAATAGAATCCTGTTCTACAACCCATCGGCCCGGCATAAATGACCGCATCACTGTATACTGAATTTCTTACATAGGTAGCGAACAGATGCTCAAAGGTATGAAGACCATCGTTATCCAGATACGTGCCGTAGTTTGGCTTCACCATTCTAAGGTCATAGGTAATAATATCACCATCGATTCTTGATATATACATTCCTTTTTCCAGTATGTCATGATCAATACAAAAGCTTGTAATTTTTTCCATGTTATATTCACCTCTATGTTCCATTATAAAGGGATAAAACAAGACTGTCCAGCTGAATCCTTTTTAGAAACTGCAACAGCCAGTTATTTCTTTCTCTGTTAAGCGTTTTGCGTAGTCATGCGCTGTCAGATTTTATAATATATTCTTCTCTTTTTATATCTGGTTTAAAGGCATTCGGTAACTTCCTTCCTGAAAAAGCATATATATTTTCTGTTTTCACGTTATAATACATATAGAATAGGAAAGCGGTGCACCACATGGATGAGCAGAAATACAGCTATAATGCTATCCCACCGTGCTGCCAGAGGACAAGGTGAACATTCATGAGAACAGAAGACGAAATAATGAAGCTGCTGATCAACACAGCCGCGCAGGATGAAAGAATACGGGCGGCTTACCTGGAAGGCTCCCGTGTGAACCCGGATGTGCCCAGGCATATGTTTCAGGATTATGATGTCGTATATATTGTAAAGGAAACAGCTTCCTTTCAAAAAGATAACGGCTGGATTGATCGTTTCGGTGAACGGCTTTATATGCAGTATCCGGAAGACAGTGTCTATGATCCAGGGGATAAAGAAAACTGTTACGGGTGGCTTATGCAGTTGAGGGACGGAAACCGGATTGATCTTCATGTCTGCACACAGGATTATGCAAAGACGCACCTGGAAGCCTATCAAATACTGCTTGACAAGGATGGAATCCTCCCGCAGCCAAGTAAAAAAGCACTTCAGCAATACTGGATTCAAAAGCCTTCACAACAGCAGTTTTCCTGTACCTGCAATGAATACTGGTGGTGTTTGAATAATGTCGCGAAGGGATTAAAACGAAATGAGCTCCCCTATGCACTGGATGTTATTGACTTTACCCTGCGACCCATGCTGAAACGTCTATTGGAATGGAAAATCGGCATTTCCTATAACTTTCAAATCAGTGCCGGAAAATGCGGAAAGTATATGAAACAGCTGCTGCCGAATGCTGTATATCAGACCTTTCTAGCAACCTACGCAAAAGCTGATAGCGAGGCGCTGTGGCAGGCGGTGTTTACGATGTCTGAGCTGTTTCATGAAACAGCTATAGAGATAGGATGTCAGCTTGATTTGACCTACAATACCTTGGAGGCATTAAACAGTATGAAGTATCTGAGGGATGTCTATTTTCTACCCAGGGACGCGAAAGAACTATATAAATAAAAGCAGGGCCTATTCTTTTGAGTGCTGTCACGCTGTAAACAAGAAAACAGGATATAGGGAATGTATGATATAAAGCGAAATCAAATTCCAGACATAGCATTTTAGCGATTTCCCCATAACAAATACACAGGACGATGATGTATAGAATCACCGCCCTCTTTTTACTATTGATTTTCTTTCAAATACACCATAACCTCATCGCTGTTCTCCGCCTGATCCAGCATATCGAAAAATTCCTGCTTATTAAACATCTCCAGAAGCTCTGCCATAGCACACAGATGCGTCTGATTATCCGTAGCGCTCAGACTGAAAATATATTTTACCGGATCATTGTCACGGTTACCAAACTCAATAGCGCTGTTTAATACGCCAACTCCCAGTGCAACAGACAACGCTCCTGCTTCCGGCTTCACATGCGGCAGCGCCACATGCTTTGTAATCACGATATATGGCCCTACGATTCGTACACTGCTAATGGTTTCCTCCACATAATTCTGTGTGATATAGCCATGCTGTACCATTGGCTCATAGGCCTTTCGCACAGCCTCCTCCCAATTATCAGCATCCAAATGCAGACGGATCAGCTCCGGCTTCACCATATCCGCAAGATGCAGGACACGTTCCTCCTGTGTAGTAGTGTCAATATGGGAGAAATACGTAATTAGCTCATTATACAATGCATGCTCTTCCTGAATATCCGCATATTTCGCTACAATCCCCATCACGACATCGACATTGGGCTGTTTTAAAAAATGACTTCCCATCTGCATATAGACCTCGCGCATAACCTGGTAGCGCTCTGCAATAGACATGACCGGACTTACCCGAATGACAGGCGCATGAATGTCTGCCCCCAAAGAAACATAGCTTGTGGAAAATATGATATCCACATGCTCCTTGATATCGTGAATATGCGAGGTTTCCAGTGGCGGTAAAAAATGCAGCTCGGGAAACATACCGGTAAGCTCGTTATAAAGAATGGCAGAGCTGCCGATTCCATTGGAACACACCACCAGTGCAGTCTTCTGCTTCGCTATTTCAAACGCTTTCTGATCGGAGTAAATGGAAGCAAAATGCATGGTCAGATATGCAATCTCTCCTGCCGGAATATCTCCACCGAAAATCACATGAAACGGCTTCATGGTTTCCTCCACAAGCTGATACAGCTCCCGGTATTCCTCCCTCACCTTGTCACACAGCGGATTGAATATCGGCAGACGGCAGAGCAGACGGTAATAGGCCGGTCGAAAATGAGAATACAGCTGAATGAAGATTTCCTCGGTATTGCGGTAATGGGCTCCGCTCAGATATTCAAAACGGGTCATGATTTTTCCGATGATATCGGAGATCAGTATACAATCCTTGGTCTCCTCATTGATATCGCCAAAGGAAATTCCCAGTATCCACGAGGAGATATAATTGATATCCGTATTTGTAATATTGTCAGTGTTCTTGTAATTCTTTAACAGCTCCACCGTAAACTCATATTCCTTCATCGAGGATATTGCTTCCATATCCAGCAACGCATGGATTTCCTCCTCTGCGTTTTTTCCACTCTGCATACGTGCCTTCAGAAAAATAAAAATATAAATAAACTCCACCAGACGGTCTTCTACAAACCGAATGTTATGCCGCTGTGCAAGCTCCGTGATCACCAGCCGTGAATAATCAAAAATATCCAGATTGAAATCGTCGATAAAGACATCGAAGATTTTAGCACTCTGTTCCTCGGCAAGTGTATAAATGACATACTTCATCATCATTCTGCGGATTTCCATTTCGGAGCCAATCAGATAATAGCCCTTGGTCCGGTTGTTTCTCACCCGGATGCCGCGCTCCTCCAGCATTTGTGTCAGTTCCTTGAAATCCAGCAGCACCGTGCTTCTGCTCACACCGAGAGAATCAATGAAATCACTCAATGACAGATACTCACTGTTCATAAACAGCATCAGATACATATAGATCTGACGTTCCTTTTTGTTCATGTAATACTGGCTGCTTTGATTCATCTCCTGAAGCAGCTCCTCAAGCTTCTGCCGTGCTTTGGAATCCAATCGAATTTCCTTCGCTGTTCCAATGGTAATGATGGGCGCATGATGCTGCCGCAGCAGATCGTTCACCTTTTCAATACGATAGGTTGCCTGACGACGGGTAATGCCGGCACTTACTTCGATATCCTTCAGAGTGAGATAAGGCTTATTGGACAGCACCTGCATGAGTGCCATGAGTTCATTATCCATACACATACCTCCCCATATGATGCTTACAACTAGATTTTATCTGAAAACGGTATCACTGACAAAGTGTTTTCGGTACAAGTTTTGTTTTGTATACGCACAAATTTTGAACTCAAAAAAAGGCGCAGCTCATCATACGCCTTTCATTGTATCATAATGCCTTTTAAAATGTTATCCTACCGTAGTTTCCATTTCCTGTCTTGCTTCATCGATCAGCGTTCTGATAGAACGTGCATTATCCGCAATTTCTTCCCGACTGCCTTTTGTAAGAAGCGAGCCGAAGCCACAGCAGTCCACACCGCGCTGTACATAATCCTTCAGATTATTCAGATCAATTCCCCCGCTCGCAAGAATCGGCATATAGGGAATCGGTGTCTTGAATACGGATACCAGTCTGGGACCATAGAAATCGGAAATTGGAAACGCCTTGATAAAGGCTGCCCCTGCTTCCAGGGCCTGAAGTGCTTCCGTTAATGTCGTACAGCCCGGCGCATAGGGAATCTGATACCGGTTGCACATAACGGCTACCTCCTGAGAAAAATTCGGTGCTATGATAAACTGCGCATTGTGAAGGATGGCATGTCTGGCTGTTTCACTGTCAAGCACGGTTCCTGCTCCGATGATCAGACGATCCTGAAATTTCTCACGCAAAGCCTGAATCACCTCACCTGCATTGGGCAGTGTATAACTAATTTCAAGACAGGTGACTCCCCCATCCAGACACCCGTTTGCTATTTCTATTCCCCGTTCTATCGTCTCGACACGAACGATTGCCATAGCGCCTGTTTCCGCTATGCGTTTTGTTAGCTCTGCTTTCTGCATATATACCTACCTCCTGTTGTTTGCAGTTCCTACGCCTTTTGTACAACCTCGCAGGATATGTGATGGGTATGAAGGCAGTCCATAGCATACTTCTGTACATCATTCAGCTTCTTTCTCTGAAAGAGATACACCGCTCCTGCATATTGCCAGCCGGAGGGGTGCGTTACATGATCTCCTGAGAAAAAGAGCTTGACAGAGCTGCTGCTGCGAAGGATTTTCACCGCATGGATGTCCTTGTACTTCATATGCCGCTGCTCTTTTGGAAGTGCCGGAAGAATTACCTCGTCCCGTTTGAATTCACATACCGGGGTGTTTTTGACAAGTCGAAAGCCATAGCGACACATGGCTTTTACAGAAAACCAGAGCCCTGTGATACCAAAGAACGCAAGCAGAAAATGCCCGGTACCGTAAACATATATCGTCAGCAGCATAAGAAATATGGTTAAGCACAGATGCAGCAGCGTATACAGTAGTAGCTTTCCTCTGTCTTCCCGTACGATGTATTCCTTCATATCCATCATCCTTTCCCGTGTTGTTATATGAGATGGTAATGCTGCAGCATCTCTTTGATTTTTTCATCATCCTGCGCACTGCATTCCAGCACCGGCTTCCTTGCCGGTCCGATTTCTGCAATTCCCGCAAGCTCTGCCGCACGCTTCATGACGACCGGTACCGTTCCCAGCTTCAATACGCCGCGCAGTACATCGATGTCCTTCTGCAATTCCTCTGCTTTTTCTGTTTCTCCATTTCGCAGTGCCTTGTCCAGCTCCACCAGTACCTCCGTTATTACATTGGAGGTTCCTGCCACAGCACCGCTTGCCCCTACTGCATAGCCATAACTGATTTTAGAATCCGAACCGATCAGCAGATCGAAATCATCCCGCTTCGCAATTTCTGCATACGCCTTCAGATTTTCTTCCTTTCCACTACTGTCCTTGATACCGCGGATGTTCTTTACCTCTGCAAGACGTCCCACGACCTCTGCGCTCAAATTGCAGCCTGTCGCCTTTGGAATGTTGTAGAGAATGATCGGAATGCTTACACTTTCCGCAACCGCTGTGAAATGCTGTACCAGTTCTTCCGCAGTCGGTGTCAGAAAATACGGTGTGATGACACTCAGTGCATCCGCACCCAGCTCCTCCATCTTCTTTGACAGACGGATGGTTTCCTTTGTGCTGCACGCCCCTGTCCCTACATATACCGGAACACGGTGATCTACCATCTGGATTACCTTTTCCGCAAATTCTATTTTTTCTGCTTCCTCAATCACATGAAACTCCCCGTTGCTTCCAAGGATAAAGATTCCCTTTACCCCCTTTGCGATCAGATGGTCGATCAGCTGCTGTGTCGCCTCATAGTTGATGCTTTGTTGCGCATCACGATGAAACGGTGTTACGATTGGTGTGATGATTCCTTCCAGCTTCATTTATCTGTCCCCGCTTTCTTTGATACTTGCGCCCAGACTGCCGCCCGGATGCCATTTCACATACTGCTGCGGTGTCAGATTCTTTGCGTTCTGTAGTAAGATGCTCAGGCTCTGCAGCATGACCATCTCTGCCAGTATAGAGGCTCTAGGCGGCTTGTTCATAGCATCCCCCTCCTGATTGACACCGGCGATCAGGGTGACGTCCCCCTGCTTTGCCAGCCAGGAATCGGCCTTTCCGGTTACTGCAATCAGCTTGGCACCATTGCTTTTCAGTGTATCTACAGTTGCCTTCAGCTCGGTAGTCTCTCCGCTGTTGGAAATTGCAATTACGACATCTCCACTCAGCACCTGTCCCGCACTGCCATGTACCGCTTCCGTACCATGCAGCTCATAGGTTGGTGTTCCTGTGGAGGATAACAGTGATGCCGCATATCCAGCCACATGTCCCGGCTTGCCAATTCCTGTCACATGCACACGGTTATGATTTTGTTCCGCCTGCAGAATCAATTCTCTGGCCGCAATCAGCGCCTCTGCGTCAATGCTGTCTATAAAATTTTTTAATTCGCTGGATTCGATATCCAGAAACTCCCGTATCTGTTCTTTTTCTACTGCCATATCATTACGTCCTTTCCAGTTGCTCATATTCTCTCACTGCCTGTTTTAAGCCTTCCCGCATCAGTGCTGTATCAATAGCGGAAACAAGCAGACTGCTTTCCTTTTTAAAATATTCCTGCATCGCTCTGCCACCGATAATTCCAAAGCCCAAAGCTCGTTTCAAGCAGGCATCTGCGACCTTTTGAATCATGTTGAGCTCTTCCTCATGCATGAGATCATCCGGCCTGCCCAGCGATATTGCCAAATCACAGGGACCGATCAGAACACCGTCGATTCCCTTCACATTCAGGATAGCTTCGATGTTTTCCACACCCTGCTTTGTTTCGATCTGTACGATACTCATCGTTTTCTCATTTAGCTGTTTCATATGCAGGGCATGATTTCCCCCAGGGGCATAGTGCGTATTGGCTCCCCCGGAATAGCTTCGTTTCCCCAGCGGTGGATATTTGCTCCACTGTACAAGCTGCTCTGCCTGTTCAGCTGTTTCAATCATAGGCACCATCACACCGGCTGCACCGTAATCCAGAATTCTGGATACATCTGATCTTGCCAGCTGTGCAACTCTGACGATGGATGAAAGCTTTCGCATATTGCCAAGCACCATAAGATCATGCAGCTGTTCATAGGACAGGACACCATGCTCACAATCATACAAGATAAAATCCATTCCGCAATCCTGTGCCATGATGACCAGAGAAGGATGCGCCAGTGTTTTTACAAGGACACCCTTTGCTTTCTGCTGCTTAATCAGCTGTTTCAGTTCCATAGGACCTACCTCTTTTCAAAAAGAAGGACAAGGACTTTCATCCCTGCCCTATTCGTGAATCAGGCGAAGATTCCCAGAATCCAGTTCAGGAATGCTCCGATAATATTGTAATCGACGTTCGGGAAGGATGCTCCGGAAATTCCCAGTCCTGCGAATGCAGGATACAGAATCAGCGGTAGACCGGTCAATGCCATACCAACGATGAAGGAACCAACCAATGCGCCCTTCCATCCGCCATAGGCATTTCCGAAGATACCGCAGGTACCACCGGAGAAGAAGCAGATACCGGCTGCCGGAATCATAATGACACTGCTGTTGCATGCAATCATGATTGCCATTGCCGCAAGACCGCCTACGAATGCTCCCACAAAGCCGATCAATACAGCTGTCGGTGCGAATGGGAAGATTGCCGGACAGTCAACTGCCGGTTTGGAGTTTGGAATATATTTCTCAGAAATTGCAACGAATGCTGCGGTGATTTCTGCAATAAACTGACGCACACCATAAATCAGGACGCTCATACCGGCCGCAAACTGCAGACCCTGCAGGAACGGATAGATAAACCAGATATCATTTCCTGCTTTTTCAAGCACGATATCCATATGACCGTTTACCACACAGGCGATGACAGCCACGTAGAACAATACAACCATGAACAGTGCTACCGAGAAGATAAAGTCACGGAATAATTCAAAGAATTTTGGCATATTAACAGTGCTGGCATCCTTCTTCTCTTCTGTGCTTTTTCCCATTTTACCGAATAATTTCCCTACATATCCGGAGAATGCGTAACCGATACAGTTAAAGTGACCCATTGCCAGGTTATCGGCGCCCGTGATTTTATTCATAAACGGCTGACAGAAGGATGGCAGTGCTGCTCCGCAGAATCCAAGCAGGATACCACCGGCGATTACCGTAAGCGGCATCGGCAGACCATTTGCAATAAAAATCAGTGCGATAACACATGCAAAGTACAGAAAGTGCTGTCCGGTAAGGAAGATTGCCTTAAATCTTGTAAATTTGGCAACGATCAGATTGACAACGAAGCCCAGCAGCATAACCAAAGCCACTTCCGTACCATAGGTATTCAATGCAAGACCTGTTGCGACCTCTACCTGCGTGGTAACTCCTTCGATTCCAAATGCTACATTGAACAAATCTGTAAATGTCTGTACAACACCTGACATTGCTGAAGATCCAATGTTGAAGACCATAAATCCGATAACTGTTTTCATCGTACCGCTGATCACATCCGTTGCGTGCTTTTTCTGCAGCAGCAGACCAATCATCGCAATCAGCCCCATAATCAATGCGGTATTTCGTGATTGCGCTAAAATCGCATCTAACATATGTTTTTCTCTCCTTTAGTTATTTTTTATACATTCCCTTGTTCATCCCTATTTTGTGGCAAGAAACTCTTCCATTTTGGATTTCATTTCCACCTTGTCCATGATATTGCGAATCCCCAGTGCATAAGGAACCTTGTCCTTTAATTCATCTGCCAGATCATCCATCGTGATAACAAGATCCCCGCTAAATCCATTCAGTGAATCCAGATTTCCATGCTCTGTCTGGATCGGATAGCCGTTTTCGCTGATGACCTGATCCGCCTTGATTTTCAACAGCATACTGGATCCCATGCCTGCACGGCAACATACTAAAGCTTTGTACATATCAGTTTCCTCCTTTTTCTATTTACTGATGTATTCCATGATTTCCTTTGCGCTCTCTGCATGTTCCAGGAGCCTGTAAAATTGAGCATCCTCAAACATTCCCGCCAGCTCAGCCAGTGCATTCAGATGTTCCATGTTATCCTTTGCACTTAAACAGAACAGATATTTCACAGGATCGTTTGCTTCATTTCCGAAGACAACCGGTGTCTTTAAGGTTGCGATACCAATGGCACTTTCCAGTGCTCCGGACTCCGGTCTGGCGTGTGGAAGTGCAACATGCTTGGTAAGAACAATATAAGGACCGTTTTCTTTAACCCCTGTAATCATGTCATCCACATAGGACGGCTTGACCTTGTGTTCGTCTATCAGCGGCTGCGCAGATTTGCGAATTGCTTCTTCCCAGTCAGCAGCTTCAATGTTCAGCCGGATCAGCTTTTCATCTGTCAGATCTTTCAGCATCATGTCACCTCCTTCACGCTTCCTCGTTTGCTTTACACCTAGATAATAAAAGAGATTCAAAAACATTTCAATCCAATTTAAGTTCAACTTTTGTTTTGGATAATGACAGGATATGAACTCTTGAAAGCCCTTTATTTATAGGCTTTTCAAAGCATTTAACCATATATTTGTAAAGTCTTATTTTTGTTTTGCGAACACACAGACTCTGTACTGAAGTTATAAAAAGCCGGTAAATAACGTGCTGCAGTGTTATCTCTATCCATACAAAAAATGTGATGTATGCAGTTGAAGCTGGCTGCTGTTGTCAGTGCTGCGACCACTGTCATCAAACTGAAGGAAGGCATTTCCCGGGAAACAGAATTCTTCGACAAAAATATACAGACATACAAAAAGGATGCAGCATATTGATATGTTACATCCTTTTTCTATTTGATTACTGATTTACTTCTGCATATTTTCTCCGCTCAGGACTCAGATTATCCACATAATAGCGGATTGTCAGACTCGCTGCGCATTTGCTTTTGTTTTTTGGCTCTACGATAAAGCCGTCACCCTCCAGCATAGCATCAAGCATAGCCTTACAGCATACATTTTGATTTCTTATGCCCGGCTCGCACTCTTCCAGCAGATCCTTCGCATTCACTTCGATGTACAGCCACTGCTTGTCATGTGCTTCCTGCTTCTTTGCCTGTAAACAGTTAAGATAATCCTGCATTGTCAGTTTTTCCATAGATATTTCTCCCTTCTGTTCTAGGATATGATAATTATTCGCCCTCATTATATCATGTTTCTATAGATAATCACAGGTTTCCGTGAAATTTTAAGCTACCTTTACAGCCTGTATGAATATGGTTTCATCCTATTTTTTCTTTCAGCTTATCAATACACCAGTTGGCCCATTTGATTTCATTTTGATAGTACATAAATCCATAGGTCATTGTCATTCCCCAGTAAAAGGATTCATTATCCTTGTGAATCTGTGCTTCGAATTCCGGAATCTTATTCAGATCTTCATTCATTTTATCAATGATATCAGAACACTCCCGTATGTATTTCTCCAGTAGGCGCATCGTCTTATCAATATCGATATTGCTGGAAAAGAATATTTTAATCAGCAGCGGATTCTTGTACTTCATGATATCCTCAAGATCCGCATCCGCCAGCCAGCGGTTAAGCTCCAGTCTTCCCTCATCAGTAATATGAAACACCTTTTTATTCGGCTTATCACTCTGATATACAATCTCACTGTCCACCCAGTTATGCTTTGTACAGGTGTTCAGCTCCTTATAGATCTGCGACGTCTGCGCATGCCAGAAAAAGGCAATGCTTGACTTAAAATAACGGTCAATATCATAACCCGTCATTTCCGCATAGTTCAACAGACCCAGAATTGCATGTTTCAGCGGCATAGGTACCCTTCTTTCTACATTTGCAGTATTCTACTATTAGAATACTATAGGAACGGCAACTTTGCAACTATATTCTTTCTTGAGAATCACCTTCGCGATTTCGTATTGATCGGATTGCATGCATGATTTTCTCATTGTTTTCCGTAATCATTGCTTGAAATTCCTTTGTTTTCTCTTTTACCATAAGTTCATAATTATCAATGAGACCCTGTGTTATTTCCTTCATATCAATCTCATTCAGCTTTGCGACTGGAGAAGAAATTCTAACCGTATCCGCCATTTTCTGAAGCGTCTTGTTTGGCTGCAGCTCCTTGACCTTATCCATAATCAGCTTAGTCTTACGGCGGTCGATCAAATCCTGCAGGGTGATGGTCGCCATTTCCTCCTCCGGAATATCCTCAAACAGCGATACATACCGGGATACATCCACAAGCATCAGCTTATACAGCTCTTCCATGGAACAGCCGCTGTCAAAATACTCGTCCATTTTAGCGACAACCCTCTGCACCCGTTCCTCCTTCAGATTCATGAAGAAATCATTGATGAAATGATAGAAGAACTTCGGCATAACCGTTTTCTTCTCCGCCATAACATAGGCATTGTCCCGAAAATCCATCGCATACAAATTGTGGTTGTGATACAGCTCCTCCATGTTTGTGCATGGATAACAGGAACGCACATAAACCGGTTCTTTTAAATTTTCAAAAAACGCTGAAACGCAGTCATTCTCATTCTCAAAAATCAGCAGCTTTTCCAGAAATTCCGGATCCTTGGCACGCTGTTCATACAGGGAAAGAATCGGCTTTGTGATCCCCGGTGCATTAAAGCTTACCACCTTTACCAGGTAATCCTGCAGCTCTTTTTTCATTGTCAAGGCAACATACAGCGACAGATTGCCGCCCTTGGAATGTCCGCACATATAAAAGGGTTTTTGTATATCTGTTTTCTGTATCTGGTGCAGTGTAAGAATCTGTTGCCAGGTGGGGTCCTTCAAAAACATACGGAAGTTGTCCTTCCAGTCCTGCCATCCGGTTTTGTGATGTACATCATCCAGCTTTTCACTTCCGCGGAAAGCAAATATCAAAGCATCCTCCATCTCAAATGTATAATACACAACACCGCTGTCTGCGTTATCGTTATACCATTCCTTTACTGTCATATGCGCATATTCGTCCGGGTTGATCTGACGGACAAGCTTCATGTTGTTTTGGAAATCTGGATACTGACCGTAATCCTGCATCAGCTGCTCATCCTCCTGTATATGCCGAATCATATCCGAAACCGGTATGTTCACCGCATAGGTATCAAAATAGGAAAGAAGAGAAAGCTCATAAAATGTTTTTTCACATAGCATCGTCATCACCCTCACTTTTTTCATCATTATAAAACTTTTCTTAAGAATTACAAGAGTTCTTTCCTTTTTTTAAGAATTACGATACACTGTAGAAAATGGAGGAAGGCATGAAAAAAAACGTTCGTAAACGCAAGAAAAAGAAAATTAACCGCTATATTCCCATACTTGCCAGCGGACTTCTGATTGCCCTGACGGTTCTGGTTATCTCATGGGTTTTCTCTGCCAGAAGGACCTATACGGTTGTAATCCTGAAAGAAGGTGCCGAGCAGGAGTATGCACAATACCATTCTCTGGCGCAGGCAAAGGAAGAAATGCTGACGCAGACAAAACGAGCGGAAAAACAAAATGCAGGTATCCGCTATGATCATAAGCTGATTGCGATCGGTTATGGTGTCGTACAATTTCAAAGAAAGGACTGTACGCTCAACACCTCCTACCGTATGGCAGAAACAGAGGAAACAGGCTATACAAACGGCTGCTATGGAAATGATGCCGCCTTTGTCGATATCAGTGACGACGGAAACGAAGTACGGTTTCGTCAGGCAGGAGTGGATGGCTGGGCAGCTGTCGATGAAGTCACCTTACATAATTATTATGACGAAAATGATGTGGCGTCCATCAATCACTATACTGCAACATCTCATCTGTTAACGCATAAAATAACAACGAATATAGCAGAATCCAGCTACGCCAATGAGCTGTCCATGGGAGAAACAGGGCTGAAGGATCACGCCTATTACAGCTATGACGGTCATTATTTTTATTCCACCTTTGAAGATATGATTGATGATTATCGTAAGGGAAGTCATGAAAGAGCCGCAAATAAAGAAGCCTTTTACAATTACTATCAGTTTCTGCCGCATCGCAGCATCAGCCGCTATGCAGCGGACGATATCAACTGGTATGTGGAAAACTATCTCGGCTTTGCGTCCTCCTCGCAGTCTCTTCTGTATGACAGCGGCGCCTGGTTTATAGAGGCGCAGAAGCGTTATGGCACAAATGCCATCATGATGTTCGCACTGGCAATGAACGAAAGTGATTTTGGACGAAGTGCAATTGCACGGGAAAAGAAAAATCTGTTCGGTCATGCAGCGTATGATGATTCCCCCTCACAAAGCGCCTCCGGCTATAAAAGCGTAAGGGAAAGCATCCTTGCGCATGCGGAAAAGTACCTGCAAAACAGTTATCTCAATCCGTTGAGCGATCTGTATCATGGAGGGTTCTTCGGCGATAAGGCAGGCGGCATGAATGTACGCTATGCCTCGGACCCCTACTGGGGAGAAAAGGCTGCGGATTTTTATCGGACCTTCGATATGGTGATGCAGGGAAGGGACCGTGACATTTCCTACCTTGTCAGTGAACAGCCAGTCACCGTATATTCCTCAAAGAAAAAAGACACTGTACTGTATAGGGCAGGAGCTGTTCCTTGCTCTCATCTTGTATTGAAGCAGGAGGATGGATGGTTTCAGGTGCGCAGCGATGGTCCTGTCCATAACGGAACGCTACAGAAAAACAGCAGCGCCTATGGATTGAAAAACGCCTATGGATTTATACAGGAGGACTTGACGAACCAAATCCGTATACTACAATAAAGAGAGAAAAGGCGGAAGCCTTTCTGAAAGGAGAAGCTATGAATAAAAAAGGACTGTTATTTGATTTTAACGGAACGATGTTTTTTGATTCTGAAAAGCATAAGGAAGCATGGGATGTATTTTCTCAGAAATATCGCGGATGTCCGATTTCAGATTATGAGCTGGATCATACCCATGGGAAGACAAACAAGAAAATCATCGAGCTGCTGCTCGGCGACATGCGTGATGAGGAGAGTGAAAAGCTGTCCAAAGCAAAGGAAGCGCTGTATCGCGAGTGCTGTATCAATGATCCGAAGATGTTTCATTTAGTGGACGGTCTGGAGGATGTACTGGATAATCTGAAAGAGCTGCAGATACCAATGACCATCTGTTCAGCATCCATTAAGGATAATATTGATTTCTTTATTTCTTCCTTTCACCTTGACCGCTGGTTTGATATTGATAAGATCATTTATGACGACGGCACCCATGTCGATAAGATATCTATGTTTCATGAAGGTGCTCAGGCAATCGGAGTAAAGCTGGAGGACTGTATGATTATTGAAGATTCTCTATCCGGTCTTGATTTTGCATATCGCTGTCAGCCGGGCAGACTGATTGCGATTACCACGCCGGAGCGAAAAGCTGCATATGAGAAAATTGCAGGTGTTCATGCAGTCATCCATGATTTTCGCAATTTTGATACCTCTTTCTTTTTAAAGTAAATATTTCCAATATAAATAGGTAAATTTTGACAAATGTTAAAAAAAAGTTGATTTTACATATAAAATAGGTTATATTAACTATGTTAGTGTTATCAGCTGGCTTACTCTTTCTTCCCCCACCCATATAGGTAAGTCAGTATATCTTCCCCCAGATCGATAACACTAACACTTTTTTTATGTCATGATATACCCGACATTGCATATCGTACTTTTCAAAGCAATCGTCGTTACTTTATAATTTCACACCGTCATACAGAAAAAGGCTCAAGCTGTTTCCTTTCGTTAGGATACTCTTGAGCTTTTTTCCAGTTTGAAACAGGCAAAGAGGCGTATGCCATATTATCGCCTGTGCATACAATGTTTACAGAGGTAGCAGTGCCGCCGCTGCCTCATCAAGAATAACAGTGACATGCGGATGCAGCTGAAAGATAGATACCGGAAATTCCATTGTGACAGGATCCATGAATGCTTTCTTTGCTGTTTCGGCTTTTTCCTTTCCGCTTAGCAGAAATATAATATTTTTTGCGGACATAATTGTTTTTGGCCCCATCGTAATATAATACTCCGGTATCCGGGATGTATCCTCACTGTGGAAGTCATGATGCAGCAGCTTACGGGAATACTCTCTCAGATATGGTGTTTCATCTGTTCGCACAAGCCGTGTTCCTGCGTTCCAGCTGTCAAAGGTACCCGGTTGATTTCCACAGAAGTGGCCATTCTTCCCGATTCCCATAATCACAAGATCTAAGCCTCCCTGCTTCTGTATATCCTTATCAAAGGTTTTATAATTTTCCATATTCAAATCGTGAATATGATCCGGCGCAACCTCTGCGGCGTGGAAATATTTTTCATCCAGACTGATTTGACAAACGGATATTTCTTTCTCATGACGTTCATCCTGAATCCAGAATTCATCAAAGATATAGTAATGCACCGGATCAAACCACGGCCGGCCATGCACCTGTTTGGCAAGCAGTCGATATCCCTGTATACAGGTGCTTCCGGTTGTGATAGCGATATTGGTACGTTCTTTTTCAGTATGCATGTGCTTCAGCATCAGCTGAGCCATAACCTGACTCAGTTCCTCATAATCTCTGGTAACAATAAATTTCATAGCATTCTCCTTTTCCGTAATATTCGCAGCTGCCGTATGAACTGAAATGCGGATGTACCTGTCACAGTAAGCGCCAGTGTAACTACAACAGGATTCTGATATGTCTGATTCCATAAGATAAGCAGTGGGAAGGCAATGAGAAATCCGCTGATAATAAGCAGCTTATGATGTTGTCTGCGCGATATATCCATCTGCTTCGGCAGTCGTTTCACACAGGAAAGCCGTGGCAGAAAAACACGATGTTCATATAGCTTCAGCAGTACTGCCAGCATACAGCCTGCTGAGACAGCCAGCCAAAGCGGTAGCGAAAGTCCCAGCGCAGCACCGCAAAGCGCAGTACCGGCAAACAAAGCCCCGTGCAATACCTGAAATATACCGCACTGCTCTGCGGGAATGTGATAAAGCTTATGATGCTTGGTATCCTCGATATATTGACAGTCCTGTTCAAAGCGGTGTACACGCAGCATTACAGCAGCTCTTTGATTTTGCCTGCGGCAGCTTCATCCAGAACGACTGTCACATCCGGATGCAGCTGAAAAATGGATACCGGAAAATCTTCACTGATAGGTCCGAAAAACGCTCGTTTCACTGCCTCTGCCTTTTGTTCTCCACTCATCAGGAAGACAATACTTTTCGCAGCCATGACTGTTTTCGGCCCCATGGAAATATAATGATTCGGAATACGTGCTGTATCGTCGCTATGTAAATCCTCCTTCAACAGCTGCAGCAGCAGTTCTTCTACAAGCGGTGTCGCATGTCTGTCAATACGATGGGTACCCGTATTCCAGTTATCAAAGGTTCCCGGCTGATTTCCACAAAAATGGCCATTGCTTCCAACTCCCATAATTATCAAATCCAAACCGCCAACCTGCTGTATATCCTCATCAAAGGTGTCCGCGTTACTCTCATCCAGATTGTGAATATGACTCTCCTCTACATCCGCAAGATCAAAGTATTTGTAGTCCAGGCTGGCACGGCAGATACCTTTTGGATCATCCTTATACCAGAATTCATCAAAAATGTAGTAATGCACATTGTTGAAATATGCCTTCCCCTTCGTCTGTTCAGCCAGGATTTGATATCCGCGAACTGGCGTTTTGCCCGTTGTGATAGAAATATTGACACGCTCCTTGTCGCTATGCATATGCTTCAGCATTAGCTGTGCCATAACATTGCTTACTTCTTCATGATCCTTTGTAATTATAAATCTCATACATTCACCGGCAGTTTATTGAAACTGCCTTTTCCTTTCCGCTGATACTGGGGAATCAGCATCCCGTTTACAAAAGCTCCCTTATTTCAGATGCCGCTGCTTCGTCCAAAAGCACGCTTACATGTGGATGAAGCTGGAAAACAGATACCGGAAAATCCATAGTGACCGGACCGAAGAATGCCCTGCGTACCGTCTCAGCCTTTCCTTTCCCTGAGAAAATCATGACAATATTTTTTGCATCCATAATCGTCTTCGGCCCCATCGTGAGGTAATGATCAGGGATTCTCGACACATCATCACTGTGAATGTCATCCTTCAACAGAAATTCCAGCAGCTGATTCACCTGCGGCGTACAGTAGCGGTCAATGCTGTGGCAGCCCTGATTCCAGTTTGTAAAGGTACCCGGATGGTTCCCGCAGAAATGACCATCCGTACCGATTCCCATAAGAACCATATCCATGCCGCCAATCTGTTGTATCGCCGCATCAAAGCTGTCCACGGTTTCATCCCGCAGAGTATGAATTCTCTCTTCCGGGATACTGGCTGCCTGAAAGAATTTTAAATCCATGCTCATTTTATTTACGGGAATATCCATATCCTGAGTTCCCGGCTCCTTTGCATACCAGAACTCATCCACCACATAGTAATGGACATGTTCAAAATACGGCTTGTCTTTCACCAGGGGAGCCAGTATTTGATATGCCTGTACGGGCGTCGTGCCGGTTGTCACGCAAATATTGACGCGAGGCCGGTCTGTGTGCATATGCTTCAGCATGGTGGATGAAATCACCTGACTCAGCTCATCATAATCCTTTGTTATAACAAATCGCATGCTTATTTCCTCCTTTCCTTCATATCTTTATCTTCATTATAAATACTCTGATGACAGGGCAGGGAAGTGTCGACACTTTGAACACTTATTCCCATCATTCTGGCAGTTGCCGGCTTTCTTTTTTCATGTTCTCTTGATTGAAATTCATATATTAGCAGCATAGCTCAATACTAACAGCAGAACCTGATACCTTTTACTTCATGAGGGCAGGTCTAAAGACGCATTCGCTGACGATATTTCCTGCCTATGTATCGAAAGTGTCGACACATTACATATGGCGTCCGTTTCCCTTTAATATAAAAGTGGAAAGATTGGGTGCAGAAAGGAGCCGCAATGAGTAGAGAAACAAAAAATGAAGTTTATGAATTTATTGTAAAATGCACATTTGAATTTTGCAGCAATCAGCTGCTGAAATGTGATTCCAGCTACTTAAGCAAGCGCCTGAACATTTCTCGTTCGCTTGCCTCACAGTATCTGAATGAATTTTACAGAGACGGTATCTTTCTGAAGGTTCAAACACGACCGGTTTATTTTCTGGATCGGCATACACTTGAAAGTGTATATCAGATCAAGCTGGAAAATAATGAATTTTACGATGAAAAGGAGCTGACTGATCAGTTTGGTAGGTCTTTGCGAACAAAACGAAGCTTTCTGAAGGCTGTTGGACATGATACCTCTCTCAGTGAATGTATTCTGCAGTGCCAGTCTGCTATTAAATACCCGCCAAACGGTTTGCCAATCCTCCTTTACGGGGAACGCGGCGTGGGCAAGACCTTCTTCACACGCCTGATTTACCAGTATGCTATCGAAGAATCGCTAATAGACAAAGATGCCAGACTGGTCTTCTTTAATGAAAGTCAGTATGAGGAAAGCAATGGCAGGGAAAAGGATGTACAAATCATCTTCGGGACTTATCTGGACAACGGCTCGCAGAAATATCTAGGTGGTTTGATTGCCAGAGCAAAAAATGGAATTCTGGTCATAGAGAATGTTGAGCGGCTTTCACCACAGTGCTACTTTCTATTGATTCAGTACATGCAAAGTGGTGAATATACCATTTCCTCAGGAAAACAGGGAAAGGTATTTAAGTCCAGAACCCGTATTATCTTTACCAGCTGTATAGACTCAAAGCAGAATATACATAACGCTTTCTTTCACAGCATACCGATTATCTGTCATATCCCAAGCCTTCAAAACAGGCCGATAGAAGATAAGGAAATGCTGATCATTGAATTTTTCAAAGAGGAAGGCTTGCGGTTGAAGAAAAATATTCTCATTTCCAGCAAGGCGTTTATCGCCCTGGTGAATCATACCTATGAAAACAATATTGAGGAATTATCAACCTGCATACAGTCGAGCTGTGCAAATGCCTATCTGTCACACGATGTATCGGATGATCTGCACATATATCTGTATCATCTTCCGGTATCTATTATCAATTCTTTGACTCTTGATAAAAGCAATAGTGAAGAGGAATACATGATTGATATCTGCAAATATCTGCCGCAGACAAAAAATGGAAGAATCATTGATTTCTTCGATTTTATTGTGACTGCCTATCGGGAATATGAAAAGGGAAGCATCGATCTGAAGCTGTTTCTTGAACTCTGCATTGATAACATGAATGTCTATTATGACTATATCGTATTTGAGCATAAATATTACAATGCACGCGTTCGTGCCTATGAAAAAGCGGTTTTGGATGTATTTGAACATATGCTGGACCGTTATGATATCTACATACCATCCAATTGTGCTTTCGTTGTTGCACGCGTTATTTACAGCTATATGCAGATGTTTTCTTCCATCCGCAGCTATGAGGTGCAGCATGCCGAAGAAATCAGTAAGGTCATTCATCTGTTAAAGGAGCATTATCCCACAGGCTATCGAAGCGCCATGGAAATCATGACCAAGATACGACAGACAATTGATGTGGAAATCAATGATATGAATCTGATATTTCTGATTTTGAATATTCAGTTTTATAACCGTTCCATTGATAAATACCGTTACAACTGCATTATTATCTCACATGGCTATTCCACTGCCTCTTCCATAGCAGACGCTGCGAACAAGCTGATTGGAAGCCACATTATGGAAGGAATTGATATGCCGGTTAGTACGTCCATGGACGACATTGTCATGAAGCTGAGAAAATATATCAACGACAACAGTATACGAAAGGATTTGATTCTGCTTGTGGATATGGGATCTCTGGAGAATATAGGTACACAGCTGATTGAAGAATGCGGCATCAATATCGGAATCATCAACAATGTTTCCACCCGAATGGCCTTGCATGTGGCCGGAGAGATCCGCAGAAATGTAGAAATGAAGGAAATATTGAGCAAGGTAAGCAGAGAAACCGTATGTGAATATAAAATATTCAGCAATATCAATCGCAAAAAAGCAATCATATTTACCTCGGAAACAGGAATGGAAGCAATCGAGCGTGTTGTTCAGCTTTTTAAAAACAGCATGCCCCGACAGATTGATATCAGTATTTTCGCCTATGACTGTCTCAGCCTACAGAAAAACAAGGAACAGGATGATATATTCAAGCTGTATGATGTTTTGTTCATTGTCACAACAACACGGTTAGACATACGCAATGTTTCCAGCGTACCGATGGAGGATGTCATTGCATTCAAGGATGTGGACAGTATAACCTCAACACTGAACAGCTACTTCACAAAGAATGAGCAAGAGCAGTTTAACCGAAATCTCATCAAGAATTTCACATTGGAAAATGTCATGAATTACCTGACCGTACTCAATGCAGATAAACTGATCACCTTTATTGAAGAAGCACTGGATCACCTTCAGGAGCTGCTGGGTATGCTGATCGCCAATGAAACTATGGTTGGTATGTACATTCATATTTCCTGTATTATAGAACGGCTTGTCATGAAAAATAAAATCGCCCGGAAGGAACGTGGTTACTCTTTGGATGTAGAACAGAAACGGTTTCAGAAAATGTTCAACGACAGCTTTGCCAGAATTATGGATTACTACAAGGTGGACATCCCTGTGAGTGAAATTTTATATATGTATGATTATATATTCAAAAAGTAATGCCTGAACCATGCGGAGGCCTGAGCTCACCACCGTATGTACAATAAGGAAAGAAAGGAGAGATTTATATGATCAGTTTGTTTCGAATTGATTTTCGCTTACTACATTACCAGACTTCACAGGTGTGGCCGAAAAAACTGGATATCAATATGATCGTTGTTGCCAATGATGCAGTGATACAGGACCCTCTGCGTATGAGTTTGATGAAAATGTCTGCTCCGGCAAACTGCGGTTTGAAGATTCTATCTGTGGAAAAAGCAGGGTTGTTTCTCATGGATCCTAAAAACGAGCGTCGAAGAATTGAGTTGCTTGTGGAAACACCGAAGGACGCCTTGCGAATCATCCGCAGTGTACCCGGAATACAGCATCTGAATGTAGCACTTATGAAAGGCGGACCGGGTAAGAAGATGGTATGTCCTTCTCTGGCTTTTGCCCCTGAGGATTATGATGACCTTCGCAGTATCGTAGACCTCGGCGTGAAAGCGGAATCCTATGTTACACCGGATGAACGTCCGGTATCCATTACGAAGTATTTATAAGAAAGAGAAAAAGGAAATAACAAATCTTTATCTATGTTGTTTCGTTAAAATTTACTCGCAGAAAGCGGGAGAATGGAGAACTTATGCAAACAGCTATCTTACTGGGCCTTGTTTATGCATTTGCATGGTCCATGGACAATATCGCCGGAAGCTCCTTTATGGACAGACCAATCGTATGCGGTGCCTTAACGGGTCTGGTCATGGGAAATTTCGAGCAGGGGCTTGTTATCGGGGGAACACTGGAACTGGTATGGATGGGGTTTATCAGCTATGCCGGTATCATCAATGGAGAAACGCGTATCGGGGCGATTTTAGGAACTTATTTTGCACTGGCAACCGGAAACAGCTTTGATGTCGCGATTTCCATTGCAATGCCAATCGCGATTCTGGGCGGGAACGTATCCAATGCTTATAACATTGTTGTCAGCTATCTGATGCATCGCTGGGCTGACAAATGGGCTGAAGAAGGAAATTATAAAAAAATCGGACAGTTTCACCTCGGTGTCGGTTTTGTAAAGCTGTTCTTCATGACAGCCATTGTCTTTCTTACCGTTCTTCTGGGAACCGGGGCGATTACGTCACTGATCAACGTCATTCCTGAAAATGTATTGAACGGTCTTGGCAAGGCCGGTGAAATGCTGACTGCTGTCGGATTCGGTATGCTTTTAAACATTCTCTGGGACAAACGTTTTATCGGTCTGTATTTCGTCGGCTTCGCAGTTGCCGCTTTCCTGAATCTGAATGTTATCGCTATCACTATCATCGCAACAGGTCTTGGCTTTGTAGCCATGTATGCATCAGGTAATGAGAAGGGAGAAGACGCATATGAGTGAGAAAGCATTTGAAATTACAAAGTCAGATTTACACAAGGTCTTTTGGCGCAGCATGCCGATTGAAATTTCCTACAACAGTGAGCGTCTGCACAATATGTTTTATGTCTATTCCCTTACTCCGATATTTAAAAAGATTTATAAGGATGACCCGCAGGGAATGCGGGATGCACTGGTACGGCATATGCAGTTCTATAATACCTGTCCGCAATTTGAGGCAATTGTTGTCGGCATCGTTGCAGCCCTGGAGGTGAAAAACGTCGAATCCGGTAATACCATGGGACCTACGATTGAAGCAGTTAAAACCTCTTTGATGGGACCTACAGGCGTAATCGGTGATGCCTTCTTTCAGACCGGCGGCTTTCGCATCATATCCGCCAGCATTGGGGCTTCTATGTGTATCGCAGGCAATCCATTTGGTCTGCTTCTCTATTTCCTGATTTATAATGTGCCAAATTATCTGGTTCATTGGTGGGGTATTCATCAGGGCTTTAAAATGGGATCGGTCTTCATTGAAAAGGTCGTTAACTCCGGCGTTTTGCAAAAAATTACAGATTTATGTCTAATTGTCGGACTCAGTGTGGTTGGAGCGTTGACGAGTGCTTATGTGTCGTTGTCTACACCATTACAGATCAGCTATGGAAAGGAGCCTATCATTATTCAGGAGCTGTTTGATCAAATTTGTCCGAATCTTCTGCCGTTGCTTCTAACTTTGCTGTGTGCATGGCTGATGCGTAAAAAGAATGTTAAGCCTACCGTTTTAATGATCTGGGTTATTATTATTGGTGTCATTCTGAGCTCCTTCGGTATCATCTGATATGGAAGGTGCCAAGACAACAGCAAAGGAACAGGAACGCACTGCATTACTGCGGACGATTACTGATGAACCTTTGCTCATCCGTAGACTCCTACAGCATAAAAAAGAACTCACTGAGGACTTTGTTCAGCATTTTCTGACACATACAGTAAAAAAGGTTTATTTCAGCGGACAGGCATCCGGCACCTTTATAGGGAATATGCTTGCCCCCTGTATGGAGAAATTGCTGCAGGTGGAAACAGAGGTGTGCAATCCTGCCTCCTTTCCTGAATATTTTCAATTTAACATCAATCAGCAGTATAGCCCGGATGAAATGCTTATGCTTTGCCCTGCACATTCAGGAACAACAATCGGACCAATCAGGATGGCACAGGAATGTAAACGGTTGAATATCCCTGTAGTATGTATAACTATTGATTCGAATTCTCCCCTTGCAAACCTTTCGGATATCGTCATCAATAAGCTATGCGGTTCTGAGGAAAGCTTTATCGAAACACGTACACATATGGCATCACTGCTGATAACATTTCTCTGCATCATAGAAACGGCAAATCAAAAAGAGCTCATCAGTAGGCAGCAATACACATATTATCAGCAATACTTTACCAGATTGGAAGATAATGTGAAACAAATTATAAAGGATACAGCAGACTGGTATAAAAACCATAGGGAGCTGCTGCATACGAAAATGGTTGCACGCTATATTGGAGCCGGTCCCTACTATGCAGTTGCACAGGAAGGTGGTTTGAAGATCGCAGAAGCTGCATCTATTGCAGCTCTTGCTTATGAGCAGGAGGAATTTATGCATACCGGAACCACACAGATACAAAAGGATGCTCTATTATTTTTGATTGCTCCAGACGGTGTACAGGAAAAGCGAATGCTGGAGCTGATACGCTGGTGTCGGTTATATAGCGATTATGTAATACTAATCGCAAATCATTCTCATCCATTGAAAGATTCCAAAGCACTACTGTGCCACTTTCAAGATGATCCGTATTGCAGCGTCATGGAGTATATGGTCCCCTTTCAAATGCTTGCTCACCTGCTTGCGGAAGATAGAGGTCTGAGTGTTGTTCATGCGGCAAATGATGGTGCATCTGCTTATTTGAAGACGCACACAGAGGAGGTATGATTCATGAAATACATCATAGCGACCCATGGATATCTTGCGGATGGCTATGTCAGTTCCATACAGGTGTTAACAAAAAAGAACAATATTTACGCTGTTAATGCCTATGTTGATGACAGGGATGCTGCGCTGCAATTAAAAACAATCATTGAATCCTTTGAGAATCAGGAGGAAATTATCATTTTCACAGATCTCATGTGTGGAAGCATGACGCAGGCGGTAGCTCCTTATCTGGACAGATATAATGTACGTTGCATTACAGGAATCAATTTACCGCTGATTCTGGAGTTCATACTAACGACAAGCACCATTGATGACGCTTATATAGAACACACTATTCAGGAAGCGCAGAAACAGATGGTGTTTGTCAATCACCTACTAAAGCAAACACAATAAAGCGAAGGACTTATTCAAGCTGTATAAAATGCTATAATTTTGTGAAAGCATATTAACGTAAAAAACGTTAGTCGTGAATAAAGCAATTATAGCAAGCTGTGGATAAGTCTTTTTATCATGTATGCTAAAATAAATGAAAAGTAAAACCTTTTTTCAAATCAAATCGTTAAGTAAGTGAGGAGGCGGCATATGAGAGAACAGCAGATCCTGCATAAAATAAAAAAAGGCGATCAGCAGACATTAAATAACTTCATACAAGACCTCTATCCATACGTCTATTCCTTCACATATCGCAAAATGCAGGGAGACGACAGTGCAAAGGATATTACACAGGAAGTGTTTGTGCGCTTCATCCGTCAGCTTCCCATGTATCATGCGCAGGGCAAGACGCTGCATTACCTATACCGGATTGCCAGTAACCTGTGTCATGACTATCACCGAAAAATGCAGCGTGATCTGCACACGGATATTGACAGGCAGGAAAACTTAATTTCTGCGGACAGTGATGTACATGAAGTCATTCTCGATCAGATACGAAATGAAGAGCTTATGTATTACATAGGGGAGCTGTCTGATTCTCAACAGGATGTAATTCTATTGAAATACTACCATCAGATGACATTTAAGGAAATAGCGCAGAGCTTCTCAATTCCCGTATCCACAGTGAAAACAAGACACACGGCGGCATTAAAGCGGCTTTGTGCATTATGGAAAGAAGGAGGTTATCATGAAACAGAAACTCATACAGGTAGATGAGGCAGCGATGGAACAAACGATTCTTCTCTGTCAAAAAGAGCAGGAACAATACATACAAAAAAACTGCACCTCTTTGCTACAGCTGATTCTTCGCTATATGTGGCTAGATTTTCGCTTCTATATGATCCTATCTATTATCGGACTATTGATTTCGATACTGCTGATAACGCTGGATGCAGTCAATGCTCAGATTTACACTGCTATTTACTTTTTCATACTGGGTATTTCTGCACTTTATGAATATTATAAATGCAGCCACTACAGGATGCTGGATATCATCAGTCCTGTTTACCTGAATCCCTGTCGCGCCTTCCTGATTCGTACAGCCGGTATCGCCTTAAACGGGCTCGTGATGTCTTTTATATTACTGGTGATATTCATCCTTAAAGAATCCTGGATTCCTGCTGATTTTATCATGACCGGTATCGTTCCGCTGTATGCCATGCAAATTATTTTTACACATTTAATACACAGAATCAAAGGCTATATATCCGCACTTGCCGCATACTCCATATTTTATTGTATATATCTTTTTATATACAGTCAGTATATCCGGTACATGATATCCAATCCTCAGGCGGTGCTGGTTATACTTATCGTTTCTTGTTTAACGCTTTTCAATATGCGGCAGTTGAATAAAGGGATGTCGGATACAGAAAGGAGGCAGCAAAAATGGAGCTGGTTATAGAACATATCAATAAATCATTCAAAAAGAATCAGGTGCTGTATGATGTAAATTTAACGATTGAAAAGGGTGTACATGGCCTACTTGGTGCAAACGGAAGCGGCAAAACAACGCTGATGAGAATTCTGTGCGGACTGCTTCCAAAGGATGGCGGCAGCATCAGCTATGACGAAATAGACGCTTTAAAACAGTATGATGTCTATGCGTCAAAAATCGGCTATATGCCACAGCATTTTGGTTTTTATCCGCACTATACCGTCTATGAATTCCTGGAATATATGAGTATACTGAAAAATCAGTCAAAGCAATACAGCAGAAAAAGAATTGACGAGCTGCTGCATATTTTGCATCTGGAGGATAAGCGGAAAACAAAAATGAAACAGTTATCCGGCGGTATGCTGCGTAGAGTGGGAATCGCACAGGCACTACTAAATAAACCGGAGATTCTCATACTGGACGAGCCGACTGCCGAGCTGGATCCAAAGGAACGCATTATCTTCCGCAATCTGATTGCATCCCTCTCACAGGAATGCATCGTTCTGCTTTCCACGCATATCGTAAGCGATATCGAAACCATCGCAGACGATATCATCGTTATGAAGGAAGGAAAAATCATTCTTCATGATACACCAAAAGAGCTACTTCATACTATGAAGGAAAAGGTATGGCAGGTAACACTTCCGAAAAAGGAGGCACTCTCCCTTATGGCTTCCCATATTATCGTAAAGAGTCATAATGTCGATAATGACATCGAACTGCGTATTGTGGCTGATGATTGTCCACATACCCTGGCTCATAATATAACGCCTGATCTGGATGATCTTTATTTATATTATTTTAAAGAAGGTGATTTCCTATGAGACGATTGATTCAATCTGAATTTAAAAAGATTTTCAAAAGCAAAATCAACATCGTATTGCTGCTTATCCTGTTTATCTTCAATGGCTACCGCACCTATCAGGTTTACCATCAGCCACTGCAGTACCGCACTGATATCGTCATGAAGGATGAAAACGGAATAGAAAGAACAGGACTTGCATATTGGAGGCTGGCCGATCAGATTCAGCATTCCTATGCGGGAACACTCAGTGAAAAGACCATACAGCAGATGGATAAAGACTTCCGCGCTATTATGAACAAGTATACAGAAACAACGCTGGATGAAGAAAAAATGAAAGCTGTATATGGCGATAATTATGAAACCTTACTGAAAGACGCACGAAGCGGTAAGTACACCGGTAAGGAAGTCAATGAATTATTTGAAAACTATATGCAGATCAGCGGAGGTATTTCCTATGAGGAAATCGAAGGAAGCGACAAAGTAAAGGTACATGTTGAAGATTATTTAAAACATGATGGTGTGCGCCAGCTGTATAGCAATATCTATGATTATTATATTGAGGATAAAAAGGATGTTGCCGATTATGAAAACTTCTCTTCTGACGCCCAGAGAAAGTGGCTTCATCCGGATCAGTTAAGTAAGGAACAGCTTCATATTGAGATTGCCGGCTTTGAGTATCCGGACAGCATATACGATGCCACGATGGAGAATTTCATAAACCGTTATAAATCAGCCTCTCATGAGATTGACAGCAATATTCCAAATACACTGTTCGTTGAAGCTTTATATAATCTGGAATTCGCTTCGCTGCTTATTCTTGTTATCATTCTGGCAAATACCTTCGCTATGGAGAAGCATTATAAGACCTATCAGATTATGATTCCCACAGCTGCCGGAAACAAAAAGATAACTGCGGCAAAGCTGTGTGCAGGTATATTGCTTGCGCTTGGAATCGTACTCATACAATTTCTTATCGTATATATCATGTCCTGTATGTTCCTTCCACTGCGTGGTCTGAATCTGACTTATTATTCCCAGTCGCAGGCATCATTGAATATCGCAGCCTATGTATTTACTTATCGAACGCTGATTGTGAATGCTATGCTGCTGATCAGTATCGCATCAATGGCAACCGCCTTTATCACTATGCTTTTTTCCTATATCATAAAGAATCGTTTTGCGACAGTGATCCCACTGCTTCTGGTGACGCTGATCAGCGGATTTACAGGCTTTTTCAATCAGCTTTTGCCAGGTATGGTGATTGATCAGTTCTTTCCTTCTCAAATGGTACATTTCACACAATTTTTCAAAGTCGCATTGAATCCTCATCTGGGTGAAATGCTGCCGTATTTCAGTATTGGCGGTTATTCGCTGGCCTGGAAGAATGTTATTATGCTGTTCTGGATAGTTTCGATTGTCATCATATCCCTGTGTATGCTTCAGCATTCCCGCAGGCATGTGAAGAACTGCAGCTGATAAGCAAGATCAATTCAAATCAATAATATCCTTTAAAGCAGGTTACAATCTGATTACAGTGATATAAGCATTACATAAAAATCATATGGCAATCTCTTAGCAAATGATTCATTTAGTGACAGTCTATGGCGTTTTATATGATAATCCAGATGATCCACAGGCACTGCTGCTTCAGGAAAGTATACAGAAAGAGGGTCTTTCCAGCGTTGTAGAACGCATTACCGGCTTTCCAAAAACACATGAACTACATCATGCCATCCTGCAGCATTATGAAAGCTTAAAAAGAAATTGATACGGCTGGCGAAATAGCACTGTGACAGAAAGGCTTATCGCCCAGCAATATGAAACAAGCAAGAGAAGATTGGAAAGTATTCCACTTGTAATTGTATTCGCTTAATCCATGAGGCATAAGATTACCAGCGACAGGTGATTTTATGCTTTTTATTTACGTAGGAATCGCTATGTATGCTTATATACTCTATTCGAAATAAGCCTGATACATGTAAGAGTATAAGTTCAACACATTACAACGAAACATCATAAAAAACCTCATTCCTGCTTTACTTTCTTAGAATGAGGTTCAACGTTTTCCTTTTTAAACCTGATAATACTCCAGCAGATAGGTCTCCGCTTCTTCACACCATACATTATGATTTCTCTCACATATATCTGCCAGTGTTTTAAACAACGGATTTTCAGACTGCCTGCTGCGGAAATTTTCAATCGCAGTCAGTGGCAGATCGATATGCGGATAAATCAGTTTTTTCCCTCCCGGTATATTTGGCAGATTCAGAATTGTTTCCGGTGCAGCCTGCAACCCACCGATATGTGTAATCATATAGCTTGGATTCAGTCTGTTTTCTGCAGACAGCGTAAGGCATTCCAGCATATCCTGCGTTGATCCGCCAGAGGTTCCCACAATATGCGTTCCTTCATAATGCACATTGTAGAAATTAAACGGTACTGCAAATTGTTTATCGGTTGGTCCTGCAAAGAAGTTCAGACATCCATCATTTCCCAATACTGCGTCAGCCTGCTTCAGAAGTGCTGGTACTGCGGCAAATACAAACACATCATCAAAGCCGGTGCCCCTGCTAAGCTTTCGCAGCTCACTTACTGCATCTATATCCTTTGTATTGATATAAATCAATGTTTTCCCCTGTTTCTTTGCCGCTTCTTCCGGTATCAGTGTACGTGCACGTTCCAGACGCTGCTCATCGATATCAGTCACTACAATCAGCTTTGATGAAACCGGCCCATTCACTGCATAATCAATCGCTCCGATTCCCATCGGTCCGGCACAGCCCATAAGCGCCAGCTTTCCCTGTTCCTTTACGCCCATGAAATGCTCATATACATACTGTTTTGTATGATAGGTCGCATGGTATGCTCCGATAATGCAGGACATTGGTTCACTGAGGGATGCATTCGCAAAGTAATTTCCTTGGTAAGGGAGTACACACCCCAGATCAATGGCGATTTTCGGAATAATGCAGTAGGTGGCATTCCCTCCGAAATATTCATAGCTGTAGCCTGCGGAATAACCGCTTGGAAGCCCCATCGCAGGCTGCAGTACAAACTTTTCACCCGGCTGAAATCTGTCTTTCAGATGGTTTCCTACTTCCATGATTATGCCTGTAAACTCATGACCGGTAATCGGCGGACGCTCGCTGATATTATCCGGTACACGCTTGTGATCCTCCCCCAGAAGCGCTGCCTTGTACGTAGACAGACAGATACTGTTTGATATATTCTTCACCAGCAGTTCATCATCCCCGATTGGCGGTAATTCCAGTTCCCTAACTTGTATGGTATTCTTTCCGCATAGTACGGCAGCTTTTGCTAACATGATATCCTTCCCTTCTCTAGTTTTCTGTATTGCTGATTTCTTCGAAAAGCGCATCCAGATTCGGATCATTCATGAAATTCTGAATGGTGATAATACGGCGATTAGGAAATTTCAAGCGTGCTCGATCCAGCAGACTGATGTGCGTTACGATAACATCTGCCTCATCCGGCACCTTTTCAATAGCATAATTACGTACTGTTTTTTCAACTCCTATTTTCTGAAGACGCTTCTTGAACGCTGTAGCCCCTAACGCACTGCTTCCAAGTCCGGCATCACATGCAAATGCGATATATGCAATATCCTTTAAGGCCTCTGCTTCTGTCTGTAATGAAGATGCAAGGAGATCCTTTCCTTCCTGCTTCATAGCCTTGGATTTCTCAATGCTCTTCTCCAGCTTTTCATCACCGTTATCCTTGCTTGTCTTTAAAATAAGGGAAGCAAGCAGGAAGCTGATCACGGTAGCTGTTACTACACCTGCCAGAATACCGATGAAATTTCCTCTTGGAGTCAGAGCCAGATATGCAAATATAGAACCCGGGCTCGGTCCGGCAACCAGACCTGCTCCGAAAAATTCAAACACCATGATACCGCATGCGGAACCGATAATCATCGGAAAGATCATCAGCGGCTTCATGAGCACATATGGGAAATAAATTTCATGAATACCGCCTAAGAAATGAATAATGATCGCGCCTGGTGCTGTTTTCTTACTGTTTCCCTTACCGAAGAAAGAGAAGGCAAGCAGAAGACCAAGCCCGGCACCGGGATTACTGGCAACCATAAAGAAGATGGATTTCCCTGCTTCCGCAGCCTGCTGCATTCCCAAAGGATAATAGACGCCCTGATCAATAACATTGTTCAGGAACAGTACCTTTGCAGGCTCATTTACTACAGATAACAGCGGCAGGAAGCCTGTTTTCACAAGCGATGTAATCATACTGGTGATCATTTCATTCGCAAACTCAATAACAGGTCCGATTGCTGCGTAAGAGCAAAGACTCAGAATCATTGCGATAATACCAAGGGAGAAGTTGTTGACAACCATCTCAAATCCGGCAGGAATTTTTCCGTCAATCAGCCGGTCAAATTGTTTTACACACCATGCACTCAGCGGTCCCATAATCATTGCGCCAAGAAACATATTTACTTCAGAACCAACAATCAGTCCAAAGGTTCCTACACATCCAGCAATCGCCCCACGTTCGCCGTGTACCAGTTTTCCCCCGGAATAGGCAAGCATCATTGGCAGCATATACTTTACCATTGGCGCTACCAGTTCATTGAAGCCTTCGTTCGGTATCCATCCTGTAGGGATGAACAGAGCCGTTATAAATCCCCATGCGATAAAGGCACCCATATTCGGGATGACCATAGCGGTCAGAAATCCACCGAATGCCTGCAGCTTCGCTCGATTCATTTTATTTCCTCCTTACAAAATCTCATATCCTGTGACAGTCTGAGAGTCAGATCCGCCTGCATGGAATGCTGTAGGACCCGCGAAACATTTCTGCCGTCACTGCGTTCGTAAAACGCAATCGCTTCGCTGCGGGAAAGTCCTCCCTGTATCTTCCGCTCAATCAGACGCTGTTTCAGCATGTCCTCTTCGGCTTGAATGAAGATACTGTAATCACAAAACTGTTTCAGCTCCTTCCAGCCTTCCTCCTGTAACAGAAGCCAGTTTCCTTCGAGAAGCAGTATATCCTTGGATATCTGTATCTGATCCTCGACAACATCATGCAGATTTCGATCATAAACCGGCCAAGTTATATCCTGATCTCTGATGATACGTAAAGCCTCTGTCAGTTTTTTTATATCAAAGGTTTCCGGACAACCTTTAACATCACGTAATGGGATCCTGATTCCATCCTTCAGCATGGTATGGGAATCAAGGTAGCGCTGCGGATAATGAAACCCGTCTAATCCGATATCCTGTATTTCACAAAGCTGTTCATCAACTCTGGACAGATGGGCGAGTACACTAGCCAGTGTGGATTTCCCTACAGCCGGCGGTGCAGCGAGAAAGACCAGAAGCCGTCGTTTTTTCTCTTTCTGAAATTCACTCAGCTTACGAAGCAGCGGAAGGAATATCATTTCCATATCCTCCTGCTCATAATCTGCTGAAATCGTAAATCCGTTGATTACAAGCGGAAAGGTGACTCTGCTCATGCAAGCACTCTCCTGATATCCTCTACACATTCCGCATGCAGAAGGCCATTCATTTTATCCTCATCCATAAATACGTCAACCATATCACTGAGCAGCTGCATATGTGCATCATTGTCATTGGCGGATAAAGCAATAATCAGATGTACGATATTGTCCTGAGGAAATGCGACACCATCCTTCAGCTTCAGAATGGATATATCCGTTTTCAAAGCACCGTCTTCCACGCGGGAATGCGGCATCGCCACATCCGGCATTATAACGATATACGGTCCATTCACCTCAACGTTGTGAATCATAGCATCAATATATGATGCTCGAATACTTCCATTCTCCAGAAGCGGTGCAGCCGCCATGCGAATGGCGTCCTTCCAGTCCTCTGCTCTTTCTGCAGTCTGCACATGTTTTCCCAGTAAATCAGTAATCATAAATGGTACCTCCGGTAGCGTCCTGTTTCTTTACACCCATATGGTATCATGCAAAACAAAAGAAATACATTTGTATTCGGTTTCATTTTATTGTGAAGAAAAGTATCCCCACCACTTTCTTTCACATAAATGTGAAAAAATCTGTCGTACGAAAAATATCTATATCTGTTATAATGTGCATGAAGGTGATAGTATGCTGTCAGATAAAGATATAGAATTGCTTTCTCTTTTATATAATAAGGAAGCCCCCATGAGTATTAAGGATTTGTCGGATTACTTTTCAGTCAGCGAACGCAGTATCCGCTATTATGTGAATAATCTAAACTATGAGCTAAAGGAGCATGGAATTTCAATTATAAAAAAAATCTGTACACTGCAGGACCGTTCCTATGTTGAAGGCTTTTTACAGGAAAAGCGCCCACAGCTGTACAGTGGAGATACCAAAAAGAAATTCATGCTGTACACTCTGTGCTTTGAGGGTAGTATCAACCTGAGTGCCGTATCAAGAAATCTTGATATCTCACGCTCCAGTGCCAAAAGCTATATGGATGATATTCGTACAACTCTTACAAAGTATCACCTGGAGCTGTTACAGGAGCATAAAAAAGGACTGGTGCTCACCGGTTCTGAAGAAAACATACGCAAGCTTTTACTGCAGCTGCTTATGGAATATGAAAAGCTGCCGGAAACACAGCAGAAAATTCTGATTGAGATTCTTTATCACTGGCGTACTGATCTTGCGGAGGAACAAATTCATAATTTTTTACATGTTATACAGAAAGAGCTTGGTTTTGTTTTATCTGACCATAGTTATTCTATCATGTTTTATTCCTGCCTGATTATTTTAGCCAGAACAGCAGCACAGCAGACTCTGTTATCCTGTGATAATGAGTATTTCCTCATTACATGCCCGGAGTATAAGGTGATTGAAGCAAATAAGGAACTGCTTAAGCAAGACCTGAATCGTTATGAAGCAATGCAGCTGTCTTCCCTGTTAATTGGTTCAAATTATGCACAAAACAGTAATCTTCGGGAAAATGAATGGTTTGAACACGATTTGCTTGTATCTAAAATCATCAATCTGTACAGCAAATATTATCAGTTAAACCTAAATCAGGATCGTACTCTCTATGAAAGTCTTTTGACGCATCTTCGCCCGACTATGTATCGCCTGTTGAACCATATTCCTGTATCAGATATGGATTACCGCCTGATTCAACAACAGTTTCCCAAGGAATATGAGGTGATGAAGCAGGTGCTTACAGAGTTGAATTTCTTTACAGGTGAGCATCAGGATCAGGATGAAACCGCTCTTTTGACATTGCATTTCAAGGCAGCAATTAACCGGTGCGAAAAAAACAATAGTAAGAAAAAGAATATTCTGATAATCTGTTCGCACGGATATGGAACCAGCAGACTTCTGGAACAGCAGCTGTCAGATACCTATGAGGTGAATGTTCTCGATTGTATTCCCTACCATTATTTAAAACAGTATGAGCTGCTGCATCAGGTGGACATGATTGTCACAACAATCAATACTCTGAAATATTGTAACGACCTTCCGATTCTTCATGTGCATCCTGTCTTAAGCAGTGAGGATATTCAACTGCTGGATGAGCAACTGCTTGTAAAGCGAAAAAAGCGGGTTCGTATGACCGCTATTCTGGAGGCTGTGAAAAAATCCTGCACAATCCATGATTATGCGGAGTTGAAGAAAAACCTGAGCGAGGCATTGCAGGATTTATTGATACGGGATGATGGCCGTGACCAAACACTCCTTGATATCCTGCCGGCAGAGAATATCCTTCTGAATTATCCTGCTGAAAACTGGAGAGATGCGATACGTACAGCAGGTGGTCTGCTCGTAGTAAACGGTTATGTGGATCAGCGTTATCAGGAACAAATGCTGTATTCTTTTGAAAATTATGGGTCCTATATGATAATTGATGATGGAATTGCTATTCCCCACGCGAAGAATGAAGGAACGGTCAGAAAAACAGGCATGACCTTGTTAATTTTAAAAAAACCGGTAGAATTTATTAATGGAAAAAAGCTTCAGGTCTTCTTTTCCTTCTGTTCTAAAGATAATATCGAACATCTGGATGCTTTGGTCGCAGTAGCCAACTTGATCAAGGAAACGGATTTTCGACAATGTATAAAGAGATTTCATAATTCTCTTGAGATAGTACAATTTATAAAGACACATACACAAGAAAGTATTTAGAATAATGAAAAGATGCTTACAGGTATCTTGCAATTCATCAACGCTATGAATTGCATATTTCTGTATTGCATCTTTTTTACTATTATTCTTTTTCTGTAGTAGTTCCTTTTGTATGATAGGTCGATTCTCCGCGTTTGATTCGATCACATGGGCACACGTTGTGCACCCTATAAGTTCTCTGCGTTCGATTTTATAAGGCGAGCGTACCAGTAGAAGGAATCCTTTGGTATACATTTACCAGTGCCATTTCCCTCGTTATCGATATCCACGTAAATAAGCCCATACCGCTTTTCCATTTCACAGCTGTTTCCGCTGACGATATCAAATGGTGACCACATGGTATATGCGAAGATATCCGTACCCTCTTCCATTACATCCTTTAACTCCTGAATATGGCGTTTCTGATAATCAATCCGGTATTCGTCATGTATGCAGCCATCACTTCCCAATGCCTCTTCCACCCCCACACCGTTCTCTGCAATCATCATCGGTACGCCGTAACGATCCCAATACTGTGCCATCGTATTGTACAATCCAACCGGATCGATCGTCCAGCCCCACTCCGTCGCCTTTGTGTACGGATTGGCGCACCGATTTCCATTTTCATCAACACAGTGACTATAATAATATGCGACTGCCAGGAAATCCATGGTATACGAACGGATCAGCTCCTCGTCACCATCCTCCATCTGAATCGTGATACCATGCTTCTTAAACCACGTTTTCGCATATCCCGGGTATTCTCCACGCAGCTGTACATCCGCAAAGAAGAAATCCTTCATCCGGTTTTTCTCAATCGCTATCTTTACATTCTGCGGATCACAGGTCTTTGCATACGTCAGCTGATCTGCCAGCATCATACCGACTTTTAACGCAGGATCAAGTTCTCTTGCAGCCTTGACGATTCCCGCACTTGCCACAAACTCATGATGCACCGCCTGATATTTTTCGGCAGTGAAATCCTCATACTCATCCATAACCATTCCCAATGAGCTGAAGGACTCCCCAAAAATCAGGTTGATCTGATTGATTACGATCCAGTATGTAACCTTGTCCTTATATCTTTTCAAACAGGTTTGTGCGAAACGCTCATACAGATCAATCGTCCTTCTGCCATACCATCCCTGATAATGTGTTACCACCTTTAACGGCATATCGTAATGTGTCAGTGTGACGATCGGCTCGATGCCCTGTCTGTGCAATTCATCAAACACCTCATCATAAAACCGAAGTCCCGCTTCATTGGGATATTCATCATCCGCATTCGGAAAAATCCGTGCCCAGCTGATACTCATTCGAAATGCCTTAAAGCCACACTCCTTCATCCAACCTATGTATTCTTTATATCGGTGATAGAAATCCACCGCCTTATGCTTTGGATAATATTGCTGCTGCTTTTCTGCCTACACATCTGCAATACGCTGCTTCAAAAGCTCTCTGGTATAATTGGTATTGCCGCCGCCTGCAGCTTTTTTATAACAAATCTGGATATCCGCAACATTCAACCCTTTTCCATCCTCCAGATAGGCTCCCTCCATCTGAACAGCAGCACTTGCGCCACCCCATAGAAAACCTTCAGGAAACACACTCATCAGCTTTCCTCCTTTTTTACAAACATAGCCGCAAAGCTGCGAAAGGTATCGATTAGAGAACTGCACAATTCAATTTCACTGTTGATTGTCATCAGTGTGTCCTGCGCATGATTGAACAGCATGCAGTATTCATACTGCACACCCCGTGCTTCGGCCTGAATAATTTCTGTCTGTGCCGCATGAGCCTGTGTTATCTCTTTTTTGGCTTCCTTCAGGCAGGCATCCGCCTTCTCAAACTGCAATGCTTGTACATATTTTAATGCCTCTTTGGTATGCAGACGGGCATCTCCGGCATGCGTCAGAATCCCCATTGCACTCAGTATCAGCTCATTGTTTTCATCAGTCATTTGCTTCCATCTCCATTTCTTCCTTCACCATTTTATTCTCATGTGCCTTAAAGAACGGCCACCAGATCAGCCATGACAGCAGGAACATGCCTACAACCAGAATCACGGCACGGAAATCACCATGTGTTGCCAGAAAGGAACAAATCGGCATCGGCAGCTGGTTCACATTCATGACAGCATGCGGAATCGTGACAAGACCGCTGGAGAACGCAAACCATGCAATCGTTGGCAGAACCAGTGCATTGATCCACATCGGTATCATTAAAATCGGATTCAAGGCAATCGGTGCCCCATATACCAGAGGCTCATTGATATTGAACAGCGACGGTATCATAGCAATCTGTCCGAACTTCCTGATTCTCTTACTGCGGGATTTGAGCATCATGATATTCAAAGCCAGTGTCATTCCCATACCTCCGATAAAGATTACCGAAAAGGTTACATTTGATGTATAGATATTTGTCGGCTGCAGCCCCTGTTCAAATGCAGCTGCATTTGCGGTGATTCCTGCAAGACCGATAGGACTGGTGATTGGATTCATAAACCAGCTGTTGATACCAAATGAATAGAAGAATACCGGTATAAAGATACAGAGCATAAAGCCCGGATAGGTCTGACCGATACTGATCAGTGGTGAGAACAGCTTGGTAATGAGCTCAAATAGGTCAATATTGCACCAGTAAATAAGGATGGTAGTAAGCACAAGCACGATAATTCCCGGAATAACCTGATTCAGCCAGCGAATCAAAAAATCCGGAAGAGATACGGAATCCTCAAACAGATGCAGCTTGAAATACAGATTACTGATCACAATGGTCACAATACCCGCAAAGAATGCAGAAATCATACCGGAGCCTCCGAATCTTCCAAACGCTACCTGAAACTGAAAGTCCGCAATAGACGGTTTAATCACCATAAAGAACATCATTAAAGCGATTAAGCCGGTTGACACACCATAATCCTTAAACCCATATTCCTTTGCGCCGTGATAGCCAACCAGAAAAACAAGTGTCAGCGACATAATGCCAAAGCTGAAATTATAGACCGGAGAAAGATCCGGAAGAAAGGAGACATAACCCGCAAGCAGATTATATATGGAGATGATACTCCCCAGCAGCAGAATCGGCACATTGGCCATCAATGCCCCGGAAAGTGTACGTATTATTTTTTTATCCATGGCCTTTGCGACCTTTGGTGCAAAGCTGGAGCCCAGCCAGTTAATAAATGTATTCATAGCTCTATCCCTTTTCCTTTAACGTTTCCATACATAAAGCAAGCAGTCCTTTTCCATCCAGTCCTGCATACATATCCTTCGGTATCATCAGAACCGGAACTGCATACGGACCACACATCGCCTTTAATTCATCAAACGCATAGGATAAATGCGGCCCGATGAGCAGAATATCCGTCTTCGGAAGATCATCCGCTATATTGTTCTGACTCTTTGCTTCCACCTTGGCCATGATCCCCTGTTTTTTTGCTGCACCGCGCATCTGCTGTGCCAGAAAGCCGCTGGACATCCCTGCTCCGCAGCATAATAATATATTCAGTTTTTCCATCTTTTCTACCTCCTGTTGGTACTGGAACTGTTCCACGCCTATATTATCTCCGGTATAAAGAAAATGCTCAACTTGTAATCTTTCCTTGCAGGGGTGAAAGTTTTTATATTTTCATCCCTGTAGTGAAAAAGATTCGTTTTGCTTTGTTTACTTCTTGCATTATAATAACAGTAAAGAGAGAGGTATGCGTATGAAAAAGAAACATGAGGAGCTTGTCCATATAATAAGACAGCAGAAACAGCCGATTTCTTCCACACAGCTTGCCAGACTGCTTAATGTTACTCCGCGATCGGTAAAAAACTACGTTGCCGCCATACAGGAGGAATTTCCTGATCTGATTGCGGCAGGTCCCAGAGGATACCGTATTGATACAGATACGCATGTGAAAGCAGAAAGTGATATTCCGCAGACATACCAGGAGCGCAGCTCTTATATCATCCGGCAGTTTTTCATTGACCACGCGCAGGAAATCGATCTGTATGATCTTTGCGATGAACTATATTTGAGCTATTCATCCATAAAAGGGTTGCTGAATCGCATGAACAAAGAGTATCAGGATACCGGAATCACCTTTCGATGCCGTAATGATATGATATATGCGGACGGGGAGGAAAGACATAAACGAAAATTTCTGACAGACATCATTTATCAGGAGTCTAGTGAACGCTTTGTGGATTTACAGACATTGAAGGATATATTCCCGAATTTGAATGTGCAGCAGATTCATGATATCCTGCATGAGACATTCAAGAAGCACAGCTGCTATATCAATGACTTCGGATATACAAATCTGACACTGCATCTTGCCATACTGCTTGACCGTATGCAAAGCGGCAATACGATTGAGCATTCACAAAAGGAGCAGCCTGAGCTTTCAGAAATTACGGTGTCTGTGATAGACGAATTAGAAAAAAGCTTTCATGTTGCCTTACTGGATCCAGAACGCTGTGATATTCACAACCTTGTCACCACCAGCATCAACCTCTGCCATGCGGAAAGCCGACAGGAGCTGATTACCGTTGTTGGACAGGATATCTATGAAATCACACAGACCGTTATATCCTCTGTCAACCGGCAGTATGGTTTACAGCTCGATAAGGATACGCTGCTGTATCCGCTTGCTCTGCATTTCAAGAATTTATTTGCCCGCTGTAAGAGAAACACCTCATTGCGCAACCCGCTGCTGGAAAGCATTCAGGCCTCCTGCCCGATGCTGTTCGACTGCGCAATCTATGTCGCAAATTATCTGGAGGCTTCCTGTAATCTCCACATCACTGCAGATGAAACCGCTTATCTTGCTATGCACATCGGTGCCGATATCGAACGGCAGAGCAGCGACAGCGGAAAGCTGAAATGCGTACTGCTGTGTCCGGATTATCAAAATAGCAGGCAGGAAATCTATAATTATCTTCTCATTCATTTTGATTCTGAAATCTGTATCAGTGCTGCATGCTCCTATGAAGCACAGCTGCCGGATACAGCCATCGACCTGTTGTTTACCACAATTCCCGTACAAAAAGAGTATCCGCATATGCTGATGATTCCTCCATTGAAAAAAGCAATGGATCTTAAGCAGATATTCGAAAAAATACAGGAGGTTATGGATCAGAAAAAGCTGCATATCCTCTCTGAGAGCTTTTCTGACTTTTTTCATGAATCGCTTTTCTATCTGCATACAGATGCCGGTTTGAAAAAAGAACAGATAATCCGTATCCTCCACGATAAGCTCTATGCACAGGGCTATACCTCTCCATCCTTTTATGAGGATGTGATCAAGCGGGAGGAGGCCGCTTCCACAGCCTTTGGATGCATCGCTGTTCCTCATTCCATGAAAATGGACGCCAGAAGGACCGGCATAGCTCTCGCCCTGTCGAAGCAGGGTATCACTTGGGACAAGCAGATTGTTCATGTTGTCCTGTTGATCGCCATACACGAACAGGAGTCACATTTATTCAGAAAGCTGTATGAAGCCCTGATTCTGCTGTTCTCTCAGAAGCATGTACCCGATCAGATCAAGGAATGTATAAGCTTTCAGGAGTTTAGGCAGCTGTTGCTTACTCTGACAGATTAACAGCTCCTACATATACTCATCCTTACCGGCTGAACAGCTCTAGTGACAGACTGCCTTCCGGAAAAAGGATGACTTTTTTATTTACATTCCTTCTGCTTATTTGCTTGTTTATGCTCATTTTTAACATCTATATCCATAATAAATCGTACATTTTCGATAATATTCGTGCAATAGTGCTTGTAATGCTCTTCCTATTCTCGTATAATAAAGCTATGAACGAATATGCTGACTACAGTTTGCATACCGCACCAGACACACACATACATAAGGATAAATACCTCTGATAAGCCATAAAGATAGGAGTTGAACAGACATGCTGTCAGCTGAAAGAAAGCTGTATATTCTAAAAAAACTGGAATCGGAACAGACGATACAGGTAAAACAGGTTGCCAAAGAGCTGCATGTATCGGAATCCTCCATACGCCGAGACCTTCTTGAGCTGGATGATGAAAATAAGGTTGACAGAATTTACGGGGGCGCTGTAAAAAAAGAACGGGAACGCATTCTGACAGATGAAGCGGAAATAAAAATGATGGAACGCATGTCCATTCATTATGATAAGAAGCTGCGGATTTGTAAAGCTGCCAGCACACTGGTAGAGGATGGGGAGTGTGTTTTTCTGGATGGTGGTACCAGTATTGTACCGATGATTCACTTTCTAAGCAGCAGACCGATTAAAATTGTGACAAACAATCACCTAATCGTACAGAATGTTCAGAATCCAAAGGCTAAAATCATTGTCATCGGTGGAGAATTCAATACGAAGTATCGAATGAGTGAGGGCAATGAAGCTCAAAATATGCTGCGTCTCTATAATTTTGACCGTGCCTTTATCGGCTGTGCCGGAGTTAGTTTGGGCATGAAGAAGGCTTTTACAGCCGAGATGGCCACAAGAGAGCTGAAGCGTATCGCTATGGAATTATCAAATCATAATTATCTTCTGATCGATGACAGCAAGCTGCACGTAAAGGGCTTTTGTACGTTTGCTCAGCTGGATGAATTTGAAGATGTTTTTATCAATCGCACGACAGGAATGGAAACACTTCCGGATCATTTCATTGCTGTCAAATAGCAGCTGTACTGCACCATTTCCATACAACAGCAAAGAGTAGTCCTATATGGATGCTCCACAAGCAGTTCATCATCCGGCTTATATTGCAGGAATACATCATTTCATTACATATATTCATATCTAAAAAAGCTTTAAGCTTTATCGAAGAGTCTGAACCGTTTATCTCCCGGAGGCTTTGAACTATCCATCATACTGTACTAAAAAATCATCGAAGCAGTATCGATGATTTTTTATATGATAGCAGCTCTTCCAAAGGGAGATTACAAACATGACAGTCGCTGTCTTGGAAAAGGAGATGTCTGTATTTCAGAAGGAAGCTGCATCATATTTAATTACATACATTTATCCATCAGGGATGCAACAATTCCTCTCTTTATCTGTCTTTCTTAATATGACAGACCCGGATCAAAGAATCCAACCAGAACTCCGGCAACAGCAATCACAACCATGAGTAGCATGATCTTGATCGGGCTGATTCCTTTTTTCGCCATCAGCCACCAGCAGCCCATAACAAACAGCAGAGTCAGAACGCCGGGAAATGCACCATCGAGCTTTTCCTGCAGTAGTACAGGTACTTCCTGAGTTCCTGTAACCTTTTCGATAACTTTAGAGCCTTCAATGACCATCTCTGTTTTATTCTGAATAGAAGTTGTCAGCTGTACAGCCGTTGTAATTGAAACCCAGGTGCCGGCCATGGCACCTACGATTACCTGACCCATTACAATGACAGATTCACGCAATGCAGTTGCCTGTTCGCCGACAATTACCTCCACAGCTGAACCGCCAAGCTCATAGCCCTTTCCATAAATCCATTTCTGAAATAAAATACTTGTGATATTCCATACGATAATATAGAACAGAGGACCAATCAGTGAGCCACCCTCTGAAAGCCCCAATGCGATACCCAGCAGTACCGGAATATAGGTGCCGACAATCAAAGAGTCACCAATGCCTGCAAGAGGTCCCATCAAACCGGCGCGAATACCATTGATCATCTCATCATCAATTTCTTCAGCACCGTTCGCACGTGCTTCTTCCAGACCAGCAGTTATGCCGACAACAATGGAACCAATCTGCGGCTCCGTGTTGAAGAATGGGTAATAGGTCTTCAGCTTTTCAGCCTGCTCATCCTTGGAGTCATACAGTTCCTGAACGATTGGCAGCATGGACCACATATAACCGAAGGTCTGCATGTGCTCATGAGAGAAGCATGTTAGATTTCCGTAAAACCAGCGCCAGAAGGATTTGGATAAAACTTTTTTCGAAAGCTTCTTCATATCAGATATCCTCCTCTTCATTTGTATTTGTCTTTGCACCTCTCAAACGAATCATCGTCATCTGATAATTGATCAGTGCGAATACAGCACCGACTGCAGTTGCCGCAATCAGAGTTAAATGCATGGATGCCGCAACCGTGAAGCCAAACAGGAAGAAAATCAAATCGGTTGCTTTGCTTACGACAGATTTCAGCAGTATTGCAATCCCTACCGCAGGCAGTAAGCTGCCGATAGTAAACAGCGATTTCATATACCAGGAATCCATTGGCAACGCCGTTTTAAAATCTGTAACAGCTCCAGCACCATAATAGGTAATCAGCATGACCGGAATAAAGGATACAAGAATATGCGAAATCAGCGGAAGTATCACATTGACCTTTGTTATGATACCAAAATCCTTTTTATCAAGTCTTGCCCATCCGATATGCTGCCAGACAAGATTCATCATAGCAGTTCCATAAAACTGTACCGTGCCGACCGTACCTACCAGTGCACCAATGGATCCGGCAAGTCCCAGTGCTTCCGGACCGCCAAGATCAAGCCCCTGTGATTTCGCTGTTGCATAGGCAAGCGGGATACCGATATACGATACTGCACGAAGATCGGCAGCAACGGTTCCTCCAGGTGTTACAACTGCGATATAGATAATCTGCATAGGAATAGCCAGTTTGATACAGCCCTCTACATCACCCAATGTCAACCCGACAAATAATGAGGCAATCAACGGACGATTTAATGTATAGTTACCAATCGTCGTACCCAGTGCGGCAGGGATGGACGCTGCTGTACAGCTCATTAGACCCAGCAGTGCAGCCTGTACCCAAGTAATCATAACTTCATCTCCTTTTCTCTGCATAAAGTAGCTCAACAGCAAGTCATCCTTTCTCACATTTCACGGCCCCTACCCCTTGGAAAATCAGACCTGCTGTAATTACAAGGATATTATATTTATTTGTATAATCGTTTACAAAACTATAAATAGCAATATACTTATAAATGACACGCGTCCTTTTTATTATTTGCACATTCTTGCACGTTTGACAGCATTGCAGTTACAATTCTGCTTATTCAAAGCAGAAAAATGTTTGTTATTATAAAATAATATATTCGAAACTGTGATTTTATTTGGTATTTTCCATATTTAGCAAGCTTTTGTTTCTTGTTTATCTCATATTCTGATTAGTTTACTGTTTTTCAAAGGAAAACCATTCATTTCTCTAAATCGATACGAATACATAGCAGCTCTTCTTGTAAGCAGCCATTTTGTTTTAAAGGATTCGTATATCGATCAGCAATTGCATAGATACAATTGTATGTTCTTTTATAATATTCAGGTATGCAGTACGACATCTTTCATACTTTACAACCATACATACATTCACAGTACAGCTAATATAACATTTTATGTACAATATGTATGAGAGTTACCACACAGCTTTCCGGTATCGTACTGCTGATAATATTTCCACAGTAAAAAAAGAGGCATCCCTATTTGCCTCTTTACTATATTCTTCGCTTCTTATCCGATATTAGTAATTATCTGTGGAAACCTTATTATCCAGACCTAAAACTACCGGTACAGACTTGTATCCAACACCCATGCGATCGATTCCCATATCGATCAGCTGCAGGAAATGTTCTCTGGTACGAATGCATCCGCTTCCCTTAACCTTACATTTACCGTCAACCTCTTCCATCATAACCTTAATGATTTCCGGTGTTGCTCCGTGTGATTCAAAGCCTGTAAGGAATCCGGTGCTGGTTTTTACAAAATCTGCCCCTGCATCGATACAGCATTTGCATGCTTTACGCACCTGTTCCTCATTGAGAGCATCTGTTTCAAAAATCACCTTGATTTCTCTGCCATATTTATGAGCAGCATCCGCACATGCTTTCAGATCCTTCGTGACTTCATCAAACTTACCGGAACGGATCAGACCGAAATTAGCAACGATATCCACTTCTTTTACAGTATCGTATTTTGCTACGATTTCAATCTGCTTCACTTTAGATTCTGTTGAGCTCGTCCCGAATGGGAAGTCACATACCGGACACAGCATTGTTTCGCTTCCCTTAACATATGGTTCACAAAGATCCATATATCCTGGATTGATACAGATTGTAGCACAGCCCAGCTCGACGCCGTCTTTTGTAAGAGCAATGATATCCTCCTCTGTAAATTCAGGTTTTAATACGGAATAATCAATATACTGTGCAAGCTCCTTTGTCGTCATTTCACATGCTTTTTTTGTTGGTTTCATTTTGTCACCTTTTACACCATAGTGCCCTTTCTTACAATCTAATTATAAGGCTGCAGCGAAACAAAATCAAGCATTTTCATTCATTTTTATATATACTATAAATGAATTTGAATGTTTTTGCTCATTTTAACCAGTATTTCTTATCAACAGGTAGATTAACAAACAATTATATTTTCTATATACAATAATCACAAGCCTACACGCAGGATTCCAGGTGCGATAGAATCATAAGGAAGATGCTGAACCTGAAGAGTCGCGTTTATCGCTATGCATAAGAAGGCAGTGCCCCAACACCAATAGTGCTATAAAATCACGGCTTAGAAATAAGCTGTATATCGCATAAAAAAACACGGATCTATGCCGTGTTTTCTTAATGACTTTCTCTTAGTAGTTTTTAGCTTCTTCAGCAAAGTGAGCTCCGGAGTATCCACATACCGGACATGCCTTTGGTGCTGCAGTTCCTTCGTGACGGTATCCACAGATATCACATACCCATACAGTAGCTTCATCTTTCTCAAATACTTTACCGTTCTTCACGTTTTCCAGCAGCTTCAGGTAACGTTCTTCGTGGTGTTTTTCGATTTTAGCAACCTGCTCCATCTGGAATGCGATTTTAGCAAAGCCTTCTTCTTTTGCAGTTTCCGCAAATCCCTTGTACATGTCAGTCCACTCATAGTTTTCACCAGCAGCTGCATCCTCCAGATTTACTGCAGTTGTAGGAACCTTATCCTCATGCAGAGCCTTGAACCACAGCTTTGCGTGCTCCTGCTCATTGCGTGCAGTTTCTTCAAAGATATCAGCGATCTGCTCCATACCTTCTTCACGAGCCATCTGTGCGTAATATGTGTATTTGTTACGTGCCTGAGATTCACCGGCGAATGCTGCCATTAAGTTCTGTTCTGTCTTAGATCCTTTTAATTCCATGTTTTTTTCCTCCGTTTTTAACTTTACATTTTCTAATCAGTGTTCCTGATCCATACCATTCTGCTTTTTCAAGCAATCCTGGCAGATACCCTCTGCCATCATATTGTGTGTCTTGATTGGAAGTCCAGTCTGTTTTGACATTTCCTCGTTGAATGACTCAAGATAAGGAATATCCAAATCAAGGATGCGGTCGCACTTAATACAGTGCAGGTGATAGTGCGGTTTACAAGTTTTATCGTACTGATAACCATCTATAGGATGCGCAATCTTTTTGACTTCATGCATCTCACAGAGAATATTCAGATTTCGATAAATCGTTGCCAGACTGATTTTCTGGCCGCCGGCATTCATTTCCTGAAAGACCTGCTCCGGTGTGACATGACCATCTATCTGTTTCATATAGTTTAGTATCATATCACGCTGCTTGGAAGACTTTCTTATCATGTCAACCTCCAATCTTAAGAACCGTTCTTATTATATACCCGAAAAGTGAATCCGTCAATAGTTTTAAGAATAAAATTAAAAATAATTCTTAGTTTTATCATTGGAAGGAAAAGCGGTTATGCAATGCCTTCCTTTTTATGCAGCAGTACCACACACTGTGCCTGCACACCTTCCTCACGACCGACGAAGCCCAGCTTTTCCCCGCGTGTTGCCTTGATGCTAACCTGTTCCATATCACAGCACAGTGCCTCTGCGACATGCTTTCTCATTGCCGGAATATGCGGAGCCATTTTGGGTCGTTCAATCATGATCATGGCATCCAGATTACCGATTGCATATCCCTTTTCCTCCATAATCTTATATACCTGCCTCAGCATCCACAAAGAATTCATATCCTTATATCTTTCATCCGTATCCGGGAAATGCTTTCCCAAATCCCCCAGCGCCAGCGCCCCCAGAATACTCTCCGCTATTGCATGCAGCAGCGCATCCGCATCGGAATGCCCAAGCAGTCCCATCTCATGTTCAATTTCCACACCTCCCAGAATCAGCTTTCTTCCTTTTACCAGCTGATGTATATCTGTAGATTGCCCGATTCGTATCATACAGACACCTCCTTCTTATATTTATATAGTGTATCGCAGATTTCCGGAAGACGCAATTCATCCGTGTTTATTTCATAGGGAAACACAGTTAGTTTGTATTTCTTACTTTTTTGTAATTTGTAGAAAAATACTACAAAATGAAAGAACCTTATGGTATTATTAAACTATAATAAAAATAGTAAGGGAGAGAAACAAATGAAAAAATTAGCCGCACTGGTATTAAGTTTTGGTATGCTGTTTTCCATGGCTGCCTGCTCCGGTTCCAAGGTAAGTGACGACGCACTGGATAAGCTGGAATCCTCGGTAAAGAAATTCAGCGAGGTAAAAAATGCGAATTACTCTGCAGATATGGATATGACTGTAGATAAGGAAAATGCAAAGATTAAGCTGTATGGTGGTTTTATTTCAGAAACAAAGAAGCCTCTGCAGTTGAGCATGATCATGGATATGGAAGCAAGTGGACAGAAGCTGGAGAAATACATGCAGCTGTTTGTTAAGGACGATACCATGTACCTGAACATGATGGATATGATGAAACAGAAAACAAGTCTGAAGGATGCAATGGGTACTGCAAGTATTCCAAATGTAAATTTTGATGCGGATACCTTTAAAATGAACAAGGAAGACATGAAGAAATTCCTGAAGGAAGCATCTGTAAAGGGAAACGACCTGAAGCTTTCCTTCGATGTTGAAAAGCTGAACGAGGAAACAAAGAAAGAAACAGAGAAAAACAATGTTACGGATGCGAATGTAGAATTCAAGAAGCTGGATATGGATGTCACATTGAACAATGACTTCATGGAGAAAGCTGTCATTACCATGGAGATGACAAATACCAAGGGTGAGACCAAGCAGGAAATGAATGGTACGATATCTCTGACCGTAAAGGATATCAACAAGGTTTCCAGCATTGATTTCCCGGACTTCAAGGATTATAAGGAAGGCAGCATAGAATAACATGTAACGGCCGTTGAACTCTTAGCTTCGCGGCCTTTTTCTAAATAGAAAAGGGAGATGAGAAAATTGAAAAAAATACTGGCGATACTGACCTGTGCACTGATGGGTTTCACACTTGCAGCATGCAGCAGTAAGAACAAAATAAATGAGGATGCACTGGATGCGTATGCGAAGGCAGCAACAAACATTACAAAGATGAAATCCGCAGCCTATGATATGAAACTGCTCGTTGATGCAGATGATATGGATATGCATGCCAAGGTTACCATGGACGGAACGTATAATGCGGAAAAGAAGCTGCAGCTGGCTTTGCACATGGATGCCGCTGTAAATGGAATCGGACTCGATGATCTTGCATCATTTTATATGAAGGATGATGTTGTGTATGCAAACATCATGGAGATGGAAAAGGAATACAATGAATTGGATGATCAGCTGCTGAACAAGCTGAAGCTTGATAAGGAAACCGGTGATCCGAAAAAGAATGTTGAAAAGAGCTTTGAAGAAATGACGATGGAGGAAAAGGATGGCAGAAAGGTCATCACGGCTGTCATGAATAAAGACGGTCTGAGTGCCGCAAAGGATTATGCTAATAAATCCATTGATGATGATACCTTTAAACTCGGGAATGGCATTAAAGTCACCGGTATACGTGAAGGCTCCTATATTTTCACAGTGAATAACCAGAATCAGTTTGAGCGTATAGAAATGAAGGTCGCAGCGTCCTATGAACTGGACGATGAGGACGAAAAAAAGAAAGCAGTTGATATGACGATCAGCCTCGTAGTGAATCTGAACGATATCAATCAAGTAAATAAAATTGATTTTCCATCCTTTAAAGACTACAAAAAGGCAGATAGCAGGAAATCGGAAGCAAATGACCTGCTAAATGAATTAAGTAATGAAAATGCACTTTGATATATTGCATTTTACATTTATTTCTGATATGATGTACAGGCTTATAAGGGAGTAGTTAGCTCACATTTGAGTAGTTAGGTCAACATAATGATTCACAGTGAATCTGGCTTAAGTATTAAATAACGAGACTTATGCGTGTGTTTTTCACGTATGAGTCTCTTTTTCATTCAGGAGGATAAGGGTATGAGTTTATTTTCTATTTTTATGATCGGTATCGGGCTGAGTATGGATGCATTTGCGGTCAGCATCGCAAGAGGTATGACAATGAAGAAAGAAGATCTTCTGCGTTATGCACTCACGCTGGGTTTTTTCTTTGGTGTTTTCCAGGCTGTTATGCCATTGATCGGCTGGTGGGCAGGAAGCTATTTTCAGGAGTTCATCGCTTCCATCGACCACTGGATTGCATTTGGTCTGCTGGCCATCATCGGAGGGAACATGATACGGGAGTCCCTTCGTGGAGAAGAAGAGGCCTGTGAAGATAAATCTCTGACTTTAAAAACCATTCTGATTCTGGCTGTAGCGACCAGCATTGATGCACTTGCTGTCGGTATCAGCTTTGCATTTCTACAGGTACATATCTGGACAGCGATTACAGTTATTGGTGTTACAACCTTTGTGCTCAGCTTCATCGCCGTCTATCTTGGAAACCGCCTTGGTGATCTTTTAGAGAAATATGCCGGCATTCTGGGAGGTATCATTCTGATACTGATTGGTACAAAGATTCTTCTGGAGCATCTGTTTGGGTAGAAATACCTGTTGATGCTCCCTTTTCTATGATTTTATGATAAAATTATACGTACATGAATGGAGGAATGTATATGAAGCAGCCACTGGCTTTTCGGATGCGGCCGCAGCATCTGGATGATATCATCGGACAGCAGCACCTGATTGGTGAAGGCAAAGTTCTTCGCAGATGTGTTCTTGAAAAGCGCTTATTCTCCATGATTTTCTATGGACCTCCCGGTACCGGTAAAACAACACTGGCTATGGTGCTCGCAAACGAGCTGGAGCTTCCGTTTCGCATGTTTAATGCAGTAACCGGAAATAAGAAGGATCTGGAAACCATATTTCAGGAGGCAAAGTTTTACGAGGGACTGATCGTGATCATTGATGAGGTGCATCGGTTGAACAAGGATAAGCAGGACCTTCTGCTCCCACATGTGGAAAACGGTAATATCACCCTGATCGGCGCAACCACCAGCAATCCGCTGCATGCCATCAATCCCGCCATCCGTTCCCGCTGTCATCTGTTTGAAATCAAGCAGGCGCAGCAGGAGGATATCGAACAGGCTCTGATGAAAGCCATTCATCATCAGGACGGCCTCAATGACAGTGTTCAGATTGAGGAGGAAGCACTGCATATCATAGCGCGTCACAGCAATGGAGATATACGATATTCACTCAACATTCTTGAAATCTGTGCACTTGCAAGTGACGGTGTCATCACACAGGAGCTTGTTTCACAATATTCCCAGTTTCCGAATATGAGCATGGACAGCGATGGAGACGGTTATTATGATGTATTAAGCGGATTCCAGAAATCCATTCGGGGAAGTGATGTAGATGCTGCCCTGTATTATCTGGGTATCATGATCGAGGCGAATGATATGGACAGTATCGAGCGTAGACTGCTCGTTACCGCATATGAAGATATCGGTCTGGGAAATCCTGCAGCAGTGGCACGGTGTGCAACGGCAATTGATGCCGCAAAACGTGTAGGCTTTCCGGAGGCCCGCATTATCCTGGCCGTAGCCGTGATAGATCTGACTCTATCACCAAAGTCAAAGAGTGCAGAGCATGCAATCGATGCAGCAATGAGTACACTGCGCCATACCTCCTACAGTGTCCCGGATTATCTTCGATTTACACCGGTCAATATGGATGATGATGAAAAATATGATTATGAACGTAGTGATCTATGGAATCGTATCCAGTATCTGCCGGACAGATTGAAAAACAAGCATTTCTATGAACCGGAGCTGACATCCTCCTACGAAAAAATACTGGCGCAGAATCTGGAAAAGCTGCGCAAGGTACCACGTACGAGCAATCTGAAAGCATTGAAAAAGCAAAACAGTCGATAATGGCAATAGTATTGTTATCCTCACGAAGCTGTTCTGCATAGTTCTTACTTTCTTCTGCAGAATGCAACATCTAATACTTAAAGCAATCCTCCTGCATTCCCATATGCAATACGCTAGCCAGCTGCCGCAATGAGATCATCAGATTTATATGTCATTTTGAAAAAGGGTGAAATTCATCTTTTTTTGATATCCCATCAGCAAGAAGCAGGCAGCCGCCAATAATTTAAAAGGTAGAAGGCAGGCTGTCAGAATATACTTCAGCATAAAAAAACGATATAATCCCTGTTATATCGCAGTACGCATTCTTTCCCTCAATAATCTAATACTAGTCAAAATATTTCAGATAGTGTTTCAGGTCGCTGTGACTCTTGAATCCATGCTGACTCAGCAGCTTGAAAAGATTTTTTCTTCTGACATTCGCAGTCATACGAAGACCGCAATATCCGTTTTTACGTACTCTGGCCTCAAATACATCATAAATCTGACGCACCTCTTCATTGTCCGCGTAATCATCACTGACTACCAGAGCCACAATATTGACCAGCTTATCTGAATACAGTGTTTCATAAGGCGATCCGTGAATATAACCAACAACTCTGCCTTCATCCTCCGCAACGGTGATAAAGTCACTTCCCGTTTCCAGTATGGAAATGATACGCTCATACACCTTATCCTCATCATAGGAATACCCCAGCTTTTCATTCAGTGCATGGATGTCCTTATAATCTTCCGGTTTGATTCTTCTAAACTCCATAGCAATGCTCCTTTCCATTTCAGCTTTAGTCTATCATAGAATTGCCGTGATTGTAACAGTTTCTAATACAATTCTTGCCACATTTCTCACCTTTATACCGCATGTATAAATATTTGTTCTCTGGGGATGCTGTAAGTGTTGAAGCTGCCGCATGCAGTTTACGATGACAACAGCTACTATATGAAAGAAAGGCAGATGATATGACATGGTACTTTTAATATTCGCCGCCGCAGGGATACTTTTACTGTTTTATTTGTTTACAAGAAAAAGCGAACAGCCGGTTCAGAAGGTAAATATTCAGGCAGATATACAGCATGATGAAGAAGCAGAGATATTTCTGGCCGGCGGGTGCTTCTGGGGTGTACAGAAATTCTTATCCTCCCTTGAAGGCGTCCGCTTTACGGAGTGCGGATATGCGAACGGAACGAGTGATAATCCAAGCTATGAGGATGTCTGTACAAAGGATACGGGCTTTGCAGAGTGTGTACATGTCCTGTATGATAAAAACGTGCTTACGCTGGAGGAGCTTTTGAATCAGTTTTACACCATCATCGACCCGGTATCCGTAAATCGTCAGGGAAATGATACCGGCTCTCAGTATCGCACCGGTATTTATTATACCAATCCAAAGGATGCCGATGTTATACAGCAGTCTTTGGACAAGCTTCAGAAATCCTATGATCAGCCGCTTGCTGTTGAATATCAGTCTCTTGAAAATTTCTATTCCGCAGAGACCTGTCATCAGGATTATCTGGATAAGCATCCGGATGGTTACTGTCATATACCCGCCTGGAAATTTGAAAGGAAGGAAGCGGCAGAGCCCCACCGTTTCCCGTTGCCGGAGAAGCAGGAGCTAAAGCAGAGACTGAGTGCAGAGCAATTTGCAGTAACACAGGAAAACGCGACAGAGCGACCTTATCGAAATGCTTACTGGGACACCTTTGAAAAAGGAATCTATGTCGATATTGTCAGTGGAGAACCGCTATTTCTTTCTACGGATAAGTTTGTTTCTGGTTGCGGATGGCCGAGCTTTACCAGACCGATTCAGAAAGACCTGATAAAAGAAAAAAGTGATATAAGTGGAGGTATGCGTCGAACAGAGGTACGCAGTGCACATTCCGACGCGCATTTGGGACATGTGTTTGATGACGGTCCGCAGCATTGCGGTGGGATGCGTTATTGTATCAACAGTGCGGCATTGAAGTTTATTCCCATCTTTGAGATGGAGGAAAAGGGATATGGTGATTATCTGGTGCTTATACAGCAGGAAAACCAGCAGTCTGCTGAATGAGGTATGCATTTTTCGCACGATACAAAAAAGAACAGGAGAGTATGCTTACGTTCAAAATCGGAATAAGGTAATTCTAGGCTATCAGTCACTATTAGAATTACCTTTTTTATAATATCCGAGAGTGAATCAGAGCCTGCTTCATGTTCTTTTTCTAAATGTATGTTCACATACCTGTTCGTTTTTTCGCTGTTTCTTTTCTACAGTGTTGTTCCTTATACTTTCAACCGCTTTCATCAGAAAAATGAAACCGCTTATATTTATAAATTACGGTTTTCGCAATCACCTGTAAGAAAGTTTATTTATAGAAATTACTTTGATAACCATAGCTGGAAACATACCATTTCATACAGCAGCAACTAGAAATCATATAATATAAAATAATTTTATGCAGTCCGTCTCCGCTTATATTTCCTATGCGCGTTCCTTTATTATAATTTTTTATCACTGCAATTCATCGCAGTCATGCCCAGCTCAAGTCATTTTATCAGGTGTCATAAGCAATCATTTCTTTATCCTCACATTGCCTTTCACATTTCTCTTGTCATTTTTCTCGCCCGAACAATCAGAAAGCTTGGTTTGATTAACTCTTTTATCATACCCGGACATTCCTGCAGCGCATGTTCATCCGGCAGCGTTTCCACCATATCTTCTACAAAAAAACCAGTGTGTGCAAGCGTGGTGATGATGGTTCCCATCATGCGATGATAGTTTTCCACATTGTCAACATACCAGAAGCCGCTCCTCTTTCCTTCCCTTCCATAATCAGAAAAGGTATAGGAAATACAATCTCCATGCGCATCGTGATTATAGTGACCCTTTCCATCATAGGTCGCAGTTATAATTGGATGCATTTGTGAAAACAGAAGGATGCCACCCGGTCGTAACAGCTTATAAATATCATGTACCAGGGCAGGGAAATCTTCAGCATAATGGAAGGCTAAAGAGCTGTACACAAGATCATAGCTATTGTTTAAGGTGCCAAGCTCCGCCATATCCATTCGCATATATGTAATTACAGGATGTGCATAGTTTCTTCTTGCTTCTTTCAGCATTTTTTCTGAGATATCGATCCCGGTTACATGTGCAGCGCCGTTTTCTGCAAAATGAAGACAGTTATGCCCATAACCACATCCGATATCCAATATTGCCTTACCTTTACTATCCGGCATCAGCTTCTGCATCTTTGGCTGCTCCATAAAATCATTATAGTTTTTCCTATGCAGACGTAAATCCATGTACGCAGAAAAAAATTCATCATTATCGAAAATATTTTGCGTCATTTCACACTCCTCCTTCTTTCCTCTATGATTTTTCGTGACCGCTCCGCCTGTTTTTGCAAAATGCCGTTTTTTTCTGCATATGCCTGAACAAACGCTTCACTTTTTTCACAGGAAAAGGCAGACATGCAAAGAAGCAGCTTCCACAGAATCAAAGAGTCTTTCTTCCATTTTTCAGCCAGCTGCAAAAGTGAATCACAGATTTGTGGTGAAGCGACATCCGGGTGATAAAAGGCCATAAACCCTATAGCGTCCAAAGCCTCACTTACTTTTGCTTTATCGTCACCTTCTGTAACAGCTACTAAAACAGAGGCTGTACATGGATTCATTTTTCCCATACAGCGCGCTATAATATCCCGCGGAAGTGGATAGGATTTTTTTGCGGATACTGTCTCGGGAACTGTTTTATACTGGTTTGTCCCTATCCTTCCCAGATACAGAGCCATTTTTTCAGCTGTTCTTTGATCACCTGCCTCAAGCGTTTCACAAATTGCTATCCGCGTGTATAAGCACTTCTCCTTTTCCAGCTGCTGAAGAAGCTCATCAGCAGCCTGCTCCACATCTTTTTTCAGACTGATTGCTGCGGCACTTCTTATCCATGCCGCTTCATGTGATAGCAAAAGTATACGCTTCTTCACTTCCAAGGATGACAGCTCTTCTATATCATCCAATGATGCCTTTCCCCGCTTTCGCAATTGCTCCTCTGTACTTTTCATACACATACCCCCTTCGATAAAAAGACACTGTACAGTGTCTTTCAGCCTATTTGTTTTTATATTTTTTTGAAGTTTCCGTACTTACAACCGTATAAGTAAACATCTTATAGTTGTAAATGGTTTTTGTATATTCGATTGGATTATTATTCAAATCATACGCCGTATTATAAACAATCAGAGCAGGACCTGACTTTGCCTGCAACAGAATATGTGCGTCTTCACCGCGAATGCTGTCAGCACGAATGTCATCTCTTGCCCATGATAAATCCAGGTGATAATGCTCATAGAAAACATCATATAAAGAAAAGCTTTCAAAGTTGAACATTTCAAGACCCGGACAGTATAATGCATTGATATGCGCATATTCTACAGCGATTGCTTCATCATTCGCATAACGGATCCTATGCAGAAAATAGACTTCATCCGTTTCCTTCAGATTCATTGCCTCACGTATATGCTCATCCGGTTTTATCCTTTCCAGATGCAGCACCTTACTATGGCATTTCAATCCTTTTCGCTCCATGAGTTCTGTAACGCCCAGTATTTCCTTGCTTCTTTGAATCATCAAATCCATTACAAACGCACCACGGCCACGATCAATGCGTACCACTCCCTGCTGCTCCAGCTTTTGCAGGGCATGTCGGATGGTCATTCTGCTTGCGCCAAAGCGCTCCTGCAGCTCCCGCTCAACGGGCAGTTTATCTCCCTGCTTATATATTTCCTGTCGTATTTCCTGATGAATCGCATCTGCAATTTCCAAATATTTAGGCTTACTCTCTTTCATTTACCTCACCTCATTGTATGTTAATCCTATTATAACAAATAAATCAGTATTTGTATGTACCTTACAGGATAATATATCTTGAGTAGCAATTGTCTATACAAAACATCCTTCATAGTGTATATTTATTTCCTATCAGCAAAGACATCATACTCACTTTACAGTATGGAAAAAGGCCCCATCACACACCGATTGGACCTAAAGAAGCTTCTCTCACATCACATTGCAAGAACCTTATTCCATTTTTCTTCAATAACAGGAATCCCGTTTTTCCTATGCTCCTCCATCGTTTGCCACTCCGGTTCACCCGGATATAAAACAGGCCTTGCTTCATCGATCGGCTTGGATGCCTTGATATAAGCGAGGATACCATCCACAATGGCATCGGTCTGCTCTTCAGTATTTGCCTTCGACGGGTCTATAGCAATCATCATCTGAGATAGTCCTATCTCATCTTCAAAGGTCCCGATTGTATGCACCGCATTCCCGGCTGTCAGCACACTTGCGATCATATCCAGTGCAATCGAAATCCCGCTCCCCTTCCAGAAGCCCATGGGCAGCACTCTTTTTGTTTTGTATATTTCACCGGGATTCCTTGTAATCTGTCCGCTTGTATCATATCCGCCAGGCACCGGAAGCTGCAAGCCCTTCAGCCTGTAATCCTCTATCTTTCCACAGGAGAACTGAGACATTGCACAATCGATTACAACGTGCTGCCCATTGCTGCGCGGAATTGCAAATACCAGTGGATTATTTCCGATTCTCTGATCCTCACCACCCCATGCAGGCATATTCGGCTTTGTATTTGACCAGCAGATACCGATGCACCCGGCATTCGCTGCCTGAAACCCATAGCTCCCACCACGCATCCAGTGATTGTTATTGGCCAGTGCTACCATACCAATGCCATACTGCTTTGCCAGCTCACAGGCTCTTTCCATAGCCTGTCTGGCATTCAGGGGACCAAAACCGCGATGTCCGTTCCAGCGTTCATACGCTCCAAGCTGTAGCTCACAGGTTCCCTTGATATCAGGATCTATTTCTCCCTTCTCCAAATACTCCACAACCTTTGGAAAACGATTCAATCCATGCGAATAGACCCCTGCCAGACTATTCTGTGCAAAGATTGCCGCAGCAGCCTCTGCTCTGTCCTCCTGAAACCCCTTCTTCATTAACACACGTTTGAATTCCTGCAGCATTGTATCATAGCTTACACGCATAATAAGTTCATTCCTCCTCACGGTACTTTGATTGTTGCGTTTCCTGGTTTCCATATTTGGTTCTATGTACTCGCTCTATGTTCTTAGTTGCTCTTAAACGAGCACGGCTGTCAGCCCATGATGATTTCCTTTAGCTGATCTCCTTCATTTTTATAAAAATCCTTAAGGATACGCAAATCTGTTCCCAGTGCAAAATCACGAACGCCAAGCTCATAATAATAGGCCGCATCCGCTGCATTCCGTATTTCTACACGGATGCGTTTTCCATATCGAAGTGCTGTTTCGATTACATATTTTTCAACCTCTTTGACCTCATCCGGATGTACGCTTTTGTCAAACCCGGAATTCATGGAGAAATCAGCAGGACCGAACTGCAGGAAATCGACCTCCTCCACCTGACAAATCTCTTCCAGATTGTGTACTGCCTCAACCTTTTCTATCATAAAGCCCTTAACGATATCACAAACATCCCGTGCGTAATCCATCTGACTGGACAGATTGGCATTGCGTATCCAGCGTCTGTTCACAAAGCCAAGAGCGCCTCCATCCGGTGTAGCCGGTGTAATTTGCCGGATGGTCTCTCTCACCTCTGCCGCTGTTGTATGATCGGTGAACAGGATTCCCTCAAAACCGGATGCCATAGCCTTTTGCGCCACATATATACGATTGTGATAGTCCGGCTTTATAATCATGGAAATATTGTGCAGCTCTGCTGCGCGTGCCATGTTCTCCAGGTCGTAATGGTCAAATGGGGCATATTCCGCCAGGAATTCCACATAATCATACAGCTCGTTGCTGCCGATGATTTCAATAAGCTGCGGCCATGTAAAATCGATACGGGTTGCGACGATAACTTCTTTTTCCATTAATTTCTTTCTTAACTGATTTATCATATTGTTTTTCCTTTCCTGCAGAGCTCTTCTGCTATCGTTACTTTTTGATTCTTTAACACTGTGTGCGATATCCCTGCTGTCATGGTAATCAGACGCATCAGCTGGTAACCGGTTTCCTCCAGATATTCCTCTGTATGTGCCAGTGCCTCATGGAGTGGATAGATTCCCTGCTGTATGGTGAAAATGCCTTGGAAATATGTAGTAAGTGCTATACAATCCACTTCCCTCTGCCCGCATACGGCAAGCACAGGAATGCCTTCCTTCTTCGCTGCCTGCGCAATACGTATCGGAAGCTTTCCCTGCAGGGTCTGATGATTCATCTGTCCCTCTCCCGTAATCACCAGATCTGCTGTATGCAGTCTTTGCTCCAGACGGACATAACGGTTGATCAGCTCATAGCCAAAGGTTAATTCCGCACCGAGTATGTGCAGTCCTGCAGCACAGCCGCCACCTGCACCGCAGCCTTCCTGCATAAGATTTCTTGCGCTTCGCTGCTCCAGTAGATGAAGCTGCTGTTCAAGCTTGTGCATCTGCATGGCATTTGCCCCCTTCTGTGCAGAATAGGTAAGCACACAGCCCTCTTTTCCATACAGTGGTGCACAAACATCACAGCCTACAAGAAGCTTCATATCACCGAGCTTCTTTCTTACGGTCTGAAAGGCTTCTTCATCCCAGTGATCAAAAGCAAACAGAGGATTGCAATCGTCAGGCAGCACATTTCCCATTTGGTCATACAGCCTGATGCCCAGTCCCTGTAGGACACCAAGACCACCATCGGTTGTGATTGTTCCGCCGAGAAACAGCAGTACCTTGTGAATCGCATGGCCGTGCAGCTGATTAAGAAGCTCACCGAGTCCATAGGTTGATGCAGTGGCAGCAGTGGCACTGGAAACCTCGCAGTTATGCAGCCCGAAGATATCCGCGGCCTCCACAGCACAGCACAGGCTTTCCCCCTCTTTAAACAGCAGTGTGCGCACGGTTATTCGTTGATGAAAGGCATCCCGGCATTGCCATGTCTTGTATTCCCCCTTTACACAGGCTGCCAGTGCATGGACGCTGCCCTCTCCTCCATCCGCTACACTGCAAACCGTCGTCTGATGTCCGCTTGTCCGCAAGATTCCTCTTTCCAGAGCCTTTCCTGCTCGTTCAGAGGACAGCGCGCCTTTGAATGAATCCATCGCTATTAGAACGTTCATGTTCATCTCCTTTCCCCTTACAATATAATTCTAATATGCAGATAGGAATAATCATATGTGTTATAATACAAATATAACCATGATTTTATTACATATTTTTGTGATATAGAACAGGAGAACTTATGAAAATTTCTGAAGAGCTAGCAAAGATTATCGTTGATAATATCCATGAAGTCATCCCTGAGGAAATCAATTTCATAAATGCGGACGGTCTGATTATCGCCAGTACAGATCCAAAGCGTATGCATCGTCTGCATACCGGCGCGCTCAGTGTTATTCGAAACCGCGAGCAGCTGAGCGTGCAAAACGATACACAATATTACGGTGCACGTAAGGGAATCAATATGCCGGTATTCTTTGATGATGAAATTATCGGTGTGATTGGCATTACAGGTGAGGAACAGGATGTTATCGGCTATGCGAAAATCCTGCAGAAGATGACACAGATTCTTGTCAAGGATGCATATTATCGTGACATCCGTCATCAGAAGCGTTCCAGTGACAGGATTCTGATTGAGCGTGTGCTGAGCGGGAATTTTGAGAATGAATCCTTATTTCAAAATGACAATCTGACACAAAGGAGTCCAAGACTGATTGTATGTGCAAAGATTGACGGACAGCTGAAGGATGAGCAGATCGACCGTATACACCGTCTGCTGGAGGCTGTTCCCTTTTCCACCTATATTGAGAAAAAGGCGTTGTATGTGCAGGAGCTGATTTTCATTATCCCTGCACAGAACAGGATGTATATCCAGCAGTGGATTGGCAGTATCCGGGAAATATGTCCGCATGCGATTTTCTGGGGAATCGGCACTGTGACTGAGAAAATCAGCGATTTGCCGCTTTCGTATAGCAGAGCAAAAACAGCTGCCCTCTGGGGCAGCGGGATCAGCGGGCACAGGGTTTCCTGTTATGAGGATATCGGGGTCGGTATGCTGCTGCCGCATATCGATGAGCTGGAGAGAGCATATTTCCTGAAGCATCTATTCAAGGATTGCAGTGCTGAGCGAATTGCGGAAATCATGATGGTTTTATCCCTGTACGAGGAGCATAACGGCAGCATTCTTCATTGTGCAAAAGCCTGCAATATGCATCGGAACTCCTTTCAGTATAAGCTTCTGCAAATACGCAAGCAGACCGGTCTGGATCCGAGAAGCCTTCATGATTATGTGCTGCTGAAGCTTGCTGTTGTGCTGTACCAATTTCAGCAAAATACACCGCATTCCTAAACGAAAACCTGTTCATGCAAATGATATTTATGAGAAAAGCACGCCTTGACTCTTTGGAGTTCCTGCGTGCTTTTATTCTTGTGGGTAATCTGTTCATATCTTTATATTCACTTGTGAAAGTCTTATCATACTTAATCTATAATCAACAGGCTTATATGCTGTTTAAAGCTACCGCTTGAACATCCCTATTGATTGGATAATTCTCCAGAGTATTACACAGAATAATACGATTTTCAATCTGATATAGCGACGATTTCAACTGATCAAATCCCTTTGCATCACTTGCTTGAAAAGAAACACCCTGTTTTATTTCTATGAGTGAAAGCCTTCCTTTATAAAGAAGGACAAGGTCAATTTCATTTTGTTTACTATCCCGATAATAATATGCATGAAACGGCTCCTTATTATTTAAAAAGGTTTTTCTTATTTCATTCACTACAAATGTTTCAAAAAAAGCACCGGATAAATTGGAAATACGCAGAGTTTCGGGATAATTCATCTTTATCAGGTAAGCTGCAAGACCTGTGTCACTGAAATACACCTTACTTGATTTTACAACACGCTTCGTTATGGATATATCATTATACGGTTGTAGAAAATATATCAAACCGGTAGATTCCAATATAGAAAGCCAATGCTGTATCGTGTTACTGCTTACTTGCAGTTTTCTGCTCAGGTCAGAAGCATTGATCTGCTGACCTGTAAGAGCAGCAAGATATTGAAGGAAATCATGAAATTTCAGCTTATCCTTTAGGTGTATCAGTTCACTGATATCTCTGTCAATGTACGTATTCACATAATTCTCATAATAGTCAGGCACCGCTTGATCTGTCCGATATAATTCCGGATACATACCCTTTGTAATCAGTTCAAATACATCTTTTACACTTATTTTTATACTTTTCTGATACATTGCTATGCGATCTTTTGAAGGTACAAACGGTAAAGTTTCTCTACCCAGAATTTCATCCAGCCCCAGAGGCACCATTTGAATAACACTGGCTCTTCCTGCAAGGGACTGTGTTACATTTTTCATTAAATGAAACGCCTGTGATCCTGTTAACAGATACATTCCATTGGCATTACCAGTTTCCAGTCTCTTTCTGTTTACAATTTCTTCTATCACTTCAAATAAAACCGGAGCATACTGCACTTCATCTATGATCAGCGGCGTGTCAAACTGCTGTAGGAAATACTTAGGATCAGAAATTGCAAGCTTTCTTTGATCAATATTATCAAGTGACACGTACGCAAAGCCCTTTTCTTTCACGAACTCATAAGCAAGTGTAGATTTCCCCACCTGCCTTGATCCGGTTAAAATTACAACAGGATACATATCCAAAGCTTTTACTACATGTGGTTTTATAGCCCTTTTCAACATGAACAGTCACCTCGTTTCGCACATATTTTAAGTTCAACTTCATAATAACACTAATTTCTTCTTTTTTCAAATATAAAAAATCCGTATGAAAAGCTCCTTTTCAAGTATACCCATGAAAGAGTCCTGTCATCACCATTCTCTTTCCTGTTGCTTTATTATATGAAAAGGACTGGTTCCATCGCTTGAACCAATCCCTTTTCATCTTTATAAGAAATTATTTTTGATCTTAGTAGTAATATTTCACTTTGTCATTCGATTTGAACAGACGAATCTTTTCCTCAACGACTTTTCCACATACTTCCATTGCTTCCGGATAGATTTCCAGAGGTTCACGATAACCTGGATTTTCATTCAGAGTCTTGCGGCACTGTGTATAGAATGCAACCTTGATATCACTGGAGATATTGATTTTACAAATGCCATTATCAACTGCTGCTGCAATCTCTTCGTCTTTATTGCTGGATCCGCCGTGCAGTACCAGTGGTACATCCACCTTGCTGGTAATGTCTTTCAGAATATCAATACGCAGCTCCGGTTTCATATCCTTTGGATAAATTCCGTGAGCTGTACCGATAGCTACGGCAAAGGTATCAATTCCTGTGTCCTCAATGAACTGCTTTGCTTCTTCAGGAACCGTATAGATAACACCCTGTGTTCCGCCCTCAATTGAATTACCGGTTGTACCGATGGTTCCTAATTCTGACTCAACGGATACATTGGCGATATGTGCGGTTTCCACTACTTTTTTCGTAACTGCAACATTTTCCTCATAAGGCAGTGTGGATGCATCAATCATAACAGATGTCATACCTGCACGGATGGCGCGTACTGCTGTTTCATAGGAATCCCCGTGATCCAGATGGATACATACAGGCACATCGGTCTGTGCTGCTTCATAAATCATAGCCTGAATCTGTGCATCTCCTACAAAGTTAAATTCATCCGGACTCATTTCCAGAATAACCGGTGAATTTAATTCCTTTACTTTTTTCATAACAACCTTTAACAGCTGATCGCTTCCGATGTTGAATGCAGGTATTGCAAAATGATTTTTCTGTGCAACTGCAAGTAAATCCTTCATATTCATTAACATAAGTTTAGCTCCTTCTTCCCTTACAGGGATTTTCCTTCCGATTTTGATAATCTGATGTAATGCCTGATAATCTCGCGACTATCAATTTCAACCTGATGCATCATGACCCAGTAATTGATGTTCGGATCTTTTTCCAGATGCTTTTTGATACTGTCAACATTGGCATTCATGAAATCACAGCCGACATTGATTTTGTTAATACCGTATTTTACACAATTTTCTATGTTTTTATCCCCGGAGCCGGAACCTCCATGCAGAACCAGCGGCATTTTGGTAAGCTCCTTGATTTCCTTTAGACGTTCAAAGTCAAATTCTGGAACATAGCCTTCCGGATAGTTGCCATGAGAGGAGCCAAAGGAGATTGCCAGCGCATCAATGCCGGTTTCCTTCGCAAAGCGCAATGCCTGCTGCGGGTCTGTCTTCATGGCATCATTTGTATAATTGCCGCCTTCACTACCACCCATGCATCCGATTTCCCCTTCAACAGATGCATCAAACTGTCTGGCAAATTCTACAATTTCCTTTGTCATTTTGATATTGCCTTCCAGATCATAGCGGGAGGCGTCCACCATGACACTGGAATATCCGTCATGAAGTGCTTTTTTCAAATATCCGATTTCTTCCCCATGGTCGAAATTTAATGCAACTTCAACACTGGCCCGCTGTGCCAGCAGCTTTACGATCGGTGCAATCAGCTCGCTGTCACAGTGATTCACCATATGCTCCTGAACGATATTCACAATGATGGGAGCTCTTAAATCCTGCGCTGCACTTATGACAGCTCTTGCTGTTTCTATATTAAAGCAGTTGATTGCCATGACTGCATAATTTCCTTCGTTGGCTCTTTGCAGCATGCCTTTCATTGATACATACATTGCGATCCCTCTTTCTTTTTATGAGAATGTGATGCCGGAAAGATCCATTTCCTCTTCGACCTCTTCCACCTGAACTTCATCAGCGTCTGTTCTCTTCTTTTTGATAAGTACCAGCAGAACAGCTGTCACACACGTACCGGCCAGCAGTGCGAGCAGGGCTGCGAATGGATTGGTCATGGCCGGGATAACGAAGACACCGCCGGATGGCACGGCACTTCCCACACCCAGAGTAAAGCTGATAGCGCCTGTAACACCACAGCCGATGGAGGTACAGATAACCGTACGAATCAGGTCATTCATAGCAATCGGGATAACACCCTCGGAAATCATGCACAGTCCCATCGGGAAGGCAACCTTGATGTTTTCAACCTCAGTCGATGTATAGATGCGTTTTTTGATGAATTTAGAGATAACAAGGGATAAGGTGATTCCAAGTGGCGGAACCATGGCGGCAAGCACCTTGATTGCTTCCGGCTCCAGAATTCCTTCCAGCAGTAACCCGTCGCAAATAAGATTCGGAACCTTGCTGATCGGACCGCCGAAGTCCAGACATCCAAGGGCACCGATGATAAAGCCGTACAGAACCTTGGAGCTCTGATCCAAACCTGTGATGAAGTTTGTCAGACCTTCTGTTAACCATACGATTGGTGTACCGATTACAAAGTACATCAGTAATCCTGCAATGATGGAAGATAATGTTGGAATGATCATCATCGGCATCAGTGCCTCTGCCCAGTGTGGAACCTTCAGATGCTTTCTGATGAACAATGCGATATAACCGACAATGTAGCCTCCGACCATACCGCCCAGGAAGCCGGCACCCAGGAAGGAAGCAATCTGCCCCATCAGGAAACCTGGAGCAATACCCGGACGATCTGCGATTGAATAAGAAATATAACCTGCGATAAATGATGGAAGAAGACCCATTCCCAATACACCGAGTGATGTCAATGCACTAGGAATCGTCATCTTGCTTAAATCTGTAACTACCTCTCCACCCATCAGATTTCCGATAGCGATCAGCAGACCGGAAGCAACTACCAGCGGCAGCATATAGGAGATGGCGGTGAGGGCATGGCGTTTCAGCTCAGCACCAAATTTTTTCATAATCCTTTTTCCTCTCTTTCTTTATTTGTTTAATTCTGCTTCAATTTTTTGAATCAGCTGCTTCGGTGCCTTCACACACACATTGGTAGGAACCTTTACTGTCTTTTTCCCCTCAAAGCGCTCCGTACCTGTAATGGCGATGTCAATGGCAAGAATGACAACATCTGCGGCTTTGATCTGTTCCGCTGTTAATTCATCCTCAGTACCGATCGTTCCCTGTGTTTCCACATGGATTGTGTGTCCCATACCTTCCGCAGCTCGAATGAGCTTTTCTTTTGCGATATACGTATGAGCGATTCCGGATGTACAAGCTGCAACTGCAACGATATTCATTTGTACGTCCTCCTTTCTTTAACTGTCTATATTATAAAATGTTTCCGACATTCCTTCCGATTCATTGTGGTATTTTTAATACTGCCCTTTTTTTCTTTCCTTTGAAACAGATGGGAAGATAAATGTGGTACTTTTTATTTTCCTGCAAATATCTCCTTTAATTCTTCTACATTCTCTACCTGCAGCAGACGTTCGACTGCCTCATCATTCCCCAGCTTTCTGGCAATATCCGCCAGCAGCAGCATGTGGTTGCGTGCATACTCATGATCATTGCTTACCGCAAACAGGAAAACCAGACGGACGCCCTTATCATCCAGTGTCTCCCATTCAATTTCATGCTTCAGCTTTGCAATTGCGATACCGACCTGTGTCACAGAATCACTTTTTCCGTGCGGAATAGCGATATAATTGCCGATTCCTGTTGTTCCTTCACTCTCGCGCAGATAGATATCCTTCTTGAAGGCCTCCACATCTGCGATATAGCCTGCATCCTTCAGCTTTCCTGCGAGTAATGTTAATACCTCTTCCTTATTTGCCGCCTCTGCGTTTAAGTCGATGATTCTCTCATCCAATACATCTATTAGTTGCATATCATGTTCCTCCTCGTATTTTTTTATGATATAACATTGCAAATCTTCATGTTTATCGCGTATACTTCTGTCGACTACTGTATCAGATAGCGATACAGCTCCAGATTCGATTTTTTACTGCGTATGATTTTCACCTTTTCATCTGTCTCTATCAGCGATATATACTGCTTATAGAATGACTGTATTCTTCGGATTTCCTCATGTGTGGACATTTTAAAGCCCAGCAGGAAGATCACATCCACCCGGTCATCATCCCAGACAATCGGTTCCGGTAATACTGCAATCGCGACATGGGATTCATTCACTTCACTCATGGCTCCATGGGGAAGTGCCACACGGTTTCCGATACTCGTCGTTGTCGCTTTTTCCCGCTCCATGACGGAATCATAGAATTTTCCTGTCACATAGCCCTTCAGCTCCATGCGCTCACACATGTACTTCAACAGCTCTTCCTTCGTATCAAATGACGTATTGATGAACATCAGCTCAGGAGAGAACAGCTGAAAGCAGATCGGCTCAAATGGATTGATTTCCTCCGATACCCGAAGATTCAGATTATCCATGAAGCTGCGAAGCATCCCGATCCCCGTATCACTTAACAGGTTCGGTATGACGATAATGCGTCTGTCTGTTTCCTTTAACAGCTTGGAGCTTATGATGATATCCTCATCCGGATGCTCATACAGCTTGAAATCATGATGACTGATAACCTTCAGACTGCTGATTTCCGGTACGGTTTTGCGAATCCGCTCGCTTAGCAGCTGTGCGTGTCCCAGATTGCTTTCCGCAAGCAGAATGGCACTGTAGCGCTGATTTCGTCTTTCCAGTGCTGATTGTATATACAGCACGATATAGCCGAGCTCATCCTCTGTAATCTGCAGACCGAAGGTGTTCTCAAACATCATGGATATCGACCAGGCCGCACGGAAGACCGTCTTGTATTCGGTTTTGATGAAATTCACAAGCGAATTGCTTTGTGGAGAGCCGTAACGCAGACGGAATATGGTTGGTCGCATATGGAAGATGAGACTTTCCCGCAGCTTGCTGTCATTTGTCAGATCCACTTCCAGAATATTTCCAATCGTAACCAGCATCTCATCAATAAAATTCAGTATTTTCTGATCATATTTTGAGATATTGGAAATCATATCCACCGCATTGTTGATGCCGATGAATTTCGAGCATAAAATCTGCGTTGCCAGAAACATGACATCCTCGTTGGAGAAGATCACATGCATCTTCTCATGCAGCTTTTTGAAGATAGCGATGGTAAACGGATATTCGTTGTAGCGTTCCAGGATTTCCTGATCCTCCTGTGCGATGCGAAGCGGTGTACTGAAATCCTTACGCTGATATGCCAGACAGCAGTAAATGAGTATTTCGTAAAAGGAAGTATCTGTGAAACGATAATTCCATTCGTTCTCCGTTTCAATAATCGCTTTCTTTATTAAATCGATATCGATACTGGAGAAAAAGTCCTGTGTCTGTCTGCGTGTTTCATCCAGATCATGATCCAGCATGATATAGTCCTTTAATGCGATTCGATAGCTTGTTTCATCATATTTCAGTGAACAGCCGCGGCTTCGTTCGTTGTTGATTTCAATGCCATACGGAGCAAGCCATTTTTCACAGTCTTTCATCACCTTCAATACGGTTGGCGGACTGAGATACAGCTCCTCTGCCAGCTTCTGTGTTGTGATGGTTTCTCTGGGCATCATACGAAAGAATATCTGCAGTGTTTCTCTTACCCGCTGTGTTGCATCATAGCCTACACTGAAGTGCTCGGCACCATCCAGCAGCCGCAGCATTTTTTCCTTCTGCTGCTCGTCCATATTCAGCCAGATTCCGACACGCGGCTTCTTTTCAATGGAGCCTAGCTGATTCTCCTGTAAATAGTTTTGCAGGTGCTCCAGCTTATTTCTGGTTGCCTTTTCCGAAAGAGCAATCATGGAAGCTATTTTACCTGTTGCGACGATATCGCCCTGTACCAGTATCTTCAGTATTTCCTTAATATAGTAATTTTCTTTTTCAGACTTCATAGACACCTCCTGTATCTGCAGTTTCTACACTTGAAGAAACGCAAGACAGGCTGCTCCGAGCAATCCGCTGTCTTCACTCAGGTTTGTTTTTACAACCTTCACCAACGGCTGAATATTCGGATACACCTTTGTTTTCACTCTCTGTTCCACATCCTCTACAAACCCCGGTATCTTGATTGCGACACTGCCGCCAAGAATGACGATTTCCGGATCGACAAACGCATAGATTATGGCAATCGTATTTGCAAGATATTCCTTGGCATCCTCCATAATGTCAATCGCTGTCTGATTTTGCGAACAGGCAAGTGAATATACATCGCCGGCATGCTCAACATCCAAACCGGCTTTTTTTGCGCGTGTTGTAATCGCTGTACCGCTGCAGATAGCTTCCACACCGCCGGGATAAATGGAACCATGGCTGGGACCGTTTCTCCATAACGGAATATTCGCGATTTCATGTGCAAAGCCATGCGCTCCCTGATAGATCTTTTTATCAATGACAAGTCCTGACCCAAGTCCTGTGGAAATGGTCAGAAACTGCACATAGGAGTAGTCTTTCCCCTGACCCAGAACAGCTTCCGCAAGACATGCGAGATTTGCATCATTTTCCAGAAAAACCGGTACCTTTAAACGTGCACTCAGCTCTTTGCTTACCGCAAGACCATGCCAGCCTCCTTTTAAATTGGGAGTGTCCAGAATAATTCCCTGCTTCAAATCCAATGGACCCGGACAGGATAAACCGACTCCTGCGATAGCCACGGAAAAGCTCTGCACCGTCTCCTGAATTTTTTGAAGTGTTGCGTGTGGATTATTTACATCTGTAGGAAACTGTATTCTTTGAATAATCTCATATGCTTCATCAATCAGTGCGATTCTTGTATTTGTTCCTCCGATATCAATTCCTGCTGTATACAATCATATCCCTCCTTATTTACAAGTTAAGAATACCATGAACCCTTTATTCCCTCAAAAAAATATGGGGAATATAAATGAGGTAGTTTTTCCTTTTTGTCGTTTTTGCAGGAATACATATGAAAAAGACCTGTTTATAGTAAACGCATATCGTTCTTTATAAACAGGTCTTTTAATCCTACTTCAAGCTGAAAGATTCGTTGCTATTCCAAATCCTCACCGTTGGATGCTATCACTTTTTTGTACCAGTAGAAGGAATCCTTCTTGTATCGATTCTTAGTACCATTTCCTTCGTTATCCAGATCTACATAGATAAACCCATAGCGTTTCTTCATTTCACCTGTGGAAGCACTAATCAAATCAATACACCCCCATGGAGTATAGCCTCTCAAATCCACGCCATCCTTCAGTGCTGCATGCATAGCTCTGATATGCTCGCGCAAATAGTCTATGCGATACGGATCATGGATACTTCCATCCTCCTCCAGCGTGTCAATTGCCCCTAAGCCATTTTCTACAACCATAACAGGAATTTCATAACGGTCATAAATATCATTGAGGAAATACTGTAAGCCGTCCGGATCCATTCCCCAACCCCAGTCAGTATATTGAATATACTTATTTTTTACACCGAGGCTGAGATTGCCTGCCCCATCCTTTTCTACGCCCTCATGCGTCGTTACGCAGCTTGTTCCATAATAGGAAAAGGTAAAGAAATCAACGGTTCCCTTTTCCAGCTGCTGCATATCCTTCAATGTACAATCAAGTTCGACATAGTCTTCTTTCCATATACGTTTTGCATAGGCCGGATATTTCCCCCGTACCATAACATCACCGCAATAATAAAACGCAGCATACATCCCACCTGATAATCCGGGTCAGTCTCGTGCGCTCTTTGCACAGCTCTTGCACTTGCGACGAACTGATAGTGCAGCTGCTGATAATAAGAGGATACCATTTCTCTGGTTGCATTCGGCATCCAGTCTTTCATCATAATCAGACAATTGATTTCATTAAATGTAAGCCAGTATTTAACCAACCCCTTATATTCCTTAAAAATGACTTCTGTATAGCGATCAAAATAAGCAATCATTTTGCGTTCATTCCAGCCGCCTTCTTCCTCTTCCAAATAAAGCGGTGTATCATAATGTGAAATCGTTACTAAGGGTTCAATATGATATTTCTTCAATTCCATGAACACGTTTCTGTAGAAATCCAAGCCATCCTGATTTGGTTCATGTTCAATTCCCTGCGGAAAGATCCTTGACCAGGAAATTGACATCCGAAACATTTTAAAGCCCATTTCAGCAAACAATGCAATATCCTCTTTGTAGCGATGGTAGAAATCTATCCCCTCCTGATTGGGATAATAATAGCCATCCAGAACTGCACCTTTTCCTCCCTCAGGAATACCTTCAAACTGAGAAACAGCACCCGTCGTTCCATCCGGCATGCGATAGGTCAGCATTCTCGCCGTATCAGCCGTACCTGCTGTCGTGATATCGGTTCTTGCAGGTCCACGTCCTCCCGCATTCCATCCACCCTCGCATTGATTGGCAGCAGTTGCACCGCCCCATAAAAAATTCTTTGGAAAGTTATTCATAACGTTTTATCATCCTTTCATTCCTCTAGCTTTGCGCCATTGGACGCTATCACCTGTTGATACCAGTAGAAGCTGTCCTTTCGATAACGTTTCATCTCTGCTGTTTTTGCGGCATTATCATCCTCATTACGATCTACATAAACGAAGCCATAGCGTTTTGAAATTCCTTCTCTTGTTGAAACCAGATCAATCGCAGACCATGGACAATAGCCCATGATATCTGCACCTTCCTCGATGCCGATACGCATTTGACGAATTGTTTCCCGTAAATGCTCAATGCGATAGGAATCGTGAATTGATCCGTCCGCTTCCAGTATATCTTCTCTTCCATAGCCGTTTTCCGTTATCAACACAGGAAGGTGATAACGCTGCGTCAGTCTTCTAGCGGTTATGCGGATACAATAGGGATCAAAGCTGTGTCCGTCAGCTTCCGAATTCATAAGATATTCATTTTGCACAGCACGCCCGATACCCGGCTTATCCATCAGCTTCATCAAATAGCTTACTTCTCTGTTATCCGCATGCAGCATAGCTTCATAGTCAATTTCAAAGTACGGCAGATATTTCGTTGTATCATTACCATAGCAATTGAAGCCGATAAAATCCGGATGGCAGGTTCTCATGCATTCAAAATCGCCTTCCTCTGTACGTATCTGAATGTCATTTAATTCAAAGTAGTGATTGACACTTTCCGGATATTTCCCGAATACCAGCGCATCCAGGTAAAAATTATTTCTCAGATCATCCATATTCATTGCGGCGATATAATCGATTGGATTGCACGATTTCGGATAGGATGTTGTAATATTCGGTGCCGGTCCGATTTTCGCATCCGGACACAGCTCATGACAAAGATGAATTGCCTTTGCCTGTGCGACCAGCTGCACATGAGCCTGATTATATAATGCATCTAAATTCTGCACCCTGCCGCTGCCGCCTGTCATATCCACGGCCCCAAAGAAAATCAGCATATTCTGTTCATTGTACGTCAGCCAATATGTAACATCCTCTTTGAATTCCGAAAACAGCACTCTGCAGTAGGCGACATAGGCATCCATCATCCTGCGGTTATTCCAATTCCCGTATTTCTTTTCCAAAGCAAGCGGTAAATCAAAATGAAAGATGGTAACAATGGGTTCTATGTCGTATTTACGACATTCAGCAAATACCGCTTTATAAAAATCTATTCCTTTTTGATTTATCTCATTTTCACCATCAGGCAGGATACGGCTCCAGGAAATGGACATCCTGTATGCTTTGAATCCCATTTCCGCCATAAGTGCAATATCCTCTTTCCAATGATGATAGAAATCGGAAGCGTAATGAAAGGAACAGGTTCCTTCATTCAGTTGCTTGACATCCCAGATAGAAAGTCCGCGTCCATCACAATCATAACCGCCCTCTACTTGCGCGCTGGAAGAGCTGCCACCCCATAAAAATCCTTCCGGAAACGCCATAGCTAAACCTCCTGTGCTTCCAGAGCTTCTGCTTGTTCCTTTTCAATACACTGCTTTTCATAAATTTTGAAGAACGGATACCAGATGATTGTCAGTAATGTTTTGCCAGTGCCCTGTTCGCCGACGATCAATGTACTCATGGCGTCTTCCGGATAAAGAATAGCTGCTTTTGCTAATTGAACAGCATTCTTCAGGCTGCCGTTGACACCAATCAGTTTTGAGAAGCAGGATAAATGCTTTTCTTCCTTTTTACCTTCTTTTAATCTATACAGTACAGGTCTTTGCTTTGATTTTTCCAGAATACCCTGCTTAACACAATCATTTAATATCGCTGAAAGATTGGTTCTCTGTATATTTAAATCAGCCGACAGCTCCTGAGTCGTAAAGCCTTTGAAATCTTCACCCTTTTTTATGGTCATGTCCTGCATATACATTACAACCATTTCTTTATTTGTCCTCATCTATGATCACCTCGGTTATCAGATAACACCTTCATTTTTATAGTATCATATTTATACTTACCAGTACCGCTAAAAGTATAAGAACATAGTGTATAACAGGTTATACAGTATCACAAGAGCTTTGCATGAAACTGCACCTTGCTGTTCACTCATATGTGCGAGAACAGCAAGGTCAGATTGTTATGTCTGTTATGTAAAAATAAAGAGGGTTTTCTTCCAGCATCCACAGACAGAACCTCAGGCTGTCCTCGCTTGCTATATAAAAAAAGCCAATCCGCTTATTAACTAAGGGACTGGCTTATATATTATATATACCTAGACAGATGTTATACAATACAATTATTTTTTGATAATACTTTCATTCCAGTGTTCATTCGGTGCTACTTCCAGCAGGTCTGCTACGGTAGCTGCCACATTGGATAATCCAAGCTGCTCATCCTGCTTTAGCTCTACATCAGCACCGTAAATGATGAACGGAACCTTGTTTAATGTGTGAGATGTCTTTGCCTTTACAGGAGCATCTTCCTTTTTCTTCTTTTCATACATTTCATCGGCGTTTCCATGATCAGCGGTTACGATCAGAATACCGTTAACTGCATCCACAGCCTTCTTTACACGGGCCAGCTGCAAATCCACTGACTCCACACCGATTACGGTAGCTTCAAAGTTTCCTGTATGTCCAACCATATCACCGTTTGGATAGTTCGTACGCAGGAAATCATAGTTTCCGGATTCGATTGCCGCACACAGAACATCTGTAATTTCTGCAGATTTCATCCAAGGACGCTGTTCAAACGGAATTACATCGGATTTGATTTCCACATAGTCTTCCAGCTTTTCATCCAGCTTTTCGGAACGGTTACCATTCCAGAAATACGTAACATGTCCGAATTTCTGCGTTTCACTGATTGCATATTCACGGATACCATGCTTGCACAGCTCTTCCGTCAATGTATATTTAATTTTTGGAGGGTATGTCAGGAAATTATGAGGGATGTTCAGGTCAGCATCATACTGCAGCATTCCGGCAAACATCACCTTCGGCATTCTGACACGGTCAAACTTGTCAAAGCTGTCATCTCCGTCAAACGCCAGAGAGATTTCCTGTGCACGGTCACCACGGAAGTTGAACAGAATGACACTGTCTCCATCCTCGATCGTACCGACCGGCTTTCCATCCTTCGCAATAACGAATCCAGGCAGATCCTGGTCAACTACACCGGATTCTGCACGATAGGTTTCGATTGCTTCCTTCGCAGACGCAAATTCTCTACCTTCGCCAAGCACATGCACATGCCATCCCTGCTCAACCATTGCCCAGTTTGCTTCGTAACGGTCCATGGTAATGGTCATACGTCCGCCACCGCTTGCAATGCAGGCATGGAAGCTGTCATCGTTCAGCTCAGCCATGTAAGCTTCTATATCATCTACATAGGTTAATGCACTTGTTTCCGGAACATCACGTCCATCCAGCAATGCATGAACACGCACTTCCTTAACACCATCTTCCTTAGCCTTTTTAATCAAAGCCTTCAGATGGTTGATGTGAGAGTGCACGTTTCCATCAGAAAGCAATCCGAGGAAATGCATCTTTCCATCCTTACAGTTATTTACAAGTCCGCTCCAGGTTTCTGTTTTAAAGATTTCACCTGTTTCGATATTTTCATTTACCAGCTTCGCTCCCTGAGAATAAATCTGTCCGCAGCCAAGTGCATTGTGTCCTACCTCGCTGTTCCCCATATCATCATCCGTAGGAAGTCCAACAGCAAGACCATGTGCCTTGATTTCTGTATGCGGGCTGTTTTCCCACAGGTTGTCTAATGTTGGTTTATACGCTTTTTTTACGGCATTTCCAAATTCGGAATCACTGATTCCCACACCGTCCATAACCACTAATACTACTGGTCTTTTACTCATTTTCAATACCTCCTGTATTCCCTAATAATATAACACTTTTTGCTGGTTTTAGGAATCCTTTTATATCAATTTCAGCCGTTTGCATGAAATAATCTTATGCCTCTATATGTATTTTTCAAGGAAGGTATCCACCTTTTCCCAATAGGCCAGCGGATCGGCCTCTCTACTCTTTCCATGTCCGGCTCCCTTAACAATCATAAGCTCTTTTTCACCGGCAGCTGCCTTATATAGAGGGTACACCATATCTGTTGGAACGAAATCGTCCGCATCTCCATGGATGAACAGCATGGGGACCTTTTTCCTTTTTACTGCGGCTAGCGCATCCGCATCCTTTAAATCATAGCCTGCACGAAGCTTTGTCACAAGATTTGCGGCATCCAGTGCGGGAAAAGACGGCAATCCAAACAAATCATCCAGCTGGAAGCTAAATTCATCCCAGGCACTTGTATAGCCGCAGTCTTCCACTGCGACTTTTACAGCATCCGGAAGCTGTTCGTTACCACTTGCCATCATAACCGTGCTGGCTCCCATGGATACTCCATACAGAGCGATACTGGCTGAGCTGTCCTGCTTCAGAATATACTTCGACCATTCAACAATATCCTCGCTGTCCCATGCACCCATTCCTATGGAATCGCCTTCACTTTGTCCGTGTGAGCGAAGATCAGGCACCAGTACACGATATCCCTGTTCCGCAAAATGGTTTGCGACCTCTGCCATGTTTTTTGCTTCGCTGATGTAGCCGTGAACAACAATGACCCATTTATTTCCGGTTTGATTGATTTCATAAGCATGCAGCCTATAGCCGTCTTTATTTTTCATCCAGACATCCTTTGTATCACGCGCCATCATTTCATTATAGGAATCCTTCGATGCCTGTGCTGCTTTGGGATCCTCCTCTTCATTTCCGAATACAACGCTTTTATCACTATGTGCGTCAATCGCCAGTGTATAGAAATAATTACCGGCAAATCCAAGACCGCCCAATACCAGAATCAGCAGACTGATACCAATTCCGATTACTACCTTTGTTCTCTTTTTCATATCATCACTCCATTTACTTTTATAATCAAACTTTGTTATTATAGCAGACATTATCTGAAATGCAAGCAAATGAAGAATGAATTGAATATGAATCGTTATGAAACACCATAAAGCTGAAAAAAACTCATGATGTGATACAGAATGGAGTGAACAGCTTTTATTGCATGGCTCGAATATATCATATAGAAGATTCTCATATTGAATGAAAAAGCTCTTTGCGAATTTATTTTTTCTTTTGACACATAAAAAATTTCGATAAATATAAACAAATAGTGGATTATTTAGGAATTCAGTATCTTCCATACGTATATAGGGGTGTAAGGAACCCTTACAGAATGGAGGACATAAAAATGTCAAACACAATGCATCAACTCAGCTACAGTAATGATCTATTTTTTAAGTACACCCTTTCCCGTGAGGATGAAGGCTCTGTGTACGCCCGCAACACCATCATTGAACGTGTTACCGGAATTCGGGTAAAGGAAAGCACCGTGCTCAATCCCAATCTGGATCCGGGCATCATTCTGGATGTTCATGTGAAGGATGAACAAAACCGCCATTTCAATATCGAGATGCAGACCACCTACAAGGGATTAGCGGAAATGATGCGCTTTGAATTTTACGGTGCCAGAGCATTGAACAATCAGCTCAACAGCGGTAAGAAGTACAGGGATTTAAAGCCGGTATATCAGATTATTTTCATTGACGAGTATGCATGGAACAACAGAAATCTGATCAATCAGTATCAGATGCGCAATGAGCAGGGAGAGAAGGAAAGCTACTATCCGCTCATCCTTCGCACCTATATTCATATGCCGGCAATCAATGACATCGTAAGGGAGAAGGAAATACAGAGGCTGAATGACTTTGAACAGCTGGTGTATCTGTTTGAAAACAATGGAAAAAATGATATACTGAAGTCAAAGGAAAGGCTGGTGAAGGTATTCATGGATAAGTACGAGGAAATGCAGAAGGATGACGAGCTGTGGTCAACCGCAATGGCGATTCAGATGGGAGAGGCACGTTACCGCTATGGCTTGGAGGACAGCTTTGAAGAAGGAAAAATTGAAGGGGAGAAGATTGGTATACAGAAAGGTAGGATATCGCTGTTACTCAAGCTGTTAAAAAGTAAATATCATGAGGATTGCTCAGCCTGGCTGCTCTCTTTGAATGATGAACAGATGGAAGCCGTATCCAGCTTGATACTGGTCTGTAATTCTTTTCAGGAGCTGAAGAATCAGGTTACGATAATGAAGTAATACATACAATCCCAACTAAGAAAACTGTTTTATGAGCGCTTCTGATAAAACAGTTTTTTGTTCTTTTTCACTCTCAAACATATAAAGCCCTGTTCATACAGTTGAGCCAGTCCGCTTCACCTCAATCTGCTCATTATCCTGAGCTATACACGTATATCGCGTATGAAGAAAACAGCAGCGCCATTCGGCATCCCAATCCCTGAAGCAGCACAGGTCTTTTACAGGACTGCAGGGAGGACAGCCTATTTCTTAATTCATCAGCCTATATTGGTATACAGGAGTTAATAATCAACAATTCCATTGCTTAAAAGCTGGCTTTCCAGTAGGTGCCCGACACGAAAACCTATCGTACATGCAATAGAAATGGAAGCTGGTGTAAGCCAGATACAGAAGTAATCCTTATAAAACAGTATGAACCAAAAAATACATATCCAAAGCAGATATGTATTCAGAGTATTCTTGAAAATGCCAGGATCAGAAACAGAACTCCACTGACCCAGGACAGCCTGCATTCTTTCAGCGATAGCACTCTGCTGCCCAGAAAGGATCCCCCCAGAATTGCCAGTATACCGACGCAGAAACTGATGACCAGCACCGGCAGAGGCTGCACAATGCTGATACCCAGCGCAAAGCCGCTCGCCAGTGAATCAATCGACAGAGCCACAGCCAGATACAGTGCCTCCTTCAGGGAAAGCAGCTTGCTGTTATCCGCATCCGCCTTGGTTTCATCCAGATAGATGTCCAGAACAAACGATATTCCACTGTATTCAAAGCTCAGCTTTTTCCGTTTATAGGTGCCAAGAAACGACTTGATGGTTCCCTGAAACAGGGAGCTAAGACCAATCATAAAGAAAATCGTGAAGGATATCATGCGGCAGATATACGGCGGTATGAACTGCTGTATAAATGCTGCTGTATACAGGGAAAATGACAGAAACAGCACACCGATCAAGGAAATCAGAACCGCTGATTTCCAGGGTATGCGTATATGCTCGCCACCATAGGCAAGAGAGGCCAGAAAGCTGTCCAGACTCAGGGCAATGACAAGTAAAAAGGCATTCCACATGCTTATCAGACTCCTCTTTACTATCATATTGAATCTGAAAATTTATGTGACGAACGTTTTACGGAGCCTTATCCGACGGATTTCTGTTTTGGTTTCTTTCTAAGCTTTAATTCAGCAGGTATTTTAGCAGCGGCCTCCTGCAGCAGGGACGCAGCAAGCTCCGCTTTTTCCTTTCTTGTGTACGTATCCGTTTTTACTTCTGATAAACGTTGCATGACACCTCTCAGCTCCTTCAGCTCCAGCAGATTTACAGCAAGTGTAAACAGCGTTTTCCTTCTGCCATCATTATAATCTGATAAAAGCTCCTTTAGAATCTCAATTTTTTCCAGCTGTTCCTTGTGATATGCAGCGGCACCTATCGTATGCATGCGCATGAAATCCTGCATGCGGTTGCGGTGCGTGATAAAGGAATCATACGCATCCGGTTCTGCATACCGCTCACAAGGAAATTCAGAGCATGCAGAGCAATACATCGGTGTATCCTCCTTCTGCATAGCACACCGTGCAATCGCACACGCCTGATTTCCGGCACCTCCCCCGCACCCTGGACAATACCCGCCCAGATGCATACTGCAAAGTCCGCAGTTCAACCCGCATAGTGAAAACAGCTGATCCTCTCTTTCAAACCCCTTCATGCACACACCTCCGTTTTGATACAAATCTGCTTCTCTGTCTTCATTCTACCATCTCTATTTCAGAAAGTCATGACTTTTATCGGCATGTGTATATCAGAGCTTGGCTTGCAGGCAGGAGACGGTTAGAATATACAGCTGGCAATTACGAAAAAAAACAGGAAGCGAGCCATGTCGAAATTGCTCAATCCTCCTGTTCTATATATCAGGTGCTGTGTCGAAGCATGTATGCCGGATAGCGTATGCATGCCGGCAGAAGATTACAGCTCTGTAATATTACCTTTCTTATCAGCCAGAATCACACTCATATTCAGACTGTTTTTTACTGCCTTCGGAATTTCATTCCACTGTCTGCGATAGGAAACAGAGTCGTTAAATGCAATACTGTAATGTGTATTTGTATCCTCAATATGCTTTAAAACCTCGCTCAGCTTCACCGGCAGTGTCTGTTTTCTTCCCCGTTTGATCCCCTGTACATTGATCACCCAGCGCTGGCTCTCGTTGTGTGCTTCAATGAAATCCTTATTTTCGATGTATTCCCAGCCATGCTCACCCAGCCAGGATTTGATAAGATTGCATAAATCCTCTGTATTTCTCTTCATTTTTGCTTTTCTTGCGGCCAGCTTTTCTTCTTCACTCTTTGCCGGTCTTCCGCGTTTCTTATTCGGGAACATACGCTCTCTTTCCTCCAGCTGCTCTACATAAAAGCGTACCGTCAGATGAGAACCAAAGCCGGTATTTCCCTTTGGTCTTCTGAGAATCTCATCGCCTTCCAGCATCAGCTTGTAGATTGCCTGGCAGCAGGTTGGCATCGTTGCATGGTTTGGGCTCACGTTCGCATGCAGCTCCTTGGAGTTTACTTCTATAAATGCCTTGCCTTCTTTTTGTGCAGTCACCTTCATGTTTTCAATAACTTCCAAGTAATCTTTAATTCCTGGACCTTTCATTCTTTAACACTCTCCTTTTATTGCTTACATTGTAAATGTTTTGATTTGTCGAATACTATCACAATTTGACCAGTTAAAAAATTTTTTTAAAAAATATGTGTATAATAGAGTTAGGAAGTGGTGAAGACATGAGAAAAATGCTATTTAAGAAAATTTTGAGCATCCTGGATGCCATCGAGCTGCAGGGTGTTAGCTTACATGATGCCCCGTTGCGTGTATATGAGGAGATTGCAGGCGAGTATTATGCCATGAAGCTCAGTGAAATTCGGGATTTGATCGGCTTTCTGAATGAAAAGAAAATGCTGAAGACAACGCCGCGTGGAATTGATTTAACGCCTGCGGCAACAATCTATGCCAAAAGCAATCAGAATTCCGGTGTGGAGGCTCTGTCTATATTTGAAAGCTTTATCAAGGATCCTTTAATTTTCAGATACTATCATGAACAGATGCGGACAAATCCGTTTCGTGATAAACAGCTTGTCCTGGAATATGTCGACAGAGAAAGCCTTCAGCTCATGCTGCAGACAACTCTGTTTGAGGTCGTGGAGGAGAAGCTGCGCTTCCATCCGCGGCTGCTGAAGGGAATATCGGATATCCTGCAGGAATACAGTGATGAAAAAGTACCGCTGGTATCCATCACACTGACTGCGCTGTACACCTCCATTATCGTTGCTCACGAGGATATGCGTATTGACTATAAGAATACCAGCTACAGTATGATCGATTATAAATATAAGAATATCATACATGGCATCATTCCAAGAAAAGGGATCCCCCATGACCGGGATGAAACCAAGGCGCTGCAAGTATTTTATAAGGATACGCTGTTTCATGAGTTTGACCATAGCTGTCCAATCTGCGGTATCAATATACCACATATGCTGATTGCATCACACATCAAGCCGTTTCGTGACTGTGCGCATATTTATGAGGCAATCGACCACGACAACGGTTTGCTCTTATGCCGCAATCATGATTATCTCTTTGATCAGGGCTATTTTACATTTGATGAAAATGGCTATATCATCTTCAGTGAAGAGCTGCTGGAAAAAGATAATCTGGACAGTGCCTACAGTCTTCGTAAGAACTACAGGCTTGCAGAATGCTATCTGAGCGAAAACCGGATGAAGTTTATGGCATATCATCGGGAATTTATTTTTCACAGGAACAGGTAAGATATCCATTCCTTATTATAGAGATAAAATATAAAGTAAATATTAACAGAACATAAAATAGTATGTGAAATTGTCGAAGAAATGATACCTGCAGATCCTAAGAAATATACCATGAAGGAAGCTCACTGCTTCCTTTTTATATGGCAGGTTACAATACGTGGCAGCTTAGGATAAAAAAGATGTTCAAAAATCTAGGGCAGGATGATCGACTATTCTAACTGTAACTTTTACACTTACAGTAAAAGGAGGTATTGTATGAAAAAAATAGCTTTGTTTACCGTATTTGCCTGTATCATGGTCATACTGCAGGGCTGCGCAAAGGATATGCCGACGGAGGAGAATAAGGAAGCTGTACAGGAAAACAGCAATGCCTATCACAAAATTGACGCGAAGAAAGCAAAAGAAATGATGGATGCCGGAAAGGTCACGATCGTTGATGTAAGAACACAGCAGGAGTATAGGGAAAAACTTATACCGGATGCCGTCCTTGTACCGAATGAAACGATTGAGGACGAAGCGAAGGACAAGCTTCCGGATACGGATGCTGTTTTGATTGTACATTGCCGAACGGGAGTCCGCAGTAAACAGGCAAGCGACAAGCTGGTACAGATGGGATATAGGAATGTGTATGATTTTGGTGGTATCAATGACTGGCCGTATGATACCGTAAGCGAATAAGCTTATGAATAGCGAATTTATTATTGCTCTGCATGCACTTGCCTATCTAAGGCATCGCAATACAAAGGTTTCCAGCGAGGAGCTGGCGAAAAGTATATGTACAAATCCGGCACGCATCCGCAAGGTGATGGCCAAGCTGAAGAAAGCAGGACTGCTGGAAACAAGAGAGGGTAACAGTGGCGGCTATGAGCTGCATGGCGATGCTGCCGCAATCAGGCTTTCCGATCTTGCACAGGCGTTACAGCAGCCGCTAACGAAATCCGGCTGGAGAAGCGGTACACTGAATACCTATTGTATGATAGCTACGGGTATGGGTACTGTTGTGGACACACTGGAAGCTTCCCTGAATGAGGTGTGTATGCAATCCCTTTCTCAAATCACGATTGAAGATATCAGCCAACAGCTGATTGCTATTGAAAACCATAAAAATAAGGAGGAATGAAGTATGGCACTCGTAACAGCAAACAATGAGAATTTTTATGAACTAATTGAAAAAGAAGGAACCGTTGTGGAATTCTGGGCACCGTGGTGCGGATACTGTAGGCGTCTGTCACCGGTATTGAAACAGATTGCAGGGGAGTATCCTGATCTGACACTGGTACAGGTGAACATTGATGATTATGAAGAACTTTCTGATCGCTATGGTGTGGAAACGATCCCTTGCATGATGGTGTTCCATGATGAAAAGCCATCCACTCCTTTGATTGCACCGCAGGCAAAAGCGCAGGTAATCACTTGGATGAAGGAACAAAAAGCTGCAGGAATCGAATAGAAGGTGAGGTGTTCTTATGAACAAGCAACTGTATGATGTGGTGATTATCGGTGGCGGTCCGGCTGGCTATAGTGCAGCTTTATACTGTGCGAGGAGTGCATTATCGGTTCTCGTACTGGAAAAGCTATCAGCGGGAGGCCAGATGGCAACCACTGGAATCGTAGAGAATTATCCAGGCTTTGAGGAAGGCATCGACGGCTTTGACCTTGGAGAAAAGATGCAGCAGCAGGCAGAACGCTTTGGCGCAAAAACCGTTTATGCCGGTGTTGAAGGTGCGGATTTAACAGCGCAGCCAAAGCTTTTACATACGGATGAAGGCGATATGGAAGCGAAGACGGTTATCATTGCCACAGGAGCCTATCCAAGAGAGCTTGGTCTGCCAAATGAATCCAGTCTGCGAGGGCGCGGTGTCGCTTATTGTGCAGCCTGTGACGGCATGATGTATAAAGGGAAGGATGTCATTATTGTCGGTGGCGGAAACAGCGCCATTGCGGATGCTCTGTATCTGGAAAAGATATGCAAAAGTGTTACTCTGATTCATCGTCGCGAGGAGCTCAGAGCAAGTAAGGTGTATGCGAGACAGCTGGAAAACAGTACCATCCGGTTTGTCTGGAACAGCCGTGTAAAAGAAATTCTCGCAGATAAAAGGGTCAGCGGAGCCGTTATTGAAAACATGAAAACAAAGGAAACACAGGTCATAGCTGCACAGGGGCTGTTTGTCGCTATCGGTCGCATTCCGGATACAGCAGTCTTTGAGGGACAGCTGGAAGTAAACAAGGCAGGCTATATCGTTGCGGATGAAACAACACGCACCAGTATTCCCGGTGTATTCGCCATTGGAGATGTTCGTGATAAGCCTCTGCGTCAGATCGTTACTGCGGTAAGTGATGGAGCTGTCGCTTCTAAGTTTGTAGACGAATTCCTTGCAGGATTGCCGCAATAAAGTTACAATGAAACAAACATAGCAGGATGTGACGGCATTCGGGGAGGAAAGCGTATGATACAGGAATTGTTTGATTTTATAACACAGCGTTGGGATTTTCTATTGCCGCTTATTTATGAGCATTTGCAGATATCCGCAATCGCTATTGTCTTTGCTACCATAGTAGGTGTCAGTATCGGTATTCTCATTGCAGAGAAACGAAAGGCTTCTTCTCTGACACTTGGAATCATCAGCTTCCTGTATACGATTCCTTCCATTTCCATGCTGGGCTTTCTGATTCCGGTAACAGGAATCGGTAATACGAGCGCCATCATCGCATTGAGCATTTATGCACTGCTTCCTATCATACGTAGCACCTATACTGGTATCACCGGTGTGGAAGAGGATATTCTGGAGGCTGCCCGCGGTATGGGAAGTACCGCTGCACAGATTCTCTGGCGCATTAAGCTTCCGCTTGCCATGCCGGTTATATTATCCGGCTTTAAAAATATGGTGGTGATGACGATTGCCCTGGCGGGTATTGCTTCCTTTATCGGTGCTGGCGGTCTGGGTGTCGCCATTTACCGCGGTATCACAACCAATAATTTAACGATGACGCTGGCAGGAAGTCTGGCAGTTGCCGTACTTGCCTTTGTCTTTGATATTCTGATGAATATTCTGGAATCCTTTTTCACAAAACGGAAGCATTCCAGAAAACAGAAGCGCGCCGTGGCTGTTGTGCTTCTCTGCATTCTGCTTGCGGGATGCACGACCATGCTTACGATTCCTTCAAAAAAGGATACCATTCATATCGCCACAAAACCAATGACAGAGGAATTTATCATCGGAGAAATGTTGAAGCAGCTGATTGAAGATCGAACAGACCTTTCCGTTGAAATAACCAAAGGAGTCGGCGGAGGTACAAGCAATATTCATCCGGCAATGGTTAAGGGTGATTTTGACATGTATCCGGAATATACCGGAACCTCTTGGAGCTTTGTATTAAAGAAAAAAGAAATACCTGAACACGATATCCTGTACAAGGAGCTTGTCAGAGAATATAAGCAGCAGTATCATCTGGAATGGACAGGCTTATACGGCTTCAATAACACCTATGGTATCGCGGTCACAAAAGAAACAGCACAGCGCTATCACTTAAAGACCTATGCTGATTTGGCCAGCGTATCCAGTCGAATGTCCTTTGGTGCAGAATATGACTATTATGAACGTGATGACGGATATGATGCTATGGTCAAAGCAAATGATTTTCATTTCAAGAAAAGCATTGATCTGGATATCGGTCTGAAATATGATGCCCTGTTGAAGAAAGAGGTGGATGCCATTCTGGTTTTCACAACCGATGGAAGAATCAGTGATCCCGATATCGTTGTGCTGCAGGATGAAAACAATTATTTTGAGAAATATTATGCAGGAACTGTTGTTCGTGAGGAGACACTTGCCACATATCCCCAGCTACGCAGTGTTCTGGAGCTGTTAAATGGACAGATCACTGAAAAGGAAATGGCGGAGATGAACAATGATGTTGAAACCAAAGGCAGAAATGAGGCAGATGTCGCAAGAGATTTCCTTGTGAAGAAGCAGCTTCTGGAGGTGACAAAATGAGCAGCATAAGAATGGAGCATATCGTCCACTCCTATGGAGAGCATACTGTCCTGAAGGATTTCAGTATGGATATTCAGGACGGGGAGTTTATCAGTGTAATCGGTGGAAGCGGAAGCGGGAAGACAACCGTTCTGAAGCTGATCAATGGTCTTCTGATTCCGGATCAAGGCGAAATCTATGTGCAGGATAAGGCTATTCGCAAGGTGGATCAGAATGAGCTGCGCCGCAATATCGGCTATGTCATTCAAAGTATCGGTCTGTTTCCGCATATGACGATTGAGGAAAACATCGGTTATGTACTGTCCCTGACGAAACAGGAATCCTCTTTGATTCAGAAACGTGTGAAGGAAATGATGGATATCATGAAGCTGGAGGAGCAGCTGCTGAACCGTTATCCCGACGAGCTGAGCGGAGGGCAGAAGCAGCGTGTCGGTATTGCCCGTGCACTTGCTTCTCATCCAAAAATTCTGTTAATGGATGAGCCGTTCGGTGCTGTGGATGAAATCACCCGCCACTCCCTTCAGGATGAAATTCTCAGGATTTACCATGAATTGCACATCACAATTTTCTTCATCACACATGATATCCGTGAAGCACTTCGTCTTGGAACACGCGTCATGATTATGAAGGATGGCAATATTGAACAGTTCGATACACCGGGTGTTGTGAAAAAACAGCCGCAGACAGAATTTGTCCGACAGCTGTTATCCTACCTGAATGAGTAAACCTAGGTATATGGAACTGTATCAAATACCTTATACATATCATAATGAAAACGGAGAGATGATGCCTGAATCAAAACAGCATACATACTCTCCATTTTTTATCTGAAAAGCAGGCAGAATACCCCCACCTCATTGGTATACAAAGGAGAAGCGGCAGGGATCAGAGTCGTAATCTGTGAAGAAGCAATACAATCGAAGGCTAGTTCCATTGACGAGGATCAAATACCAGTCTATGGAAACGATGTAACACATACCTTCACAGGGAAAAGAATCAAGCGAGGATTGTACAGAAGCAAAAACGGCATTCTAATGAATGCCGATATCAATGGAGCAAGCAATATCATACGAAAAGTATATCCATGTATGCCAAAGCGAGAGCGATGGAGTAGAGGTACGGTGAACGTACCAGTTACGTGTATCTGAACACGAACAAAACGTTTTGATGAATGTGCAGGCATTCATTAGAAGCCGCCTGCTCTATAGCTGGCGGTAGTTCACAGCAATCTTGGTACAAGCGCTCATGTGATGGCAGCTAGTGTTGAGGGCTTTGCTAAGGAAGATATTCTAGTACAAAGAAATATATCCTGAGATCATTGCAGGTACTGTAATTGCATGGAGATGAAATATCTCCTACTCACAGCCTGAACATAAGGTGATAAAGGAAATGAATGCCTTTTAGGCATGCATATATATGCAGTATAGGTATTGGACATGATATAGTAATAAATTATAGAATAAATGTGTAAGTTAAGCTTATGCATTTATTTTTTTACGCTGAGGAGGATGATAGTATGAAAAAAAGACTAGTGGCATATTTCAGTGCAGGCGGAACAACAAAAAAAGTCGCAGAAATGATTGCCAATTGTGCAAATGCAGACTTAATTGAGATTACTCCAAAGACACCATACACAGAACGTGACCTTAACTGGATGGATAAAAAATCCAGAAGCAGTATAGAAATGAGTGATAAGACATACAGACCTGAATTACTTGATATAGATATAGACATGAATACCTATCATGAGATAATATTAGGATTTCCCATCTGGTGGTATGTTGCACCGACAATCGTACATACATTCTTGGAAAAATATAATTTCTCAGATAAAAAAATAATTTTATTTGCTACCTCCGGTGGAAGTGGATTTGGAAATACGATGAGAGAATTGCAGCCTTCTGTACCAAACAGTGTTATAGAAGAAGGAAGGATATTTAACAACACAACCAGACAGCAAATAATGAAATGGGTAGAAACATTATAAAAAATGGAGAGATGTAACATGAAGAAGATAATACAAACAGCAGGAAGAAACGCATTAGAAGAATTTGCACCACAATTTGCCCATTTTAATGACGATGTGCTTTTTGGAGAAAACTGGAACAATCATGATATCGATGTGAAAACCAGAAGTATTATAACCGTTGTCGCTCTTATGGCATCTGGTATTACAGATACATCATTAAAATTTCATTTACAAAATGCAAAAAGGCATGGTGTTACGCAGAAGGAAATTGCTGCCATTATCACACATGTTGCATTTTATGCAGGATGGCCGAAGGGATGGGCTGTATTTACTTTGGCAAAAGAAGTATGGAATGTGAACGAAGGTGATTTACCTTATGAAGATGCAGCAATGCGGGCACATGCAAAAGACATGATATTTCCAATCGGAGATCCAAACGATGATTTTGCAAAGTATTTTTCAGGAAGAAGCTTTCTTGCACCTGTTTCAACTTCCCAAGTGGCAATTTACAATGTGACATTTGAACCGGGTTGTCGCAACAACTGGCACATCCATCATGCGAAGAGCGGTGGTGGACAGATTTTAATCTGTGTTGCAGGACGCGGGTTTTATCAGGAAGAAGGAAAAAGTGTAATAGAAATGAAAGCAGGAGATTGCATCAGTATTCTGGAAGGAGTTAAACATTGGCATGGAGCAGCATCAAATGAATGGTTCTCTCATCTGGCGATAGAAGTACCGGGAATTGAAGTATCAAATGAATGGTGTGAACCTGTTACGGATGAGCAATATTTGCAATTGGAATACGAAAAGAAAAGCTATGAACTCTGACACAAAGTATCACTAACAACAAATACTGCGGCTCGGACTTGGAACAGCTATTATTTGCAGCTGTAAGAGCTTTTATTATGTTTGCACTTGAAAAGACAGCACTTTAAATATGTTTCCATGAGGATTGCATATCAAAGCCTTGTGTTTGATTGTCTCCTATCCGTACTTCAAATCTGTACCTTGTAAAGTATTATCAGAAGCATATGCTTTCATCACTTGTATTTAAGCAGCTTAGCATTTCAGCTATCGCTGGTATGTATGAAACACAAGTATCAAATCCGGTCACAACCCGGAACAGGGGGTATTGTTCAATGAGAAAAGGAAGGTGTCAAATATGAAAAGAATTCTGACTACAATTATATACATTATATGTTTAACAGTACTTGTTGCATGTAGTCATAATACAACAGGTATACCAGCATCTGAGAAAAACACAGCGCAGGAGAATGATCTCAAAATAGCAGTTGTATATTTTTCAGCAACAGGTAATACGAAAGCTGTAGCAGAATTGATTGCTGATGAAGCTAAAGCGGATATCTATGAAATTATCCCAGATAAAAAGTATACTGAAGATGATCTTAATTATAATAACGATAATTGTAGAGCTAATCTTGAAATGAAGGATGATGCTTCAAGGCCTTCCATTAAGAATGATTTGAGTGCTATAACAGAGTATGATGTGATTTATCTTGGATATCCTGTATGGTGGGGAACAAATCCGAGAATTATTCAAACAGTTTTAGATAAATACGATATTAGTAACTCAAAAATATATACCTTCTGTACATCCGGAGGCAGTGGTATAGAAAGCAGTATTTCAGATTTGCAAACTATGTATTCAAACTTGAATATTGTTGCAGGCAAAAGATTCGATAATCCTACAGAAGAAGATGTTAAAGCCTGGCTGGAAAGTATAGGATAAAAATCTTATATTCAGGTTCAGTTTAAAAAGTGGGAAATTATATATATGCAGTTTGAGTTATAGTATATTTCATATCCGATTTATACAGAAGAATTAAATAATATGCTTAATTATAAGGGCTGAGCCTTATATCAAGGAGATACTACATTAACATAAAAGAATACTTATCTGACAGGCACAGATGCGGTGATAGAAGGTCTTACATCACTCTTGTATCATGCAGTCATGCAGACATAAGGATAAAGATAATATTATAGGATAAGTAATAGAAGATCGTGTTAATGCCGCCATTCCATATGGGAATGACGGCATTTTTGTCTGTTTAAAAAGTCCAATTAAATCAGGTGCTTCTTTAAAAAACAAGCAGCGCTTATTTGATAAGAATCTAATGATCTGAGCCCTTTGTATGCTTGAAGGCGCATCGAGGTACGCATGAAATAGCCCGCTTCATAAGAGTTTGAGCATTTCTGCGAAATAGCCTCCGCCTTACTTTAGACCAATGTTTTTTTATTTTGGCGATGAAAATGTTATTGAAATTCCAAAAGCTCGTTTATTCTTATCATCAGCTCATCATATGGAGCTGTCGCAAAATCTGTCACATCCAGCTGCAGGGTCGTCCCCAGTGCAAAGGTTCCATATCCCCGGCAGGTACAGCGCTGTATGAATTCATCATAATCCAGCAGATTGTCCGCTTCCTCATGACTTGTCAGCTGTATTTCCTTATGATATTCCTTTAGGATATGCCCGAGGTGACGGGAAGCGTCCAAATCCCGTTTTTTCTGCCTTTCAAATAGAACATCCAGATCGGCAATCATGCGAATCGTAATAATCTGTACATGATGCTTATCACAGACCTCCTGCAGCTGATCATGCTGTTTATAGCTGAACGGATAATCGCTGAGAAGACTGATTCCCCGTGTGAATTTCCACTCCATTCTATGATAGTATTCCACCCAGCTTTTCTGAATCAGCTCTTCCTTTTCCTGTTCATTGCGGAAACCGTAGGCATCCCAGAACTCTTCCTTGATCTCATCCGGTGATAAAATTTCAAAGCCGGTAAACTGCTTCATTAACAGCTCTGCCAGATAGCTTTTACCCGTACCGGGATAGCCGGCAAGCAAAATCAGTGTCTGCTTCATGAACGAACCTCCTGTTATATGGCAAGCTCAATCTCCAGATGGTAGGTATCTGCACGATAATAGGTACAGACACATTCCCTTGGATGATTATCCTTATCAAAGGATATGCGGCGTATATAAAGCAGCGGACTGCCGACAGCAATGTGCAGCAGCTCTGCCATTTCTTTGTCTGCCAGAATGGAATAGATTTTCTGCTTGGCAAAGGACCATTGAATCTGATAGGCATTGGAAAGAAAGACACGCAGAGATTCTTTCGAAAAATCATGCTCCATGACTTCCGGTACAAAGGACTGCTCGAAATAATTGATTTCCAGATAGAACGGCTCCTCCCCCGCATAGCGTACACGCTTTATGCGAATGATATCACAATCATCAGATAGCTGAAGACACTCCGCGATATCCTTGGGCGCTTTCATTACTTTTTGATTGATCATTCGTTTTACGGCGATAACTTGATCCACTCTGTTTTTCCTTGTATAGCGGACTACGCGCTGTGGTGATGTATTGGGCTGTGCCGATATGACAAAGGTTCCGTACCCGCGCTTCTTACTGACAAGCCCGTCATTGGCAAGCATCTCCATCGCTTTCCGTGCGGTTGCCCGAGATACATGATAGGTATTCATCAGCTCGCTCTCCGCCGGTATAATGCAGCCTACAGGATATTTACCGCTGATGATGTCCTGAAACAGAAGATTATACAGCTGATAATACAGCTGTTGTCTTCCACTGAAATCCAATGCACCCATGATGATCCCTCCTCATTCTACTGCCTTTTTAATCCATCCATTCTCCGCCTGTCAGATTGATGGACTGCCCTGTCAGATAAGCGGAATTATCTGTCAGCAGAAATACTGCCGCATTGATAACGTCCTGAAGATCAACCAGACGATGTATCGGGATATTCTTTTTGAAATACGGCATGACCTCTTCCGGATCAATGCCTTTCTTCTGTGCATATTCATATTTCAGCTTTTCCCACATTTCCGTGTATACAATTCCCGGACATATGGAATTTACACGTATATTGCGATCCGCAAATTCCTTTGCAATGGACTGTGTCAGTCCCTGCACACCAAACTTGCTTGCACAGTATACGGTCTGCCATGCGCTTGCCTTCTTACCGGACAGGGAGGACATGTTCAATATGGTTCCCCCACCATGCTTCAGCATTTTTTCAATCGCAACCTGACAGCACAGGAAGGTAGCCTTCAGGTTGACATTGATTGTCAAATCCCACAGCTCCTCACTGCTTTTCAGAAACGGTACCATTTTACTTACACCGGCGGAATTGATCCAGGATGTGATAGCTCCCAGCTCCTGCTCCACTTCATCGGCAGCAGTCAGAACCGCCTGCTTGTCTGTAACATCAACTTTTTTATAAACCGCTTTTCCATTTGCGTCCGTGATACTGTCCGCAACAGCCGATCCTCTTGCTTCATCCAGATCAAGGATTGCGATACCGGCACCTCTTTCCGCAAAATCCTTCGCCATGGCAGCGCCCATACCACTGCCGCCTCCCGTAATTACTATTACGCTTCCTTCCATTCCTTCATGATTCATATCTATCCACCATCACTCTCTATTTTCTACTTCAGATATTCCTTAACACTTACCGGTTTGTCCTGCGGCATCACCTGTATGAAGACATTTACATTCTTCTCCAATAATTCAGAGAACGCCTTATTTTCCTCAGGACTTGTTGAGATATTCTTATACAGCACACTTCGATCAGCTCGGGCACCCATGCCTCCGACATCCACTTCCTCAATGGCAATGCCGTGATCTACCAGATAGTTTAATGCTTCCGGCCCCTTGACCAGCAGAATCGTCGGTGCGTCCAGTCCCTGTTCAAAGAACTGCACACCTTCTTCCTTGGTGAAGATTCCTATTGCGATTTCTTCCGGTATTGCCATCTCCAGCACCTCGATCATATACTCATCATTCGCTGTTCCGTCATCCACGATTACCACCTGATCCGCTTTTCTGTTCCTGATCCAGGCAGTCATCACCTGTCCGTGAATCAGACGGTCATCGATTCTTGTTAATACTAAGTTTTGCACGTTGTTTTTTCTCTCCTTTCTTGAATACCGTTGTCTTTACGCCAACTGTACTCGATATGCCTGCTTTATCCGCAAGCTCCTCCAGCGTTGTTTCTTCGCTGCGCTCCAATGCAAGCGTCAGCAGCATCGGCATATTCATACCGGAAACAAGCCCGAGTTTGAAATCCTTTGAAAGATATGCGGCACTCTGGAAAGGTGTACCACCTGCAATATCAGACAAAACGATGGTTCCTGAACCGCTGCCGTCATCGGCTTCCCGCATGACAGTTTCAAGCTTTTCACGATAGGCTTCCGGAGACTCACCCGGAATGAGAGGCACCGCCCTCACTCCGTAATCTCCGCCTGCAATCATCTGCAGGCTGGCAAGCAGACCTTCACAGAATGCGCCGTGACTGATCAAAATGATATTTACCATAGCTGTCCTCTTTCGCCTTCTATCCTACATAGCCCAGAATACCGCTGTAATAGCCTGCGATACCTACCAGGAAGATTGCGATAATGATCCATACAGTATTGATTTTCTTCTTCAGCATCCACCATACAAGCAATGTGATTCCCAGCGGAATCAGACCCGGAGCAAGAGAATCCAGTACACTCTGAATTGTGGTTGTTCCTTCTCCTACCTTGATTGCGAGCGGAGTATTTACCGTGACTCTGGTTGCGGCCATGGATCCGACAACCATCAGACCTACAATACTGAAGGAGTTGATGATACGGTCAATCGTACCGTTTTTAAGAATTTTCAGCAGTGATGTTTTTCCCTGCTTATAGCCGGTCATAAACATGAAGTATCCGCAGCCGAAGATTAAAATTTCAAAGATTGCAAAGGACAGGATCGGTCCTAAATAGCTTCCATCCAGCGCCATGGAGCACCCGATACCAAACAGAATCGGGAACAGGATTCCCTGCATGACCGTATCACCGATACCGGCAACCGGCCCCATCAGACCGGTACGTACAGCATTGATATCCTTCTCTGTAACGTTTTCACCATTCGCATGTGCCTCCTCCATGGAACAGGCGATACCGTTGATGATCGGTCCTACGGTGAATACTTCAGAATTGTAGAATACCATATATTTTTTCAGTTCTTTTACACGTTCTTCGTTCGTGTCATACAGCTCACGAATCGGTGTCAGCATCAGGTTGGCAGCACCCAGAGCCTGTAAACGCTCATAGTTGTAGCAGGCCTCGGTACTCGTTGTCCATAACCATGTTTTAACAAGTGTTTTCTTGGAAAGCTTTTTTGTATACTCCGGCAGTTCAGCTGCTGCAGCCTGATCAGCCGGCTGTGAAACCTCGATCGTTTCTGTTTTTTTATTTAATGAGAGACGTTTTACCTTCTTCGTTTCCGTCTGCTTCTGTGCAGTATTGCTGTTCAGATACATAACAAGTGCAATGATTGCAGAGAAGATGGAGATTGCAGTAAGTCCCAGACCGGAATATACGGTCAGAAAGAAGCCGCTGAAGAACCACGGAATCAGCTTTTTCTTACCCAGATAGTTCAACAGCATTGCAATACCCAAGGCCGGCATGATACCGCCGACAACCTGAAGTGCACTGATGACACTTTCCGGAACGGCATTGATCAGATCGCTTGCCCAGCCGCTTCCGGATACAACCAGAAGGAAGGCAGGAATTCCATACAGGACAAGTGCCATACAGAAGGAAGGCACGAAGTTCATAAAACGCACACCGCGCAGATTGCCCTTTTCCAGCAGCTTATCCGCCTGATGAATCCATGCGGCGTTGACTGTCATATATACCTGGTTCAGCAACAGTCCAAACATACTGAACGGAATCGCAAAGGTTACGGCCATCGTCGGATCGGCGCCGGATAAAATCGTCATCGCCGTACCGAAGATACCTGCGACGATGGTATTGCTCGGCATGGTTCCACCTGCGGAAATCCATCCCAGATAAATCAACTGAATGTTGGCCCCCGCCAGCATACCGGTCATCGGATCCCCCATGAACAGACCAACCAGCGTACCTGTGGTCAATGGATAAACAAGACATTTCGTGACAGGGCCGAAGAACCACCACTGCCCCATTGTAGCTAATAATGCAACTAAGATTGCTGATAACACCATAACTATTTCCTCCTGTTAGTGCTCACCGCTTACGGAAACCAAGACCTTCCCTTTTCTTGCATAACGCAGGGTCTTTAGTTCCTCTCCCATTTCCTCCAAGGTAAGCTTTGCACTTATTATTTTCTTTGTATTGATCTGTCCGCTTTCCAGCAGGTGCACGGCACGCTCGCTGCATAGCGGATTCAGAAATGACGTATAAATACTGAGTTCTTTTGTATAAGCCTCAAACTGATTGAAGCTGATTGGCTGCTCTGGATCCCCCAGGCCGAAAAGCAGTACCTTCGCATATTTCCCCGCAATGCGAATTGCCTGTTCCATGGTGGATTTTAAGCCGATGCATTCAATGACATAATCAATGTTTTCCTGCTTAGCGACTTCCTCGATTTCCTGATCGCTGATGGCCATGGTTGCGCCCAGCTCGAGAGCAAGTCTGCGTTTTTCCGCTTCCCGCTCAATCACAATGATTTTGGCAGCACCTGTTAATCGAATAAGCTGCAGCATCAAGGAACCGATGGCCCCCATACCATACATGGCAACCGTTTTACCGCTTTGTATCCCGATCAGATCCATACCGTGGACCGCACAGGATAACGGCTCCGTAAAGGCCGCAGCCTCCAGATCCAGTGTATCCGCTATATGATATACATTCTTTTCCGGCGGATAAACATATTCCGCAAAGCCCTTGGCTACGCCATGACGCTCCAGACAGAAGTTTGGCAGTCCCTGCTGGCACCAGATACATTTTCCGCATCCCCAGCTGGGATCACAGGCAACACGATCCCCAACCTTAAAGTATTTGCACTCAGGCCCTACCTCTGTAACGATACCGGAACACTCATGTCCCAGAATAATGGGTGGTATGACAACACTTGCGCCGTTTTTCCCCTGAAACTTATGAATATCGGTACCACATAATCCGCACCAGGCAACGCGGATTTTTACTTCATCCGCTATCGGCCTACGCTCTGGTATATCACGCACCTCATATCCATAATCTCCGGTATAATATCCAGCTTTCATATGTTATTCACCATCCAAATTCTTAAACAGATGAATTTTTCGCTCCACGATTTCCGTGATGGTATCCAGGCATGGTACGACATTATCGCGATTGGATATGTTCTCGCGATGTTCATCATAGCACTCTCTGGATTTACGATTCCAGCCGACCAGCAGCTCAGTACCGACATTAAACTTGCGGATGCCCAGATCAATAACACGTTTTACATCCTCATCCTTAACACCGGTTCCTCCATGAATGACAAGCGGAATATCAACTACCTCCTGCAGTTCCTTCAGACGTTCAAAACTAATATTTGTTTTTGATTTGTACTGACCGTGGCTTGTACCGATTGCCACTGCCAGTGCATCGATACCCGTCTGCTTCACAAACTCAACCGCATCCTCAGGATCCGTGTAACAGGCATCGTCCTGGCTCACGGCGATACCGTCCTCAGTTCCGCCGACAGTTCCAAGCTCCGCCTCCACACTTACATTGCGAGCTCTGGCATAATCGACAACCCGTTTCGTCCCCAGAATGTTTTCCTTTAAGGGAAGGGATGATCCATCAAACATAACGGAGCTGTAGCCGGCATCAATCGCCTTGCGTATCTCATCATAATCCCTGGCATGATCCAGATGAAGAACGACATCGACGCCGTATTCCTCGGCCATGGAACGGCAGACTGCGACAAGATTTCTATGCCCGACATAATTGGCAGTTCCACAGCTTGTCTGAATAATAACCGGGGTTTTCTGATGTACTGCAGCCTTAATAATGGCCGGCAGCATCTCCAGGTTATGCGTATTGAACGCCCCAATCGCCATGTGCAGCAACTCTGCCTCCTTCAGCACTTCCTTTAATGTTGTATACATAATTTCCTCCTTTAATAACCTGTATGCAATGGAGAATCTGCATCCTCCTTTTGTGGTGATCCTGTATATCCAGCGTTAACTTTCTGAAATATACGAATATCATAATATCAAAATATACGTACGTTTTGATTTACAAGCACATTATACTTGATTACATAAAAAATACAGCGCTTTCACGCTGAAAACACATTCTGAAATTGTGATAAATAGTAAAATTCATGAATGGCCATTCATGGTACAATGATAGAGAAAACACACAGGGAGGTAAGCATATGTTTATACAAATTGATAAAGGTATATATGAAAAGCTGTCAGAAGCGGAGAAGGGGGTCATTCAGTTTTTAAACCAGAATGAAGAAAAGATTCCCTATATGAGCATCACCAATATCGCAGAGAAAACCTTCACATCACAATCAACAGTATCCAGAGCGATTCAGAAATGCGGTTATCAGGGGATTTCCCAGCTGCGCTATGCGATTTCTCAGCAGGAGCAGATGAAGGAGCATCACGAATCCAGCTATGGAGTAAATAATATCCTCGCAAAATCATATCGGGAAAGTACAAAAACGATTGATAATATCAGTCCGGTTGCCATGCTGAAAACAATTGAATACATCAAGCAGGCAAAGCGTATATTCATCTTTGCCAGAGGCTTTACGGCATTGATCGCAGAGGAATTTCAAATGTACCTGCAGCTGCTGGGCTACAATGCCATCATCGTTAAGGATGTGAAATGGATGGAGAATACCGAACGCATTGTCACAAAGGACGATATTGCCTTTATTCTATCCCTGCGAAATTCCACGCCGGAGCTGGCAAGAAGCGCCAGAGCTGCAAGAATGAAGGGTGCCAAGGTGATTACCTGCTGCTGTAAATCTCCCTGTGAGCTGGAGAAATTTTCAGATATCACGATTTACGGCCATTCCGAGCAGATTATGAAGGCCAGTGGAATGACGGTGTATTCAAGGATACCGCTGCTGATCATCACAAGGACGATTATTGAATACATCGGGCAGTGATGTGCGTTTTAACATTATTTTCTGTATTATATGAACGGATTTCACAGAAAAGCAAACACAGATTTCCATTCACCACAAATACATGCAGTTCACAACAAAGTCCTTTACATCCTTCTTTTAATATGTATATAAGCTGTTGGATAAAATATGATGGCTTGCTTAATTGAATTCCTACCTTGTTCAGAATACCATTGAATGAGAAAACATACAAAAGCGGGAAAAAAGGTTTTTACTTAATTCCATAAGTATGGACATTCCCAAGTAAAATATGCTTCATCACAGATTACTAGTATGTATCATAACCTATACGTTTACTTCTTCAAAATACGCGCTAAACTGTTAATATCCAGCAGCAGATTAACCGTCTGAAACCTTCCCTTGTAAAATACAGCCCAGTTATTGAAAACACACGGTACATTTTTTGCTTTTTCTAATGTATCAATCAAATGAAATGTTACAGGAATGTCATGCATTTCACAATACTGCCGTATAATATCTACATTTTTCAAAACGTACGGGCATTGCATGTCATAGAAAACCGTTAGCTCCTGATTACAAATGTGCTCTTGTTTCGCGGATGTACAAAAACGGGGCAGCGTACCGTCAAAAGATAGTGCCAGCAGCTGATAGCCGCTTTCAGTAGTATCTGCGACTTGAAATCCATAACTTTGTATAAAGGCTTGATCTGTGAGCCAGGCTTTCTGCTTCCTTGCTCCGAGAACACATATACCGGATTTTTTATTTGCTTTGGCGTCTGCGATACAGTATTCCAACAGCTGTTTTCCATAACCTTTCCCTTTATACTCCCCGACAGCCCACAAGCAGTATATATAATAATACTGATTTCCCTCGACAGGTACCCAGGCGGTTTCAAGCGGTGCATATTCAATAAAAACGGTTCCCTTTACATTTAATTTCCTAAACACATGTCCTTCTTTCAGCCTATCTGAAAGCCATTCTCGTTTTGCTGTTATCCCAGGATGCGACTTTCTGCTGCGTATGATGCAGCATAGGTGTTCGTCTGATACATTTTCCTCTGTTAAATTGATAAAGTCATTCTTCATAAATCTTCCTCCTTATTTTCATTCTTATTCATTTTAAATGTGTAACGTATGACACTCACAATACATAAAAGCATCCGTATAGAATTCTCATTTTTTTGTCCATGATATCAAATTGGTCATATGAGTATGCGATATTAAAGCTGATTCTGTTATTCTCGCCGCTATATGTTATATCTTTTCTGCTTCAAGCTGCTGTAGTCAAAAACATAGCATTCCCCATAATGAATCTGATTTCTGAATGAGCATACTGCATACGGATACTATGAAAGCTTGTATTTACTTTTATCAGAAAACTATTTTATTTACTTCTTCATCAGCCGCATAGCTTCTATCATACAATTATAAATCAGATTGACAATTAAAGCTTGATCCCAGTTGCTATTCACTTTGTCGCAAACAGAAATAGATTCATTCATATGCACAGTTAAAGCTGATGATGAATTACATCAGCTGTTTCATTAAATATGCAGGGGAATTCACGAATTTTCTCTGCCAGATTACACAGCTCTTACTATAAGATAAGAAGTTTTTTTCCAATCCTACAAAAATACATGTATATCCAAAATATCTTCTTACCGTAATTTTTTAAGGGAGTCAGCCCCTTTATTCATATGTTCTGACTATCACAGGATTTTTAATTCTACTGTAAGAAAAATGTCCAAGGACATTCCAAAAGACAAAAAGCAAAGATAGATAAATATATATGCAAATTCCTACAATATATGAAAAAGCCATCCAATCGCCTTCTTCTGACTACTTCAGATGAAGATCCTTATGGATGGCTTCCTTTATTATACTCTATAGCTTCTTCATATTTCTGAAGCTATTTCATTAGCCTAAGCTTTTATTTATGATTCGTCAAGTCCCTCTTCCCCATTGGATTCCATTACACGCTTATACCGCTCAAAGGAATCTTTTTTATAGCGTTTTTTGCTGCCGCTTCCATCATCATTGATATCCACATAAATAAAGCCGTAGCGCTTGCTCATCTGACCGGTGCTGGCGGCTGTAATATCAATACAGCCCCAGGATGTGTAACCCATAACATCCACCCCGTCTTTGATTGCTTCTCGCACCTGAATCAAATGATTTTTAAAGTATTCTATACGGTAATCATCATGTATCTTACCATCAACCAGCTCATCATGCGCACCAAGACCGTTTTCTACAATCATCAGTGGAATCTGATAGCGCTCATAAAGCTGATTCAGAATAATACGCAGGCCAACCGGATCAATCACCCAGCCCCAGTCGCTGGCTTTCAGATAAGGATTACGGAGAACTCCCAGCATACGCTCATCCTCTGTCAGATCACTGACCTTTTCCGGATTTAACGGAGTCACTCTTGAATAATAGTAGCTGAAGGAGCAGAAATCAACGCTTCCCTGTGCAAGTACTTCAGCATCACCGTCCTCCATAACAATTTTAACTCCCTTTTCTTCAAAGAAACGATTTGCATAGGATGGGTATGCTCCACGTACACATACATCGGTATAAAGGAAAATCTCATGGTTCGCTTCAATACTTTCCATAACATCCTCTGGTTTGCATGTATTGGCATAGCTTGGAATCGCATTGATCATACAACCGATTTTCATTTCCGGATCGATGCTGCGTGCTAGCTTTACTGTCAGTGCGCTTGCAACCATCTGATGATGTGCTGCCTGAAACATGATCTGTTCCTTATGCTCCCCTTCTTCGAATTCAAGACCTGCCGCATACCATGGAATAACACTGCAGAAATTGATTTCATTAAACGTGATCCAGTATTTTACTTTTCCTTTATAGCGTTCAAACAGTGTTTTCGCATACTTTACATAAAGATCAATCAGAATACGATTTCTCCATCCGCCATATGCCTCTACCAGATGCAGTGGAAATTCGTCATGTGAAATGGTAATCAGCGGCTCGATACCATTTTTCAGAAGCTCATCAATCACATTGTCATAAAACTGCAGACCCTTTTCATTGGGCTCCTCCTCCACTCCGGTTGGATAAATTCTTGTCCATGCAATCGACATGCGGAAGCACTTCATACCCATCTCCTTAAACAGTCTGATATCCTCCTTATAGGTGTGATAGAAATCAATACCGCCATGGGAAGGATAAAATACATCCGGCAGAATCTTATGATCCTTTGGTACCGCCTCTCTGCTGCCATGTGGAAGAATATCCACAATGTTTACACCCTTGCCATCCTCATTCCATGCCCCCTCAAACTGATAGGCACTGGTTGCGCCACCCCATAAAAACCCTTCCGGAAATTGTTTATCTTTTTTCATTATATCTCTCCTCTATATCTCTCCTCTCATGTAATATGTATTTTCTTCATAAATGCTGTATAGCTGTCACATTCCAATACCTGTGCAAATCGAATAGGATCATCAAATACATTCAGTATCAGATCATACAGCTTTGGAACCTGATCAAAGCTCTTGTGCAAAGCAAACATCAATACAATGTTCACTTCAAAGCCATCCCATATAACGGGCTTCCTCAGCAGTGCGACAGCGATGCCGTTTTTCTTTGCTGTTTTTTTCGTTGTATGCGGAATTGCATATCTTGCGCCAAAGCAGGTAGGTGCAATTGCTTCTCTTTCATAAATCTGTTCCTGAAAATCGGCGTCCACATACCCCTGTTCCTCGAGTAAGCTGCAAAGATAGGTAATCACCTCATCCTTGGTAGTAAGCTGTGAGGGAATACAAAACAAATCCTCCTTGAAATAATTATGGATCATGATATTTTCATAAGACTTTTTAACGCGGACACTCTTTACAATACGCTCAATTTTCTCATATTCTTCATCCTGAAGATAATTATCAAGCTGAAAGACAGGTACTCCCATTTGCTCACTGGTTGAGACCATTGTCACAATAATATCCGGCTTCTCGGTATAAAGCGCTTTAAAATCAAACATGGAGAAGCAGCCGATCATCTCGACATCTGTTAAAGCCTGTAATCTCTGCTGTATGATATGTGTTACAGAATTTCCATACGGATTGATCAATGCGATACGGACAATGGAGGTCTTTATACTTTTGATACCGTTCATAATATGCAAGGCGATAAAGCTGATTTCGTTTTCATCCAGAACATAGCCTGTTTGTTCCTGAAAGCGTATCGCTATATATGCTGCGATATCATATATAAGAACAAAGCTCTGCTTCAGCTCTGACAATAATGGATTTTTTATCAGCATACCATGCTTACAGCGGTTTCTCAAATTTTGAAGATGCAATGCCAGATTATCCATAAGATCCTGATTTTCAGTAAAATTGATACTGTAAATATCATAAATTTCCCTCAATACTTCATGCAGAAACTGCATAACTCTCACATCATCCTGTCCTGCATTTCGTTTTTTGAACAATGCACAAATCTGCTGTGTACCCTCTGCAGTGAATTGAATACGCATTCTTTCCCTTATCGCTTCAAGTAACGGCCTACAGCCCTGATCACATATCGAAGCACGATCCTCTTCCATGCATATATAAGAGGTGTTACTGATATACATCAGCATATGCAGCAGGATGGAAAACAGATTAAAATCAGAAACAGCAAGCTGCTGCCTGTGGATAAATTCCATCAGTATCTCAGAAAGCCTATAGACATCCACATTTTCAAAATAACGATCCAATATTCCAACATCAAAGCGCTGATCCTCACTTTCCTCCAATAGGAAATAAGTCAAAACCCTTCGTTTTTCTATATCATCACAATTCAGAAAGAGATGATTTTGTTTTCTTGTAATCCTCAGTGTCCGAAATTCCTTCTGTATGCGTTCATTCAATATCCGTATATCCTTATTCAGTGTAGAGGGGCTGATATAAAATCTATCCGCAAGCTCATAGTAATCCACATGCTCATTGAATAGAATTTCCTTCAGTATTTTTATATCTCTTCTCCCCTCATCACCAACGATATAGTTCTGCCTGATCCAGGCATCCTTATCACGCACTACATACCCTTTTCCTTTCAGAGAAGATATCATGCAGGCTTTTGATTTCCTATTGATTTCTGCTATTTCTCCGTGTATTGTTTTCTCACTGACCTTTAAAAGATTGGCAAGTGTCGCTGCAGTACAATATTCGGATTCCTTCAGTAGTATATCAACCATCTTCATTTGTCGTTTTGACAGACTGATCTCCATGATATCTCTCCCTTTCCATGTTATTGTTTCCAGGTAAATGCGTAATCGTGATTCATCAGATATGGTGTATAATAGGCAACCATACTGGATAACGGCAGGATATCCTCATGCAACTGAATACCGAGAACATCCTGTATATATGTTCTTCTTTCCAGCATGCGCTCCCAGCTGTTTGGATACTGCTTTTTGATTTCCTCTTTCAATACCGTATCCGCAAGAACAACGCCGTTTTCACAGCAGCAGCCCGGATATCCTTCTACAGACGGAATGATATCAATCTGCAAAAGCATACCGCTTTTCAGCTTCAGCCTTGAACCTTCGTAAATCGGGCTGCTTAGCCATTCCTCATCCGCAGTGAGGTGTCCGGGATTCAACTTCCAGCAGAAAATATCCTTCGGCAGAATATCATCAACCAACGCATATACCTCTTTCCCCTCCATACCGATATGGAGATGCTCAAGCCATGTGCAAACAGCTGAGAAATATGGTTTTGCGATTTTCTCTTCATAATCTCTTACTGCGGAATCAAGGTCTTCTCGTTTATAGGCGGCAAACGCTGCTCTGCTGGCAAGACCACCTTTATACCCGACGGTTAGTGATATTCTCTCTCCTGTCTGTATCGGCTTGTTCATAGGATACAGATTGGCTTTTTCAAAGCGTGTCCCGCTGGAACAGATGGTCACAACATTGTGTATCTGACCTTCGGATTCCAGCAATCCTCCGATTTCAGCTTCTGTTTTTCCCGGCTTCAGAGCAAGCATCGCCCGCTGAAGACCTCTTGCTGCAAGGATCTGCCCATACTCATAATGTGCAATTTCATTTGCATTATTGACCGTTCTTGCACCATCCTTTGGAGAGATGAATATATCCGTTGCATTGCTTATCTTCACTTCACAAGCTTTCAATGCTTCAAGAATGTAATAGGGTATGTCAAACAGCTCTTTCTGTAAACGGTAGAAGCCTTTCCATCCAACCACACCGAGATGCATACCGTTCTTAACGCCTGCCTTAGCTAACACACTTTTTAGATCCTCTTCCTCCTGAAGCGGCTGGTCAGGCAGTGAGAAATAAGACATATGCAGACCCTTTGCAGGTATTCTTGCATGCTTGGATAATGAAAGGACCTCATTCCCCAGTAGAAGATATGCATCTTCATTTTTATGAAGAATCAGTAAGGCTTCTTCAAAACGCGGTATAAAACCGGTAAGGTATTCAAAATTGCCACCATGCTCCACATCTGCATATACGGCAATACAGTCCAGTTTTTTCTCCTGCATACGGTGAAGAATCTTTTGCCGTCTTTCCTGCATGGTTTCATCACTAAGCAGTACCGGTTCTCCTGTCTCCTCCTTCGGAAACGGAATTTTATCTAAAACTACGTTTTCATAACGCTGATCCATGGTGATTCCCTCCTTTTTCACGACTGGTATTATTTTTTTCTCTTCTGTCATAACAAGTCCGTGGTCAGAAAGCTTCACGTACGGACATACAAGCAAATTCAATATTGTGATTCTGGATACCGGATTTTCCAAATAGCTGTTCCCCAGCTTATGAAAGGCCTCCGCCATTAGTTCCACGTTTTGTGATACTGTTTCCATACATTCCGTGCTCATCAGTCCGGCAACAGGAAGAGCCAGAGATGCAAGAATATTTCCCTGTGAAACTGCACAGAAGCCTCCATGCATATTCATAACCTCCTGTACGGCCAGATACCCGTTTTCAGGTGTATCATAAACCACACATACATTATGACTGTCATGAGAGATACTGCTGGCAACAGCACCATGATCAATACCGAAATTCTCGACGATACAAACCGCCCTTTGTGTGCGTCCATAGCGGTTGAATACTGCGGCATACATTTGTTTTTTATCCTTTTGAAGCAAAACCCTTCCATCCTGTATCGGGCATATACGTGTTTTCAGATGGGATGTAGCTATATATTCAGATGCAAAGCTTAGGATATTCAGCTGTGCATACGGACCCTTTGCTTTGATAAGGAAATCCTCCTGCTTCAGGGCCTGCATTTGGATAGTATTTCTGCTGTTCAGCTCGCGGGTATAAGAGGATAAAACAATTGGCGATGTCAGCTGTTCCTTCTTGCTGACAAGCTTCCCTTCAAAAAATACTGCATGCACCTGCAGATCCTCCACATTATTCAACAGCACCAGATCGGCTGCATATCCGGGAGCAATCGCACCGAGATGCTTACATCCGCTTTCCTGTGCCACACGGTAGCTCGCTGATAACAGGGCTTCCTCCACAGGCATTCCAAGAGATACGGCTTTTCTTACCACATGATCCAGATGTCCGTATTTTCCGGTGACATTACAGCGTCGGTCATCCGTACAGAAGCATATGCGGCTGTAATCATTAAATTCTTTGCAGACATCCAGAATCTCTTTCATACGCCCCTGTGTGTTAGCCTCTCTGATATCGATCCACATACCCTTTCTGTATTTATCAAGAGCCTCCTGTTTCGTTTTCACCTCATGATCGGATTGCGGTCCTGCATTTACATACGCACTGAGACGGTTCCCCTCCATAAGAGGTGCATGTCCCTGCAGATAGCCTGCATGCTTTTTAGCAGCAAGCAGCAAATCATGTATACGCTGTTCTCCCTGCAAAACTCCCTCATAATCCATCACCTCACCCAGTCCGGCTACACGCGGATGCTGAAAGAGTGCTGTATAATCCTTTGCGAACAGTTCAGCATTGGAAGATTCAAACCCCGGAAGACTTGGAACACAGGATGGAAGTGTCAGCAGCATACGCATAGGGAGATCCTGTGAAGCAGCAAGCATATACTGAATACCTTCCACTCCCATTACATTTGCTATTTCATGGGCATCCTCCAGTACAGTCGTTGTCCCGTGCGGCAGAACCATAGCGGCATAATGTTCCGGTACAAGGAGCGAGCTTTCAATATGTGTATGTGCATCAATGAAGCCCGGACACAAAATTCCGTTCAGCTGTAATCGCTGCTTTGAAGGCAGTGCCGAATTCTTTTTATTATATTCCACATGGGATATAAACCCGTCGCAGATGTAGACAGTTGCTTCCAGGAATTCTTTTGTAAATACGTTGAAGATGCGGCATCCCTCAATAGCCAGATCATTCTCTACATTTCCCAAAGCCGCTGCAATAAGCCGTTTTGTATCCTTTGGTTGAAACGCAAGCATGGTTATTCCTGCATTTCGTCCTGCTGTTCAATCAGCAGCTGCTGCTTTTCATACATTTTCATAAACGGGAAGTATAACAGCATATCTATGACAATCAGAACAGCTACAAGAATGACAGCCTTGAAATCCCCGGTGGAGAAATAGGCGCCGAAGATACTTGGCATATTGAAAGAAAGCATTGCATAGGTTTTTCCAATCAATCCTGTATTCAGACAAAGGAATGCTATAACTGCATTAACAACAGATACCAGTGAACATGGTATGAAGAAGATAGGATTCAGCATAATCGGAAGACCAAATGTAATTGGCTCAGATATTCCAAAGAATGCCGGTATGATTCCCACCTTACCAACGACTTTTAAAAGCTTCGATTTGGAGAAACACAGGATAATAGCAAGCGAGAGACAGGAACCGACACCTCCAATGCAGATGAAATATACCCAGAAGGCTTCGGTCAATATTGCTGTAGGCGCTATTCCTGCCGCAACCTGTGCAGCATTCTCTGATATGTTCATCATCATAATCGGTCCCATCAGTCCCCAGAAGGTTGCATTATGGATTCCAAAGAACCATGCTGCATTGATAATAAAGGTCATAAGGAGAATAAACCACAAGCTGTCAGTCGCTTTGATTTGCGGTGCTATAATAGAGCTGAGCCACATGGCAAAGGTGGTATCCATGTTATGGAAGATGATAAACATTACCAGATACAACGACATGATCAGGATTGCGATGGATAAGGAGGCAAAGGTTTCGGATAGGGACGCAGGAACACTGTCCGGCAGCTTGATGCGCCCAAAGTTTTTTGATTTAAGAAATCTGTAAATTTCAACCGTCACAATGGAAACAAAGATTCCTACCAGAAGACCTTTTCCATCCAGAAAGTTCAAATCGGTAAGAGATAGCCCATACTGCAGTTTTTCAATTCTCACTGCCAGCATGAATACTCCGAATACAGTGATAAAGTTTGGAATCAATTCCTCAATTTTATAATTCTTACACAGATAATGTGTAATACCAAGTGCAACATACAGTGTGATAAAACCAAGACTTAAAACTGAAATCCATGAGAACACATAGCTGTAATCTGCCACAAAGCCAGCCCATGCGAGCAGAAAACCGTTCGTTGTCTCTTTTGTGACAGGTGCTGCGGAAATAACAGCTGACAAGCCGCCGAACACCATGATTGGAAGGATTGTCATAAACGTATTACGCAGTGCAAGCAAATGTATCTGTGTGCTTAGCTTTCCAGAAAATTCAAGTACTTTCGCCTCTATTCTGTCCTTCATACTTTCCATTTTTATTTTCTCTCTTTCATAATTTTTTTAACATCATCAATTACACCCTTTGCATTCATCAATCCGTAATGTGACGGATTCATGCTTACAACCGGAACTGACGCATCAACAAACTTTTTGATTCGCGGGATTTCATGACGTATTTGCGGTCCAACCAGAATCAGATCACACCCCTCCAGGTAGTTCATGAAATCTCCATCACCGTATGCCTCAACATAACAGTAACCATCGGATTTCTCATTCATTTTTTTTGCCATCATTGCTGTGGACATGCCATTGTTACAAACCAGAATAATCTTTAACATGAAGTATCATCCTTTCGTTTCACTCATACAGTGAAATAACTCTCTTGTCATCTGATAAATGATTTCACTCGCCATCATCTGATCCTCCGCATGAACCATTAACAGACTGATCTGATCGAATTCCCCATTTGCAGATTGCTTCAGAATCCTACTGTGTGCCCGCTTAGCTGTATAGAGATTTTCCTCGGCATCCTTGTACTGCTTTCTGCCAGCTTCTTTATCACCATCACGATAGCTTTGCAATGCTTCAAAGCACAGCGATCTTGCTTCCCCGCTATAGGAAATGATCTGCATCAGGGAAATTTCCAATTCTTCCATTGCTATGCCTCCTTTCATGTTCAGTATAGCACCGCCGGAATTTCTTTGTTTTCTTTTACTTCAGCTGCAAGAGGAAATATTGTAAAACTATGTATAATTATGCATAGAAGGCTGCGACTGCATGCTGATAATCAATACACAGAAAGAAACAAAAAAGCAGCCCGCCCCTGTATATCGGCTGCCGCTGCTTCTTCCCTGTCCGTATTCGTTTTTATTGCGTTTCTCTGTACATCTTTATATTTATACGATTTCTTTCAAATCGTCAAGACTTTTCAGTATATAATTGCACATTGCCTTTATTTCCTTAGTAGGCTGTACTTTATCCGGAATCATAACCACTGTGGTACCTGCACCAAACGCTGCCCGAACACCGTTTAGGCTGTCCTCCACTACAAGGCATTCCTGCGGTGAAAGATTCAGCTGCTGTGCAGTCTTTAGATATACATCAGGAGCCGGTTTTCCGTGTGTAATCATTTCATCACTGATGATAGCTTCAAAATAATGCTGAATACCCGCATTGTTCAAATTAAATTCCACATCCTCCGCTGAAGCACTGGTTGCCATTGCAATCGTATACCCTTTTGCCTTCACGGTATCCAGAAGTCCCTTTACATCCCCCATGAGTGGTACACCATTTTTCAGCTTCTCTTCTTTTTTGAACTGTGTATGAAGACTACATGCTTCTTCCTGCGGCCAGTCCTTGGGCATATAGGAATCAAATACAACCTGCTGATCCTTTCTCGTTCTTCCAATTAGAGATAAAATAAATTCATCGCTTGTAGGAAGCTGAAGGGTTTCTCCCACCCTTTTCCATGCCTTCATGGAAATGGTTTCTGTATCAAAGAGTGTACCATCCATATCAAAAATTATCGCTTTCCAGTTTCTCATAGCTTTTCCTCCACATCAAAAAGCCCTATAGCTGTCTATAGGGACTTAATCATCATCGTCATTATTTTTAGCCGGCAGCTTGAACACCTGTTCTCCAGGCTTGCTGACCATGTACTTACCTCTGGCAAACCGCTTCACATATTCAGGATTTTCCAGATTCTGCTTTTCCTTGGAAAGATCATCCTTTTGATTTTCCAGAGAGTTGATCATCTCTTCAGAAGAAGTGATTTCATCCTTCAGCTTCATTGTCATCATCAAATCAGAGCTTGCGGCATAAATCAGGAAGCATGCAATGAAGATAGCAGCAAGACTCAAAAACGTCTTAAGCTTATTTCTTTTTTTCTTTTTATCCTTTGCCATGCACATCCTCCTTATTCGCTGTAACCATATTATAAGCAGAGAACAGTATTTTGACAAGGCTTTTTTCCTGCTTTATAATCTGGGTTTAAATAGTTTTATATAAAGTTTCATAAAGACTGCATTTAGAGATATACTATCTGCAGCAGATGGCTTTCATACCTTATTCAGCATGATTTTTTGCATAAGCTTTAGATGAGCAGAAATTTACCCCTTTCATAACGTTTTATATACTCCGGGTCCTTCAGCTTTCCTTTTTTCGACAGCTCTTTTTCCGATGCTGCTCGTCTTGATTTACCATTGCTTATCGGGGTATCCTGATGGAAATCCATATGTATAGTTTATATGCAAGATTTGTCATCAAGCCGTTTTCCAAGACTTCCGCCGGGATGAAATTTATGGAAATCCGATGGATTGAATCCGCGTTTTTTGGAAATGGCACAGGCAATTGCATCACCAAGTACCAAAACCAGAGTTGTGGATGAAGTTGGTGCAAGATTGTATGCATCTGCCTCCGTCACCTTTGGATAAATCAGAGTAAGGTCACATGCTTTTGCCAGTATAGAATCCCTATTCGCACAGCAGGCCACTGTCATACAGCCTATGCTGTGCAGCGGAGTTAAAACCTGTATGACCTCCTGTGTAGTTCCACTGTTGGATATGAGAATTACGATATCCTTTTCCTCTATCATTCCAAGATCCCCATGAACACTCTCTGTAGCATGAACAAAGAATGAAGGTATACCAAGCGAAGCAAATGTTGCGGCAAGTTTTGCCCCTATATGCGCTGATTTTCCAACACCGCAGAATACCACCTTTCCCTTACATTCCTCTATTGCGGCCATTACTCTTTCACATTCCTGCAGAGACATAGCTGATAATGCATCCAGTGCTGTTTTTTCCCTTTCTATTGCTTCTATAAGATATTTTTTCATTTTAACCTCTCAATAGCGTCATATGTCTTTTTCAAACGACACAGACCATCCTCTACCTTGCTTCTCGAACAACCTACATGAAATCGAAGATGCTGTTTAGCTCCGTAGACAGTCCCGGACATGATAGCGACTTTCCCTTCATGAATGAGAAACTGCTGCATTTGAGCATCCGAAATACCAAGTTCATGAAAATCAATCCATGCGAAATAGCAGCCTTCGGGTATCTGAAATTTCAGCTTCGGCATATGCTTCTGTATATAGCTCTCTGTGTACTTAAGATTATCATATAAATAAGAGCATAAATCATCTACCCATTCCGCACAGTGTCGATATGCTTCTATGGTAGAAAGCACCCCCAGTATAGCTGGGGAATTAACAAACTCCGTATACCTCGTCATTGTTTCAAATGCCTCATAAATTTTGAAATCCGGAAGTATCACATAGGAACCTTGCAGGGAAGGTATATTGAATGTCTTGGATGGAGAGGAACAAATGAAACAACGACAGTCAGAAGCAAGCTTCAGTACAGGAATCCCTTTTTCCTTATACGTGATATCCATATGAATATCATCGCTGATTACTGTAATATCATATTTCTCGCAAAGCTGTAAAAGCTTTTGCAGTTCCTGTTTTTTCCATACTCTGCCTACAGGATTATGCGGGTTGCAAAGCAACAGAATGCGTGCTTCCTTGCATTTTTCTTCCACATCCTCAAAATCAATTTGATAATACCCTGCATTCTCCAGCAGTTCACTGCTAATCAGTCTGCGCTGATTATTTTCAATAACCTTATAGAAGGAATCATAGGCCGGTGTGAATACTAAAACACCGTCCCGAGGCTCACTGCATAGCTGTAGCAGCTTTGCTATGGAATACATAACGCTGGGACTGTAACAAATCCAATCTTTGCTAATCATACAGTCATAGCGGCTCGCATACCAGTGAACAATTGCGGATAGATAGTCCTCATTTTTCCAGCGGCTGTAGCCGTATATCGGATGCTCAATCCGCTTTTTCAACGTATATACAAGGCTCTTTGGACATGCAATATCCATATCCGATATGGTGAACGGGAGAAGATTGTCTGTTCCGAAACGATCTTCGATATAATCCCATTGTGTACAAAAGGTTCCTCTTCGATCTATGACCGTATCAAATTCTGAGCCGCTCATGCCTGCTGCATCTCCATCGCTTTGTTTATTTGCTTACGTAAAGCATAAACCTGTGTACCCACAATCACCTGAATTGTATGCTCATCCAAATGCACAACAGCAATACCGCCTGCATTCTTAATTGCATCTTCATCAATCAGATTAACATCGTTTAATTCCAGACGCAGTCTTGTAACACAGTTATCAATGGAAACAATATTGTCCTTTCCACCCAGTGCTTTCAGCATCTGAATACCTTTATAGGATGAAAGTGCCGCAAAGTCATCCATATCCTCTGTATCCTCTTCACTGATAGCCATAACCTCTTCTCTCCCGGGTGTTTTGATATCGAATCGCTGGATAGACCATTTGAATATAAAGTAATACAGTGCAAAATAGAATGCCGCAAACGCAATAGCAATCGGCCAGCCAGTTCTGGTACCACGCAAGACACCAAATGTAATGAACTGAATCAAATCACCGGTATAACCCATGAGCACGCCAAGATACGGCAGAACCATATTGGCAATACCATTTAATACAGTATGAACAAAAAATAGCGGAGGACATGCGAACAGGAATAAGAATTCAATAGGCTCAGAGATACCGCCAATCACGACAGTTAAAGCGCCGGTTATCAGCAGACCTTTGATTTTCTTTCTATTCTGCGGCTTTGCGCAGCGATACATTGCCAACGCCGCACCACACAGTCCGTATTGAATCATCAGCTTGCCTTGTTCCATTTTGCCTGCCAAATCTAATGGAATATCCATATTATTAGCTACATAAGCAAGAAACATATTAACCGTTCCCATATATTCCTGACCATTGATAATAGCAGTTCCGCCAATTGGTGTAAAGCGGAAGGTACTCGTTACCAGATGATTCAAACCAAACGGAATTGTTACACGTTCAGCTACCGCATAGGAGAAATAACCAATCGGTCCGGAGGTGGATATCCATTCCCCAATCATCTTAAAGAAATTGTAAAATGGCTGCCAGAATAAAGGTACCGCTACCATGCCGAAAATTCCCATGATCACCAACATGGCAATCGGTGCCAGACGTGGCCCGCTGTAAAAACCTAGCGCCTCCGGTATTTTTACCTTTGATATTTTCGGATATAGCCAGAATACCATAAGTCCAGCAATAATACCGCCAAGAACGCTTGTATTATACGTCTGAATTCCCAGAATCATCCCCTGCCCTGCTTCTGTCATTTTATCTGCAGCAGCCAGTTGATCCGTAATTGTCAGATAGAAGTTTGTACCGATATGCATAGCCATAAAACTAACTAGACCGGTAAATGCACCAAACTCTTTTTCCTCCTTCAGTAGTCCTAAAGGAATCGCCATCGCAAACAATACCCCCAGATTATTAAAGGCAAACAAGCCCAGTGTTGTCATAAAGCTGAAAATTTTCTGCAGCACAGGATTACCCAGCAATGGAACCGCCTCTATCAGACTTGAATTTGTGAATGCCGATCCGATTCCCAGCAGCATACCGCACACACTCAGTAAAGCAATTGGAAACATAAAGGTTTTTCCCAGCATTTGAAAGAACTGCCAAAGACTTTTTTTCTTATTTTCCATACATTTTCTCCTTTTTATACATAACTATTTTTCTAATTCATGCAGCTGATTCGCCTATATCATAAGTAGGACTTTATTCTTCCTGCTTACTGCACGAAAAAAAGACCCATATCTGCACCCTCGTCCAGATGATCAGGTCTTGCCTTTCGTAACAATCCTAATTTAATATTTTCAGTATATGTACCATGATGTAGAACAGCTCCTGTCTGCCCAGCTCATAGTCATAATTATGCTTCACAAAACTTTTTATTCTTTCTAAACATGATTTCATTTCAGGATTCATTTCCAGCATCATACGATACATTTTATCATTGAAATCCTGTTTTATATGCGTGCGGTCAACTGTAAAAATCCGCTGTCCCAGATACTTCAGATGCATTGCAAGACGTGTTTGATCGAAGTCCTTCTCCTTCCAGTCAATATGCATCGTAACCTCAATAATATGTAGAATCTGTTTACTGAAGGTCAATATTTCTTCCGCACTGTTTTTGTGATCCTGACTTCTGGAATTGATGATATGCATGGCGATGAAGCCTGCTTCATCGAGAGGAAGGTGAACCCCTGTCTTCAAGGCGATATATTTCAATGCCCACACACCGATCTGATACTCCTTATGATACAGTGTTTTGATTTCCGGCAACAACAGATTAGGAAGATGTATCCCTTGTTTTTCACGTTCAATAGCAAATGCTATATGATCCGTCAATAACAGCACCATCTGATTGTTTAAACCACCCTTGAATTCCTTAGATGCTTTTTTGAAGATGATTTCAGAAAATTCGAAGTATTCAACCGGTATATTTTCCAGCATCTGATAAAATCTTGTTCTTTGTGTATTCTCAATCAGATACCTTTTTTCGATTTTTCTTTCATCAATCTGATCTCCAACCGCCTTGTGAAATCCGATACCCGGACCGGTTACTATCATTTCAGTTTTATCCTGGGAAATCGTGGCCACGGTGTTGTTATTAAAAATTTTTGCAATTTTCATACTACTCTCCCTTTCGATAAAAAAAGGCCATCCCTGTCAGTCCCCCGACATCAATGGTCTTGCCTTTGCAGTAACAATCCTGTATCTGTCTTCATTATAAAGCGTTTTCAATATTTGTCAATACGTATTTTTTATTTCCATATTTTTCTATATACTCGATTATATGAATAAGCGGTTTGCTATTGCAACGCAGAAAGCATAGGAAAACAAGCTTAATTTATAAAGTGTTACTTCGTGTATTACAGTATAATTTTAGTATCATGATGACTATATGTGCTTACAGAAGAATAAGAAGTTTTTACATAGCAAGCATAAGGTTACTTATCCCTTGATTAAACAAGTGCCACATATACTATTTAAGATACCTTTTTCAAAAGATAGTTGACAAAAGGGCTGCTTGCTTTTATCATGAATATGTATTATTTAACATGTGACTGTTAAATCAGGCATGGGTCTCTGCGTGAGCTCATGTCTTTTTTTAGCAGCAGGAGGTAAATGAAAATGTTCACATTTAGAAGAAAAAAACAAAGGGAGCTTTACGCTCCTGTAAATGGATGCGGTATTGCTCTGGATGATGTCAGGGATGAAGTGTTTTCAAAAAGACTTATGGGGGATGGCTGTGCATTCCTTCCAGAGACAACGAGCGTATGTTCACCGATAGACGGTGATTTAATTCTTGTCGCAGATACGCTTCATGCTTTTGGTGTGAGAAGCAGAGAAGGAATTGAACTGCTGATTCATATCGGTCTGGATACCGTGAAGCTTCAGGGAAAAGGATTTCAGGCATTACAGTCTGTCGGTACAAGCATAAAGGCAGGTACACCGGTGATATCATTTGATTCTTCCTATCTGCATGATGCTACCCTCGATATGACAACGATGCTGATAGTTACGGATTGTGCAAATCTGAAAATCAAAGAGATTACAAAGGGGTATGTCAATACAACTGATCCCGTAATCATTATGGAATGATAATCATATATCGTTTTACCGATTCTTTTCTACTGGCATAAAAAAACTCTGCTTGTTCTTCAGAAAGAATTAAGCAGAGTTATTCGCCATTTGTATCTTCGCTGCTGCCACCGGGAAGTTTAAAAACCTGTTCACCCTTTTTTATGACAAGAAATTTACCCCTTGCATAACGTTTTACATACTCCGGGTCCTTCAGCTTTTCCTTCTGTGCAGACAGCTCTTTTTTCTGTGAAGACAGCTTATTGATTTCACTGTTGTTTGCCGAGATTTCCTGCTTCAGATTCAGCATGACAATAACATCCGTGCTTGCTGCATAAATCAGATAACATGAAACCCCTATTGCGAGAAGACTAATCAGGATTTTCATCGGATGCTTTTTTCTTTTTCTTTTTTTTACGGCTGCTTTTTTTTCGTTTTGCATTCGCTTTCCTCCTCTTCCTGATTTTGCCTGGTAATCTAATTATAGCAATAATTTTCGATTTGGCAACGAGAAGTTTCACTTTAAACGGATGCAGCAGCCTGCGGATGGCTGTGAAAAGCTGCAGAAACACGCTGAGATACCATGTAAAATAGATAAAAGCACCTAGAATAAAAAAACAGATGAGATAGATATTCGTTATACCGCCATTGATCTTATACAATCCAATAAACATAAGGGATGTAAACAGAATATGATACAGGATCTCTACGATTCCTTTTAAAATCGGAAAACGGAGATACTTTACAAAGCTGATTAAAAAACTGAAGCCGAAAGCATATACCCATCCCATCAGAAAATGATAGAGTATTGCCTGAATCTGTGTAGGCAGCAGCATTATTTAAAGATTTTTGAAATCACTGATTCCTTTCCGTTTCCCTTTTTATTGGATACATAGGATAGAGCTTCAATGACACCGCGTATTACAACATCCCCGCGTTCTGTATCCAGCTTGCCCAAGGTCAGATCCTTTCCCTGAATCACCATCCATCCCTGTGCGGTCTCCAGCAAAAACTCACTGGAATCAAAGCTGTCAATCTGTTTGACGCCGGTCAGCTCCATCACCTTGCGGTCCTTAATAATTACGTTATGATATGGGTTCGTTTCAAAACGAAGCGGATTGCTAATGTTATCTTCCATACAAACTCCTCCTTATTTCTAGTTCATTACAATCTATGTCTGGAGAGCGGGGAATAGAACAGCAGCACAAAACAAAAAATATCCCGGCCTCAGTCTTCTGCCAGAATATCTTTTACTTCTTCTTTCTTAATCAGCTTTTCTTCCACAACCTCAAACATCAGGGAAGCATCATTTTTATTTGCCTGCTTCTGTATCATGGTTACATTAACAGTCAGCTCACGGTATCCGAAAATAACCTTGATGGTATCTCCCACTTTTACATCTGTAGAAGGCTTTGCAATTTTTCCGTTTACATAGACACGTTCCTGATCCGCCAGCTCCTTTGATACGGTACGACGTTTCAGAATACGCGCTGTTTTCAGATATTTATCAAGACGCATATACTCACCTCTACAAATAAGTTTATCATTTATTGCTGCTGTTGGCGAGATAAAAGTTGTACAAATGCCTCGACTGCATAAAGCTCGGACTTTTCCAGCTCCTTCTTATCAAATACGATAATAAAGGAACCATACCAGTCTCCAAATGCGGTGACCGGATAAATCAGACCCTTATAACGCTGTGCACTGTCCTCATAGATACGCTCATTATCAAAATCCTTCAAACGATGTGTTTGTGCAATCATAAGAAAATGATCATGTATCTTATGATCTGTTTTCACCATACATTCATCCTTCACAAAAAATACAGTATTCTGATATATGGCACGCAGGGTATCGCACATAATCATGATTTCTTCCATATGCTTGGACATGACATCAAATTTCTGAATTACAATTCTGTCATTATCGATAAAGAATTCAATGGAATCTCCTTCTTTCATGCGGTACTGCTTTCTAATTTCTTTTGGTATAACCAGTCTTCCAAGGTCGTCAAGACGTCGTACAATTCCTGTTGCTTTCATTTATAGACACTCCTTTTCTTTCAATAGTATGGACATATGACAATCGCTTTATACCTGACGGCAAAGAGGAAAGACATTTCCTCTGATTGAAATTTCATTCAAATTCAGACATAAATTGCATATAAATTATCATAAATGAAGGTATTTTTTTACAAAACTATTGTTATAACAAATATAACTATATTAAATTAACCTTTTATACATAAAAACATTTAGAATGTAGTTGTCAATAGAAATAGGAGTGATCTGACATGACAATGGGACAAGTATGTTGTGAGCGGATTCATGATCTGTGCGACGAGAGAAAAATTTCTCTGAACAAACTCAGTATCATGTGCGGAATGACGCAGTCAACGCTGAGCAACATCACATCAGGCAGAAGCAAGAATCCAACCGTTTCCACGATCAAAAAAATCTGTGACGGTCTGGATATCACGCTTGTGGAATTTTTTGATACAGACGTATTCAAAAACCTGGATCAGGAAATTAAATAAGCTGTTTGTCAGCCTGAAAAAAAACTGTTATGGGAACTATTCATGCAATCCCATAACAGCTTTTTTATTTACCTGTTTTTATTTTACATATGCCTTCAGGCGTTCAGCCGGTTCAGTGCTTTCCCACTTCACCTGCAGATCATCACGGCCAAAGTGACCATAAGCTGCCAGATTTCTGTAAATCGGCTTACGAAGCTCCAGTGTCCTGATAATTGCAGTAGGACGCAGATCGAATTCCTTCCTTACGATTTCTGCGATTTCTTCATCCGGAAGAACTCCGGTTCCAAAGGTATCCGCAAGGACGCTGACAGGCTGTGCCACACCGATGGCATAGGCAAGCTGTATTTCACATTTGCGAGCAAGACCTGCCGCAACAATATTCTTGGCAACATAGCGTGCCGCATATGCCGCACTGCGGTCAACCTTGGTAGGATCCTTTCCGGAGAAAGCTCCTCCGCCATGACGGGCCATACCGCCGTATGTATCGACAATTATCTTTCTTCCTGTCAGACCGCTGTCTCCCTGCGGCCCGCCGATTACGAAGCGTCCTGTCGGATTTATGTATACTTTTGTTTCAGCATCCATCATATCCGCATCTACAATCACATCAATGACATGCTTCTTTAAATCCTCGCGAATCGTGTCCAGAGAAACCGTATCGGAATGCTGTGTGGAGATAACAATCGTATCGACACGCTTTGGACGGTCATTCTCATATTCAACGGTTACCTGTGTCTTCCCATCCGGACGAAGATAGTCCAGTGTGCCGTCTTTTCTTACCTCTGTCAAACGGCGTGCAAGACGGTGTGCAAGGGATATTGGCATCGGCATATATTCCGGTGTTTCATCACAGGCGTAGCCAAACATCATTCCCTGATCTCCTGCACCATTGTTTTCCTCCCCACCCTCTTTGGTTTCCAGCGAGTGATCAACACCAAGTGCAATATCCTTGGACTGCTCATCAATGGAGGTCAGAACCGAACAGGTGGTTCCGTCAAAGCCGTATTTTGCTCTGTCATATCCGATTTCCAGAACTACATTTCGTGCAATGCTTGGGATATCGACATAACAGCTGGTAGAAATTTCTCCCATGATCATGACCATACCGGTTGTACAGCAGGTTTCACAGGCAACTCTCGCATCCGGATCCTGTGCCAGAATCGCATCAAGAACAGCATCACTGATCTGATCACAGATTTTATCAGGATGTCCTTCCGTCACAGATTCGGAAGTAAAAAACTGTTTATTTAACATAATCGTTTCCTTTCTTTTCACTAATTACCATCATTCTTATTTTACATCTTTCCCTATTGCTAAACAAGCACAACATGGGGAAGTTACTTTTCGCATTTGTACAATGCCTGATATGACAGCCCTTTTAAAGGTGTAGCACGAAAGAGTCTGCAGGGATATGGAAGCAGGTATCCTTCTATATCTTCTTATAGCCTTTCAGCAATTTACTTCAGCTTTAGAAATTCAGGTGATTGCTTTGATGCAGCTATACGCCGTGTTTTATGCAGTGTTGTCTCTGTCGATAACCGGTTATATTCCTGCTCCTGAATATCCTGAGATGTACGATAGCGCTGTTTCATGTCTGTTTTCAAATCCATCTATTGTATAAGACAGCTTCAGCTCTTCAAAATGGATATCCCCCCGCTTGTTATCTGTTTTATTTATATACTCACTGAATTTCTCATTATTCGTCAGCTCTACTGTATATACCGTGGTTGCATCCTGCTCCTGCTTCTGATAGCGGAAGTAATCCTTCGCCTCTTTTCTATATTTCTGAAAAAGCAGAGAGGATAGAAAATTTTCTTTATCCTTGGATGTCACAGGTGTTTCCTGCATTTTCTCATAGGTATTGTCAACGTTCACAATATATACATGCAGCACGTCATTCTTCAACTGCAAAACAGTATCTATCCTGCCAGATTCACCGGTATCCTGTGGATGCGCACCTGATACTGCTTCAGCTCTTTATTATGAAATGCAATATTCATCTGTATGGCATCTGTATCATGATTGCGTTTTTCATCCATTATTATTTCATCTTTAAAGTATCGCTGTGTACTGCTTATCCTTTGGCTATCTTCAATATGTAAACCGTTTGTATCTTTCAGCATATCAATTTTCGCAAGAATTTCCAATCGTATATTTTCTTCCTTTGCATGATCCTTCTGCATAATGCAGCCGCAAAGGACAGCGGCAGCACATAGTAAAATTCCTATACCTCTACAGTTCATATCCTACCTTATTTTCAGGAAGCTGTTTGTTCCTCCCCCATTGGCTCTGTGCGTTCCAGCACCTCAATCACGGTATAGAGCCAGTCCTTAAGCTTTGGCAGCTTCATGGTAATCTTGCCGTTCGTATAGCGTATCGTTATATTTTTTGATATGGTTGTCATCATTTCGAATAATGCAACACCGTCAATGCTGTTTGACCATGCACTAGTAAACGCCAGCTCAACCGCCTTTGGCAGTTCACGGAAGGCATCCACATGCGGCTCATTGATACAGATATCCAGCCGCTTCTTTTCAAATAACAGCTGTACAGCCTTCGGCAGCTTTCCGTAATTATCCTTGATTTCATCCATCATGGCAAGCAGCTCCTTTTTGGTATGAATATCCTCCATACGCTGGTACAATGTGATTTTTTCATAATCCTCGGTTGCAAAGCTGCTTGGAATGTATGCGTCAACCTTGACATTCGCCTTCGTCATTTCCGGTTTCACCTCCGGCTTGATGCCCTTTTTCTCCATGATGGCACTGTTTAGCATTTCGATATACATATCAATACCGACCGTATCAATAAAGCCGGCCTGCTGCGGCCCCAGCATATCTCCGGCACCACGTATGGTCAGATCGCGCATGGCAATTTTATAACCGCTGCCCAGCTGCGTGAATTCCTTGATGGATTTTAAGCGCTTCATGGCAATCTCACTTAATTGCTTTTGCGGGGAATACATCAGATACGCATAGGCAAGACGATCGCTTCTGCCGACTCTTCCCTTGATCTGATACAGCTGACTCAATCCGAAGTGGTCAGCATCTTCAATCAAAATCGTGTTGGCATTGGGAATATCAATACCGGTTTCAATGATGGTCGTACAGACAAGCACCTGATATTTATTATCTGTAAACTGCAGCATGACATCCTCGATATCCTCCCGTGTCATCTGCCCGTGCGCAACACCGATTTCCACCTCCGGCATGGCATCCCGAAGCTTTCTGGCCACATTATAAATTTCCTTTACATTATTGTACAGATAGAACACCTGTCCGTTTCTGGCAAGCTCACGCTGTATGATTTCCTTCACCATCTGAAAGTTCTTTTCGATAACATAGGTCTGTACCGGCATACGGTTCATCGGCGGGGTTTCCAGCTGCGACAGGGAACGGATACCAATCAGCGACATCTGCAGGGTACGCGGAATCGGGGTTGCACTTAACGATAAGACATCCACACTGTTTTTCAGCTCCTTGATTTTTTCCTTATGCTCCACACCAAAGCGCTGTTCCTCGTCAATGACAAGCAGTCCCAAATCCTTAAATACGATATCCTTGGAAAGCAGACGGTGTGTTCCTATCAGGATATCCACGTTTCCTTCCTTCAGATCATGGATGATATGCTTTTGATCCGAGGGCTTGATAAACCGATTTACAACGGCAATATTCACAGGAAAATTGCGGAACCTCTTCATAAAGGTTTTATAATGCTGAAGGGATAAGATCGTCGTCGGACACAGGAATGCCACCTGCCGGCCCTCCGCAACTGCCTTAAATGCTGCACGGGCCGCAACCTCTGTCTTACCAAAGCCTACATCTCCGCATAGCAGACGATCCATCGGCTTCGCAGATTCCATGTCCTGCTTGATTTCCTGTACCGCTCTTGCCTGATCCGGGGTCAGCTCATATTCAAAATCCTCTTCAAACTGTTTCTGCAAAGGGGTGTCCTTTGCGAATGCATGTCCGATATTCTCATCTCTGGATGCATACAGCTTCACCAGACGATCCGCCAGCTCTGCAATCTTTGCGCTGACCTTTTTCTTTGTCTTCTCCCATTCTCCGCTGCCCAGCTTATTCAGCTTCGGACTTGCACCTTCCTTGGATACAAATTTCCGGATAAGCTTAAACTGTTCAAGCGGTACAAGCAGAACATCATCTCCCTTATAGGCGATATGCAGAAAATCCTTATGTACACCATCTATTTTCTTATTCACAATTCCCAGATATTTACCGATACCATGCTGGTTGTGTACTACATAATCTCCGACATTCAGCTCCTGATAATCATGCAGAACCTCCGCCTCTTTGAATTTATTGCTGTAGCGGGCTGCTTTTTTGACACTGTGAAACAGTTCCTTTCCGGTATAGACACAGATTTGTTCCTTCAGGCAGGTAAAGCCTTCGGGAAGACTGGCATTCAGAAACTGGATTCCCGGTTCCAGCGTATCCGTGGACGTTACATTGCGCCAGGATATATTTGCTTCCTCCAGCAGCCCTTTCACCTGTTCCTGCTCCTTGTGGTTCAAGCAGAGCAGAACCCTTCGTTCTCTTGCCTGATGCTGTACCTCCTGCATGGTACGCTCTAGATTGATATCTCCCAGTGACATGGTCATGATCTGTGAGGTTATCGGTTTTTTATAATCGACAAACTGATGAAATTCCATATAGCTGTGCTTTTTGATGGAGCTGTACAAATCTGTGAACACATCAAAGCTGTGCAGACTGATTCCCTCCTGAAAAAGCTCCTGAAGATAGGAAACCATTTCCTCGTGCATATGCTTGACGCTGTCCTGCACTTCCTCTGCGCTGGACAGAATGATCTGTGCGTCCGGGGCATAATCAAAGACCGTGCTTCTGTTTTTCAAAAAGGCATAATATTTATAGAACCGGCTTTCCATCATGTGATTGCTGATGAGATCCAGATCTTCATTCACATGCTCCTGCAGCAGCTTCTGCATAGCGATATCGTGCTGGGACAGCTGATTTTTCAGCGCCTTATTCGCCTGCTCCACCAGTTCGGCAACCTGTGCATCTGTAAACAGCAGATCACTGGCCGGGATAATCATGGCTTCCTGTACGATTTCAATTGTCCGCTGTGTCGCAATATCAAAGAAGCGGATGCTTTCCACGATATTATCGAAAAACTCTATACGCAGCGGATGGTCATAATTCATGGAATACACATCAATGATTCCACCGCGTGCCGCATAGCACAGTGGCTGATCAACACGGCTGACATGCGTATAGCCTGCTTCAAAGAGAAGCTGCTTCAAATCCTCATATTCAATTTCCTGATCCTGCTTTAACGTAATACAGTGATTTTTGAATACCTCAGGAGAGGGTAGAAAGCGAATGGCTGCAGCTGTATTTAAAACCGCCACAAAAGCATCCTGCTGCTGCAGCTTTGCCATTGCCTCCATCTGTATCGCTTTGTTTTCCGGTGAAGCTGCGATTGCTTCTACGCGTAGTGATTCCTCCAATGAGAAAAGCAGCACTTCATCCCCAAGGAGGGCCTGCAGGCGCTCGTAAAGCTTCTGTGCTGTATAGGCGTTATTCTTGATAATCAACAGCTTCTGCGGTTTTTGGCGGTAATCTGCCGCAAGTAGAAGAGCCTCCTCCATATACGAAAGATTACCCAGAACACTCTCTTTTTTCTGAATACTCAAAACCGCTTCATTCTGCTGAAGCTCCTTTAATAGAATTTCCATATGTATTTCCCTATTTTCTGTTGAAGTGGCTCATGGTATCCATAAAGGAATGAGAACAGCTGTAAATAGCTGCATCTCTGGCCAGTTCAACTGCCTGTCTGTAATCTTCCAGTTCTTCCCTGCGTATCTTGCCGAGCACCCAGTCAATTACCGGTATACGTGCATCCTTGCCTATACCGACACGAATTCTGTCAAATTCCTGTGTTCCGATATGGCGGATGATATTTTTCATTCCATTTTGTCCGCCGGCACTTCCCTGTGCTCGCAGACGTATTTTTCCTACCGGCAGATCAAGATCATCATAGATCACAAGCAAATCCTGTGCTGACAGCTTATAAAAATCCATAGCTGCACGAACCGCTTCCCCCGATAAATTCATAAAGGTCTGCGGCTTCATTAAAACAACCGCCTCACCACTGATTCTCGTATTTGCAATCAGTGCCTTAAACTTTTTCTGTGTAACATCAACACGGCATTCCTCTGCAATGGCATCCAGTACGCAGAAGCCGGAGTTATGACGCGTCATTTCATATTCCTTACCGGGATTTCCCAGTCCTACAATCAGTTTCATGCAATCACCTCTGTTTCGCTTTCTATATTATACCAAAAAAGCAGAGAATTACATCCTAAAAAGCCTGTTTTCGTACAGGCTTGCTTTTTGCTTGTATTCATTCGGATATGTGCGTCTGTATGAATGCTGTTTTTTTATATACCTGCTTGAAAAGATCAGTCAAAATGCAGCATATATGCGCTGTGATGTTCCGCTTTATATTTTTTTATTTTCCTTACAGCTTGCTTCCGTCTCTTGATTTCTTTTTGAACTCTTCTGCTTTTGTTTTTTTGGACCTGTTTCCTGCTCGTTTGCATCATTCTTTACAAAAAAATCCTTTTGTAATATAAAATCCGGCCGCTTTAATTTTTTATCTGCCATGAAAATCTCCTTTCTCTTACTACTTCAACAAAATCCACCCTTAAAATTGAAGCTCATACAGCTTTTCTGATATCCCTGTTTTTAAATTCTTTCTGTAGTAAACAGAGGACTGCAGCCTGTATCCTGTTCTCCACCCTATGGATACAGATTCATCGGGTACACTGTAATTCACGCTGAAATAAACGACATCTTTTTGCACATCTACATTGCGGATATCAACATATTCATCTACAGTAGAACGCCTGTAATAGTCCTCACCATTGACGACTAGCTTCTCTCTGGCATTGTTTCTATAAATCCAGATATTCCCGTTATCATCCTGAAAGGGCTGATTTATTCTTCCATACTTCATGATTTCCCCGGATTCATATACCGTAAAGTTAATGGGAGCTTCCCCCAAGACCTTGAAATTTGAACCATCTTTTTTTACCTTGGCAAGCACGCCGCCCTGGTATACAGACGCTGAGCCTCCATATGTCCCGCAGGAGAAATAAACCTTATCTTTCACGACCTGAACACAGTTAATATATAAATTTGTACTTGTCTGTATTATCTGGTTTACATCTTCTTTCCTTACATCTGCCAGTCTGCAACGCTCTGTAGCATCAAGCTTCACGCTTGCAAGCACTATATGCTCGTCTGTATCCTTCGGATGCTCTGTGAAATAAACGGTATCATCATCTGTATATAAATATTGTGCGTCCGTCTCCAGCAGCAGTATATCCTCAGTTTCTGTATCCATAACATGAATTTCAGTTTCTTCACTGTTGGTGAGAACAAGATATTTATCATACACTGCATGTACTTCGTAGTCACCATAGGCGTGCTCGTCTTTTCCCTGCATATTTAATGAAAACAGTTCCCGTTCCTTATTCTCTTTGCTGTTATTTCGATACAGATACATACGCTCATTCACAATCCAAAGGTTACCATAGCCGTTTCCCTGATATATCACAGTTCTTTTACCATTTGCATCCGTTTTTACCAGCTGATTGGCATCACATGTTACATAGTCGTAATTTGCAAATAGAGCAGCTGTTTTCAGACTATTCGTTGTATACTCCCACGCATAGGTTTCATTCGCATATGTTGGATGTGCAGAACCGGAATCATCAAATCCTGTCAGTATTTTTTTGTGCATTTGAAAGGTCTGCATGCGAACTGTGCCCTCCCCGTTATAAAGATAGCTGTATTCCTTTGGTACATATTTACATAGCGCTTCACCTATATGATAAAGCTGTTTATAAATCGATTCCTTGCCATCTTCCTGTATTTTCCTGTCCGTTACGGAGTCATTGCCTATCTGTTTTGTACAACCGAATACATTAGCTGTAAAAAGAATTACTAACAGAAAATAAAAATACTTTTTTACTTTGTTACCTTGGTATCGTATCATACTGGCATCTTCTTTCTATCTTATTCTGTCACAAACAGTGTTTCAACCTCATCCGGACATAGTTCAGGATTATGCCTGTGCTTATTGAAAAAAATCTAACTTATCTCATAAGGTATTGATGTTTTGTTAGCTTCTCACGACTTTACTCATGACTTTACTCATGACTTTACTCACGACTTTACTCACGACTTTATTATACTTCTATATCAAAGATAATCAATCAAAGAAACAGATATTTATAAAAAAGGTTCTATCTCGATTACGGGGGACTTAAAACAGGGAGAATTCAACACTGATATATTTATCAATAAAAGTCGAATTCTTCCTTTTGCATACACCCTAAAGTGAGAAAGTCCATAAAAAAAGAGCAAAGCCTTTTTCATTTTACATTTCTGTGCTTTACTCTTTATTACTTTTTAAGATATTCCTACAGCAGCTTTGCCAGCTCTCCGATATGTTCAATAACGATATCCGGCTTTACATCACTTGTATCAATGTCCTCAGCCTTTGTTTCTCCACTCAATACAAGAATACTGGTAACCTCGCTGCCATCCGCTACCTTGATATCCGTATACAGACGATCACCGATAATAGCAATCTGATCCGGTGAACATCCGGTTTCCTCGACGATATAGTCCAGTGTCTTCCCACTTGGTTTTCCGAAGAACTCAGGATATTTTCCGGTACTTGCTTCTATCAGCTTTGCCATACTTCCGCAATCAGGAATAAAGGTATCATGCTCCATTGGACAGTTTAAATCCGGATTGATTCCGTAATACAATGCGCCTTCTCTGATAAAGGTGCATGCCTTGGAGAGTTTTTCATAGGTCAGTGTTGTATCAAAGCCCAGAATCACGATATCCGGTTTTTCTTCATCCAGTATCCAGCCGTGTGCTTCAAACTCTTTGCGCAATGCAGGTGTCCCTACCACATACACACGCCTGCCGTCATGATGTTTTTTTAACCAGCGAAGAATTACATGGGTTGATACCATCATCTGTTTTTTATCGATATCAATTCCCATACCATGCAGCTTATCTATATACGCAGCTAAATCTCTGGAGGAATTGTTGGTAAAGAAATAATACTCTCTTTCGGTAGCCTTCACCGTATTGAGAAAATCATGTGTGTATGGAAATAAATTCTTCCCCAGATAGATCGTTCCATCCATATCCAGAATAAAGACGCGGATTGCTTCCATCTTCTTCTGAATCATTTTTTTATCTGTTATCATATAACTCCCCTTACCTCTAATTATTCCGATAATACGCTACAAATGCGGTACTATAATCTTCCAGCAGCCCAAGGTCCCACAGCAGCTGTAAAAGACCGTAACGCACACGTACTTCCTTTGCCAGTATCACACCATCCCTAGTCATTGCTTCATCGATACCAACCTGCATTGGACGATATGGTGCCTCTACTGATTTCAGAATCGCTGTCACCTCTTCCGGCTGCGGCAGCTCCTGTTCAATGACTGCCTGAATATCCGGCCATTTTTCTTCCATGATATCAATACGTTTTAAAGCTGCTTCTATATCATTCTTACCGGCTTTTTCCTCCAAAGCAAGAACTCCGGGTGCGGCTGCTTCAAAGCGGTCAAGCACCATTGCTTCCCAGGCAGCTTTATCAAATGCCTTTACACGCTTCCTACATGCCGCAAAATCGATACCGTCCCGGGCAAGCTTCTTCCACATGGCGATTACTCCCGGTGTTGCCAGCCCCACCTTAGTTCCATGGAATACCGGTGCATGATGAGCAAATAAAAATTTCATTTCCCAGTAATGAGAAACATGATGCTCACTGCCGGATGCCGGACGTGAATTGCCGACGAATCCCATAGCCATACCGGTTTCAATCAATGCCTCTGTAATTGCCTTTACCGCCGCTTTATCGCGTGTCATTACTCCATCTGCGTGCGCTACAACCTCCTTGATAGATTTATAAACCATATCAACAATTGTCTGACAGTAATATTCCCCGTTGATCATATGTGCAATTTTCCAGTCAACCAGACAGTTATACTTTCCTACAATATCGCCAAGACCTGCCTTAATCATATCCAGCGGTGCATTTGCCAGTACGTCCAGATCACCAAAAATTGCAGTCGGCACATGACAGTCATAGGTTGTTTTAAGATTATCAGTAATCAGTGCGGCGCCAACAGAAGCAAAGCCGTCCATACTCGGAGCGGTTGCCGCAATTCCATAGTTCAGTGAAAGCTTATAGGAAATGAATTTGCACAAGTCGTTTAAAGTTCCGGACCCGACGCCTAAAATGTAATCATATTGACGCTTCATATTCACCAGAATACGAAATACAGAGGCTTCATTCGGAACAACATCCGCTTCAAGGATGACACGATCGCTGGCGATTCCATTAGCGTTTAAATAAGCCTCAAGCTCTTCCCCATATACACGGCAGGTATTTTCGTCCTCAATCATATAGACTGTATGATATGCATGCTCCTGCAAATACTTCAGGATATCCTCCTTCACATGATCACAAACACGGACATGCTCCAGACGGGTGGTATGCTGCTTTCCGCAATCACATGTAAACGCATGACCAAGGTAATCATTGATTTCAAATGTTGCTACCTTCATTTTCATAAGATCACCCTAATCCATATTCACAAAACAGCGCATTGCAGACTCTATATCCTTCTGCATAGCATCCTGTCCTGCTTTGGCGGCATCATGAAAATATTTCACGGGAGATGCAGCATTTACGCCTTCTCCTCCTGCTTTGTCCATATACGTAAAGTAATTGATTTTACGAACACCGTTTGCGATAACCTTCTTGTAATCCGCATGACTTACACCACTTCCTCCATGCATGACAATGGGTACACCAGCTGCCTCCTTTAATTCCTTTACCAGATCAAAGTCAAGCTTCGGCTCTGAAAAATATTCGCCGTGCACCGTTCCGAATGAACATGCCAGACAGTCCACTCCCGTCTTCTCGACAAAATCCTTCGCCTCTGCAGGATCTGTGTAATTCCTGCGATCTGATGCACGGTTTTCTGTAACACCTTCATTATTTAAGGTAATCCCTGCCATTTTACCGATTTCAGCCTCTATGGACACTCCATATTTACGAGCTAAGGCAACAGCTTCCTTTGTCTGCCTGATATTCTCTTCATAGGTCAGTGCGGAACCGTCAAACATGACAGAGGTGAATCCCATTTTCAGAGATTTTTCAATGTAATCCAGATTTACACCATGATCCAGATGAACGACCACTGGCACCTTTGCGCGCTGTGCCATCAGTACCATAACAGGTCCGATCGTATCCAGATTCATGACATTATTCTCCTCATGCGTCTGTGCAAACGCAAGAATCACCGGCATATTCAGTTTCTCTGCTGTATCCAGTACAGCCAGTATATTTTCAAAATTCACGATATTGAAAGCACCGATGGCGATTTTCTTCTCATCGGCAAGCTTCCATACCTCATTCAGATTTGCTAACATAAATTTTCTCCTCCTTTATGATTCAGCTGCTTTTTCATCAAGCTTATACAATACGCATTCCTACGGTCTGTAAAAGAGATATTCTCAGGGTGTTTGACGCTATTATTCTGAGAAACGCAGCATAACTTTATAGGTATCCGGACGGCTTGCACATTCCATTGCTTCCACAACATCCTCATAATCGTACACAGCCTCAATCAACGGCTTCACATCAATGATTCCTTTGGAAATACAGTCAATTGCCTGTGCAAAGGTCTCAATGGTTCCATTCTGGGTACCGGTTACCACAATCTCCTGAGAGTGAAGACGTCCCGCATCCACAAGAATCGGCTCGTTGGGATGAATGGAGCTGAACATATTGCACAACCCGCTTTTTGCAGTCATCTGAATTGCCTGTGCTGCCACAGAAGGAATTGCTGTCGTATTCTCAACAACATTTGCCCCTCGGCCGTTTGTCAGCTTTTTAACCTGTTCAACAGGATCGAATTCCAGCGGATCAATTACATTATCAGCACCCAGCTTCAATCCAAATGCGCGCCGCTTTGCGTCCGTTTCACTCAAGATAACGCGTGCCCCCTGTCGCTTCGCACACAGTACATGCAGCAGTCCCATAATACCGCCTCCGATAACGACAACATCATCTCCCATTTTGATATGGGAACGATTGATACTGTTAATAACACATGCCAGCGGTTCTGTGAATGCGGCTTCATCATCCGGTGTTTCCTTAGGATACACATACAGATGGCGTGCCTTTACCACTGCATATTCTGAAAAGCCATAAAAGCCCGAAAAGCCGTTTTCATTGAAATAAGCAGTTCCCTTTGTGAAATTACTGCATATATTTTCATGATGATGCTTACAGTCCGGACAGACCCCGCAATCATCAATAATATAGTTGATAACCTTATCACCTATATGAAACAGACTGGGATCCACACCTGTTCCTATATGTTCTATTACCGCACTGTATTCATGTCCGCCAATACGCGGATATGACCATTTACAGCCCTGATAATCTCTGACATCATTTACGCAGATTCCGGATGTCAAAACACGAACCAGTACCTCATCCTCTTTCATTTCCGGTACCGGTATGTCCTTGATTTGATAATTTTTAGGTCCTTCTAATACACAGGCTTTCATAATTGTCAGTCCTCCTATTTTCGCTTACCGATTATAAAGTTACATATCGCACACAGAAATAATTCCTGTCTGCTTTTTATAAAAGCAGGGACCAGTAAACAAGAACTGGTCCCTTTCATGTTGGTTGCTAAGCTAAGATTCCAGTTAATCCGCCAATGATACCGATGATTACAATCAGAATAATAATCTTGATGGAAGTCCATCTTTTCTTCATCAGCCAGTAAACTAACATCGTGAATCCAAATGGCAGAATGCCCGGCATGACAGCATCAAACAGCTGCGTCTGCACATTGAATTTTGACCCCGATGTGACAAGCTCCAGACCACAGGAAACTTTTACATAATTGGCGATCAGGCCACCCATAACCATACAGCCCATGACCTGTGCTCCCAGCAGCAGCTTGTCGAGCAGACCCTTTTCCAGAAAATCCATGATAGCCTCGGAGCCCTGCTGGTAACCGAAGAAGAAGTTTGCGAAGCTGAAGATATAACTGATGGCAAGCATCAGAATCAGATATACGATTGCCCCCCAGACGGTACCTGTCAGCGTGATATCAATACAGATTGCCAGAAGGATCGGAATCAGTACCCCCTGATAAATCGTATCTCCAATACCTGCCAGAGGTCCCATCAGGGATGTTTTTAAGGATGTGATAAATTCACCCGGAATCGGTTCTCCCAGTGATTTCTGTTCCTCCAGTGCGATTGCCATCCCCAGAATACAGGAACCGAATTCGATATGGACATTGAAGAATTCCATTTCACGCTCCATGACCTCTTTCCGTTTTGCGGCTCCGTCCGGATCATCCTTATATAAATCATCAATCACCGGTACAAAGGTGTGCCCGCAGGCCATACCCATCATTCGTTCATAGTTATAGCAGCACTGAACCCAGGTTTCCCAGTTAAAGGCTGCACGGTATAAGTGTTTCTTCGGGATGACGTGTCTTGCTTTTTGTTCTGCCATTTTAGAAATCCTCCTCTAACTCAGATTCTTCAGCGATGTTACCTTTTCCGCTGCCCTCTCTGTAGCGAACCTGTACATAAACCAATGCGCATAATAAGGACAATACACCAAGCGGCAGCAGTGCAAGTCCGGAATAAACAGCGACAACAAATCCGATGAACAGAAATACACGGCTTTCCCCTTTAAAGATATACTGCAGTGTGATTGCGATACCCAAGGCAGGCATCAGACCGCCGATGATCTGGAAAATTTTCAAAGGTGTTCCGGCAAGCATCGTGATGAAGCCCTGAATATAGGTGGCTCCGAAATATGCAGCCAGAGAGCAAGGAACGATACAGATAACCGCAGCCATAATCTGCGGCAGCAGTACGTTGGCAATCCAGATTTTATTGTATTGTTCTTTTTCAACAAATCTGTCACCGATGTGAACGAAGATGGAGTCAAAGGTCATACGGCAATACCATACCAGTGTACCCAGAAGACCGATTGGAACAGCCAGTGCAAGAGCTGTATCGGCATCCAGATTACCGGTTATGGCAAATGCAGCCCCCAGTGTTCCTGCCAGTGCCATATCGGCAGGCATGGACCCTCCGGCTGAAATGAATCCTAAATAAACGAGGTTGATGGATGCTCCAACCATAGCTCCCGTTAATGCGTCCCCAAGGATGATGCCCGCAATCCATCCGCAGACCAGCGGTCTTTGTACCGTCCATAATCCGACAAACGGCAGGTTTGCTTCACCAATCCAATACAGGACCCCCAATAGAATCGCTTGTACTATTGACATAAATTTCTCTCCTCTCTGTTAGTTTTTATGTCCAGCAGAATCTGTCTTATAACAGGTTTGATATATCGACTACCTTCTGCTCAGGTACTAACTGATAATATACATTTACACCCTTCTCGTTTTTCATGCGGCGAATGGAATCCACCTCATCCGGACTCGCAGAAACATTGTTGATGAACGGCTTGCGGTCTCCGCGGATACCCATACCGCCAAGGCATACCTCTTTGATTTCCACGCCGCCATCCAGCAGCTGTTCAAATACGATCGGTGTTTTTGTCAGAACGATAACGCGTTCATTTCCCGGATCCGGCTTCTGAAGTGCCTTAGTTGCGCCTTCAACAGATAATACGGCAACCTTGGTCCCCTGTGGTGCCAGAGCCATCAGTACCCGTTTGTTGAATTTATCCGCAGCAACAGTATCGTCTACAATGACAATTCTGTTTGCACTCAGACTCGGTGTCCAGGCTGTTACGACCTCACCATGAATCAAACGATCATCCACACGTGCTAAAACGATGTTTCGCATTTTTCATCCTCCTCATTATCAAGCATGTCTGCTAAGTATTTTTTTACATCCTGTACGGTACTGCCTGCCAGCTTCATAGCCTCGTCACATATTTCCGCAGCGCTTTTTCCATTTCCTCTCATCAGTAGGATTTCCATTAGCAGGGGAACATTGATTCCTGTTAAATGGTATACATCATATGAGTTCATCAGCTGTACAACCGCATTGAACGGACTTCCGTAGAACAAATCGGTAAGCACCAGAATTTCTTCTCCCTCATCTGCTTTTGTAAATTCCTTCTCAATATTTTCTTTCAGGATATCCACTCCCTGATGAGGATACAGACCGACATATGACAGATTCTGCTGTTCGCCTAATACCATTTCCATTGTCTCAAATAATCCCTTGGAAAAAGAACCATGAGATACTAAGATAACCTTCATAATACCCTCCTTTCTCTATTCATTTCCAACAGGTGAAAGCACTGTTCTGGAAGCGGTTCCACCATCTGGTTATATTCTATACGATTTCCTGCAACGTTTTTTATTATGTTATGCGTAATCATTACGTAACCGATTTTTTTACGGAGTTCATATTGATTATGCAATTTTATAATTTTTTAACACCTGCGGCTTCACTCCTGCATAATATTCTTCAGTGCACTGTACATACGCTTATATTTTTTATATTGCCGATCGTATGCGTCAGTGAATACTTTTTCCGCAGCATACACCTTCCCCTGTCCGATACAGGCTTCCTTTTCCGATACACCGTCTGCCAGCGCAGCCAGAAGAGCCGCTCCATATCCCGGGGTTGCACTTTCGGTAACGACCTTTAGCTCTGTATGGAGAATATTCGCCATAATCTGCATCCAGACAGGACTTCTTGTACCCCCGCCATTGATTTGTATGCGGGAAGGCCATTGTGCAAGCTTCATACTTTCAAGAACCTCGCGGATAGCGTAGCTTACCCCCTCGAAAACAGCCTGTGTCATATCCTCCCGTCTTGTTTCAAAACTCAGTCCGATAAATGCTCCCCTTACGCAAAGATCATGATACATAAGTTTATCCCCTGTGATGTGCGGGAAAAACAATACACTGTTCTTTCCGAAGCGATCAGATGAAATAAGCTGCTGATCCACAGCCATATCATCTGTCTTCACGATATTTTCCACCCACCATTTATGAGTTCCCCCTGCTGAACGAACCGTTCCCTGTACGATATTGACAAACTGTGTATGATCCGCATTGAATAGAACATTCTTACCTTTTCCTTCGAAGTCCATATCCCTTTTCGGCATAATTACAACTCCGGATGTTCCCAGCGAAATAACCGGTTCCTTCCGGTTCAATATCCCCATAGCCACTGCATTTGCCGGATTATCTCCCGTTCCGGCAATGACACGGATGTCATGATTCACCTTCAGCTGTTCACAAAGTGTCTGTTGAAGTGTCCCGACCACATCGCAGCTGGCATACAGCGGTCCCAGACAGCTTTCTTCAATACCAAGCCTATCCAGCATATACACTGACCATTTCTTTGTGGCAATATCATATAATGAGCTTGTGGATGCTTCACAGTAATCCATACTGTACTGCCCTGTTAATTTATATACGATATATGCATACGGTGTCATGATTTTATGAATACGCGCAAAGCTTTGCGGCTCATGCTCTTTGATCCAGAGTGTATTCACTGCCGGACTTCCCGGTGACAATATTTCAGCGATATGGCGTGTTTCCTCCCTTTGTGAGCATTCCGTACGCAGTTCCTCAACCATACCGGCCGTTCGTAAATCTGTCCACATGATGGCATTGCGCACAGCTTCTCCGTTTTTATCCAGAAATACAGTCGTATGCATCTGTCCCGTAACACCGATTACGGAAACCTCCTGCGGATTACATCTGGCAAAGATATCATGCAGTCCCTTCATTACAGCCTGCATCCATACGTCTGGATCAATTTCCCGCCAGCCCTCCTGCGGCTGCAGGATTGTATAACCATAGCTGTTTTCGTATACGATTGACCGACGGGCATCCATCAGTGTAGTTTTTAATGCGGATGTACCTATATCAAGTCCTATATAATACACAGAATCAATCCCTTCCTATGATTCCTTCAGTCCGTTGATGATCAAAACGAGATCAGCAGCTGTTTTGCTGACATTCTCCACTGCCTTTGCACTGAGACCATACAGATTAGCTTCGTTATGATTCTTTTCATAAGCCTCTCCAAATGTCTGAATGAATGCCCTGCGCAGATCCGAACCGTAATTCACCTTGATCATGTTATAGTCCCGCATCTGTTTTACCTGATCAAACGGAATACCGGAGCCGCCATGCAGCACAAGCGGAACAGGTGATACTTCCGCGATCCTTTTCAGCAGTGCAAGATCAATCTTCGCCACAGCATCAAGACCATGTACATTTCCGATGGAAACGGCCAGAATATCACACCCGGAGCGCTCCACAAATTCTTTTACCAGTGCAGGATCCGTTTTACAGTCTGCCTCATTTACATCATCATCCTCTTTTCCCATGATAGCTCCCAGCTCTGCTTCCACCGGAACATGATAGAAATGACAGTATTCCACTGTTTTCTTTACCTCTTTTATATTTTCTTCGAAATTCAGATGGGAGGCATCCACCATGATGGAGGTAAAGCCCGCATCCACACATGCCTTAACATCATCAAAGCTTTTTCCATGATCCAGATGCAGCCCGACTGGTGTATCTGTCCCCTTTAAAAACTCTCTCATCATATAAGCAATCACTTCCGGATTTGATAAATGCAGGTTGTTGGAGGATATCTGTACCATACCCGGGAGGTGAACAGCATTCAATCCCTTTATAATCGCCTTTGTCATTTCCAGATTCGTCGTGTTGAATGCCGGCAGAAGAAGCTTTTTTTCCTTTGCGTATGCTAGCAGATCAAAACCATTTACAATTTTCATATTCGTTCCTCCCTTATTCTGAAAATTTCACTAATACCTTAAAGGTTTCCGGACGCATGGCAGCTTCCAGCGCTTCCTTAATATCAGTATAGTCATACACCTTTTCAATCAGCGGTTTTACATCTATGATTCCTTTGGCAATGCAGTCTACCGCCTGTGCAAAGGAGCGTACCGTCGGACTGACCGTACCGGTAATCCGGATTTCCTGAGAATGCAGACGCCCCGCATCCACAAGAATCGGTTCATTGGGATGAATCGAGCTGAACATGTTAACAAGACCGCTCTTGGCACACATATCGATTGCCTGTTTGGCTACTGCGGGTATCGCCGTAGTATTGTATACAACATTTGCACCGCGTCCGTTTGTCAGCTGCTTTATCTTCTCCACAGGATCACTTTCCACAGGGTCAATCACTGCATCTGCCCCAAGTTCAAGTGCAAGCTTTCGGCGATCTGCACTTGTCTCGCTGACAATGACGCTTGCGCCCTGCCGCTTTGCACACAGAACATGAAGCAGTCCCATGACTCCGCCACCGATAATCACAACATCATCCCCCATGCGTATTCCGGTTTTATTGATGCTGTTGATCACACAGGCAAGCGGTTCTGTAAATGCTGCCAGTTCATCCGGCGTATCATTTGGTACCATATGCAGATGACGTGCTTTTACCGCAATGTATTCGGAAAACCCGAAGTATCCGGAAATACCTCCTTCGTTATAAAAGGTTTTTCCGCTTTCCGCTGAATCACAGATATTTTCATGTTCGTGCTTACAGTTGTAGCAGACACCGCATTCGTCTATAATGTAATTCACCACTTTTTGACCAATATGGAATATTCCGTTATCAACATCTTTTCCAAGCTTTTCAATCACCCCGGCATATTCATGCCCGCCAATACGCGGATACGTATATCTGGAGCCTTTGTAATCCCGGACATCATTTGTACAAATTCCAGCGACAGTAACTCTCAGTAACACTTCATCGTCTTTTGGTTCAGGAATGGGAAGTTCTTTGATACGAACATCATACGGTTTCTCTAACACACAAGCTTTCATATTTCCTCCTTTTTCTCGGCAGGCATTTTTTATAATTCAAAAAGCCTTACCGTCTGTCTTACAATTCCATTATAAATAAATTCAAATGCGTAGGTTTCGGATAATTGCGGAGTAATTATGAAGTCATCCACAGGGTATTCTTGCGTATCAATTACGCAAAAGACAATTTTTTTCGTAATTGATAATACGGTATGATGTACTTGCTTGCATAGGGTGGGGACTATGTTTCAATTTGTTTTGAATACACAAGGAAAGGAGAAGTGAAATCCTTTAGACAGTTTGGGTTTCATAGTGATAAGAATGCTAACAAAAAGACAATCCAGTATTTTTTTAGAGCTTTGCGAAAAAGTTGGTGAATACTATAAAGCAAACTATTTTTCGGATAAATTTAACATCAGTCTTCGTACCATCCAAAATGATATCAAGGCAATAAAAGAGGACACTGCTTCTTTATCTGATATATTCATAATTGATTCCAGAGTACCCTTCGGTACCAGAATTAAGATTCTGGACCGAGAGCGTTTTGCTCACTATCTCAATGATCTGAAAATGCAGTCGGATGAATACAATATCAATTACAGAGATGATCGTATTTATAAGCTGTTAAACTTTCTGCTGAGCCAGAGAAAAAGCATTTCCCTGACAAAATGTGCAGATTATATCTATGTGTCAAAATCCACACTGACCAGTGATTTAAAAGAGCTGGAAAAAACATTGTCCAAATTCTCCTTACGTCTGATTCAGACAAAGGGTTATATATGGATAGACGGGCTGGAACGGGATAAGCGCATCTGTCTGATGGATGTCAGCTATGCATACCATCCCATGATACCAAGCAAGCTGATATCCGATACGGAGGCTGTTCATGTGGAATTCATAAGAAAGACTTTGATGAAGGAGCTGCTGGAGAAACAGTATCCGATTTCCGATGTCGAGTTTCAGAATATTATTATCTGGCTGAATATATCCATACGGAGAATCACCAACTTCTTTTATCTGAATGATGAGGATATTGACGGCGAGGGTACCTATGACACGGAAATCAAAATCGCAGGGAATATCTTTGAGCGGATTGAAACAAAATATCTGATCCGAGTACCACAGACAGAAATCAATTTTCTGGCAATGTATATTAACAATCACAGTAATTTCAGCAATACTGATTATATATCAGAGGATCTGAATACATTTATTCTGCATGCGCTGCAGAGAATACATGAATCCTATCCGACGGATTTCACACATGATGTAAACCTGCGTATTTCACTGGCTTTGCATTGTGTTCCCCTGATATCCAGAGCACGCAACAATGTACAGATCAAGAATGAAATGCTGGATTATATCAAGCAGAGCTTTCCCTATGCATTTGATATTGCCACATATTTCTCCTACCTGTTATCAGAGCGCTATACATGTAAAATCAAAGAAAGCGAAACCGCCTTTCTTGCCATCTATTTTAATAAAAGCATCAATGAGTATTCCGTCTTAAAGGGCAACAAACGAGTATGTATCATAACGAATCTGAAGCGTTCTGAATATTTCCTTCTGGAACAGTTTCTGTATGATAAATTTCAGAAATATATCGTATCCATCACCTTCGTTTCCTCGAATGAATTGGATGATCTCGATTTGGATGCATACGATTTGTTCTTCTCAACCGAGGATAACAGGGCGACTGAATCCGGACTGGCGACAAAAATTGCATTCTTTCCCGATTCCAATGAGCTGGAGAAAATCAAGGTACGTATAGAAGGCTTTAAAAATGTTGAGGATATCATGAAGCTGTTTGATCCCAAGCTGTTTTTTGTAAAAGATTTCACAGAAAAGGAAGAAATTCAAACGTGTCTTGTCCATGCGGCATCTGACTTGTATAAGCTGGACAATCTCGCTGAGGAAATCGAACTGCGGGAGGAATTTGGTTCCACCTACTTCGGCAATGGAATCGCAATCCTTCATCCCATGCATCTGCTGACGGATGATTCCTTTATCGGCGAAATCATCCTCAAAAAGCCGGCTGTCTGGGATACTGAAGGGAATCATGTGAATCTGATTTTTCTGGTATGTATTCAGAAAAATAATCTGGAAGCCTTTCGTGCCTGGGATTATCTTTCTCCCTTACTGTTCAATAATGAATTCAAACAGGAAATACTGTCTGTTGAGGATTACGATGATTTCAAACGGATATGTGAAGAAAATCTGAAATCGCATATATTATAGGAGGAGCATCATATGACATTTACATTTCTGATTACCGCTGTTGTTCTTATCATACTGCTGATTATTCCGCAGATAATGAAACGAGTCGTATATAAAAAATTGACAGGATATCTGTCAGAAAGAGATTATGAACGATTTGAAAAGCTGCTGGACGGATTCGCCTGTACATTTTCCTTCAAGCCCTACAATCGAGAGTACATGCGGTTAAATTCCTATTTCATGCAGGGTGATAAAAGGAAAATTGAGGCACAGCTCGATACTATTTTCAGTAAAATGAAAATGAGGGATCAGCAAAAGGCAGCCGCTGCCAGACAGGGATTTTATTTCTATATGGAAAATCAGAAGTTTAAGAAAGCAGAAAGCATGCTGCATATCTGTCGAAAGGCTGATAAAAATACCGCAGAGCTTCATACGATGGAAATGATGTACAGTATTCTCGCACTGAAAAAGAGTGAGTATATAGAGGAAATCAGAGAGCGGCTGGAACCGATGAAGAAAATGCCGGATGCCTTTACCAATGATGCAAAGCGTGTACGTATCGGTATTTTTGAATATCTGCTCGGTCTGCAGTATACGTATCTCTGTAATAAAAAATTAAGCAAAACCTATTTGACCTCCGCACTGAAAAACTGCCGGAATACACCCTATGAGTATGAAATCAAAAAGCTGTTGAAGGCATGACCATGAAGCTGACAACAACAGAATTCAGTTTTAATGCATCCTTGTCCTGTATTGATCTTGGACATATTGCTGAGAGTATGGAGGAAATCAATCAATCTCGTATTAAAAGTCTTCACTATGATATGGTGGATGGCCAGTTTAATGAATGCTTCATTTTCGGCGATCTCATGCTGAAGGTATTTCGCAGCTATACTAAATTGCCGATTACGGTGCATCTGGCCTGTAGAAACCCGATTCCATATATTAAGCCCTGTATAGCAAACGGAGCAGATTATATTGCGATTCATTATGAGGCGGATATCGATATAGAAAAAGCTTTTCAAACAGTACGTGATTTTGGAGCAAAGCCTGTCCTTGCCTTTCGCTGTGATACACCGGTACCAGAAGATTTCATTAAAGTCTCTGAGCATGCGGAGTGGATTTTGAAACTATGTGTCCAACCCGGTTTTTCAGGACAGACCTTTCAAGAGGAGGCAGTTCGCCATATAGAAAAAATGCATCAGCTGCTTATGACAGCAGGGCTTGACAGGGTGATCGAAGTTGATGGAAATATTCATACAGGGACCATACAGAAATGTGCAAAGGCGGGCGCAACGATGTTTACAGGAGGAACCTCCGGCTTATGTAATCATAAGCATTCCATTGATGAAAGCATCGTGCTTCTCGAACAGGCCATCATTGCAGGAGGAAATTCAAATGGCATTGACTATGAATGAGGAAAGCAAAAATACGGAATTAAAAAAGCTGCTTTGTGAGCAGGAGAAGTACAGGGCAACAACTTGGGGAAATATCGTATCCACAACACCGAGGCTGTTATCCTATGCTGTTGATGCAGATAAACGTCCGAATATCGGATTCCGTAATATATACTGCTATGTGGGTTTAACGAAAACGAATCTTCATATTGTTACACTGCATTCTCTGGATGTGACAAGGGCTACCGGATATTTCCGTATTCCATTACAGGATATACAAGGAGCCACTGTGAGAAAGGGTGTATTTAAAAGCAGTGTTATTCTGAGCTTCGGAAACGAAAAATTCAAAATTTTTTGGTTTAATGAAGCCACCGGTACCGATATGAAGAAGCAGAGGGCAGCTGTACGAAGAATCTGTGATTATTTCATTGATATTTCGAAACAGGAAAACATCAGGGGTTCTGTATAGGTTCTAACTCATATCGGAGTATATACAGAAATGAAAAAAATCCAATTTTTACCTGATTGAAAGTAAATACAAGGTATAGAGAATTCAGCATGATTGTATAGATCAATAATTTGAATTCTCTTTTTTGTAATCACCCCATCAATTCCACGATTCAGATTTTCTTTCCTCTTTGCTTTTTTTAGCTTTTTCTATAACCGAAAAAGAGCCTCTGCATACTGCTGTATTTATCTTCTCCTATGAGGTATCTTTCGTCTATGAAAACTCTATAGTATTCGTTGTTTCCCAGTCCTGCAGATTCGGTTTCAGTTATAAAAAGGAAGGCATAAGCCATATGATGTTTTTAAAAAGGAACGTATAACAAAAAGCTGCTCCATAAGTCAGTACTTATGAAACAGCTGTGTTACTCTTTCATTGTAATGAATCAAGTAAATGAGTTGAGCATTCACTTTTTATTTTGCTTATCAATATATAATATGCTCCAGTATCCCTTTCATATATGCGATAGCAATTCCGTAATTCGTCATCGGTATTCCTTCCTTTTTTGCCTGTTCCACTCTGAATTGAACATATTTTTTATTAAACATGCAGGCACCGCAATGAATGATGAAATCATAGTCCTGCAGTTCTTTCGGAAAGTCCGTACCGCAAACAATAGTCACCTGCAAGCCGTCTCCATATTTTTTCTTCAGCATAGCAGGAATCTTAACCCTGCCGATATCCTCCGCAAGTGGGGCATGTGTACAGGCTTCGGCAATTAGAACTCTGCTGTTTACAGTCAGCTGATCAATAGCCTTTGCACTTTTTATGAAATATTGGATGTCCCCTTTGTATTTTGCGAATAGTACGGAGAATGAGGTCAACAGACTTTCCTCCGGCTTTTTTTCATATACAAGCGGAAACACCTGTGAGTCTGTGATAATCAGCTTCGGCGGCTTTGACAAAGCTGAAAGAGCCGCATCTATCGTATCGCTTGTACAGCTTTGAATAATACATTTGTGATCCAGCAGATCGCGAATTGTCTGTACCTGCGGCAGGATCAATCTTCCCTTTGGAGCCTGTATATCCTGCGGCATAACAAGCAGAACAAGATCATTTTCCTGTACCAGATGTCCGGTGATCGTTTCTTCCGTAAAATCAGAGGGAAGCAGACGAATCAGAGCCTGACGAACATCATCCGTCACCAGCTCCTTCACATTTGCAATAAGTACGTCACTACCTGTTTTCTTCTCAATCTGTGTAACCACATCCGCATATGCTTTCTCATCTTCAGCATCCTGATTCCATATGCAAAGAACAGGAATCTGTTTTTCTTTTAACTTCTTATACCATGTCATTTCCCAGGAAATATCCATGTCACGGAATACCAGAATTGCCATATCTGTTTTCTGAGTGACTTCCACTGTTTTTTCAACACGCAGATTCCCCAGTTCCCCTTCATCATCAAAGCCTGCAGTGTCATAAAATACCACCGGTCCAAGACCATGAAGCTCCATCGCTTTTATTACAGGATCCGTGGTTGTCCCCGCCACAGGAGAAACGGTAGAGACCTTCTGCTTCGTAATGGCATTTAACAGTGTGGACTTCCCGCTGTTTCGTTTTCCAAATATGCCAATGTGCAGCCGTACTGCATTGGGTGTGTCCTGAAGACTCATATTAAAACCGGAAATCCCGTTTTCCATTATCAATGGAATGCAGATAGGAGGCACAGGTTTCTCTTGCTTTCTCATTTGGAATATGTAACAGCTCCCGATCTATTATGGCACTGCCAAGCTTTTTTGTATCCTCTTCTGCATAATCATCCAGATACTCCCGCAGTGTCAATAATGCGTTTGGATGACAGCAGTTCGCAATCTGTCCGGATTTCACCAGACTCATAAAGCGGTCCCCTGTTCTTCCTTCCCGATAGCATGCCGTACAGAAGCTCGGTATATAGCCCAGCTTCAACAACCAGTTAACCACCTCATCCAGGGTACGGTTATCACTCACATCAAACTGCGCACTGTTTTCCTCTTCCTTTTCCGGTACTGCATAGCCGCCGACACTGGTGGAAGAAGCTCCGGATATCTGAGAAATACCGAGATCAAGAACCTTTTCTCTTGTTTTCTGTGATTCTCTTGTAGAGATAATCATACCGGTATATGGTACAGCTATTCGCAATACAGCAACAATTTTTGTAAATATCTCATCACTGATGGCATTTGAAAATTCATTCGGATTTATATCGTCAGCAGGACAGATACGTGGAACACTGATTGTATGCGGACCAACGCCGTGAACCGCCTCCAGATGCTCAGCATGCATTAAAAGTCCTACAAAGTCATAACGATACATATTCAATCCAAACAATACCCCACAGCCGACATCATCAATACCGCCCTCCATGGCACGATCCATTGCCTCCGTGTGGTAGGCATAGTTTGATTTCGGTCCGTTTGGATGCAGCTGTTCATATGATTGCTTGTTGTAGGTTTCCTGAAACAGGATATACGTACCAATTCCTGCTTCCTTCAGCTTTCGGTAATTATCCACAGTTGTTGCCGCGATATTTACATTCACTCGGCGAATAGCTCCATTCTTATGCTTGATGCCATAAATCGTTTTAATACTCTCAAGCACATATTCAATCGGTGAGTGAACAGGATCCTCTCCTGTTTCCAGAGCAAGTCGCTTGTGTCCCATATCCTGCAGGGCAATAACCTCCTGCCTTATTTCTTCCTGCGTCAGCTTTTTCCTTCGAATATGCTTGTTCTTATAATGATAGGGACAGTATACACAGCCGTTAACACAGTAGTTGGAAAGATACAGCGGAGCAAACATAACAATGCGATTGCCATACAGCTTCTGCTTGATCTGTTTTGCCAGCGTAAACATCTTTTCATTTTCCTCAGGAAGATCACATTCCAATAACACCGCAGCCTCTCTGTGTGTAAGCCCCTTACAATCTGCGGCTCGCTCAATCAGGGAGCTGATCAATTCCTTATTGTGTTTGTTTTCCTGTGCAAAGCACAGTGTTTCTTTGATTTCCTCATCGTCAATAAATTCCGTTGCTTTCAGTGAATGTTTATTGTACATATACGTTTTTCCTCTAACTTTCTTATACTGTCGCCGCGATCTGTTACGAGTTCATATCCAATACGCTTCATACGATTGGAAAGACATACTCTGCATTCGGCTGCTTCATCACCGGTACAGATTTTATCATCATACAGCATGTATTTCTTTCTCACAGCTATCGGACTGAGATTGGGCATCACAACGTTGGCACCTGCTAAAATCCCCTGTTCTCTTCCCTGTGGATCAATCGTACCCAGAGCTGTAGTCGCCGGAAGAAGTACATCCGGCAGGATCAGACGGATAATGGAAAGCAGTGTCAGTGTCAGCGTGAAGCTGCCGGCCGGTTCATTGTGAAACGGTGTATCATGATGCGGAAGAAAAGGCCCGATTCCCACCATTTCCGGCTGAAGCTCCTTCATGAAATGCAAATCCTCTACAATATGCTTCAGCGTCTGTGAGGGAGAACCGACCATGATTCCGCAGCCGGTCTGAAAACCGATCGCCTTCAAATCTCTTAAGCACTGCTTGCGATGCTCACTGGTAAGCTCTTTTGGATGCAGACAACGATAATGCTGTGCATTGCTTGTTTCATGACGCAGCAGGTAACGATCTGCACCTGCATCATAATAGCGCTGATAGCTCTCCTTCTCTTTTTCTCCAAGTGATAAGGTGATAGCACAATCCGGATACCGCCGTTTTATATCAGTTATGATTTCAATCAGAAGCTCATCCGTATAATATCCATCCTCCCCGGACTGCAGGACAAAGGTACGAAATCCAAGATTATAGCCTTCATCACAGCAGGTAAGGATATCCTCTTTTTTCAGACGGTATCTTTGCGCATGGGAATTGCTGCGGCGGATACCGCAGTAATAGCAGTCATTGCGACAGTAGTTGCTAAACTCTATCAATCCACGGGTATACACCTTATTTCCATAGTATCTGTGCGCTGTTTTTCTTGCATACTCCGCAAGCAGATTTCTTATTTCATTCTCACCATGATGTATAAGTACCTCAAGAAATTCTTCATCTCTTAGCCAGCCTTCCATATATAGCTTTTCGATCAGAAAAGAAACATTATCCATCTATATTCTCCATCACATTGGAATACAGTGCCTTTGTACTGACACCCTCTAATTTCCCCAGTTTACCGGATAATGCAGAAATGACAGGCTGAGGTGCATCTATGATAATACTGATAACAGAAATCCCTCTTTTCTGATACGGCACTCCCATACGACCAAGAATATATTGTGCATATTCATGAAGTATGGAATTGATTTTTTCAGCAGACTCCGTATTTTCGACAATGATACCGATAACAGCAACTCTAGTTTCCATAACATCCTCCTCCATTAAAAAAATTCTTGTCCTATGAAAAAACAAGAATACAGTAAAAAACTATTTGCATTCCCGTCTTTTTCCTCAGGCTGTTCCTTTAGAAGCAGATCGTCAGCGATCGATGTTTGATGTTTACGGTCAGTACCACTTTCCGCTCACTTCAACATCTTGATTATAACACCTTGTTTATTTGTTCACAAGTAATATAGTACTATGTACTTAAAAAACTAAAATAATTTCCAATACATAAAGAAAAGAAGAAGACATTGCTGCGTACTCCCTCTTCCTATTCTTACATTGGATGAAATGCGTCTGTTTTTCGTTCAATCAGAACTGCAAATTGTTTAGACTCCATGTTTTTATTGTATTTCTCAGATTTATCTTATCCCTATTTTTCAATTGCAATCAGGTAGGTCGCAAATGCATAGGAAAGATTACGAATCAGCGATAAATCATCTTCATTCCATTCATGAATTCTTCGATCATTCATACCAAGTACACCAATCATTCTATGATCATACAAAATCTGATGCTGCAGTGTTGCCTGAATTTGATATTGTTCATACGCATTTATATAACGGATATCATTTACGTTAATCTGATTCTGATAGTAAAGGTGTCTGTCATCAAAAGCCTTTAGGTATGCTGGATCCGTCTGAATATGAACATGCTTGGATGCCTTATTCCTTTCCAGGTCATATATATAAACTCTGCCCATGGAATATGCTTCATTTTCAAAGCGAAGCAGAAATATATTTTTCACATTCATGGAACGGCAGATAAATTCCATCGTCTGTGCCAGCAGCTCATCCCGTTTATCGAATACATTCAGCATTTCAAATACCTTTGGCAGAATATCATTGACGGTGACCTCATGGCGGTCCTTGCGCTTTTCTTTTTTCTGCATGATCTGACTGAAATAGTCATTTTTATAGACAACAAACTGGTCACGCCCATTTGCCTTAGCTTCATAAAGAGCATGATCTGCTTTCATAAAGATATCTTCAAAATCCTTTTCTGTATCCACAATACAAATTCCCATACTGACAGTAAGCTGCTTCTGCAGCTTACTGATATTCAGATTGCGTATATTATCTATAATACGTAAAGCATTCTTTTCAATATCCTCAATACATGAGATATGATTCAGATACATACAAAATTCATCACCGCCGATTCTGCCGACTAGATCTTCCTCTCTTAGATTATTCTGAAGATTAGCTGCGACCTTCATGATTACCTGATCACCCACAAGATGTCCACAGGTATCATTGATAATTTTGAAATTATCAATATCCAGTATAAAGAAAGCACCCTTTTCGTCTGCTCTTTTACCACGAATCGCCTCCAGCACATGGTTGCGAAAGGCAGTTTTATTCAATACCTCGGTAAAGGGATCCAGTTTGTTGCTGCGAAGAAGCTCTTCATTTCGCTGCAGGATAATATGCTGTTCGTAGAGTGCGTTTTCCAAATCCATTTTATTCATCATACTTTGCAGATTATTGCGTTTTTCCTGCTCTCTGGCCTTTCGGTTGAGACGATAGGCTTCCAGCAGATGGAGAAATAGTTCCTCTTTGGAGCAAAATTGCATTGCCAGCTCCACCTTGATATCTGCTAGTCTTGCGGAATTGATAGAGTTTGGATGATGAGATTCCATTTTTTCAAGATTGCGATATAGCAGATATGCCTGATCCTTTAATTTTAATGAAATGCAGATGTGAATACAATCCATATAGTTTCTCACTGTATTTTTATAATCAGATGTATGGGGAGCAGCCTCCAGAAAGTCATATAATCTTTGCTTTAATTTCGCTATATCCTTTCTGTGCCACAATTCGAATATGCTGATCATGATTCTATTCTCTGTCAGTACCACATGGTCATTGTCTTTGAAATAGCGTAAGAATGTTTCATACCAGGAGCTGCCTCTGCTGCGCGGTTCATTTTCATATATACCATCAGAATATTCGTTAATATAATACCGTCATTCAGTGAAAATTCAAGATGCATTTTTCTTCGTTCCTGAAATGCCCGTATGAAGTATTCAATTCCTCTTTGTTCACAATCGATATCATGGAACAAAGTTCCCAGATTGTTAATAATCGCATAATGATATTCGAATTCCGGATGATCCATTGTGAGATAATAAGCCTTTAGAAGAAAATGCAGGGAGGTGAGAAAATCCCCCAGATCAGAATAAACGATTCCCTGTAGATTATGTATGTATGCAAGAATTTTCAGATATTCATTTTTTTCACAGTATTCCTCACTTTGAAAGCAGTGCTGAAGACATTCTTTGTAATTTCCTCTTGAAAATTCATAATATGCCTGAAAATACAATGCAGCTGCAATGTAGTAGGGATCCTGATGAAGCTGCGCAATTTCCAGTAGCCGGGAAGCCTTTTGAAGAATCTCCTCCGGTCTCCCCTGTTTGCGCAGTATAAGAAGCTGTTCTTCAAGCTCTGTAGCTTCTTTTTTATAAACTTCCATGCTCATCCTCTTTTCTTTAATTAAAAAAACTCACATTCGACAAATTTCGCATATGGAAAGGGAGCCATGCTGTCTTGCATGACTCCCTGTTTTTTATGCATTATCTTCGCTGTAAACGATTTTCAGACGCCGCTGATTACCTTCACCTTCACTGACGGTAGCAATATGCTTCATATTGGCTAAATAGTTGTGAATAGCCTTTCTTTCATCGGCCGGCATAGGATCCAGTGTTGCATCAGTTTTTGTCCTCTGTACGCTTTTCGCAACTCGAAGAGCCAATGAACAAACTTTCTGATATTTCTCTTCCTTATATCCGTTGATATCAATCAGTACACCAATCCGGCGCTTAAACTCACTGGAAGAAGCAGATTTCAGAACAGTATTGACTGCCTGTAATGTCTGTCCGTTCTTTCCAATCAGAATAGCGTTGTTCTCAGCGTCCAGATTAACACGGAAATATTCACCGTCATCCACCACATCAATGGACACTTCCATATGAATACCTTCGAAATAGGTCTGCAGATATGCTTTCATGAATTCACGAATATCATTTCTACAGTAAGCCGTTATGGTTGTTTTGCTGCCAAGACCCAGAAAGCCTGAGGTTTCTTCTGTAACATTATAAGTGAGCTCTTCTACGCTTACTCCCTTATCCTCGGCAGCCTGCTTCAATACATCTTCCAGATTTTTGCCAGTATACGATTTCATCCTGTTATCCTCCTAATCTTTGATAAAGAATTTGTGGATTACAATATTTTGGATAACTCTTGCAAGAGAGTTTACCAGCCAGTAGAAGGACATACCCAGCGGCCAGTTGATTGCAAAGATGGCAATCATACCGGTACTCATGTACATCATCATGTTCATGGAGCCCATCATACCATTTCCGCCCTTTTTCTTAGGCTCTGCATATTTTTTCTCTTTGACATGCATCTTTTTCTTTCTGTGTTCCTGCAGCCACTGCGGCATTTTGAAGGACAACAGCTGGAAGGCTACCATCAGAACAAAGATGACAACATACCAGTAATTACCTAAGTTAAACCCTTCGATCGGCGTCTTAGCCAGGTTGATTCCCTGGAAGGAACCGGTTACCACGCTGTACGCGCGCATCGTCGCCTGATACATACCCAGAATTACCGGGAACTGTATAAACGTTACCAGCAGTGTTCCAAACGGATTGATTTTGTATTTGCTGTAGAGCGCCTGCATTTCCTGCGCCTGCTGCATCTTGGAGCGGTCATCGGTTTTGCCTGCATATTTCGCCTGAATCTTATTCATTTCCGGCTGAATGGACTGCATACGCTGTGATGCTACCTGTGATTTGATTGAGAACAGGAAGATCAGCAGCTGAATCAGGAAGGTCGCTGCAATGATACCGATACCTGCATCACTGAAATCTGCTACAAAGTTAATCAGGAATGCAATCGGCCATACGATCAGCCCGTTGAACCATCCCTCGTCCATTGCATCCGAGAATGTTGTTTTTTCGATTGTAATCAAATCATCTGCTTTATAATCCTTATACTTCTTTTGAAGTTCTTTGTCGTCTGGAATGTCAACATCTCCGCGTTTCACCTGAACGTCATTGTTCGTGTAAATGGAATTGACATATGTCTTACCATTCTGCCCACGCGGAACACTACATCCGGTCAGTGTCACGACCATCAGCATAACGACCAGAAGAAACTTCTTTTTGTTTCTAAAAAAATCTTTCATCTTTTTGTCTCCTCGCTAAGTTTGCCTACCTTTATATTTTAACTTTTTTAACCAATCTTTCCAAGAGTTTTTTGTTGTTTATATAATTTTCTTCATGATATTTTACGCGAACGAGTATAATCGTATCAAATTTCTCTTCAAAACTGTAAATATCCTGTACCATCATGCGTACCTGACGCTTGATTTTATTACGTACAACTGCTTTTCCCATTTTCTTACCAACGGAAATTCCTACTCTTGCATGATCTTCTTTTCGCGGCTTCACATAAATAGCAAAGGAAGGACAGGTGTAAAATTTTTTGTAATTCATAATCTCGGCGAATTCCTGGCTTTTTTTCACACGATATTCCTTTTTCATGCAGTTCTTCCTTTCTGTCTTCCGCTTCCCTGATGCCGTTTTCTGCCTGCTATACGCTTTCACAGCATCATACGCTTAATCATAGCCTAAATCAGGGGAAAAAGCAATAACGTACAGCAGGAAAGCACCTGAAACAGAGGAAGCCTTCACTTTGACAAGGCGAAAAAAAATCACCACAGGGTGATTTTTTATGCTGATAACACTTTTCTACCTTTGGCACGACGACGCGCTAATACTTTACGTCCTCCTACTGTAGCCATACGGGCTCTGAATCCATGAGTTTTCTGGTGTTTTCTTTTGCTCGGTTGATATGTTCTTTTCACAAGAGCCACCTCCACTTCTTCTTTATCATTTTATACAAATTGAGCATTGCTTTAAAATTATACATAAAAACTCTGTCAAAGTCAATAATTCATTAAAAATATTTGAAAATACGTTTATTTGTCAATCCATGCCATTTTTCGACAGAAGGCATGTGTAAAAATAGGGAACAGCAGCACGATAAAAGCAGAAACCACTATAAATATAAAGATACTTGCATAAAAAAATAAAACGGTGGAGATCAGTGCCTGAAGCAGCAGCATGATGCCGTAAACAATTCTGGTTTCCACACGCAGGCTCATAACTGCGTACAGGAAGATAATTCTTGCCGCTACAACCACAGCGAGAATTCCGAAGAAAACGGATAGGGAAGAAAGCTTATCCGCAATCAAAACAAATGAAAGCAGTGCCAGAAACAGCTCCAGCAGCAGACTCATCTGATAGGTAGAGGCAAGACGGTGCTGAATCATGCGTTTTGTACTTTTTTCAAACCAGTTCATATCATCACATCCTATATAATCATCTCATCTATTATATAGGAAGTTGAAAAAGAACACAATTCACTTCGCAAATTGTCCTGTATATTATCATTCAGAGGGTTTTCAACAAAACACTCCGTTTACGGTGGAAAACTTGGCTTTCAACTCCAATTCATAATATGAAGCAGAGGATATCAGCTGTTTATCCCGATGCAAGAGATTTTCCACGATTCTTCCACAAGAATACATATCATAGTTTTCCACCATATGTGGAAACTGTAGAAAAGCTTCTCATAACCTTTATTTATCATACTTTTCATGTGTATACAATGATGGAAAAGCATCTGTTGATATCCATTGTTTTCCACTTTTCCACAAAATACAGGATTCCACACTTCCTGTTTCCCCATTTTTTCCATATGGAAAGCTGTGGAAAGTGGAGAAACTCCTTTATTTATCCTGTTTAAAGCATGTTTTCCTGTGGATAACCTATGTGTGTAAACGGAATCCACCGGAAATCCTTCAGAAAACGTGTCCTGTCCGGTGGAAAACTGAATCAGTATTCTCCTTCACTTTCCATAAACAAATTATTTCCATTTTTTCTACATGACAGCAGCACTTTTTTACATATGCTGTGATTCCCTTTATCTTAATCAGAATAGCCGTGGTATTTTTCCACAATCTATAGTAAAATATAAGGTGCATGAAAAAGGAGTCGTTTATGTCTAATTTTGCCAAGGTACAGCTTGAGCAGATCTGGCAGAAGACACTTCAGCTCATAAATGAAAGTGCACATTTCGATGATGCCGTATTCAACGCATGGTATAAAGAAGATTCTCATCTCTTTGATATAGAGGATGATTTTGCGACCATTGTTGTTCCTTATAAGATCAACAAGCAGATCATGATGGATTCCATCGATCTGATTCAGCAAAAGCTGTCTGATGTTCTGGATATGAAGGTCTCCTGTCAAATCCTGCTCAAGAGCGAAGTGGATATGCTTCAGCCATCATCTGTCATTAAAAGAAGAAATGAAATTTTATTTGAAGACAAAGTAAAAAAAGAGTACACCTTCGACAGCTTTGTCGTAGGGAAAAACAACCGGGAGGCTCACGCTGCGGCATTGTCCGTATGCTATTATCCCGGTAAATTCAACAATCCGTTGTTTATATTCGGAAATTCAGGCCTGGGGAAAACCCATCTGCTGCATGCCATCGGCAATTACGTCAAGGCAAACAAGGCGGATGAAAAGGTTTTATACATTTACAGTGAGGACTTCGTCACCCTGCTGATTGAGGCGATGAAAAACAAGACGGTTGAGGACGTAAAGGAAATGATCTGTTCGGTGGACTATCTGCTGATTGATGATATCCAGCGTCTGAAGCAGAGCACCTCACAGGAAATCTTCTTCAATATGTATAACAAGCTCATTTCCGACAACAAACAGATTGTCATTACCAGTGATATTCATCCTACAGAGCTGAAGGGAATTGAAAACCGTCTGATATCCCGCTTTTCCAGCGGTCTGTCCGTATCGGTAGGGTCTCCGGAATTTGAAACTGCGAAAGCTATTCTGCAGAAAAAGATGGAAGGCCGCAGCGATGAAATCATGATTGATGACGAGGTTCTCGATTATCTGGCAACCCGCTTTGCAAGTGATGTCAGAAAACTGGAGGGAACGCTCAACGAGCTGTTCTTTAAAGCAATATTATATAATCCCGAGCGGATTGATATCACCTTCGCGAAAGAAATATTCAAAGAAAATCCGATTGTTGTAAAGCAGGAGGATGAACTAACGCCGAAGAGGATAAAGAATGCGGTATGCGAATACTATGGTCTGACCAGAACCCAGATCGAATCAAAATCAAGAACCAAAAATATCGCCAATGCGCGTCATATCGCAATATACCTGTGCAGGACGCATCTGGAAATGCCGTTTGCCAAAATCGGTTTTGAATTTGGAAACCGTGATCATTCCACGATCATGTCCTCGTATGAAAAAATGATGAAGCTGTTAAAGGAAAAGGAAACATTTCAACAGGCAGTCATGCAGATTGAAAGTAATCTGGGGATAAAATAGCTAAGATATCCACATGTTTAAACTTTTCATCCACAGCAAAATTTGTTAAAATAAGCCTATGTTCAAAGTGTTTTTATAGCTTTTCCACACTTTCCACATACTTATTATTGTTTATTTACTTATAAAACATAAAAGAAGGGAGCATCACCCATGTACTTTAAGGTGTCTAAAAAAGAATTCTACAATGCATTATCTGTGGCATCCCGTGCCATCTCTACATTTTCACCACTTCCTGCGTTCTCCGGTATTAAGATTGACGCAAAAGAAGATTGTCTGATTCTGACCGGAAGTGATTCGGATGTATCCATTCAGACGAAACTGACAAAATCGGAAGAATGTGTTCTTGAGATTCGTGATATGGGATCAATCGTTATTGAAGCTAAGTATATTCTGGAAATCGTTCGTAAGATTGATGCTGATGAAATCGAGTTTGAAATGATTGACGGTTCCCTGACTAAAATCAGTGGAAACACTGCAGAGTTCAGAATCAATGGAATGCGTGCAAATGAGTATCCGGCTATCGACTTCTCCAAACCGAAGGAATGCTTTGCATTAAAAGAGGAAACACTGAAGAAAGTGATTTTGCAGACCAGCTTTGCGACAAGTGATAAAGAAACACGTCCGGTACTGACCGGTGTGAATTTCCACTGTGAAGGCAATACGCTGCACTGTGTCGCTACCGATTCCTATCGTCTTGCAAAGAAAACGATTGATATCAGCGAATCCCTGAACTTCAATATCACCATACCTGCCAAATCCCTGTCCGAGGTTGTTAAAACACTGGAAGGTGAAGGAGAGGTGGAAATTGCAGTCAATGATAAAAAAGCGCAGTTTATCATTCATGACACAATCGTACAGACGCGACTGATTGACGGTGTATATCCGGAAACAAGCCGACTGATTCCTTTACAGTTTGACTACGAGCTGACAATCGATTCCCGTGATCTTCTCAATGCTATTGACCGTGCAAGCTTTATTAAAAATGACGGGGTTTCCGTTATTAAATTCAGTCTGAGTGAGCAGGAATGCGTGCTTTCCAGCAAATCCGTGGAAGTAGGATCCTCCACTGAGGTTTTAAGCAGTGCCAGCTTCACAGGAAGCTCTCTGGAAATCAGCTGTAACGGACGATATGTCTTTGATGCAATCAAGGCATTGAGCGGCAGTCTGGTAACCTTCCGCCTCTGTGGAGAAATGAAGCCGTTTATCATTAAATCTGTGGATGATGATAATGTTTTACAGCTGGTACTTCCAGTCAGAACCTATGCATAAACAACAGGCAGTAAGGGGAACATCCTGCTGCCTTTTTCTATGTATTTTAACAAAAGTAGACCTTTTTCAGGAATGGAACGCAGCGTTTGAAAAGCGAATAAATTTACATGTGAAAAATGATGCAGAAAAGTTTGAAAACCATAGGAAAAACTAACAAAAAACCTTTAAATATGATATAATATATAGGAATGTGAAAGAGGTTTTATAATGGATATAAAGATAACCGGTGAATACATAACATTAGGTCAGCTGCTTAAAATGACGGATTTTATCCAGAGCGGCGGTGAAGCAAAATTTGCGGTAAAATCCCTGAAAATCAACGTGAACGGGGAACAGGAAAACCGCAGAGGACGCAAGCTGTATGCAGGTGATGTCATTGACATTGAGGGCAGCGTATTTTCTTTGTCATGAGACTGGAATCACTTCGTCTTCATAATTTTCGCAATTATGCAGATGTAAATGTCAGTTTTACCGACGGCATTCATATTCTGACAGGAAAGAATGCACAGGGAAAGACCAACCTGCTGGAATCTATCCTTTATTTATCAACGACCAGATCCCATCGAACCAGTGAAGATAAAGATCTAATCAAAGAAGGTGAACAGGCCTTCTTTATTAAAGCCTTGATTGCAAAGGAACAGAAAACGGAGGAAATCCGTGTGACGGTAAATGAAAAGGGGAAAAATCTTTTTATTTATCAGAATCCCGTGAATCGCGTCAGTGACTTCATAGGTGAATTTAACTCCGTTATGTTCTGTCCGGATGATATGAATCTGTTTCAGGCCTCTCCCCGCGTCAGAAGACGCTTTGTGGACATGGAGCTGAGTAAGATAAGTAAGAAGTATGTATCGACGCTTTACGTCGCTACACGGCTCTTAAAAGAGCGGAATGCTTATCTGAAGCAGGAACGGGTGGACCGCTCCTATCTCGAGGTCTTAACCTCACAGCTTGTGGATGCATCTGTTGTCATCATGAAGCAGCGGCATTTCTTTCTGGAGGAGCTGCTGGACAAATGCAGGACATTTTACCGCCAGCTTTCCAATGATGATACGGATATTACGGTTCGCTATCTCAGCTGTGTTCCTTTCTCGGACAGTGAGGAAGCGCTGAAGGAAGCTCTGCTGAGGAAATATCAAAAGCATCAGGATCGCGACCTGCTGTTGAAACAGACGACGGCCGGTATTCATAAAGAGGATTTTATCTTTGAAATGAACGGTCACGAGCTTGTCAGCTTTGCTTCCCAGGGACAGAAGCGAAGTGTATTGCTGGCATTGAAAATCGGTATGATTCATATGATTCATGAAATCATACAGGAATATCCGGTGTTATTGCTGGATGATGTATTTTCGGAGCTGGACAGCTATCGGAAACAGGAATTATTAAAATCTCTGCCCAAAGAGGTGCAGATTTTCATCTCCACAACAGATTTTGTGGAAATGGATGATATGAAAAGTGATCGCAGAGTCACGTTGTGGAATGTAAGCAACGGTACAATCGAGAGATGTTAGGAGGATGAACTATGGATGAGAATCAGATGAAAGAAATCGAAGAAATGGAAGATAAGGTTGATCATTCTTATACGGCTGATGATATTCAGGTCCTGGAAGGACTGGAAGCTGTACGGAAACGACCTGGTATGTATATCGGTTCTACCAGTGAGAGAGGTCTTCATCACCTTGTCTGGGAAATTGTTGATAACTCGATCGATGAGGCTCTTGCCGGATTCGCTACGGATATTGAAATAACGATTGAAAAAAATAACATCATCCGTGTAGAGGATAATGGTCGAGGAATGCCGACGGGAATCGTTGAAAAGACAGGAATATCCGGTGTGGAAACGATTTTTACTGTACTGCATGCCGGTGGTAAATTCGGCGGTGGTGCTTATAAGGTTTCCGGAGGTCTGCATGGTGTCGGTGCCAGTGTTGTTAATGCATTGAGTGAATGGCTGGAGGTTAACGTACATCAGAACGGACATGAGTTTTTCCTTCGTTTTGAAGACGGAGGCAAGGCAACAGGACCTTTGAAAATCATCAATGACAGCGAAAAGCATGGTTCCATTGTGCGTTTCAAGGCAGATCCTGAAATCTTTCAGGAAACACAGGAATATGATTTTGATACTTTGAATGCACGTATTCGTCAGCTGGCTTTCCTGAACAAAAGCATTCGTCTGGTGCTTTGTGATGAACGGGAAGCGGAGCCGAAACGAATTGAATATAAATACGATGGCGGTATCCGCCAGTATGTGGAATATCTGAACAAGAACAAGACGCCGCTGCATGAAGAGGTTGTGTATGTGGAAGGGATAGAGGACGGGATTCTTGCGGAAATCGCCATGCAGTATAACGATGGCTACATTCCAAGCATCTATTCCTTCTGTAACAACATCAACACGATGGAAGGCGGGACGCATGAGGATGGCTTCCGACTCGCTCTGACAAGGATTATCAATGCCTATGCGAGAGAGCAGGGAATGATAAAAAAAGACGAGACACTGGCTGGAGATGATGTGCGTGAGGGATTAACGGCTATTATCTCGGTAAAGCACCCCGATCCGCAGTATGAAGGACAGACAAAGACGAAGCTGGGAAACTCAGAGGTACGAAAAATTGTTTCCAGTATACTGGGTGAACAGCTGGATCGTTTCTTCATGGAGAATCCGGAAACAGCAAAGATTATTGTAGATAAGGCGATTCTTGCGAGCAAGGCACGTCTTGCGGCAAAAAAGGCAAGAGAGCTGACAAGAAGAAAATCAGCCCTGGAAATCACATCACTGCCCGGTAAGCTTGCGGATTGTTCCAGCAAGGATGCCTCGGAATGTGAAATCTATATCGTCGAGGGTGATTCCGCCGGCGGAAGTGCAAAGCAGGGAAGAAATTCCAAGTTTCAGGCAATTCTGCCACTGCGTGGTAAGATATTGAACGTCGAGAAGGCGCGTTTGCAGAGAATCTTCGAAAATAATGAAATTCGCTCTATGATCACAGCATTCGGCTGTGGAATCGGAGAGGAAATGGATGTCAGTAAGCTGCGTTATCATAAAATTATTATCATGACCGATGCCGATGTCGATGGTGCGCATATCTGTACACTGATGCTGACGTTCTTCTACCGTTACCTGCGTCCGATCATTGAGGGTGGCTATGTATATATCGCCATGCCACCGCTGTTCAAGGTTGCCAAGGGAAACCGTGTGGAATATGTGTATAAAGAGGAAGAAGTGGAAACGGTACGTGCTTCTATGGGGGAGAATGTAAACGTACAGCGATATAAAGGTCTGGGAGAGATGAATCCGGAGCAGCTGTGGGAGACAACCATGGACCCAGCATTCCGTACGCTGAAGCAGGTAAATATTGATGATGCTATGGAAGCTGACAGTATTTTTGAAATGCTGATGGGAGAAGAGGTTGAACCAAGACGTGACTTTATTCAGGAAAATGCAATCTATGCAACACTGGATATCTAAGGAGGTGTAAGGGAACATGGATTTAAACAAGGAAAAACTGATTCAGGTAGATATTTCAAAAGAAATGAAAACCTCCTTTCTGGACTATTCAATGTCTGTAATCGTAGATCGTGCACTGCCTGATGTTCGTGATGGAATGAAGCCTGTTCATCGCCGTATTCTGCATGCGATGAATGAGCTGGGAATTGTGGCAAGCAAGCCGTTTAAAAAGTCAGCGCGTATCGTTGGTGAAGTAATCGGTAAGTATCATCCGCACGGTGATACAGCCGTATATGATGCCATGGTTCGTATGGCACAGGACTTCAGCTACCGCTACATGCTGGTACAGGGACATGGTAACTTCGGTTCCATGGATGGTGACGGTGCGGCGGCAATGCGTTATACCGAAGCCCGTATGTCTAAAATCGCTATGGAAATGATGAAGGATATCAATAAGGATACCGTTGATTTCATACCCAACTATGACAATGAGGAAACTGAGCCGGCTGTGCTGCCTGCCAGATTCCCGAATCTGCTGGTAAACGGTTCTGTCGGTATTGCGGTAGGTATGGCGACCAATATACCGCCGCATAATCTTACAGAAACAATAGACGCAACCTTTGCCATTATGGATAATCCGGAGATTTCCGTTGTGGAGCTGATGGACAATTATATCAAGGGTCCTGATTTTCCAACAGGCGGTATCATTCTGGGAAGAGCCGGAATTCGACAGGCATTTGAAACAGGCCGCGGCTCTATCATGGTACGCAGTAAGCATCATCTGGAGGATATGGGCAACGGTAAGACAAGAATTGTTGTGACTGAAATCCCGTATCAGGTGAATAAAGCGAATCTGATTACCAAAATCGCAGACCTGGTAAGAGAAAAGCAGATTGAAGGTATCACCTATCTGAATGACGAATCAAACCGTGAGGGTATTCGAATCGTGATTGAGCTGCGTAAGGATGCTCAACCGGATGTTATTTTGAATCAGCTGTATCGTATGACACAGCTTCAGACCTCTTTCGGTGTCAACATGCTGGCACTGGTAGAGAAAACACCGAAGCAGATGGGAATCCGGGAGGCACTTCAGCATTATGTGAATCATCAGATTGACGTTACGGTACGCCGTACAAAATTTGAATTGAAAAAAGCTGAGGATCGTGCTCATATATTGGAAGGTTTGCGTATCGCACTGGATCACATTGATGAAATTATTCATCTGATTCGCTCCAGTCAGAATGATGCGGAAGCAAGAACTGGTCTGATGGAGCAGTTTAAACTCACGGAGATTCAGGCAAATGCAATCCTGGAGATGCGTTTGCGTCGTTTAACAGGCTTGGAACGCGATAAGATTGAAAATGAATATCGTGAGCTGATGAATACGATAGCAGATTTACGTGATATTCTTGCAAACCATGATCGTGTTCTCGGGATTATCCGTGATGAGCTGACTGAGGTTAAAAATCGCTTTGGCGATGAGCGTCGTACAGAAATCAGTGAGGCAGATTACGATATGCAGGATGAAGATTTAATTCCTGTTGAGGATGTTGTTATCACAATGACAACAAACGGTTATATCAAGCGTATGCCGACAGATACCTATCGTACACAGAACCGTGGAGGCCGCGGTGTGAAGGGTATGTCTGTAAATGAGGATGATATTGTTGATCTGCTGATTACAATGTCCACTCACGACTATCTGATGCTGTTTACCAATCTTGGCAAGGTTTACCGTATCAAGGGGTATAAGGTGCCGAATTCTGGTAGAACGGCTAAGGGCCTTCCGGTCGTGAATCTGTTAAATCTGGACAAGGAGGAGAAGGTGCGTGCACTTGTTCCTGTTCGTCCGGATAGTGAATCCTCCTTCCTGCTGTTTGTCACAAAGAACGGACTGGTTAAGCGAACACCGATGAGTGAATTCGATTCTATACGTCAGAATGGTAAAATCGCCATTACACTACGTGAATTTGATGAGCTGGTTGGTGTGAAGGAAACAACCGGAGATGATGAAATTATTATCGCAGGCTCCAATGGTAAGGCAGTTCGATTCCATGAAGATGATATTCGTGCTATGGGACGTACGGCAAGCGGTGTGAAGGGCTTTAATGTTGATGGCTCAATCGTAGTAGGTGCTGCCACTTCTAAAGAGGGAACACATCTGCTGGCTGTTAGTGAAAATGGTTATGGTAAGCGTACCGCTATTGAGGAATACCGTCTGACAACACGTGGAGCGAAGGGTGTAAAGACAATCAATGTTACCAATAAAACCGGTGAGCTTGTTTCCGTTCGCGCTGTAAATGGTGATGAGGATGCCATGATTGTTACAAACTCCGGTATTATTATCCGAATATCTGTTGATGATATTGGTATTTACAGCCGTAATACTCAGGGTGTTAAGCTGATCAACGTGGCAGATGAAGAATCTGTTGCCAAGGTGGCTATTGTTGAAAAGGAAGAAGAGGAGCCGGAAGAGGCTGCAGCTGGTGAAGCTTTGGAAAATAATGAAGAAACTACGGAACAGATAATTGACAATCCTGTAGAAGAATGATATAAAATAATAAAACGTTGAAAAGGTCAAGTAAGAAAGCAGGCTACTTTCAGAGATATAACGGTAGGTGTGAGTTATAATAGCTGCTTATGAAATCCGCCTTTGAGTGAATCAATGAACTATTAGTAGTTGATTACGGTAGCACCGTTATAGCTATGAGAGGGTATATCTTTATAGGTATATCAAAAAGGGTGGCAACACGAGGTATCGTCCCTTTATGGACATACCTCTTTTTTATATTCTAGGAGGTTATGATTATGCTTGATATGAAATTTTTACGCGAAAATCCTGAAATTGTAAAAGAAAACATAAAAAAGAAGTTTCAGGATCACAAGATTGAGCTTGTAGATAAAGTGATTGCTATGGATAAAGAGAATCGCTCTCTTAAACAACGAGGGGATGAGCTGCGAAGCAAGAGAAATGCTATGAGCAAGGAAATCGGCGGTCTGATGGCCAAAGGTTTAAAGGATGAGGCAAATGCTATTAAAGCCAAGGTTCAGGCTATGGCAGATGAAATGAAGGAAACAGAGGTTAAGGAAACTGAGCTTGCTGAGAAAATCAAGGAAATGATGATGCAGATTCCAAATATCATTCATCCTACGGTCCCGGTTGGTAAGGATGATTCAGAAAATGTTGAACTGCAGAAGTACGGCGAGCCTGTGATTCCTGATTTTGAAATTCCATATCATACAGATATTATGGAACGGTTTGAAGGTATTGATCTGGATAGTGCAAGAAAAGTTGCAGGGAACGGGTTCTATTATCTGATGGGAGATATTGCACGACTTCATTCTGCTGTCATTTCATATGCACGTGATTTTATGATTGATAGAGGATTTACATATGTTGTACCGCCTTTTATGATTCGTAGTAATGTTGTGACCGGGGTTATGAGCTTTGCGGAAATGGAAGGCATGATGTATAAGATTGAGGGCGAGGATTTGTATCTGATCGGTACCAGTGAGCATTCTATGATTGGAAAATTCATTGATACAATTCTTGATGAGAAAAAACTTCCTTATACTTATACAAGCTATTCTCCTTGCTTCCGTAAAGAAAAAGGTGCACACGGTATTGAAGAAAGAGGAGTTTACCGCATTCACCAGTTTGAGAAACAGGAAATGATTGTTGTTTGCAAACCGGAAGAAAGTGCAGACTGGTTTGTAAAGCTGTATACGAATACTGTTGATTTATTCAGAAGTCTGGATATACCAGTGAGAACCTTAGAGTGCTGTTCCGGTGATCTTGCTGATTTGAAGAATAAGTCTGTTGATGTCGAAGCATGGAGTCCACGTCAGAAAAAATATTTTGAAGTGGGAAGCTGTTCTAATTTGACAGATGCACAGGCAAGACGTCTTGGCATTCGCGTAAAGGGTGAGAATGGAAAATATTTTGCTCATACTTTGAATAATACGGTGGTAGCTCCACCTCGAATGCTGATTGCTTTTTTAGAGAATAATCTGAACAAGGACGGCAGTGTGAATATTCCGGAAAAATTGCAGCCATATATGGGAGGCACAAAAATATTGATGCCAAAAAATTAAGCAGTATTGAAAAGGTGATTTTTATATAAATTTCACCTTTTTTTAGTATCTAAAACAGCTTATTATTTGTTGGTTAAAAATAGCAGAAAAGCCTTTGTTTATCGTATTATTTGGATAAATAATACGATATTGTGACTCTCTGATTTACATCGATATTTGAATAATTGGACAATTGGTCATGTCGTTGCAAATGATTGCACAGCTTTTTTAGGCATTTTTGTTTCACGTGAAACAATTAAGGATAAATCAAGGAATTTCAGCTGTTACTTATGCTTGTTTCATAATGTTTTAAAAGAGATAATAAAAAATGTGTAAGCAAATAGAAGATAAGTTATAATGATGCTATACATAAAAAGGTAACCTTATATATGAAAATTATTTTTATACGAAGTAGGCGCAAATCCAATGTTAAGACAATTTCAAACTTTCTTATGTATGCACTAATGATTTTCTAATAATAAAATAAGAAAGCTTCCTCCAGTTGTAACGTGTTTGAGAAAAGAAAGTATCAAATTCTGTTGAATAATATAATGGTGATAAGTACTCAATGTAGTTATGTTCAACCTGAGTTTATGAACTGTTTAGAAAATTAGCCTGCTCATTCTTAAAGAGAATAAAAAGTATTCCGTTTTATGACAATATATTGTATCTGAAATACAATTCATATTACTATCTTGTTAATAGCTCAGATAAAAAAAATAGTGTTAATCTTAAGGATAAAGGAGTTTCCTTTATGAAATACAGGATAGACTTGTTCATCACTTGTAAAAGTCAAAATGGCAATTATAAAATATGTGAAAGCAAATTAACTGTTGAAAAAATCAGAGAATATGCTATAATATATAAGCTACTACAATGGTATCTACTGAATTAGGTCAGATTGGGAACAAAGCAGCCTTAAGGGAGCTCTATCATGTGTGGTAGCCCTTTTTTATATCTGAGGTAATTTTATGAAAGAAGAATATATGCGGGCTGCTTTAAGAGAGGCAGAGAAGGCTAAAAAAATAGATGAGGTACCCATTGGCTGTGTTATTGTTAAGGATGATAAAATTATAGCAAGAGGTCATAATCTCAGAGAAACAAAACAGCAGTCAATAAACCATGCTGAAATCATTGCAATTCAAAAAGCTTGTAAAAAGGTAGGAAGCTGGCGTCTTGAGGATTGTGATTTATATGTTACTCTGGAGCCCTGTTGCATGTGTGCCGGTGCTATTCTGCAATCACGTATCAGAACTGTTATCTATGGAACTGCTGATCCAAAGGGTGGAAGCATTGAAAGTACCTTGCATATGTATGAACAGCCGGGATATAACCATTATCCGAAAGTTGAATCCGGTGTTCTTCAAAACGAATGTTCACAGCTCTTAAAGAATTTCTTTAAAGAAAAAAGACTAAAAAAGAAATAAAAGCAAATACTGTAAGAAAGAAAAGTATTTGCTTTTCTTATGTAAAATTCATTGTCAGCATGATATAATTGACAGTGGAGAAAGCAGGTGAAGTATGGCATATAAAGCGTTATATCGTACTTATCGTCCAAACAGTTTTGATGAAGTAGCAGGACAAAAGCACGTTGTACAAACCTTGCAGCATGCAGTGGAACAGCATAAGATTGCACATGCTTATTTGTTCTGCGGCCCCCGTGGTACAGGAAAAACATCAATTGCGAAAATCTTTGCGAAAACTATAAATTGTGAGAATCCAAATCATAAACCATGTTTGGAATGTGATAACTGTAGGGCAGTACAGGATGGAAGCCATCCGGATATTATTGAGATAGATGCTGCCAGCAATAATGGTGTAGAAGAAGTACGTACACTGATAGAAAAAGTTAAGTATGCGCCATTGAAGGGTAAATATAAAATTTATATTATTGATGAGGTCCATATGATGTCAACGGGTGCATTTAATGCGCTGTTAAAGACGATTGAGGAACCACCGGAACATGTTATTTTTATTTTAGCTACGACAGAGCCGCATAAGGTGCTGCCTACGATTATTTCACGTTGTCAGCGATTTGATTTTACTAAAGTTCCACGTGAAGAAATCGTTCAGAGGATACATACTATTCTGGAGAGAGAACAGATTACGTGTGAAGAGGAAGTAATTCGGATTATTGCACAGCTTGCTGATGGCGGATTGCGTGATGCTTTATCTATTCTTGATCAATGTATTGCTTATGCACAGAATCATATCCAGGTGCATCATATCAATGAAATTTATGGCATTACAACCATACAGGAAAAATTAGATTTGTATCGTTATATCTATGGAAAAGATGCAGTATCCCTGTTAAATGCGATAGATCAGCTTATTGAAAAAGGTATTGATATCAAAAGGCTGACTGTTGATTTAATTGAAATATTAAAGGAGAGTATCATTTTCGAGTATACAAAGGATGCATCTCTGCTGCATATTCTAAATAGTGAAGAGGTTTTAACTCTGATTGATGGAAAATCTATTGCAGAGAGGTTTCAAATGATACATCTTCTAATGGAAACATATGATAAATATAGAAGTGCAGCAAATGCAGGATCTTATTTTGAGGTCTGTTTACTGCAAATGCTGGATGTAAAGGCAACTGTGGTGACAACGACGATATCACATCCATTGGAGACTCCTAGGCAGGAACAAAAACCAGTAAGCACTGTTAATAATGTTTCACGTGAAACATCTAAGAAGAAACCTATACTTGAGGTTCCTATGGATGATGAACCATTTACACCATATGATACACCAGTATTTGATTCACCAGTAACAAAGAGTGCGAAGTCTTCACATATACCGGAAAATATAGTAAGCAAGGAAATTACTGCTGTTTCAACAAAAGCTTTAAAACCATTGGATAATGAATTTGTTCTTGGACTTCTTGCCGGGGCAAATAAACCTGAAAAAGCAAAGGATAGTCAGCATTTTCAGAAAATACCTGAATTCATGCTCGATTTTAAATATGCTAAATATGGAAGTCTTTTAAAGAATGCAGGTATTGTAGGCAGTGGTAATACCTATATAGTGGTATGTGTCGATAATCAGGCAGTAGCAAATGAAATAAATGAGATGGACAGTAAAAATGAATTTCATGATTTCATTACTGAATTGATGGAAAAGAATAAAAAAATATTTGCTATTTCTGCTGATCAGCAGAAATATGTTATCAAAGAGTTTAAAGACCGTATGATTGCAGGTACATTGCCGGAGCCTATACAGATTGAAGCTGTGACGATTGAAAGAAAAGAAGTAAAAGAATTAACACAGGAAGAAGCTGTATTGGATTTGTTCGGTCAGGAAAATATAATAATAACGGAGGAATAAGATTATGAATATGCAGGGATTATTAAAACAGGCACAGAAAATGCAAAAGGAACTTACTAAGCTGGAAGATGAATTAAATGAAAAAGTATATGAAACAACAATGGGTGGTGGCGTTATCAAGGTAGAAGTAAAAGGAAGCATGTCTGTAGAAAGTATCTCAATTGATGAAAGCTTGCTGGAGAAAGATAACAAAGAAGATTTAGAGGATATGCTGAAATCTGCCTTGAATGATGCATTCGCTAAAGCAGTCGAGGATAAAGAAAAAAATATGAATCAAATTACAGGCGGAGTGAAAATGCCAGGTGGCTTCTAATGTATCCTAAGAAATTTGAAGCACTTGTTGAATGCTATCGGAGACTACCGGGTGTAGGAATAAAAACTGCAGAACGCTATGCATTTCAAACGCTCGAATGGGATGATGAAACTATGGACTCTTGGATTCATGCATTTCAAAACGCAAAAGAAGGCTTAAAAAAATGTGCGGTATGCGGCAACTTATCGGAAGATGACACATGTGATATTTGTGGTGATAAAAGTAGAAATAGTCAGATTATATGTGTTGTACAAAGTCCAAAGGATGTTATCGCAATGGAGAAAACTAAAGAATACTCTGGAGTATATCATGTGTTGAATGGTGTTATCTCAACATCAAAAGGTATACTGCCTGAGGATATCAACATAGACTCTCTATTAAACAGAATCAGTGAGGAAACCGAGGAAATTATTATTGCAACCAATCCGACAGTCGAAGGTGAAACTACAGCATTGTACTTATCAAAGCTGCTGGAAAAATATCCGGTTACTGTAACAAGGATTGCACATGGTCTTCCAATGGGCGGACATTTGGACTATGCGGATGAATTAACCTTGATTAAAGCAATTGAAGGAAGAAAGAAAATGGAACCATAATGTTGGTTCTTTTCTTTACTGTATTATAAAATGTAAGAAGTATATAGTAAATGAGGAAGGACAGGAATACCATGCTTTCAAATGTATGGATGTTTAAATAGCGTTTAAATCAAGAATATGAAAAAGGGAACAACCTCCTACAGCAACAGCATAATAGGCGATACACAGAAAAAACATCATCTCTATATGAACTAATTGTATAAATCCTAAATCACCATCTCCTTACATATATATAAAAGAAATATTTTCATTTTACTGCAAGCGCTATCATGGTAAAATGGATATATAGGAAGAAGGTGATCATATGGGCTCAATTGCTTATATTACTGATAAAAATATGATGGAGTACCATAGACTTCATGGTAACTCTGTTATCAATTTCTGGAAGCCAAGTATCAAAAGTATTACTGATTTTAAAAAGGGAGACATGCTGTTTTTCTTGACAAAGGGGACAGAGCGTGGGAAAAAAAGAGAAAAGGGAATACTTGGATATGGTCATCTTCGAAAGCAACAAAACATGGGGTTTACACAAATGTGGAATGTATATAAAACTCTGAGTGGCTATCCGGATAAGGAATCATTAAAGCAGGCAATCTGCAAAATTACAAAACAGGAGGAAGTACCTGAGCTACTTTCCTGCATGGAATTAGAAAATGTTATCTATTTTCAATATCCGATTTACCTAAGTGAAATCGGTATGAAAATTTCCAATAATATAGAAAGCTTTTTCTATATAGATAAAGAGGATATACAAAATACAGGAAGACTACTGCATCTGGCATCCTCTATTGGTACGGATATGTGGGTGAACAGTACTGTTATTACAAAGGAAAAGAATATGCAGGAGGATGCTGTACTTCAAATACTGGAGAACCTGAGCAGACGTATAGAGACTAGCTTCTATTCAGAATATGAAGAATCAAAAATACGTCATTATATACAAAAACTTCAGGATGCAAATATACAGTCAATTAGAAACAGTAAAACAGAGTATTGGACAAAACGCGATGGAAAAATAATGATTTTACTGCCATGCCTCTTAAACTTTATAGATGCTGAAAGTAAAATGCAGTATAGCATTGGTCATTATCAGCTATTTAAAGTATATATAAATCAAAGTGAATATGCTGATCAGATTTCCATCAAACTATTGTTCAACCAAAAGATCCACAGTAATTGGAGACTTGCTCTCAGCTATTTAAAGATAGAATATGAAGAAAGGCTAGTCGAAGAGGACTAGCCTTATAGCTATTACCTGAAGAATACAAAAGAAAGGGACCATAAGAATGAATTTTGTTTTCCTTATTTTGTGTCGGAAAGCAATCATTCCAAGACCAATACCAAAAGCTCCTCCAAGGAATGCATACAGTAACAGAAATCGCTCAGGTATTCGATAACGCTTATGAATGGCTTTCCATTTATCAATTCCCATCATACAAAATGAAATCACGTTCCAGAAGACGATGTAGATCATTCCTCCACTGCCTGCAAAGCACGCTGAATCTTAGATGTGCAGTTTTTTTCATAAACAAGCTGCACATGAGAAAGAAGCTTCTGAAAAACAGAAAGCCCGTCATGTGGCTGCTTATATTCATATTCAATTTCATAATCTGTATGACTTCCATAGGTGCTGATATCAAAGCATAGTTCAGCATTCTCTGTTTCTACAACAGCTCTTTTTGTCACCAAAGTAGTTAACGGAATGATTGCAGCTTCAATTTGATACTCATGCAATAGCTGAACAATTTCCTCTGATTGCAGAGCATGAACACTGTTTTCAGATACTTCACACTCACACTCGCACAGCCCATCAAGATTCTCCTGCCGCATCTTTAATGTAAACAGAAACCTTCCATTTCGCTCCCGTATACGCATTGCACCCTTCTTTTTCTGAATGTCCCCGTTTACCGTATCATAATAGGTATTGGTCTGGGTTATAAAATTCAGATTTTCATACAAACTACACAGCTTATCAAACTGTTCCTTACTCACAAGCATTTTATATTCTTTTTCAACATGTTTATTCATCTTTCATCACCTTATAGGATATGATACAATAGTACCATAACAAAAGGAAGTGATTTGTGATGAAATATTCAGTAGTTGCGAAAAAAGATGCAAAATCACATGCAGTAGAGGAGAAAATCAAAGAGCGTCTGCAGTCTTCTGGCTGGATTTATGACAAAGCAGAACCACAGCTTGTTATCTGTGTGGGAGGAGACGGTACACTGCTGTATGGCGTGCATCAGTATCTGCATCGAATCAGCGAAGTAAACTTCCTTGGCATTCATACAGGAACCCTTGGCTTTTTCACGGACTATACGGAAGAGGAGCTGGAGGAATGCCTGCATGATGTATTGGAAAAGGAGCCTGTGATATTTGAATCCGGTTTATTGAAAATAAAGCTGGATAATAATCCAAACCCTTATTATGCATTAAATGAGATGCGTGTTGAGAATATTGTGAAATCTCAAATCATGGATATATATGTAGACGGTGAGTTTTTTGAAACCTGCAGAGGCTCCGGCATCTGTCTATCCACTCAGGCAGGCTCCACTGCATATAATCGATCTCTTGGAGGAGCAGTTATAGACTGTGGATTATCTCTTATGCAGCTGGCGGAAATAACAGCTATTCAGCACTCCAAGCACCGCTCCCTCGGAAATCCGTATATCATGATGGAGAACCGTCATGTAACAATGAAAAGTGAAACCTTTGATACAGCAATACTCTGCTATGATCATTTGAATGTGCCGTTGGAAGCCACCAAAGAAATCTATTGCGAGATGTCTGATCGGAAGGTTAGATTCGCACGTTATCGTCATTACAGTTATTTGAGAAGATTAAAAAATTTATACTGACAGATAGTATTGATGAAGGGATATGATTTAGTCATAAGCTGCTTCATTAGTCTATTCAGTTGCAGGAAGAACGAGGATTATCGCATCATGAAAAGTAAAAAAACAGATACGCGGGGAATCTGTTTTTTATATCCGTTTTTTCCTGTACCAACCATTATTTACTTTTGAGAAATGTATCGTATAACAAATATCAATAAATTGAAGTAGCATGCGCATTTCATCCGTTATAAAAAAAGCAAGCAAAATAAAACCAATCACAAAACTTATGATTGGCTTATTCATATACATAATCAGAGAGCTTTTTTGCTTTTGCACTGGCATTCATAATGATTCCAAATGCAATCAGATATGACAGTAATGATGAACCGCCATACGATATCATAGGAAGCGTGATTCCGGTAATCGGCAATAAACCGATTATCATCCCGATATTTTGTATCTGTTGATACAGCAGCATCCCCAGAATACCCAGAATGAAATACTTTTCAAACATATTCTTTGACATGCTGGCAATACGGCATAAATGAATATCAAGCCCAAGACACAGAACCACTATGAATAATGTTCCGATCAAGCCCCAGCTTTGTCCAATAACAGCAAAGATAAAGTCGGTCTGTGCTTCCGGTATGGATACCAGCTCGATTCCCATACCATGACCTGTAAGGCCGGCCGAGCCAAGAGCAAGCAAGGCCATATACAGCTGATGCCCCTCTCCATTGATATCTGTTTCCGGATTCAGCCACGCTGTTATTCGTTTCAGACGATATCCTCCTTCACCACCAATCAGCTCATTCAGAACATTGAAATGATAGTAATACATATAGAAGAATAATACCAGCACAATGACAATCAGGATACCTATGATGACAAACCATTGTTTTTTTATACCGGAACATACGATCATCGCCACCAGTGAAATAGCGATAATCAATACCACTCCGGTATCTGGCTGAGCAAGTATCAGAAGGATAGGGGGAACTGCCCATTTCGCTACATTCATAAACAAAGAGAAATCCATTTCATAGGACTCTGTTAATTTGTTATTGTTATGCTCATCAATCACACCGGCAGTTATTAAAATCAAAACGATTTTCATAAACTCACTGGGCTGAAAAGAACCGAACGGCCCCAGCTTAAACCAGGATGTGGCACCGTTTGTTGTGATGATCATTCCCAGCAGACTGCCTCCGGTCAACATATTGTATACCTTACCAATCAGCAGCACCACAAGACAAACCATAAGAAACCAGTATCCTATTTTTGCGAACTGCAGCATGGAATCATTACCGAGATACATAATCACACCGATCGCGATTGATCCGATAATAAACCACATTGCCTGCTTCATCATATAGTCTATACCGGCTGCCTGACCGATAATACCAAAAGCGGAATAGATGGACAGAAGACTCATGCCAATCGTTAAAATCAAATATGTAACTAAAACAAAATCGAACTTATCCGGACTCTTTGCCCTGGATAATCCTACTTTCATTTGCACCACTCCAGACAAAAACCTTTTTGAAACAAGGTTGTACTTATTATAACACGGTTTATATTTCTTATGTTGCAGCATGGTCAATTATTTTCTGAATTTCTATTAAGAAATGAGAATAAGCATACACTGCAGGTTAGGATGATTGTATGAAAAAACAAAAGCATATAGGATTATACCCAATGGTCATGTTATAATAATAAGCAGTGAGTGGAGTTGATAAAATGACTAAAAAAGCTACCTATACACCGATGATGAAGCATTATCTGGAATTAAAAGAACAGCATGAGGATGCAATCATATTCTATCGTCTCGGTGATTTTTATGAAATGTTTTTCGAAGATGCAAAGACGGCATCCAGTGAGCTTGATCTGGTTCTGACAGGAAGAAATGCCGGTGTAGAAGAACGGGTACCGATGTGTGGAATTCCACATCATGCCGCAAAGGGATATATACAGCGACTGATTCAAAAAGGATATAAAGTCGCAATTGTTGAGCAGTTGGAGGATCCGGCACTGGCAAAGGGACTGGTGAAGCGGGATGTCATCAAAATCGTTACACCCGGAACCATCATGGATGAAGTAAGTGATGAGAAAACAACTGTCTATATTGCTTCTCTGCATGACTTTCAATTCGGTCTTGCCGTCATACTCTGTGAAATGACAACCGGAGAGCTGCGTGCGCAGCTGATTGATAAGCATGTCATGGCAATACAGAAGGTTCTGCTGGGAAACAATGTACGAGAAATTGTAATACAGGAGAAGTTTGATAAGAAAATCGTGAAGATGATAGAAGAAATGCAGACGATTACCGTTTCCTATCATAATGATAACGCATTAAAGGAAGAATACCGTCATTTGCTGAATGGAATTGAAGATGACCGTGTGGAAACTGCCTTTGGCGTTCTCACCAATTATCTGGATGAAACACAGAAGCGAAATATGGCTCATCTGAATGCTGTTGAAATGGTATATGAAAATGATTTTCTTCAGATGGATTTTTCGACAAAGCAGAATCTGGAGCTGACCTCCAGTCTGCGCAGCAATTCACGCTCACAGACATTATGGAGCTTTCTTGATAAATGCCGCAGCTCCATGGGCTCTCGGTTATTAAAAAAATGGATTGAATACCCGCTGGTTGATACAGCGATGATTAACCGGCGTCTGGATGCTGTTGAATATTTGAATGATAACTTCATTACGAAGGATGAACTGCGTGAGCATCTGGGCTTTGTCTATGATATGGAGAGACTGAGTGCCAGAGTGGCCTATGGTTCTGCAAATCCGCGGGATATCCTGCGACTGATCAAAACGCTGGAGCATACACCGCAGATTTTTGAATTATTTCATGACTGCAGTGCCTATGAGGAATTTCAGAGTATCGATCCATGCCGGGAGCTGTACGATATGATCGAGGGTGCCATCATTGATAATCCTCCTTTGACATTAAAGGATGGCGGTGTGTTTGTGGAGGGCTATAATGAAGAGCTCGATCAGGTGCGCGAAATCGGTAAAAACGGGAAGAACTGGATTCTTGAGCTTGAAAACAAGGAGCGGGAAAGAACCGGTGTAAAGTCTTTGAAAATCGGATACAACCGTGTATTCGGGTATTATATTGAGGTTACAAAAACCAATCTGGATTCTATAAAGGATGAATTTGGTTATGTCAGAAAGCAGACACTGACCAACGCAGAACGCTTTATCACGCAGGAGCTGAAGGATAAAGAGGACGCGATTGTACATGCGCAGGAAAGAAGTATCCGTCTGGAAGCAGAGCTATTCAATCACCTTCTGAATCAAATCAAGGTATATCTGCCTAAGTTGCATGATCTTTCACATGCATTGGCCACAATTGATGCATTATATGCACTTGCAGAGATTTCCAGTGAAAACGGATATACACGGCCACAGTTTCATACCGGTCATTCCATTCACATGAAGGAGGCAAGACATCCGATCCTGGATCGAATGATGAAAACAACACGTTATGTTTCCAATGATCTGGAGATGGGTGAGGACAATGACATTCTGATGATTACCGGACCGAACATGGGTGGTAAATCCACCTATATGCGACAGACCGTTTTTCTTGTCATCATGGCCCAGATAGGCTGCTTTGTCCCTGCAAAGAAAGCGGAAATGCCAATCTTTGATCAGATATTCACACGGATCGGCGCAAGTGATGATATCATGTCGGGACAGTCAACCTTTATGGTGGAGATGATCGAAGCGAACAATGCATTACAGAATGCCACAGCAAATTCACTCATTTTATTTGATGAGATCGGGCGCGGTACCTCCACATATGACGGTATGGCACTGGCGCAGGCTATGATTGAATATATAATGCGAAATATCAAAGCGAAAACGCTATTCTCTACCCATTACCATGAGCTGACAGAAATGGCAGAAAAGAATGCAGGTATCCGCAATGTGCATGTGGATGTACATGAAGAGGATGATAAGGTTACATTTTTATACCGTGTGCTTGACGGCAAAGCAGATAAATCCTATGGAATCAATGTTGCACGTCTTGCACATCTTCCTTCCTCCGTGCTGGAGCGTGCCAAGCAGATTCTGGACAATCTGGAGCTGCAGCCGAATATGGTAAAAGAGGTGAAGCCACCACTCGTCATAGAAAAAGAGAATCCGCAGCACATGCAAATCATCAATCAGGTTAAACAGGTAGATGTAAATAAAATGACACCGATGGAAGCCATGCAGTTTCTGTATGAGCTGAAGGAAAAAATGTCATAGAAGAGAACTCTGTAATCCCGGATTACAGGTTTTCTGTTTTATAAGAAAGAAGGTGTACTTATGGGTAGAATCAATCGACTGGACGAACATCTCAGCAATATGATTGCGGCTGGAGAGGTCGTGGAACGTCCGCAGGGTATTGTAAAGGAACTGGTTGAAAACTGTATCGATGCACACGCATCAAATATAGAAATACAAATATCACAGGGTGGTATTGCGACCATTACGATTATAGATGATGGTGACGGTATGGATCCTGAGGATGCCACGCTGGCATTTGAGCGGCATGCCACAAGCAAGCTGAAAGAGGTTAATGATCTCTGGAATATACATACAATGGGATTTCGCGGGGAGGCACTGCCTTCCATCGCATCTGTTTCTCATGTACTGCTGCGAACAAATGACGGCACAACCTCTACCGAGGTGGAGATCAACTACGGCAAGCTGATCAGTGCCAGACCATGCGGGACTCCGAAGGGAACCATGATAGAAATTCAGAATCTGTTTCAGAAAACACCGGCACGCTTCAAGCATCTGAAAAGTCCGCAGTATGAATTTTCTCTTATTTCGGATGTAGTTCAGAAGTTTGCCCTTTCCCATCCGGAAATCGGATTCTGCCTGTCTCATGATGGTAGAACGGTTTTTAAAACCAAGGGCAGCGGTAATCTTTTGGAAGTACTTATGCAGATTTATGGAAGAGACAGTGCGAAGAGTGCGATTTCGCTGGATGGAAGTGATCAGGATTATAAGATAAAAGGCTATATCATGCAGCCGCAGTTTAACCGTGCAACAAAATATTATATGCTGCTGTACATCAATGACCGTATGATACGTAATTACCATTTGCAGAAGGCAATACTGGATGCATACTCACCTTATATGCCGAAGGACAGATATCCCATCGTTGTCATTGATTTACTGATGGATGCACAGCTGGTGGATGTCAATGTACATCCGTCCAAATGGGAAATTCGTCTGTCCAAGGAAAAGCAGCTGGAAAAGCTCCTCTATGAGACAATTCGCAAAGCACTGCAGGAGCAGCTTGAGGTTCCACGCGTTAATATTACAAAGGAAACCGTAAAAGAGAAGGTGGAAGAGCAGGAGCTGCAGTTTACGTATGAACGTGATGATAGCATTTCAAGACTGCATGAGGAAGTAAACGACAGCTTTATACATCCGGAAAAGAATGAAAAGCCCTCTCTGGATATGGAAGAGCTGCGTAGAAAAATCGAAGCAGATAAAAACCGGAGAAAAGAATCAGCTGCTCCGATACAGCCTAAGACTAAGGAAATTCTTCCTGAAATCCGGGAAGAAACAGCATCCTACGAGTCTGAGGATTCAACATCGGTAAAGGCGGAGACAGAGGAAGCAGATGTCAAGGTTCAGCATGAGGACACTGACAAAACAGAAGTGCTGCCCGCTGCCGACACCGGGTCTGAGGCACACACAGAAGCTATAGAAACAGACATTTCTTCGGATGCAGCTGTTGCATACAAGGAAATCAGTCAGTCCGAGGAGCTTGTCTATGAGAAAAAGGCAGAGGCGGAACAGCCACAGCCTTTGAATCCGAGTCTTCCACAGCTTCGTGTGATTGGTCAGTTCCACAGCTGCTATATATTGGCAGAGGGTGAAAAGGGCCTGTACATAATTGATCAGCATGCAGCACAGGAGCGCTATCATTATGAAATTATCAGAAAGCAGATTCTTGACGGAAACAATGATACCCAGCCGCTGCTGCTGCCTATAACAATAGAATCTACGATTTCTGCTGTTTCGCAGGCAGATGATTTGAACGCATTGCTGGAACAGCTCGGCATCCATCTTGAGGTCTTTGGAGATCATACCTTTGTGTGCCGTCAGCTGCCGCTGTGGATGAAGGATGTTGAAGAAGAGGCTTTTCTCTGCGATATGATTGATATTTGGGAAAAGGATAAGGAAATCAGTCTGGATAAGCTGCGGAAGCATGCAATAGCTACCATGGCATGTCACAGCTCCATACGCTTTAACCGCAGTCTTACACTGGATGAAATGAAGCGTGTCATAGAGGATTTAGCACATTGTGAGCAGCCGTTTCATTGCCCGCATGGAAGACCGACAATGATCTGTATGGAGGATAAGGCATTGATCCATGAATTTGAACGTGGATAAGCAGCAGGAGGAAACAGCCTGCAAGCATATAGCTGCTTGTAGTCGCTGCCTTTTGAAATGGCATACCTCTGGCTACAGTGAGAACGGATACTGTGAATACTGAGGATATCTTGTGAGAGAACGGAGTTAATTATGGAAAAAGTACTGGTGATTGCAGGTCCCACAGGCGTAGGAAAAACAAGCCTTAGTGTGGAGCTGGCAAAAGCCTGTCATGGAGAGGTTATCAGCGGAGATTCCATGCAGGTTTATAAAGAAATGAGTATCGGAACAGCAAAAATAACAAAGGAGGAAATGCAGGAGGTACCGCATTATCTGATTGATTTCTGTTCCTTTACAGAGGAATACAATGTTAAAATTTTTCAGGAGAAGGCCAGAGAATACATAGCGGAAATCACCAAACATGGGCATCTTCCCATCATATGTGGAGGAACAGGGCTATATATAAAGTCCTGTCTGTATGATTATCAGTTTGTCGATCAGCCACAGGATACGGAGTTTATGAATTTTCTGGCAGAGCGAAGTACGGATGAAATATGGGGGATGCTGTCAGTCATCGATCCAAAAGCCTGTGAGAATCTGCATCCGCATAACAGGCAGAGAATCGTTCGTGCTCTTGCGATGGCACATACCGGAGAGAAAAAAAGCGAAATCGTTGAGTCACAGGAGCACCGTCCTGTTTACGATGCCTATATCATAGGTCTTACAATGGATCGTTCGCGGCTGTATGAGAGAATCAATGCTAGAGTCGATACCATGATGGAACAGGGACTGCTGCAGGAAATTGAACAGCTCCATACCCTGCAGGAGGATGTCTGGAGTCTGCAAAGCTTTCAGGGAATCGGCTATAAGGAATGGAAAGCTTACATAGAGGACAGGGAATCAGTTGACACCTGTGTGGAACGTATTAAGAAAAATTCACGTAATTTTGCGAAACGCCAGTATACATGGTTCCGCAATCAGATGCAGGTGCACTGGTATGATGTTGAAGATGAGAACTATCGCGAAAAGATTTTAGAAGATGTAAAAGCATGGATGGAGAACTGAGATGGAAACACCTTTACAGAGAATGGAGCTTCTGATTGGAGAAAACAATCTGGAAATATTAAAGCGTTCCACCGTCATGGTTGTAGGTGTCGGAGGTGTTGGCTCCTATGCTGCGGAGGCACTGGCAAGAAGTGGAGTCGGAACCCTGATTCTTGTTGATGGTGATACCGTTGCACCCAGCAATCTGAACCGTCAGATACATGCCGTCTATGCTACCATCGGTCGATCAAAAACAGAGGTTATGAAGGAACGGATGGAAAGCTATCGCAGGGACTGTACAATCATCTGCAAGGATATATTTTATAAGGAAGAGGAAAATGCAGTCCTCTTTGATAAACCGGTGGATTTCGTTATCGACGCAATTGATACCATGAGCAGTAAGCTTTCCTTAATCACATACTGCCTGAAACATAAAATACCCTTTATCAGCAGCATGGGGATGGCAAACCGTCTGGATCCGACAAAGGTGGAGTGCTGCGAGCTTATGAAAACAAGCTATGACCCTGTTGCGAAAATTATGCGAAATCTGATTCGGAAGCATCATATAAAAGGAAAGATTCCGGTTGTGTTTTCCAGCGAACAGCCCAGCGTACAAACCAAAATCATAAATGAAAACGGTGTTACCAGAAAGCAGAAAATGCCGCCTGCCAGCTCACCGTTTGTTCCGAGTGCTGCCGGTCTTGCAGCTGCTTCCTATGCTATGCGCATACTGCTTGAGAAAGGGGAACACCATGGACAATGAAACTCTGAAGGTTATTCGTAGCCGTACATCCCTGCGTACCTACGATGCGAAACCGCTGCGTGAGGAAGAAGAAAACGCCATTATCGAGAGTGCTCTTCTTGCCCCTACTGCTGGAAATCAGATGCTGTATTCCATGATCATCATCCGTGATCAGGAAAAGAAAAAGAAGCTAAGTAAGCTTTGTGACTATCAGATGTTTATACAGGATGCCCCACTTGTTATTGTATTTGTCGCAGATCATCACCGCTGGTTTGATTATTATCGCATGAACGGCGTAAAGAGGTATGCGGAAAAGCACGGATTATCATTTACATCACCTGCGGAGGGGGATTTAATGCTTGCGGTGGAGGATGCGATGGCTGCAGCGCAAAACAGTGTCATAGCTGCGGAATCTATGGGAATTGGTTCCTGTTATATTGGTGATATACTGGAAAATTATGAAACGGTAAAGGATCTGCTTCAGCTACCCGATGAGACCTTCCCCATCGCAATGCTATGCTACGGACATTATAAACAAGAGCACAAAAAGGTGTTTAGAAAACGCTTTGATAGAAGGTTTGTGGTATTTGAGGATTCCTATCGGCAGCTGCAAAAAGAGGAATATGAGCAAATGTTTGCCGAGCGTGCGGAAAAGGAATTTCTGACACAGAATAAATACGCAGCGAAAAACTATGCACAGCAGTTCTATGCGAGAAAAACGGGAGCCTCCTTCAGTAAGGAAATGACTAGAAGTGTAAAGGAAGCCTTAAAGGCCTGGACAGGAAAATAACGTCTTATCGCTAACAGACTTTATTTGGAAAGGATATTATGAGACAAATAGATGTTGTCTATTCGCCGATGTGTGAAGCTATAGCTGCAATGGTTGAAAAGCTTCGAATCTGGCTGGAGGGCATAGACATACAAATCAATTTAATTCCATATCATCAGCTGCCATCGGATAAAAAAAATTTGCGAAAATGTGAAAATTGCTTTATCGATGTATACGATCGTGGTCGAAAAATAGACACGGTACCGTTGCATAAGCAACAGCTGTATGCAGCCCTGCAGATTGAAAGAAATGCAGAGGATGAAGAACCTGTATTCTCAAAATGGAATGGTTTGACAGAAGAGCAGTTTAAAAATTGTTTACATAAGGATGAAATTTCATTCATACCTATCACAAAACATAATTATCTCAGAGAAATGTCGATGTGTCTTACCAATTATCCCTTTGGTAATCCCTCTGAGCAATATCATCAAAGCTGTATATCATTAAAATCCAAGGTGTTTTCAGAGATATGGCAAAAGGAAGATATTGCTGGAATTTTCGCAGTTTTGAATGATAGGGTAATTGGCTTACTGGAGGTAATGCCAAGAGAGATTTTACAAAAATACGGCTATATGACAGGAACAGCAGGGAATAGCGACAGCTATTTGACAATAGGCTGCTACGAGGTTGGATATGGTGTTCCTCGGGTTGAAATGCTGGATGCTCTGATGGAGAACCTGGAAAAGGTATATCCGCTCTTCCATCGGAAATACCTCGAAGGTATCGGTATTTATGAATGGAGGGATGGATTCAATCCATACTGGGTATATGAAAAACATGGGTACAGCAGAACGGAAAAATTAGCTGACAATATTATTGTAATGTCAAAGAAGCTTTGCAAGTAGTGCAATCCATAGCAGATGAGAAGAGGAACAGCTGTTAAGAATGCAGGGTACTCTGTGTCATAGTAAATATATAACATATAAGGAATCAAATTTATCAGTTTATGATATTTGATTCTTTTTATTATGTTCGCTTAATTTCTTGTTGTTATAGAAAAGCCTTATGATCACTGATTGTATCTATAAATGAATAAAAGGAATGAAGCATGCAGCAGCCTTTGAGACAGCTGCGTCAGTTTCTATTGACATATAGATAGCACTGCGATATAGTGTATATAGAGGTTCGATATATAGAGATACAATGTAGTAGTGGAGGTTATCTATGGATGAAAAACTAAGACGTGTTTATGTGCCGATGACAGAAACCGGTTTTTATATTCTGTTTTCCCTGCAGGAGGAACGCCATGGTTATCATGTAATTCAATATGTGAAAAAAATTACAGATAACGAAATCATTATAAGTGCAGGAACCTTGTATGGAACTCTTTCAAAAATGGAAAAGGATCAGCTGATCAGGTTTACAAGAGAGGAAGAAAAAAGAAAATATTATCAAATTACAGAGCTTGGCAGTACGGTACTGCAGCTGGAGCTGGCCCGTATTAACCGCTTATATATCAACAGTAAAGGAGGATGCTATCATGGAAACAAAGAGAATCTTTAGATTCTTCTCACTTGCGGAATATGGCGAAGAACAGAAGTTTCTGGAAGAAATGCATCAAAAGGGCTGGAAGCTGAAAAGCTATACGGTTTTCAGGGGGTATGTCTTTGAGAAATGCATACCGGAAAACTGGATTTATCAACTGGATTATCGTGATGAAGTAGAGGATCTGAATGCTTATATACAGCTGTTTCAGGATTGCGGCTGGGAGTATGTCATGATGTTTAATTCCTTCTATTATTTTCGCAGAAAAGAGAATGGGGAAGAAAACAATTCGGAGATTTTCAGTGATCGTGAAACGCGGCGGGAATATTGTGAGTCTATTTATAAGCGAAGTGTATTTCTTACCTTGTTTTGTGCAATCATATTTTCTATTATCATAGTTCCCGGTCTGTGGAAGGCTTTGCAAATGTTTGAAAGAGATCCATGGTTTCTTGTTGTATATTCTTTGATTTCCGGTATTATGCTGTTTGAACTCCTGTTTTTAATAAAATGCACGCTGAAATTATATGCGGCAAAGAAGGAGCAGGAAAGCACTTAAAGCGATGCAGTATGCTTCATAATCTGTTACTTTGTGTTTACGAAAAAACCAGAGCTTATTCATAATGAATGTTCTCTGGTTTTTATTATAATTGTTTTACTTATGCGCAGGAGTATTTGTTTTACTGGTTACGTGAGATCAATCAGTATTAGAATCAACAGGCTTTATGAAAATGATATGCTTATATAGAATAATTTCGCTTACCGAAAATCACAGTACCCAGGCGAATCATATTCGAACCATGCTTCAAAGCAATCGGATAATCATCACTCATCCCCATGGACAGATAGCGGATCTGCTCACTTCCATATTCACTTTGCAGCTTGTGAAAGAGGATATTCATCCTTTCAAAGCATTCCTCAATACGGTCACGGTCCGCATCCAGTGGACCAACACACATTAGTCCCTGAACATCCAGGTGTTTATACTGCATGCACTGTTTTACAAAGGCAGGACATTCTTCCATATACACACCAGTCTTGTTTGCTTCTCTTGATATATTTACTTCAATCAGTACCGGCATAATTTTATCGATTTTCGCACACTGCTTTTCTATTTCCTCAGCCAGACGCAGACTGTCGAGACTTTGGATCATATCAGCGAGAGGAACAACATCCTTTACTTTATTGCGCTGTAAATGACCAATCATATGCCATTGATAGCGATCATCATATTTTTCTTTTAATTCCTGTACCTTATTTTCACCAAACACCCGACATCCGCAGGCATAGGCTTCATCAATTTCTTCTTTCGTATGTGTTTTACTTACTGCAATCAGTGTAACATGATCCGGAAGATGTTTCTGTATTTCCTGAAGTTTCTTTTTATCCATTTTGCATCACCTGTATCATATTATAGCACTATTTTGTATAGATAGAAAAGAATCTGTTTCATATGCGGAAAATGAAGAAGAAATTAGATATTGAATCCCAAAATGTTATGCTTATACGCGTTTGCAGTAATCCTTTATTTTACAGTTATTTTGTATAGGATAGGCAGTGAATGTTTACTGCAAAGAAAAATTCAATATATGAAATGGCAAAAGACATTAGGAAGAGGCGAACATCAGAGAACAGAAAAGACAGAATCTATTGACTCTGTCCATCTGGCAGGTATGCTGCCTGTATGTTGAAGGGAATGAATGAAGTTCCCTAACACTATCTTATGCAGGGACTGGTGTTTTATACGAAAATTTTGATCGATAAAGAAAAAAGAGAATGCAGGAGCAATCTTATCATATTTTTTATGCATTCTTAAGTTTGTACTGTGACTGTCAACATAAAAGCCTATGCGTGTATTTTTATTATCCATGTGTATTGTATCCAGTAATCATTCATCGGAACCAGTACAGATAAGACCAGAGCAAAGAACTTAATAGAAAAGCTGTGAGGCTTTCCTTATGATGGAAAATTCAAAGCTTACTCCTCAGTATGAATTCATAATTATGCCTGAAAACATATTCTGCAGCTTATCAGTACACAATGCTGTAAATAGCATGAGAAATCTCTTTGTAGTGCAATAGCTGATTATGCTATAATGATAGGGTCTAGTTAAAGGAGTGTCAGGCTATGAACAAGGGATTGTTTATCACATTTGAAGGAAATGACGGAAGCGGGAAAACAACCATCAGTAAGCTTGCATATGAAAAGCTGAAAGAGATGGGGTATCCTGTACTATATACAAGAGAACCGGGAGGCATAGATATTGCGGAACAGATTCGCAGCATCATACTGGACCCGGCCAATACGGCAATGGATGAACGCTGTGAGGCATTGCTGTATGCCGCCAGCCGCCGCCAGCATCTTATAGAAAAGGTACTGCCTGCGCTGAAGGAAGGAAAAATCGTTCTCTGCGACCGCTTCGTGGACAGCTCTCTGGTTTATCAGGGAATTGCCAGAGGTATCGGTGTTGAGGAGGTCTTTGCTATCAATCAGTTCGCAATTGAAGGGCATCTGCCGGATGCTACGGTATTTCTTTCTGTTGATTTTGAAACAGGACTGTCCCGCGTCACAAGCCGTGGCAATAAGGATCGACTGGACAATGAAAGTATGGAGTTCCATAAGCTGGTTGCACAGGGCTATGAGCTGATCAAAGACAAATTTAAGGAACGTATGCATATTGTGGATGCCAATCCTGATGTGGATACAGTTTTGAACAATACAGTAGCCTGTCTTATGGAGATTATAAAAAACCATGTTTAAAGATATTCTGAGAGAACAGCAGCCGGTGGTATATCACACTCTGCGAAATGCTCTGGAGCATAACCGTCTTGCGCATGCCTATATGTTCAGCGGTCCCAGCGGTACGCCTAAAAAAGAAACAGCATATCTGCTGGCCCAGAGTCTGGTTTGCAGGGAATCAGGCTTCGCCTGTGAGGTATGTGATACGTGTGAGCGTATTGCACACAACGAATATGCCGATATGATATATCTGGATGGAACAAGTGTTTCCATTAAGAAGGACGATATTCTGAAGCTGCAGCATGCATTCGCAAAAACCGGCCTTGAAAAAACCGGAAAGAAAATATATGTGCTGGATCATGCGGAAAATGCGACACCGGATGCATTAAACTCCCTGTTGAAATTTCTGGAGGAACCGGGAAGTGATATGATTGCAATACTGATTGTGGAACAGCTGGACAGAGTTCTTCCTACCATCATATCCCGCTGTCAGAATATCCCCTTTACCCCGTTGAGCGCATCACAGTGCCGTGCGGCGGTACAGGAGGATCTGGAGGCGCTGGATGCCTATCTGCTCAGCAGCATGATCCGCCAGAAATCGGAAATTCTGGAGGCTTCGGAAAGTGAGGATTATCAGCATGCCCGCTTTTTAATGAAGGGAATGCTGGAGCGTTATCTTTCCTCACCATATGATGCTTTGCTGTTTCTGCAGTTGGAAGGCTTTCCTTCAAAACAGAAAAAGCACGGAAAGCAGGCAATGCTCTATCTGCTTGATATGCTTACTATATTCTTCCGTGACTGTCTGCGTGGCAGTCGTCGGCAATCGGATACATGGTATCAGAATATGCTGAAGGAATATCAGAAGAAAAACATGGATATGGCAGCAATTCTGCAGATTCTCATGCAGACGAAGGATACATTACTGCGTTCGGTCAACCTGCAGCTGCTCGTTGATCAGATGCTGTACAGAATGAAAGAGGTGACAGAATGAATCAGTCGGAAGACAGGAACGGGATTTCAAAAGGAAATCCGAATCCGAAGCAGGATAAAAAGAAGCATCATGACAGAGGCTTTGAACAGAAACGGGATATGAAGCATCATCCCAAGCATGATGGAAAACCCAATATGAAGTCGGAAGCGAAGGAACCACGACAGGAAGTAAAGAAGGAAATGAAGCAGGAACAAAGGCCTGCACAAAAGCCGGAGCACAAGAAGGCAAACCACAATGAACGCAAGCCGGAAGGCAGAGTTTATAAATACATCGCGTTTGTATCCTTTAAGGATTCAAAAAAAATCTATACCTTCGGTACCGATGTGGATGAGTACCGGGTGGGTGATGATGTGGTGGTTGAAACGATTCGTGGTCTGGAGCTTGGAAAAATCGTTAAGGAAACAGAAACCTTTTTGTCCAACGGAATGGAGATCAAGCCAATCACACGCAAAGCAACAGAGCGTGATTTAAAGCAGGCACAGGAAAATATTGAAAAGGCCGGTAAGGCTATGGAGATATGTGCGGAATGTATCCGTAAGCTTGGATTGGATATGAATCTGATTGAAGCGGAGTATACGCTGGATTGCAGTAAAATCATCTTTGTTTATGTTGCGGATGAGCGTGTGGATTTCCGTGAGCTTCTCAAGGAGCTGGCAAGTATTTTTAAATGCCGCATTGAGCTTCGTCAGATTGGTCCCCGTAACAAATCAAAAATCATTGGTGGTCTGGGAACCTGCGGTATGGAAACTTGCTGTTCCAGATTTATGAATGACTTTGATGTCGTATCTATCAATATGGCAAAGAATCAGCTGCTGGCATTGAATATTCAAAAGCTGAGCGGACAGTGCGGCAAGCTGATGTGCTGTCTGAAATTTGAAGACAGTCAGTATAAGCGGCTGCGTGAGGGTCTGCCGAAAATGAATTCCCAGATTGAATACAAGGGAAGCCGGTATCGAATTACCAATATGAATGTACTGCTTCAGCAGGTAAAGATTGAAAATAAAGAGGATGTACAGTTTCTTTCCTTTAAGGAATTGTGGCCGGATATAGATTTCTCCGATCGGTAGGTGAACAAAATGAATCGTCAGAAGAGCTTTGAAAATGAAAAAGCAACCCTGTATGTGGTGGCAACGCCAATCGGAAATCTGCAGGAAATGACACCAAGAGCATTGAAAGTGCTGGAGTCTGTCGATGTAATTGCGGCAGAGGATACCAGAAACACACTGAAGCTGTTAACGCATTTCGGTATTCATACCCGACTGATTTCCCATCACCAGCACAATGAGGCTCAAAGTGCAAACGGTCTTTTGGAGCTGCTGCGTCAGGGACAGGATATCGCGCTTGTGAGTGATGCCGGCTATCCTTTGATCAGCGATCCGGGCTGTGTTGTAACACAGAAGGTAATCGAGGAGGGCTTTAATGTCGTTCCAATATCCGGAAGCAATGCGATGCTGAATGCCCTGGTATCCAGTGGCATGGACACCAGACATTTTCTGTTTTACGGATTTTTGAAATCCGGTGAAAAGGAACGGATTCGTGAATTGTATGAATTAAAATACTATCCGTTTACCATGGTCTTTTATGAAGCACCGCACCGTGTAAAAAAAATGCTTGCTTCCTGTCTTGAGGTACTGGGCAACCGCAATATCTGTCTGGCTCGTGAGCTTACAAAAAAGCATGAGGAGTTTCTGAGAGGAACTATCGAAGAAATTCTGGAAATTGCGGAGGAGCTTAAGGGTGAAATGGTAATTGTTATGGAGGGCTCCAGAGAAACCAAGGATCCGGGAGAAGATTCCGCAATGCCGCTTGTTCATGAACAGATCAATACCTATATTAAAGAAGGATTGACTACCAATGAAGCAATCAAGCGTGTCGCAAGAGAGCGCGGCCTCAGTAAAAATGAAATATATAAGCAGTACCACGGATTATGTTAAAATACCTGAACGTAAGTGAATCAATTGTTTGAACTACGTTATTGAGCTGTTAATAAGGATTGATTTCTGTATGGAACAGGAGTTAATCCTTTTTTAAAAGGAGAAGAGCATGAATTTAACAAAGGAACCCTGTCTGTATGCGGATATGCTGCAGTGCAGAAATGCAGGCGGGTTAGTTTTATATGAAACAGAGACAGCCCTGCTTTTACAGGGAAGAATTTCAAAGATTTTATACAGTGCTGCGGCAGATAATCAGGCAGGGAAAGAAATCGTGGAGCACCTTCCAAAGCAGTTTGGCATACTGGTTGCCCATGACACCTATACGGATCCCTGGCTGAAATCCATGCGAAAGCTGGAAAGCGAGCTGGAGTGTGTTCACTGTGTATATGTTGAGGATGTACCCCCTGCAGTAGCCCTGCCGGAAGGCTTTGTAATAAATAGGCTGGATGCATCACATACACAGAAAATCATTGCATTATACAGGCATTCAATGGAATCTCTGGCAAATGAACAGTATATCGGTGAATGTCTGCAGGATGGTATGTATGGTGCATTTTACAAGGGTGAGCTATGCGGATTTATCGGGGTACATGAGCAGGAAAGTATCGGAATTCTGGAGGTTCATCCCAAATGGCGGAGAAAAGGATTAGCTGTGGCTCTGGAGCAGGTGATGATTGGCAAACAGCTGGAGCGCGGCAGACTGCCCTATGGTGAAATTGTAAAGGATAATACTGCCAGTATCCGGCTTCAGAAAAAAGCAGGGATGATTACAGATGAAAAGCTTACCTACTGGTATTTTCCCTGAATATTCATGAAATCATCACATAAGGGTATGGCATTCAAGTTATAATACAGATAGAGGTGATAACATGAGCAAACTGCTGGTTGTGGACGATGAGGAACGTATCAGAAGCATGATTCGTAAGTATGGTGAATTTGAGGGACATGAAATTGAGGAAGCAGTGGATGGAATGGATGCCATCGAAAAGTGTAAGCAGGCGGAATATGATCTAATCATTATGGATATCATGATGCCGAATCTGGACGGCTTTTCTGCGGTAAAGGAAATCCGTAAGGATGTGCAGACTCCTGTCATTATGCTCTCCGCAAGAGGAGAGGAATATGATAGAATCCACGGCTTTGAAATCGGTGTTGATGATTATGTGGTAAAACCGTTTTCTCCTAAGGAGCTGATGATGCGTGTCAGTGCCATATTAAAGCGATATCATGGTGATGTAAACACCAGAAAAAAGGATATCTATACCTATGAAGGCTTGAAAATCGATTTTACGGCACGCAAGGTCTTTATTGATGATAAAGAGGTGGAAATGTCGCCAAAGGAATATGTTCTATTATTTTATCTGGTACGCAATGAAGGAATCGCACTGACAAGAGAACAGCTGATTCATGATGTATGGGGGTATGATTTCTATGGGGATGACAGAACGCTGGATACGCATATCAAGCTGCTGAGAAAAAGTCTGCAGGATTACAGCCGCCTGATTATTACACTGCGCGGAGTAGGGTATCGTTTTGAAGCTGAAAAATAAACAGGTGGCAGGCGTCGACAGAAAAGAGCGAAAACCAATCAGCGTCAAGTGGAAGATTTTTGTCACACTGGTGTTCTTTATTGTCATTATCATTGCAGTACTATGGTTTTTTCAGGTATTTTTTCTGGAAAAATTTTATATGTTTATCAAATCCAATTCCGTAAAAAAGGCCGCCAGTGAAGTAAATGAAGTCATTACGCAGAAGCTGGATGGCTCACTGGATATGGAATCCTATAAAACAAAAATTTCAAACATTTCCCGCAATGGGGATTTCTGTGTCATCGTTTATGATGAGGATACGAGCAAGGATCCGATTATGGGCAATGAAAGCGATGGCAAATGTATGCTCAGCAAATCTGCCAGCTATGCTGCCCATGCAGATGTTATTGATGAACTGAAGGGGGAAGCCCTGTCACAGAAGGATGGAATAGCTTCCAGACTGATTGAGGATACTGCCAAGGTGGAGGTGCCCTTTGAATCCTTTCGTTTCTCTTTGACAAAGGAAGGTCTTATGATACCGCGTCCGGAGGCATTTCCATCACGGCTTACATCGGATATCAGAGACAACGGCAGAAATAAACAGAATATGAAAATTTCCAAGGGTGTGCAGAATATGACCTACATCAGTGTGGTCACAGGAAGCAATTCCCATATGAAAATCAGTGTGATCAATGCACAGCTGACACCGGTAAATGCTACGATTGAAACAATCAAGACACAGTTTATCATCATTGCGGCAATATTGACTGTAGTGGCGCTTATGCTGGCCTTTTATCTTTCAAGAAAGATTGCACGTCCCATCATCTCCATTAACAACGGAGCGAAAACGCTTGCGACCGGTCAGTATGATGTTGCCTTCAGCGGTAAGGGATATCTGGAAATTGAGGAGCTGAGCAATACGCTGAACTATGCTTCCAGAGAGCTGAGGAAGGTGGAGAATCTGCGGCGTGAGCTGATTGCGAATATGAGCCATGACCTGCGAACACCGCTGACAATGATCAGCGGATACGGGGAGGTTATGCGGGATATCCCCGGTGAGAACACACCGGAGAATGTACAGATTATCATTGATGAGACAAAACGTCTGACCAATCTGGTGAACGATATGCTGGATCTATCCAAGCTGCAGGCAGGTGTACAGGAGCTGCATGCGGTTTCCATGAATCTGACGGATGAAATCCGCAGCATCATCGAACGCTATGAAACCCTTTTAAAGCAGGATGAGTATGATATTCGCTTTGAATATAGAGAAGATGTCATAATTCAGGGAGATGTGATCAAGCTTGATCAGGTTATCTATAATCTGATTAACAATGCCATCAACTACAGCGGAGAGGATCATCAGGTCATCGTGAAGCAGCTTCTTGAACAGGGAAGGGTTCGTATCGAAATAATCGATCATGGTCCGGGTATCGAAAAGGATAAGCTTGCGTATATCTGGGAACGGTATTACAAGGTGGATAAGACGCATGTGCGCTCCCGGGTTGGCAGCGGTCTGGGTCTGAGCATTGTTAAAGCTGTTCTGGAGCTTCATAAGGCTGAATACGGCGTACTTAGTGAAGAAGGAGTAGGAAGTACCTTCTGGTTCTCTCTGCCTTACAGCAAAAGCCAAAACGAGGATGGATAGTGTCTGTATCAAGCTGAATCACTAGAAACTATGATAATAAACACAGCTGTTTTAAAACGATGTCAGGGAGGAGCAGCAGGTACAGACTCAAAACAAGGGTGCTCGTTATAAAATACATACCATACATATTCATATAGAATAAAAATATCTGTGGATGACATTTCATGGATATTTTTTATTAATCATTACGTAAATGGAAGAAAAATATCAGGAAAAATGCTTACACTTTTTCATGTAAATAAAAAAAAGCATTTACAGTCCCACAAACACTGAAATTGAGGTATAATAAGTGTCAGAGCAAATAGAGATGAAGGTTCATCTACAACATAAACAATCTGAATACACGTAAATGCCGCGTGTATTTTCTATTGTCATTGTTCTAGGTTAAGGAGGATTCTATGATCACTAGCATTAAGAAAAGGGACGGACGTGAAATACATTTCTCTCCGGAAAAAATCACAAGAGCTATTTTCCTGGCAGCAAGCAGAGTAGCACAGGAGGAAGGCAGCAAAGCAGATTATGAAACAGCGGAAATACTGACGGAGAAAGTCGTAAATCTTCTGAATAATACATACCAGGGCACAACACCAACCGTGGAAAATGTGCAGGATGCAGTTATTAAGGTATTGATTGAAACCGGTCATGCGAGAACCAGTGAAGCATATATCCTGTATCGTGCAGAACGTACAAGAATCCGCAGCATGAAGACAAGGCTGATGAAATCCATTGAGGAAATTACGTTTGCGGACAGCAACGATGCGGATATCAAGCGTGAGAATGCCAATATTGACGGAAATACGGCAATGGGTACCATGCTGCAGTACGGAAGTGCTGTATCCAAGGAATTCTGTATGAGTCAGCTGATGAATCCGCAGCATGCGGCGCTTCATGAAAACGGAGATATCCATATTCATGATATGGATTTTATGAATATGGGGACGCTGACCTGCTGTCAGATTGATTTGGAAAAGCTGTTTAACGGCGGTTTTTCAACCGGTCACGGGCATCTGCGTGAACCGCAGGATATCACCAGCTACGCAGCTCTTGCGGCAATCGCAATCCAGAGTAACCAGAACGATCAGCATGGCGGTCAGAGTATACCTGCCTTTGATTTTTATCTGGCAAAGGGTGTCGCAAAAACCTTCCGCAAGGAATATATCAGTAATCTCAACAAAGCGCTGGAGCTGTTTATCAATCTGGATGCCGATGTGAGAGAACCGTTCAAGGCAGTGGAGAAGGAAACAGGAAAAACTGCAGCTATGATCATGGACGACAGCTTCCTGAACAGCCTGAATGCCATGCTGAAGGAAACCTTCGGTCTTGGTGAGGAACAAATCGAGCTGATCAATAAATTCGCTTATAAAGAAGCAAACGTTGCCACAAGAAGAAAAACCTATCAGGCAATGGAAGCCTTTGTACATAATCTGAACACCATGCATTCACGTGCCGGTGCACAGGTACCGTTTTCCAGTATAAACTTCGGTACGGATATGACACCGGAGGGTAGACTGATCAGTGAAAATCTGATGCTGGCACAGGAAGCAGGTTTAGGGAACGGAGAAACACCGATTTTCCCGATTCTGATTTTCAAGGTTAAGGAAGGCATTAACTATAATCCTGAGGATCCTAACTACGACCTGTTTAAGCTGGCAATGCGTGTATCCGCAAAACGTCTGTTTCCGAATTTCAGCTTTATGGATGCTCCGTTCAACAAACAGTATTACAAGGAAGGACATCCGGAAACAGAAACAACCTATATGGGATGCCGTACCCGCGTTATGGGAAATATCAACGGTCCGGAAATTGCGACAGGAAGAGGAAACAACTCCTTTACCTCCATCAACCTGCCGCGTCTTGGAATCAAGCACGGAGTTGCTGTAAATGGTGATTTCAATGAGGCTGCTTTCTTTAATGAGCTGGATGAAAAGATGGAAATCGTTATTCAGCAGCTGCTGGAGCGTCTGGAAATTCAGGGAAGAAAGAAAGTGAAAAACTTCCCATTCCTGATGGGACAGGGTGTCTGGATCGGCAGTGAGAATCTGAGCTGGGAGGATACGCTGGAGGAAATCATCAAGCAGGGAACGCTGACGATTGGTTTCATCGGTCTGGCGGAATGTTTAAAGGCGCTGATCGGAGAACATCACGGAGAAAGTGAAGAAGCGCAGAAGCTCGGTCTGAAAATCGTAGGGCATATGCGTGAAATGTGTGATGAAGCTACAGAGAAATACGGTCTGAACTTCTCTCTTATTGCAACTCCTGCAGAAGGTCTGTCTGGAAGATTTACACGGATTGATAAGAAAATCTACGGTATCATACCGGGTGTTACAGATCGGGATTACTATACAAATTCCTTCCATGTACCGGTATACTATCACATAACAGCATTTAAGAAGATTCAGAAGGAAGCTCCTTATCATGAATTCACAAACGGCGGACATATCTCCTATGTGGAAGTGGACGGAGATCCTACAAATAATCTGGAAGCATTTGAATCCATCGTTCGCTGTATGAAGGATGCGGGAATCGGTTACGGCAGCATCAACCATCCGGTAGACCGTGATCCATGCTGCGGCTACAGTGGTGTAATTGAAGGGCATGTCTGTCCAAAATGCGGAAGAGACGAGCGTGAGGAAGAATATAAGTTTGAGAAAATCCGCCGTATTACCGGTTATCTGGTAGGTACGGTAGACCGTTTCAATGATGCAAAGGCATCTGAAGAACGGGATCGTGTAAAGCATGGATAGCAAAACCATCCGACTGGCTTCCCCTATGCAGGAGGACAGCTTTGTAGATGGTCCCGGTGTTCGTATGGTTATCTGGACGCAGGGGTGCAGACATCACTGCCCAAACTGTCACAATCCGCAAACCTGGGATACGGAAGGCGGCACCCTGTATTCCGTTGAACAGCTGCAGCAGCAGATTCGTGATGCACAGCTGCAGAGCGGTCTGACACTTTCAGGCGGAGAGCCGTTTCTGCAGGTTGAGCCATTGCTGGAAATCGTAAGAACGGCAAAGGAAAAACAGCTGAACATCTGGGCTTACAGCGGGTTCACCTATGAAGAGCTTCTTGCGGATGAGCGTAAGAAAAGGCTGCTTGTGCAACTTGATGTGCTGGTTGACGGTAAGTTTGTGAATGAGCTGAAGGATTACCGTCTTGTCTTTAAGGGAAGCCGGAATCAGAGAATCATCGATGTACAGAAATCACTGCAAAGCGGCAGTGTCATCCTGTCAGAAAAGGATGAACAGAATCAGAAGCTGAAGGAAGAGGATATGATCAATGCATGACCATATCCTTTCTTTTATCTCTTTCTATAGCATAAGAGGAATAGCTGAATCATCGATTCTCTGTGAAACTGCAAACAGCGTCATATGAGCCAAAAGGAAGAGGGAATGCGGCTGTTCTTAATTACTGCATACCTTTTTCCAAAGGTGATGCTTTGTGCCCTTGTTATTATAATTTCATTCTATACAGAAAACTTTATAGATAATTATTTTGATGTGTGAACTATACAGGCACTGAAGCTGTACAGCAAGATTGCATATATGCTATGGAAGTTCTTCCATAAGATTTTAAGGAATAGATTGCATGACAGATAAGTGTGTTGATACGAATATAATGTAAAAGGCTGTTGTAAAAGGAAATATGGGGAATTCTACTATTGGTTGAGAAGCAGACAACGAGCAGTTGTGACATTCAACCAGCTCTATCTTCCTTTAGGAAGGAATCATTTCTATAATGAGGGTGTGAAGAAAGGTGGAACACTATATGAAAGCATTAGGAACCAAAATAAGTGAATTGAGAAAAGCAAGGGGTATGACACAGGATGAGCTTGCAGATAAAATGGGAGTTTCGCCGCAGGCTGTATCAAAATGGGAGAATGATCTTTCTATGCCGGATCTTCCAGTATTGATTGAGCTGTCAGACTTCTTCCATATTTCTCTGGATGATTTTCTAAAAGAAAAGGTGCAGACAGTCGAACTGCTTCCGGAAGATAAGCGAAAGGATATCGAACAGATGTTTTTGAGAGTGTATGTGGATTCAGAGAATGGAGACAGAGTACGTGTCAACCTGCCGCTGGCTCTGGTAAAAATGGCCAGAGATATGGGGCTGGACATCCCGCAGATGACAGACAATCCAATGATGCAGAAAATCGATCTGGGAATGATTATGCAGCTGATAGAGAGTGGTGTGATCGGGAAGCTTGTAGAAGTCGATTCTGCAAACGGAGATCATGTTGAAGTGATTGTCGAATAGCATGAAGATACGGATTCATGCACAGTCCTGCCGTCTAAATCTTCGCATTCCCGATAGCATGCTTTATAATATGCTCACCTGTACAGTGATTAGAAAGACAATACAGGAGAATACGGAAATAGCATGGACAATGGATAAGGAGACCACAAGAAAGATGATGCGGCTTCTAAAGCATTTCAGTAAGGAATACAGGGGATTAACCATCGTTGATGTAGAAACGGCTGATGGGGAAATTGTGCAGATAACATTATAAAAGGATCATGGCTATGATCTTTTTTCTGTTTACACCTGTGCTCCTGAACAAAGAAGAGAAGCATTTTGAAAAAAAGAAACAGGTGCCGTTGACCTGTTTCTAAGCTGCTTCCTATCTTTTACTGATTATGTAACATGCAAAGCTGTAGTTTTATCTTCAGCTAATGCTGCATTCTTCCAGCAGCTGCAGACAGCCGTCCGGATTGTCTGAATGAAGAAGCGCATTTGTAAATCCCAAATCCATCAGCTTTCTTGCCAGGTTGGAAAGGATTCTAAGATGCTCATTCCCGCTGTTTTCCTTGCGTACAGCAATACCGAATACCATCTGAACCTGATCATCATCCCATTGAATTGGATTTTGTAGTCGAAGAAAGACCAGAGATGTATGCCTGACGCCCAATGACAATGCATGCGGTATAGCGATGCTGGAGCCCATGGCTGTAGATATTTCGTCCTCTCTTGAATAAACATCGTCTATATATTGCTGCTTATCACACAGCCGCTGATTATTCTCCAGTGTATCCGCAATGCAGGAAATAATATCATCCTTGGACTGCAGATTCATATCAAGGAGAATCAGATTCTCATTGATCAACTTCATGTCTTACTCCTGATCCGGTTCATTTCTGATAAAGAAATAAATCATACAGACAGCAACTGCTGTTCCTGCTGCAAACGATAACAGATATAATGGGATATTGCTGACAAGAAGCAATGTTTCCAGACCGCCAATCGGTGCAGATAGTGTAATTCCAAACATGGCTACCAAGGCTCCTGTTACTGCTGCTCCAACACATAAGGAAGGAAGAATTTTCTTAGGCCGGTCTGCTACAAAGGGAATGGCTCCTTCAACAAAGAAACTGAGTCCCATAATATATGCAGCAATTTTTGCCCCCCGTAAATTTTCGCTGAACTTTTTAGGAAACAGTGTACAGGCGACAGCACAGCTTGTAGCAATTACCATGGCACTGCAGCCACAGGAAGCCATGACAACAGACGGTACGGTTCCTCCATCTGCTGCAGTCAGTGTTGCAACAGAGAACAGATATGCAGTTTTGTTGATGGGACCGCCAAGATCAAGTGCCAGCATACCGCCGATTACTGCCCCAAGCAGTGCAGCATTTGTACCGCTGAGACCGGACAGGAAATCTGTAAGCGCATTGCTGACAGGGGCAACGACAGAATTGATTGCCAGCATGGCAAGACTTGTTAATGCAAGACCCAGTATCGGGAATAACAGCAGTGTTTTGATTCCCTCCAGAGATCGAGGTATCCCGGCAGTCAACTTTTTCAGACCGAGAATGATATAACCCGCTGCGAAGCCGCCGATCACAGCGCCAAGAAAACTAGAGCCGCCGTTTGCTGCCAAAGCACCGGCTACCATACCGGTCAGCAATCCCGGCCGATCCGCTATGGAATAGGCAATATAAGCTCCCATAATCGGAAACATATACCCCATAGCCAGCCCGCCAATCTGATTCAGCCAGGAAACGAAAACATTGGATGAGCCGAAGGTCGCTGTGTTGGCATTCTGAAAATCAAACAGATAGGCACATGCCAGCATAATTCCACCACCTACAACAAATGGCAGGAAGTAAGAAACACCGGACATCAGATGATTATAGCTTTTTTTCCAATTCATAATTTTCTCCTCTTTTTCATTTAATATTCTTTTAGTGCATCATTCAGTTTTTCATATACGCTTTCTACTTTTCTAACGGCATCTGTTACAGAAACCTCCAGAAGCTTTTTCCCTCTGAAGCGCTCCATTTCCACACGGGTATCTGCCGCAATGATAACGTAGTCTGCTTCCTTAATATCTTCCTCACGTAATCGGTTCTCTACACCTCCGGAACCATTTGTTTCAATTTTTACCTGAAAGCCCAGTTTCTTACCCTGCCGCTCCAGATTCTCAGCGGCCATATACGTATGGGCAATTCCTGCCGGGCAGGCACATACTCCGATAATGCGTTTCATAAACAAGTCCTCCTTTATGTTCTTTCTATCTGTATCATTCTGAGCTCACCCTTACGCAGAGGCTCCAGCTCATTGGACAGCGGTTTGTGTATTGTATGATCCAGTGTCGTCAGTGTGTAAACAAGCGCTTCATCGCTATGTATTATGCCGCAGGATACCGGCTCTATTTCATTGTTATACAGACGAAGCAGCCAGTAATCTTTTTCCTTCACCAGTGATCCGAAGCAGCCCTGTAGCTCATCCATATTCAGAAAGCTCCAGGAATCCGGAAGTCTCTGTTCTGGTGGATTGGTAGGAAAATAGGATATCGGATGCACAGACTTATCAAAATGCTGTCCTTCAAAACAGAGTTGCGGGCAGGCATATTGAATGTAATCTTGGCAGATACGATTACTGTCATAGCTTTCATACCACGTTAAGGCCAGATCAAAGCTGTTTTCTTTCAGCATCTGACATTTCGGTGTTTGGAATATCATGTAGTCCAGACCGCTGGGCCTGCCCGGACGACGATGCAGATCCGGATAGCCCATAGCACCATAGGAACGAAACAATACTACAGCGATATCCTTGTTACCTTCGTCTATCAGCTCATATTCCTTACTGCTTTTCGTCATAACAGTCATGACTTCATCATCCTCTACCGATACATAATTCAATAACGGCCATGTTGGACTGGGCTCTTCAAACCAGCCATCCGCCTTCCAGGTCTTTAAAGCTGCCGGAGTGCTTTCGCGTTTGATGTAGCTGTATTGTGTCCCTGCAAGTGAATACGTATGCGGTGCCTGTCCGGTGAAAACCAGACGTACACGATGATCCGTTGCATGATTATCAATCGTTCCCGAAATACGGATATTATTCTTATCTATCAGCTCAAGCTTAATTTTATATCGCATACCGGAATTTCGTATTCTATCTTTTCTATTCTTCAGATTCTGAGGTATCTCCAAGGTACCTGTCAGGGTCATACAGCTGTAAGTCATATTCTGTACGCAGGAAACTTCTGCATGTTCAAAGTAATCTGTAAGAATCCAGTCATATTCTGGAGGAGAATAGTCAAAGCTGTCTCCCTCATCCCCGGACTCCTCCAGATAGATAGCGCTGCGATGCTCCCTATGACTCCTGTAATCAAAGATATGTACACCCTCTTCATCCTTGTGAATACGGAAACGGTTATTTTCAATATAAGGAACCTGCGCCAGTTCATAGCTGACAGATGGCTGATCAATATCCTGAATATACAATGTGCGATAGGAAAGCCCCTTCATATGATCAATCTGCAATATGATTTCTGTTTCATAGAAATAGCCCTTGGGATCCATATCACGGATATCTTTACGTAAAACACCACAGTTCTTTTTTACTGTCCCTGCACGCGTATACGGCAGCTCCTTTCCATCCAGAAGGATTCGGAAATCAGGTTTTCCAGTCTGTACAGTTGTATGCAGTGTCTGTGTTCTTGTATATGGCAGCGTATTGCATACCAGCAGAGGATATCCATCCTCCCTCTTCTGTACAGAAAGAGAAAGCAGCTTCATCAGAAATACCGTTTGAGAGGTTATCAGATTGTAAGCATTCTGTGTTTCCTGCTGAATATAGTCATTTGTTTCATCTGTCAGTGTCGCAGAGGAATGTGTCTGGCAGCGCAGCAGACGATTCCATATTTCATCGATCAGTCCGTGGTCATACGGGATACCCTGTGCATCCAGCATGGACATAAGAGGCTGAAGACCGTATGTGATCTTTCGCTCACAGGCATCCTGCAGTGCTTTGATATCTGCGCGTGCGGAGAAAATGGAACGGTGAACCCGATGATACTGCGTCGAGAACAGTTCATGCTCATGGCATTTTAAATTGTGACCATGCTCTCTTACACGATTGCAGAAGTCCTGCCATGTTGTTGATACAAATGCAATGTCTGTTTGCTGTGCGTTATACTCTGCTATTCGTTTTGGTATATCCAGCATTGCCGGATTTTGATCAAAGCCCAGCGGAAATACAAATTCGTGATCCAGTGTGGAATAGGACAGGAGCCGGTCAATCAGACTTTGTACACTGATTTTATTGTAGTCAAGAGCTGATTCATCAAATAATGTACCATTACGGAATGCATAGCATCCGTATCCATAGCCTGCAATCATTGTGCATACCAGCAGCTCACTGCCATCATTTGATTTCATGTAAAATTCGCTGCCAAGCTTATAATCATCTCCAACACCGCGTGTTATGACAAAATCCTTAATTCCAAACTGATGAAATATCTTGGGAAAATCCCAGGAATGTCCAAAGGAATCCGGCAGATATGCAACCCTGGAAACATATCCGAGATTTTCGGCAGACTGCATGCCGAGTCTCAGGTTGTTAATGACAGATTCACCATTGCAGATAAAGCAGTCAAGCTGTGAGTGAAAGGGTCCGATTACGAGCTTTTTTTCCGTTACGAGAGTTCGTATGTATGCTTCGTCCTCCGGGTGAAGCTTTCTGTACTCATCCATCGGCGCACTCTGTCCGTCGAAAAAGAAATCTGTAATTCTTCCGCTTCGAAAGCCTTCCAGCATCTCCTTCATATTATAGCACAGCTGAACAGTTGCATCCTGTGCTGTGAAATACCAGATCAGATCCCAATGTGTATGATGAATACAATGTGCTGTTTTCTTCATTGCTGTTCCTCCTTGCACCTCTACTATATCAACCGCTGTCTTCAACAATCAATAGAGCACGGCACTTCCTTTTTTCAACATCTACAGGTATTCCTGCAATTTTTTCCAGACAGCTGTATATAGAAATTATGATATAATTTCTATGGAAGAAAGCGGATATCAGATGCTGTTTATTTTAGGCATACAGCTCTCACCTTCGGTATGCGTTCCGAAAGAAAAGCAGAAATTAAATCTGTATCTTTTCCGCAGGATCGAGATAGATACCGTATGGAAGGCTCTTGGCATACTATAATGGGTGATAAAAACAAAAAGGACAGTGAACTGGAGGCTTATCATGAAAAAAACACAAAGGTGGATGGAACTTCTGAATATACTTGTAGAGGAACAGAATTTTCAGACTGTGGCAGAGCTTGCAGAACAGGTCGCAGTATCTTCGCGAACGATACACAGCGATTTGCAGGATACCAGTTTTCTACAGCTCCTTCATGGTGCCGAGCTGATAAAAAAACCGAACATCGGAATACGTCTTCACTGTACACAAAAACAGAGAGAGGCGATTTACCGGCAGCTTCAAAAAAATCGCTTTGAGACATCTGTCCCCTTGGAAAAGGGAAATGATTTACATACGGTTTTGCATATGCTTTTAACTTATAGGGATGCGATCCGTATGGAGGATCTTGCAGATGCATTATACCGTTCAAAGTCCTCACTGACCACTGTTCTGGAGGAAGCTGAGAGACTTGCTGAGAACTATGACTGCAGACTTCGAAAACGTTCAAACTATGGTCTGTCTCTGGAAGGTCACGAAGAGGATATCCGAAATCTTTTTTACCGTTTTGTAGACACTCTTCCGGTGCAGGGATATCAGCATAATGATCTGGATGTCCGTCTGCCGGATGCATTATATGAAAAAATGAAAATGGTATTTGATGTTCAGATGATTCGAATGATTATCCCGATTGTAAAATCATCGGAAATCAATCTGAATACTCATTATTGTGATTATGATTTCGGTATGCTGATTCTCAAATGCTGTATATTACTTACGCGCTGTCAGATTGACAGGTCAGTACAAAAGCAGACAACCATCAGCACCGATCTTCAGGAATATTATGTAGCCACCATCATGAAGCTGAAAATGGAGCAGACATTTCATGTAAGCCTACCCGAAGAGGAAATATATTATCTGGAACGGGTGATTCTTTCAACCCGCAAGCAGCAAAACCAGGAGCAGTTTCAGGAGCTGGACAGTGCCATGCTGGATAGATTCATTTATCTGGTATCGGAACGTCTGAATGTCGATCTGTCAGAAGATAAACAGCTCAAACAAAACCTTTGCAATCATATGAAACCGGCAATCCGGAGAATGAAGTATGGTATCTCAAGTGAGAATCCTCTGCTGGAAGCAATCAAAACGAAATACACGGAGGTCTATGTCGCAATCATGACAACGATTGATAAGATAGAGGAAAGGGAACACATCTATTTTGACGCCAATGAGCTTGGCTTTATCTGTCTGCATATCGTCGGAGCCTTAAACCGCTCCAGAAATATCCGTTCCATACGCTGTTTATTGATCTGTGACGCCGGAATCACCTTTGAATCCTATATTAAAAGCATGGTTGAAACATCCTTTCGTGAAATAGAAATTGTGAACATTATAGGCAGTGATGAAATGAAAAAAGAAACGGGGCACCAGCATGATCTTATACTGAATGCTACAACGAACCGTCTGCATGCTTCCAATATTATAAATATCGATCACTTGTTTACAGAAGCATCCTGTTCGCAGATTCGTCATTGGATTTTTGCAAGAGAAATCAAGCATACGCTGGAGCTTCGCACAAAGTTTGACAGCTATCTTTCTTATTTTCAGGACAGCTGTGAAAATCGCAGAAGTCTCATTCATAAATACTGCACATATCTGGAGGATAACGGATATGTTACAGAAGCGTTTGAGGCGTCGGTTTATGATCGTATTCAGTATTCCTCAACAGCAATCGGACGTGGTGTTGCAGTCCCTCACGGTACGAAAAAAGCAGTGAAGAATTCCGTTATTTTAATCATCAAACTGGATCATACAATCACATGGGATGATCAGCTTGTTGATCTTGTATTCTTTGCGGCCATCGGTGAGGATATCAGTACGGAATACAGTAAAATATTTCGCCGCATTGTACGGATTGTCTCTGATGATGAGCAGACGCACATGCTGAAAAGCTGTAACAGTCTTGAAGAAATCAGAAAATATCTGTTTGATACCGAACAAAAAGCATAAGCTTTTTATATTTGCTCTTGCAATCCTTTCAGCTGCGTGTAGGATTTATGGTGAGGTGGTTACTATGAAAGAATTAAAAAGCTATATACAATCCGTCAATACCTGCAGTGATTCGCTGATTCGTGAGGTGTGGAGTGATCAGGATGAATGCTCCATGATATTTCCAAAAGGGGAAGTGGAAGGACTGGACGCTATCCTTGCTTCCTTTTATCACGGAGCGATGGCTCAGTATGAAACGCGCGACCTTCAACAGGATGATGTTAAGATTCAGGAATTCTGTGATATTACAATTGTACGCTTTTACTGGACGCTGTATGCGACGATGAAGGACAGCGGGGAACATATCATGAACAAGGGAAGGGAAACACAGATTTACCGCAGCTATCCGCAGGGGAAAAAGCTGGTGCATGTGCATTATTCCAGACTGCCGTAAGGCATGGCGTTAACACCTGTGAACATTCGTATATATCGACATGATTGCTGAACAGCAGAACAAGAAAAAAGCACGATTTTTCACAACCGTGCTTTTTCTATTGTCTGGAATGTAGTGTTTCACGAGTCTGTTCATCAAAATCCAGACCTTCAAACTGCATATGATAATACTTGGCATAGGTGCCGCCCTTCGCAAGCAGTTCATTGTGTGTTCCTCTTTCTTCCATGCCGTTTTCAGAGATAACGATAATTTCATCTGCATTGCGTATGGTGGAAAGACGGTGCGCAATTGTGATACAGGTTCTGTTTTTTGCCAGCTCTTCCAGACTTTTCTGAATATGCCGTTCACTTTCATTATCCAGTGCACTTGTGGCCTCATCCAGAATCAATATTCTTGGATCCTTCAGGAAGACGCGGGCAATACTGATGCGCTGCTTCTGTCCTCCTGACAGTCGTGTACCACGCTCACCGACATAGGTATCATAGCCATCCGGCAGTCCCATAATGAAATCATGAATATTTGCCTTTTTGGCTGCTTCGATGATTTCCTCATCCGTGCATCCGGGTTTTCCATATGCAATGTTTTCTTTTACACTTCCGGTAAACAGATATACATCCTGCTGAACGATACCGATTGCCTTGCGAAGGCTTTCCAGTGTCAGCGTTCGAATATCCTGACCATCCACACGAACAGCTCCGTTCTTCACATCATAAAACCTTGGAAGCAGGGAACAGATTGTCGTTTTCCCTCCGCCGCTTGGTCCGACCAGAGCAATGGAACGGCCTGCTTCGATATGTATAGAAACATCATCCAAAACATGCTCTTCCTCATTATAAGAGAAGGTCACATGATCATAATCTATGACACCCTGAACATTCTTCAGCTCCTGTGCATCCGGTGCATCCTGAATATCCGGCTCTGTTTCGATGACTTCAAGGAATCGTTTAAACCCGGAATAGCCCTTTTGAAACATCTCTGTAAATTCAACGAGCACCTCAATCGGGGCAACAAAGATGTTGATATACAGGGCATAGGTCGCAAGAGAAATTGGATCGAGTGTTCCGTTGGCAATAAAATATCCACCCGCAACCAGAATCGTCAGGTACAGCATCCCCTGAAAGAAATTATTTCCTGCATGAAACAGTCCCATCCGGTAATAGTTATTCGTCTTAGATTGCAGAAACAGCTGATTGCTGTGAGAAAATTTATCACGCTCAATGTCTTCATTGGCGAAGGATTTGACAACACGGATACCGGCCAGAGAATCCTGCAGGCTTGCATTGACACCGGCAATCTTACGGCGGTTATCCATAAAGGTTGCCTGCATTTTCTTATTCTGAAGCATACTGAAAATCAGCATGACCAGCGTTACTGCATTCAGAATCAGGGTCAGCGGTACGTGGATGTACAGCAGCAACAGAAAGGAACCGATAATTTTCAATAGCGAGATAAATACATTTTCCGGTCCGTGATGCGCGAATTCTGAAATATCAAACAAATCAGAAACCAGCTTGCTCATCATTTCCCCGGTATTGTTACGGTCATAATAGGAGAAGGACAGGCGCTCAAACTGATCAAACAGATCCTGACGCATATCGCTCTCCATACGTGCTCCCATAATATGTCCCTGCGCTGTTACATAATACCGGCAGATTGCACGAACGACATACATTACAAGCAGTCCTGCCCCAAGCAGAAGCAGACTGTCCATAATCATATCCTTTGGTTGAATATAAAATGTAGTATTCAGATAGCTCAGAATCTGCGGAAATGCAAGATCAACCGCACTGATCACAAGTGCACAGAACATATCAAGAAAGAACACAGTCTTATATGGCTTATAATAGCTTATAAATTTCTTCATAACTTCCATTTAAAAATCCCTCCGTTTCGCATACTGCATTATTATACACGAATTAGAAGCGGCTTACAATTCATATCCACTGATTCCAAATCGTATAAAAACAGCTGTAAGCAAAAAAGGAGATATCTCCCTTCTGCATGCGGTCTGTGAAAACATACGCAGGCAATCATGCAGTTTAGATTTCTCATTCCGATACAATGGTAATTTGATTATCGTATTTTTTAAATCTGGCGGCAGACGTATCCTGTTCGATAAGAATGATATCGCCATTGGAATCCTTAACGATGTAGGCATCCTTCAAATGTCCGGATAGGAGCTTGAAAACCTGTTCATTAAGCTTTTTATATGTACCATGAGATACACGATCACCAGATAAATAATAAAGCTGATCCTCATCATCCAGACTGATATTCGTAAAGCTATCGGCACTGGTATAGGTTCCACGAATACCTTTTGCGAATCGATGCTCTTCCTTGCGTTCACTGACATAGGTGCCTATGGCATACAGCACAATAAAAAACAAGCAGGATACGAAGATGAAAGAGATTTTAATAATACGGTACTTTTTCTCTAAATTCATGATTTTCCTTTCTATGAATACCTGACTGCGATCTACAGCCTCTGAAAATATATTGTATACAGCTGTGTAATCATCAGTAATCATTTTAACCGTAATCATCATAGCATACCGTCTATAGGGATTAAACTCCATTTAAGCATTATTAAGATTGTTTCAGGCAAGTCTTTTTGCATAAAATGAGAGCTGCCATGCAATATAAAAAAATCTAAGTATTTACTTTGAAAATAATCAAAAACCCCTTATAATGAAAAAAAGGGTGATACGATGGGCATACGAATGTTAACAATCAACGTGAATGGGTATGACATACAGGCAAAATACAGGGAAGAGGATATCAAAACAGTATTTATGCCATTTCTTCAACATGTCATACAGCTGCAAAAGGAATCAGGAAAAAGACTCATAGTCTTTCTGGCGGCTCCTCCTGCAACAGGGAAATCCACACTTGCGATAGCACTCTGTCAGTTTGCCAGAGAATTGGGCTGTATGGATATGCAGTATGCCGGTATGGATGGATTTCATTATACGAATGCCTGGCTCGATAACCATTTTCAGGATGGAAAAAAACTAAAGGAACTAAAAGGTGCTCCGGAAACATTTGATGCAGAAGCAATGTATGCATTGATAAAGGAAACAAAAGGAAGCGATACCTGGTGGCCGGTATATGACCGTAATCTGCATGAGCCGCTGAAGCATAGGCTGCATATTACAGGCAGTATTCTTCTTGTGGAAGGTAATTATCTTCTGTTGGACGAGAAACCCTATCGCTCCCTTTCTGCACTATGCGACTATTGTGTGTTTATTCAAGCGGAGGAAAACCTGCTGCGTGACAGACTCATTGACAGAAAAAGCCGCGGCGGGCTAAGCAAGGAGCAGGCAGAGGTTTTTTATGAAAAAAGTGATCGCTGTAATGTACAGCGTGTCTTGCATAACCGTTTGAATAGTGATGAGGTGTGGAAGCTTTGTACAGATGGAGGGTATCGGCTCATTTCTCGCAGCTTCGACGAATCGTGGCAAACATTCTGTGAATGAGAAAGGCAGCGATACACATTGCCGTGATATAAAGGAGATTGCCTATCCATATGCCGGTACGCTTCATAATTTGAGAGAATACAGGCTGGGTAGTGATTTTGTAAGGACTGATATAAAACATATTGATATCCCCGTAGGAATGAAATAAAACATTGAGCAGTGTGGCAGCTCCTATGCAGATAAGTAAAATCGGAAGGGTTTTTATAAACCCTGAAAGAGAGGTATCACCGTGTCTTGAAAAGCCGATGAAACAGCCGACAAACAGAAGAAGAATGTGCCAGACAAAGGCATGCAGCGTCAAGGTGATATAAGGATGCATGAGGCCATCCGAACCAGCAGCGCCATAAGACCGCCAAGCAGATTGAAATCCATCAGGAAGGTTTCCAGAGGAATCAGCCATCTGCTTTTTTTCATAAAGGGAAGAATTGCACAAAGATACATAGGAAGACTGCATAGCTGAAAAGGGAAAATCCACCAGTCATAGGTTTTGTTATCCATAACATAAAAATGAAAGAGCTGCTTGTATAATTCGGAAAGCAGTAAAATAACTGCAATAGCAAACAATATACGGTGATAGCTGCGATCACTCACCCTGCGCAGCTTCCATGCCAGCGCAATAGACACAGGGATACCGACTAGCAGCATAACGATATGAAATAGTCCATAGGGCTTTGGCTCAGCCATTGTCCATGCCGTCGCATTCAGAAAATTCTCCATGCGATCACCTCCTGCCTATAGTATGGACACGATAGTATGAAACTGCAATAGAAAAAGTGTTTTCACTGGAAGCAGCATTGAATCAGGAGGTATTCCATACTGCTTAGCAATTTTCCTTCCTGTATGTTCCCCCTTGTGATACATAGGGATCGTTCCATGATTTCACTTGATAAACTGCATACCCGCTTTATGGTTCATGCAGACTTGAGAAACTCAAATCATAACAGCATACTGCGTCTATCAATTCTGTTATACATATGTCCGCTAGAAAGAAATAAAAGGGATGCTCCTTTCTGCCGTGAGTGTGCAGGCAGGCGCATCCTTGTTTTATGTACGTTGAAAGCTTGTAATCATAATGAAAACACATAAGACCAGAAAGAGGATCGATATCCAGTTACTGAAAAAGGTACGAACACGGGAACCTCTGTTATGAATTATATAATTCCGTATGATCAGTCTTTTCTGATAGAGAGTAAACATCGCATACAGCAGAAACAGCGCTTCCAGTATAAGAAAGACTGTAGAAATCTGGCCGTTGTCTGAAAGCAGTGAGACTTCCATGATTGCGAAAGCGTTATTCAGAAAATGAATCGCTATACCTGGCAGGATACTACCCGACGTTAAAACAACATAGCAAATCATCATACTGAGAGCAAAAACAGGGACACTCTGCGGAAGATTTCCATGCAGCAATGCAAACAGCAGACTTGTCACAAGAATAGCGAAGACATTTCCATATCTTTTCAGCGTTTGCAGTATCAATCCGCGAAAGAGAAGCTCTTCCATGATCGGCGCAATGATACAGGTGGAGAGTACAATGCTTAGATTGTAGGTGATATCCGGCTTCATGGAGAAATCCGGCGTTGTCATGACCCAGCCAAAATGGATGAGGATCTGATTTATCAGCTGTATAAGAATTCCAGCTGCTCCAGACAATCCCATAGCGATAATCGTATAGCGAAGGATGGAAAGAAAATTCCATTCCTTGCATAGAGAGTACGGTATTGTTACATGCAGCTTCTTTTTATATATTACAAGCGTTAAAATCGTTACAAAGCAGGTTGCTATCATACTGAAGATGTTTGTGATTGTTTCAAGCTCTGTTTGCGAAGCGCCTGACATGATGTATGCACTGCTTATGATTCCTAAGGTAAAGGCACAGGCAAATAATAAAATATAATAGAAAAGCAGAGAGCCGGCTATACGTTTACAGTCCTTTTTGCATAGCTGATCTTTATGTTCCTCTTCCAGATACGGCTCATGTTCCATTCGGATACCTCCTATCGGTCAAAGAGCTTACGTCTTGCAGTAGATTGAATAAACAGCTCCTTTAGCCCGTCCACATCATCCTGCTCCAGGGTTGCTTTCAGATGATTGACCTCCTGTATGAAATCATCAATTTCCCGAATCAGGTTCTCTTTATTCAGAAAGAATACCTCACTCCACAGATTCTCGTTGATTTTCGCAATTCTTGTCAGATCACGAAAGGAGTCACCGGTGTATTCTACCAGGTGGGTGTTGTCATTGGTGTTCATAAGAGAAACCGCAATAGCATGTGTCAGATGTGAAACAAAGCCGATCATTTCATCATGCTGTGCAACGGTCAGCTCGGAGATGTTACTGAATCCGAGTATTTCGGCAAACTGGCGCATGGTCGCAACTGCTTCCTTCGTATTGCTTTCTGTGGGCAGAATAATGAAGTTGGCAATATGGAAGATGGAATCGTCTGCGAATTTTACTCCGCTGACTTCCTTACCTGCCATTGGATGGGAGCTTATGAACTCCACATCCCTGCGAATGATTTTCTGAATGGGTTCTACAACACCTGTTTTCACGGAGCTTACATCTGTAATCAGAGCACCGGGCTTGAAATATTTCTGATAGGTGGTTATCCAGTCTACCGTCATATTTGGATATAGTCCGCTTATTATGATATCAGCTTCCTTTATATAGTCAATATCAAATGTTGAACCGCGATCGATGATGTTATGCTTGATTGCATAGTCAATGCTGAGCTGGTTGATTTCAATGGCATCAACATGATAGCCGTTTTTCTTTAAGCCCATGGCATAGCTGCCACCGATCAGACCTAATCCGACAATAAGAAATCGTGTATTCTCCTGTATCATAACAGCTCCACCTTTCCACCAATGGACTGTAAATCTTCAAAGAATGTAGGATAGCTTTTTTGAATTGCCTGAGCACCATCAATGATGCAGGAGATGTTGCTGCAGGTCGCTGCGACACTGAGCGCCATAACGATACGGTGATCATTATGGGAGGAAAGCTCGCTCGTACAGGTATAGGAGGAGTTGCCGGTAATAAAGATTTCATCCTCTGTGGAATGAATATCCACACCGAATTTGCGCAGCTCCTGTTCCATTGCTTCAATGCGGTCACTTTCCTTGATACGCAGTCTGCCTGCATTGTAGATATTGGTATTTCCCGGGGAATACATAGCAAGGACAGTTAGGATCGGCCCGAGATCCGGGCAGTCCGCAAGATCGATTCTACAGCCATGCAGGCTGCTTTTATAAATATGATAGCCGTTTTTTACCTCTTCAATGCGTACACCAAAGTCCTTTAGTATCGAGAGAATTTTTTTATCTCCCTGCCTGGAATCGTGATGAACACCGGTAATGGTAAGATCATGATTGCATGCGGCAAGCACAGCAAAGAAGGCAAGCTGGGAATAGTCTCCTTCGATCGTATAGTCACATGCTGTATACTGCTGATTGCCCGGAATATGAATGGTCAGATCATCTTCGAAGGAAGCTTGTATGCCATAGGTTTTCAGCATTTGCAGCGTGAGATCAACATAGCTTCTGGATTCAAAGGGTGGAAGGATGTGAATGGTGGAATCCTCCTGCAGGAGTGGCAGTGTGAACAGCAATCCGCTGATAAACTGTGAGCTGACATCACCTTGCAATGTAATATCACCGGATTTCAGACATTCACGGATCGTGATACCGGATGCATCCTGTCGGAAGGTGAGCCCCTGCGCGTGGAACAAATCCTCATAAACCTTCTGCGGGCGCTGCAGCAGTCTGCCTTGACCGGTGAAGGTGATTTCCTGATTGCAGAGAGAGAAAATCGGAATGAAGAAACGAAGAGTGGAGCCGGATTCACAGCAAAACACTTCTTTGTTCTTTATTGTAAAATCTTTGATTCCGGTAACAGTAACCTGATCTGCTTCCATGCGGATATCGGCACCAAGCTGCTGCATGCCGGCAATCGTGGTTTTGATATCCTGCGAATAGGCAACGTTTTTTATGACGCTGGTGCCGTTCGCCAGAGAGGCACAGATAATCGCACGATGTGCCATGCTTTTACTTGGCGGAATGACAACATGACCACTGCAGATGGATGGTGCTACATGGGCTTTCATTTACATCGCCCTCCCGATTACACCTGCGATAGCCTTTCCCTTGCGGATCAGCTCTTTAAAGTTATCCGGCTTGAGAGACTGTGCGCCATCACTCCATGCGCATTCCGGATGATCGTGTACCTCCACAATCAGTCCGTCGGCACCAGCTGCGATTGCTGCAAGCGAAGCTGCCTCCACCAGCTCCCAATCACCGGTCGCATGACTTGGATCAATGATAATCGGAAGATGTGTTTTTTTCTTGATAATAGGAACTACACTCAAATCGAGGGTATTTCGTGTATAAGGTTCAAAGGTGCGGATACCACGCTCACACAGCATGACATTCGTATTTCCTTCAGAAAGAATATACTCTGCGGACATGATCCATTCTTCAATCGTATTGGCCAGTCCACGTTTCAGCAGTACCGGCTTGTTTGTTTTTCCAACAGCCTTTAAAAGGTCAAAGTTCTGCATATTTCTGGCACCGATCTGAATGACATCGACATACTCTACAAATTCATCCAGCTTATCGGCACTCATCAGCTCAGTAACAACAGGAAGCCCGGTTTGCTTTCTTGCCTGTGCAAGCGCCAGAATTCCTTCTGTTCCCATACCCTGAAATGCATACGGACTTGTTCTTGGCTTGTAGGCTCCCCCACGAAGCATCACTCCTCCTGCATCCTTTACCTCATGAGCGATATGACAAATCATATCTTTCCCTTCAACAGAGCAGGGACCGCCAATGACAACGATTTTTTCCTTTCCGCCGATGTGAATGCCGTTTACCTCTACTATCGTATCCTCCGGATGAAACATCCGGCTTGCCTTCTTATACGGGGATGATACGCGGACAACACTTTCCACATGCTTGTTCGCCTCAATGCGCTTCGGGTCAACCTGTGATGTATCTCCAACAACGCCGAAGACATTGAGGTTTTCACCAATACTCTCATGAATCTGAAGCCCCTTATCCTTCAGCTGCTTCATGACATGCTCAATATCTGCTTTTGTTGCACTTTTCTTCATTGTGATAATCATATCTGCTTCCTCCTCTTATATATGTTACTGTGCCGGTGTTTTTTTTATTTCATTGTCAGGGTTGCTGATCGCTCCATCAGCTGATCCAGAATGCCAATGGCAAGCACACTGTCCACGACGATTCTTGCCCGATGAATAATTGCCGGATCATGACGCCCCTGAATCTGAAGCTTCACTGCTTCGTGAGTCTTTAAATCCACCGTATTCTGTTCCTTATATATAGACGCTGTCGGCTTGATAACCGTACGGATGCGAATCGGCATTCCATTGGAAATCCCGCCGTTGATTCCACCATTGTTATTTGTAGCGGTATGAAATCCCTTGTCATAGGTGATCGGATCATTGGCTTCACTTCCATACACATCCGAAAAACCAAAGCCCAGACCGAATTCAATTCCCTTTACCGCTGGAACACTGAATAACAGATGACTCAGTGTGCTTTCCAGCGAATCGAAGAACGGTTCTCCCAGACCTGCCGGAACGTTCAGAATACAGCTCTCCAGAATACCGCCCACACTGTCGCCTTCATTTGCCGCTTCCTCTATCATCGCTTTCATATCTGCAGCTGCTGTATCATCCAGTACCGCAAAATCCATTGTATTGACACGTTCCACCTGTTTCTGTAATTCCTCTATATTCTCAGAAAACGGAATATCCTCTATGGTTCTGCTTTTCTGAATATGGCTTCCTATCAGAATTCCCTTTTCCTTCAGTACCTGCATAGCGATTGCACCTGCCGCTACCAGCGGTGCAGTGATTCTGCCGCTGAAATGACCGCCACCGCGATAGTCCTGCCAGCCCATATACTTTTCATTGGCAGTATAGTCTGCATGAGAAGGGCGCAGCCGATATTTCGTCTTTTCGTAATCATGACTTCTTGTGTTTGTATTTTCAATGAGAATCGTCAACGGTGTACCGGTTGTATGACCATTGAAATAGCCACTGACGATATGCAGCTCATCTGCCTCTTTTCGCTGTGTGGATATTCTGCCCTTTGCTTTTCGCTTTTCCATGACGGAGGCTATAAAATCCATATCCAGTTTAATTCCCGGCGCAAGACCGTCAATCACGCAGCCGATGGCTTCCCCATGGCTTTCTCCAAAAATTGTCACAGAATAATTATGTCCGAATGTATTTTTCATGCTTGTGTTCCTTTCAATATAGTACGTACTTCATCAAGCGGGGTTTCTATCAGTTCCGCTGTTCCTGCCTTTGGAACATGAACGATCGTTACATGATCACCGTCCGCTTTCTTATCTCTGCATAAAAGCTGATATACCGCTTCCGGGTCAAAGTCCACATGTGTGGGGATACCCAGACGCTCATACACGCTGATAACACGCTGCTTCAGCTGTTCATCCTCGATAAAATACAGCATTCCCAAAGCAACACATTCCCCGTGCAGATACTCACTCAGGTGATAATAGCTTTCAATGGCATGTCCGATGGTATGACCGAAGTTCAGAATCTTGCGCAGTCCCTGTTCCCGTTCATCCTGCTCGACAACACTCTTTTTCACATACAAAGCTTTTTCAATAATCGTATCCAGATCTTTTTCAATATCTCCATGCTCAAACAATGCAAACAGGGAGGCATCATAGATCAGTCCGGCTTTCAGTGCTTCCATCAGGCCGTTGATATAGTGCCTTCTGGGAAGCGTATGCAATGTTTCCGGATCGATAAAGACCATTTTTGGCTGATAGAAGGCACCGACGATATTTTTAACCTCATCCAGATTGATAGCAACCTTTCCACCGATACTGGAGTCTATCTGTGAAAGTGTGGTTGTCGGTATCTGTATGAAGTCGATTCCCCGCATATAGGAGGCTGCCACATAACCTGCCAGATCACCGACGACTCCTCCTCCAAGAGCGACTACACAATCCTTTCTGGAAAACTTGTGTGCCAGCAGATCCTCATTGATTTCCTTGAAGACGGCAAGGTCCTTGGAATCCTCCCCCTGTTCTATGACATGCACATACCCTTTCTTACATTGTTCCCGTACGATATTTGCATAGGCCTCCGGTACGCCGCTGTCTGTAACAATCATCACCTTGCGGTTTAAATCAATATAGTCATTTAAACGATACAGTATCCCGTGTTCCATCAGGATGTCATATCCGTTCTCCTTTAAATCAACGTGTAATTTCATAACAATATCCTCCCTTTTATGAAAAAAAAGCATCCTGTGTGTATCGCAGATGCTTTTGTGTGCTCGTTATAAAGTGAAAATAACCATGACTTCTTCAATGGCTTTATAACGGACTATTCAAAGTAATAAAAGTATGCTTTCTGTATCATGGTCAAATCACTCCAATTACCAATATGATAATATACTTTATGCATAATTACAAGAAAAAAACACAAATTTATGAAAATAATTTCAGTTTATGAAAATGCAATGAAAACATGATGCCGCTATTGCTGATGACAGAGTTAAGACGGTATAGGAGGACTCTATACAGCTATCCGTTACAGCACAATGAGTTTTGGATGATACTATTTGCACACAATTTGTAAAACTTTTCATAAATTCATGTAAGTTTTGAATTTATGATAGGAAGTTAAATAGAATTATTGTATAATATTGTGGAAACAGGGGTGAGTTTATGAGTTTATTGGATGATGCCCGAAAACGGATCAATGCGATTGATGAGGAAATGGCAAAACTTTTTGAACAGCGCATGCAGGCGGTTGAAGATGTTATCCGTTACAAACAGGCGCATCAGATGAAGGTTTTGGATACATCAAGAGAACAGTATGTTATTGAACATAATACAGCATTTATTCAGCGTGAGGAATACAGGGACAGCTACATAGAATTTATCAGTGAAATGATGGCAATCTCTAGAAAATATCAGCGATCGATCATTAACCGGGATCTTATCGGTTATTCCGGGACAGAAGGAGCATTTTCCCATATTGCTGCTGAGCGGGTGTTTTTGGATCACCGAAAGAAAAGCTATGCCTCCTTTGAAGACGTATTTCATGCAGTAACGGAGCGGGAAGTGGCCTATGGAGTCATTCCGTTTGAAAATTCATATACTGGTGAAGTGGGAGAGGTACTGGATCTTCTGATGCGTTATGATGTATATATCAATGATATATACGATTTGCAGATATCACAGAATCTGCTAGGTGTAAAGGGAGCATCTCTAGCGGATATCAAACAGGTGTATTCCAAGGATCAGGCGATATATCAGTCAAAGAAATTTCTGGAGGGACGCGGCTATGAGCTGATACCATATCCGAACACTGCGCTTGCGGCAGAGTATGTTGCGAAAGAAAATGATAAATCCAAGGCTGCCATTGCCGCGAAGGAAAATGCAGAGCTGTATGGTCTGGATATACTTGCGGAGGATATCAATACAAGTGAACAGAATACGACACGCTTCATCATCATCAGTAAACAGCTGATACAGCAGGGCAATCGCTTCTCGCTCGCTTTTACCACACACCACAAGGCAGGTGCACTCGTACATGCGATGAATATTATCGCTCAGTATGGATTTAACATGCAGAGTATTAAGTCCAGGTCGATAAAGGAACGTCCATGGGAATACTATTTCTATGTGGAAATAGAAGGAAATCTGAAGGATGCAAAGGAACAGCATCTGATCCACGATTTAAAGGAAGCATGTGAAGAGGTAAAGATACTCGGAGCATATCAAAACGATGAAAGAAAGCAGGGATGAATATGAGTTTTGTAAAACAGAACGTCAATAAGGCGCCAATCGAAGATACAGTATTCGCTATTGTGAAAAAGGCAAAGGAAGCCAAGGCTGCCATCGGTGCAGAGCAGGTTGTCGATGCGACCATCGGCTCTTTATATAATGAAGAAGGGAACATCGTTGCCTTTGACAGCGTGTTTACACCTTATAACGAAATAGCAAAGGAAACAAAGGCTACCTACGCGGCCAGCTTTGTCGGCAATGATTCTTTCCGTAAGCAGGTTTATGAATGGATCGTGGGCGGCACGGGCTCAACTCTGGTACACAGTGTGATTGCCACACCGGGGGGGACCGGGGCAGTAGCGATCACCATGCAGGAAATACTGGATGAAGGGGAAACGGTTATTCTCCCTGAAATCGCATGGGGCAGCTATAGGCTGATGGCGACCATGGATAATCTGAAGGTGAAAACCTATTCTCTGTTTGAGGGAGATCATTTCAATGTAGAGTCCTTAAAGGAAGCTTGCCGTGAGGTTATGAAAACGCAGAAGAAGCTGCTGCTGGTAATCAATGATCCATGTCATAATCCAACTGGTTACTCTATGAGTATGGAGGAATGGCAGGAGATTGTGGCATTCCTGAACGAATGTGGAAAGGAAGTGCCGGTAGTGCTTCTCAATGACATTGCTTATATTGATTTTTCTTATGATTTAGAGCATTGCCGAAATTATATAAAGACATTTAATGATTTTTCAGAAAATGTTATGGCTGTAATTGCCTTCAGCTGCAGCAAGGCGCTGACCTCCTATGGCTTGCGTTGTGGTGCCGCTATTCTGTTGGCACAGACAAAGGAAGCTGTACGCGATGTGGAAATCGTATTTGAGAAGGCGGCCAGAGCTACCTGGAGCAATGTGCCGAATGCTGCTATGGAAAATTTCACATATGTTACAACAACCAATTATGATGCGTATATGAAGGAAAAGGCGATGTATGTGGAGCTTCTGAAAAAGAGAAGTGACATCTTTACAGAAGAAGCAGATGCCTGCGGATTGGATTACTATCCTTATAAAGAGGGCTTCTTCGTAACTGTGAGAATCGAGGACAATGCATTGCGTGATGTCTTCCACGAAAGCCTGATGAAGCAGCATATTTATACAGTAAAGGTAAATAAGGGCATTCGTGTTGCGGTGTGCTCTCTAAGCAGTGAGAAATGCAGAGGGCTTGCGAAGCGCATGAAGGAAATACTTGATACATGTAAATAGACGCATATTACATTAGCATGATATAGATAAGCAGACCGGGTATTGCGGTCTGCTTTTACGCTTTTCGTAATCCGATGTATTCACTTTGTATATCGTTTTTTTAGCTTTTCCAGTTCATAAAAATATAATCCTATAATCGGTAAATCGCTTTTTGTAATAATCTCCGCATTCTGACTTTAAAAGCTGCATCCTGAATACCATCTTCTAAATCCGGTAAGACATTGTAAAAAGTGCCGTTTTTTTCTGCTGCTTTTCTGAATTTACTATCATGGAGATACGGAGCTGTTATATATGACAAAATCAAGCACGCCTGTTGTTGCTGTCTGTCTGGGACAAGTCACCATGAACGCTTATTCCCATACATAATTCCTTCATCAGAGTCATTGTTATCGTTCAGTACTTCTCAGCTTCCTGTAACTTTTCCACCCTTATAATGGCGTAGTTTTGCAGCTTTACTTACCATTTTAAATTTCAATTTTACAATTTTCCCATCTTTTCAGTATTCGAAGGAATATGTAAATCAGAATATACATCATAGAAACCAAATTCGTGCAGTTCGAATGAAGGTTATGGTATAGTATAAGAAAAGAAATGAGGGATAGCATGATACTTTTTGTAAGCGGACGCTGTGATATACCGGCATTCTACAGCACATGGTTTTTCAATCGGCTTCAGGAAGGCTTCGTGGATGTTAGAAACCCGTTCAATCCTCATCAAATCAGTCGTATTTATCTGAATGAACAAAATATTGATGGTATTCTGTTTTGTACAAAAAATCCGATTCCCATGATGAACAGACTGGAGGAAGTACCCTTTCTCTATCAGTTTCAGATTACGCTGACACCTTATCATGAGGATATCGAGGAACATGTAGCATCCAAAAAGGAAATCGTAAATGCGGTAAGAGAAATGTCACTGCGACTGGGAAAGGATCGTGTAATCGTTCGCTATGACCCGATCCTGCTTACTCCCAAATATACCGTGGAGTACCATCGGCGGGCATTTGAAAAGCTGTGCAGCCAGTTGGAGGGCTATGTGGATACAATTATCATTTCATTTGTGGATATGTATAAGAATACGGCAGGCAATCAGAAGCGTATGCAGCTACAGGAAATGCGCCGACAGGATATGCTGGATGTCGGAAAGGCACTGGGCAGTGTCGCTGAGCGCTATGCTGTACATATACAAACATGTGCAGAGGATATTGATCTTTCCCCCTATCATATTCACAAGGGACTCTGTATGGATCGTAAAAAGCTTGAGAGACTGGTACAGCATTCCTTGGATCATATTCAGGGAAAGGGTGTGCGATCTGTCTGTGGCTGCATGCCGACGGTTGATATCGGTGATTATAACTGTTGTCCGCACGGCTGTCGGTACTGCTATGCCAATTATAATGAAAAACAGATTGCGGAAAGAATGAAGCTCCATGATCCGCAAAGCAGCGTCCTGCTGGGACACCTTGATGAAGAGGACAAGATTACGATACGGGAGGATAAGCATATCCGTCAGATTTCACTGCTGTAGGACGAAAATATTTTCAGGTATGATAAGGGAATCCTAACTTGAAGTTTCTATTGCATAACTTGTTCTATCCATGCCATTTTCCTTTTGTTCGTGATTCATAGCGTGGTATAATAAACACACAAGGGAGAATGAATTGTTTGCCAATTGGTATAGAGAACTTCAAACTATGATAGATGAAGGTTATTATTATGTTGATAAAACCCTATTCATTAAGGAAGTGCTTAATGAAAAAGTTGCACTGTACACAAGACCGCGTCGGTTTCACAGAATAGTATCGATACCTTTGGTATCCGACAAGAGGCGCGCTAGTAGCGGGAAAAACATTAAATATGAGTAGGCGCTGCCCATCCAGGCGTGCTATATTATTTCTTTTCTATGAAAGAGAAAGAGAATGCGTATCTTTTTGATAATCTTGAAATTTCAAATGATTGTGATGCTTTGCTTCATCAGCATGCATATCCAGTTGATTCATCACCTTAAAGGATATGAAAAGAGCTGATTATAAGATGCAGATTGAGAAATTCGGTTCTATAATTTCAGACATTGTTAATGCAAATCCGGAATTGCTGAATAGTCCAATGTTAAATACTGCACAGAAAAATTTGTTGACACAGTATCAAAATGAGACCTCAACCATAAGCAACTTAATGGATGCTTTGTTTAAAATCAGTATTTGTATGCAACTGCATTTTCAGAAAAAAGTCATTATTCTGATTGATGAATAGGCGCTGCCCGCCCATGGCGTGATGTTCCTTTACAGACTGCATATTTGAATGGCTACTATGATGAAATGGTAGACTTTCTCAGGCATGTGTTTAGTGCAGCCCTTAAAACAAATGATGCTTTAGAAAAAGGTATTTTGACAGGTTGCGGACCTAAAGCCGATGGCAGAAAAGGCTTGTGAACAAATCAAAAATCAGAAATATATAGAGGGATTGTATGCAGATGGCTATGAAGATATTATAGGATATGGAATAGCATTCCATAAAAAGTCCTGTGTAATTACATCCTTGAAAGATATTTGAATGCTTTACATTAAAAAAAGCTGTGATAACTAGAAAGTCTGGTTTCACGGTTTTTTTAAATAATTGTTTGCTATTTTTCATCGCTTATTTGTTAGTCGAAATTATAATGTTCTCTGAAACCTCTTTATTGCGTCTTATGATTCAAAAATTATCAGAATAAAGATGCAAGAAAATGCTTTTTATGGATATAGGATGCGTATGGAGTTGATATAATACGATATGATAAGTAATTTGGATAGGATAATTTTGAAAGTATATAGTTATAAAGCATGAAAAAGAATACGCCTATATTCTGAATAAACCGCATACATATCCCGTAGTTTCCTCAGGAATCCGAAATTGAGAAAATCAGATAAGAAAATTCACTTTATCTATTGTAATAAAATCAGGTTTCTAGTAAAATAGACATGTATTGACATACATGCTTGTATATACCCTGTAATAAGGTCAGGGAGTTTCTAGCCGTTCACCGTAAACGAACGGGCTACAAGCAAACAATTACTCTTTCTTTTTGTTCTGGGACGTACTTGTTTGCTTTTTATATTGCAGGCAGGTGCGTCTTTATAATTTTTATAGGAGGTCTTACTTATGGTCTTAAGAAGATACGCTATAACAATTACACAATTTAACGGTTTTTAGTGTACATATTGGTGAAAACGATATGTATTTTTTTATTTCAAGGAGGAAAAACAAATGAGTGAAATCAAACCTGTCGTCAGTATTTTAATGGGAAGCCGTTCCGACTTGCCAACAATGGAGAACTGTTTCAACCAGCTGAAGGAATTCGGTATTCCTTTTGAAGCACATGCATTAAGTGCCCATCGGACACCGAATGAAGTTATCAAACTGGCAGAAGGTGCCAAGGATCGTGGAATCAAGGTTATTATTGCGGCTGCAGGCGGAGCTGCTCATTTGGGTGGAGTTATCGCATCCAGCACAACACTGCCGGTAATCGGCGTTCCGATTCAAACAAGTGCACTGGGTGGAATGGATTCCTTGCTGTCCACTGTCCAGATGCCTGGAGGAATCCCGGTCGCAACAGTCGCAATCGGAAAAGCAGGCGCAAAGAATGCCGCTATTCTGGCAGCACAGATGCTTGCGTTAAGCGACGAAGCAATGGCTGAAAAAATGGTCGCATTCAAGGCTTCCATGGCAGAAAAAGTAATCAAAGATTCCGTGATTGAAGTGGAATAGGGAAAGGTGAATATACTATGAATTATCGCGTATTTGTGAAGAAAAAGGAAGCATTTCAGGTGGAATCCGCTTCTTTGTTTCATGAACTGAAGCAGAATCTGAATCTTTCAGGATTGCAGGGTGTACAGATGTATAACGTATATGATGTCTTCCATGGGGATAAACATGACATGGAGCTTCTGAAAGAAAAGGTTCTGAGTGAGAAGGTAACGGATGAGGTTTTTGATGAGATTGATCTGAAGGGAAAAACCTTTATTGCATATGAATGCCTGCCAGGACAGTATGACCAGCGTGCGGACAGCGCACAGCAGTGTCTGATGCTGTTGAATAACAAGCAGGATGTTGTAATCAAAAGCGGACGTATCGTCATTCTGGAGGGCAGTGTTACAGATGAAGAAATTCAGGCTGTCAAGAAATACCTGATCAACCCGGTAGAGATGAGAGAAAAGGATCTTGCCGTACTTGGGTATGAGGAGGATGTGGAGATTGAACCGGTACCTGTTTTAAGTGGCTTCCGTGATCTGGATGAAGCAGGTCTGGAGGCATTGCGCAGTGAACAGGGGCTGGCTATGACGCTGGCGGATGTTCAGCATATTCAGAAATACTTCAGGGAAGAGGAAGAGCGTGATCTGACGCTGACAGAGCTGAAGGTACTGGATACCTACTGGTCTGATCACTGTCGTCATACAACCTTTGAAACGATCCTTCAGAATGTAAAGATTGATGCAGGCAGTCTGCAGGATACCATACAGAAGGCATATGAGCTGTATCTGAAGCTGAGAAAAGATGTACATGATAATAAGAAATTTGTGACGCTGATGGATATGGCTACCATCGCGGGTAAATATCTGCGGAAAACAGGTAAGCTGGATGATATGGAAATCAGCGATGAAATCAATGCATGTTCCATTGAAGTAACCGTGGATGTAGATGGTGAGGATCAGCAGTGGCTGTTGATGTTTAAAAATGAAACACACAATCATCCGACGGAGATTGAACCGTTCGGCGGTGCAAGCACGTGCATCGGCGGAGCAATTCGTGATCCGCTGTCCGGAAGAAGCTATGTATATCAGGCAATGCGTATCACAGGTGCCGGAGATATTACAAAGGATATTAAAGAAGCACTTCCAAACAAGCTGCCGCAGAGCCGCATATCAAAGGGGGCTGCCGCAGGATATTCCTCCTACGGGAACCAGATTGGTCTGGCAACTACCTATGTAAAGGAAATCTTCAATGACGGCTATGTCGCAAAACGTATGGAGGTAGGTGCAGTCGTAGGCGCCGCACCAAAAGAAAATGTTGTGCGTAAAAAACCGGAAACCGGAGATATTGTCGTACTGATTGGTGGAGCAACCGGTCGTGACGGTGTCGGTGGAGCAACCGGTTCCAGTAAGGAGCATAACGATACCTCTCTTACAAAATGTTCCAGCGAGGTTCAGAAGGGAAATGCGCCAATCGAGCGTAAGCTGCAAAGATTGTTCCGTAATCCGAAGGCAACGAAACTGATCAAAAAGGCAAATGACTTCGGTGCCGGCGGTGTGAGTGTCGCAGTAGGTGAAATTGCGGATGGATTGAGAATTGACCTGGATAAGGTTCCTGTAAAATACAGTGGTTTATCCGGAACAGAGCTTGCCATTTCTGAATCACAGGAACGTATGGCTGTTTTGATTGAAGCGGATAAATTTGAGGAATTCAAGCAGCTTGCATATGAAGAGAATCTGGATTCCTGCATTGTCGCAGTCGTTACAGAGGAGCGCCGTCTGGTGATGAGCTTCCATGGAGAAGAAATCGTAAACATCTCCCGTGATTTTCTGGATACCAACGGTGTCCGCGGACTCCAGGATGTACTGATCCGTGAGGGCCTGAGTGATACCGACCCATTCCACAGCAAAGTGACCTCTGTGGAAGAAAACCTGAAACAGCCCAATGTGGCGTCCCAGATCGGACTTGCGGAAATGTTTGATGCTTCCATTGGAAAATCAACCGTCCTCATGCCATTTGGCGGAAAATATCAGTTAACGGAAACTGAAGGAAGTGTACAGAAGCTGCCGGTATTCGGCTTTACCAATACATGCTCCATCATGACACACGGCTATCATCCGGAGCTGTCGCTATACTCTCCGTATCTTGGTGCCAGCTATTCTGTTGTTGAAGCACTTGCCCGTGTTACTGCCATGGGTGGCAACTATGAAACCTGCCGTCTGACAAATCAGGAGTACTTTGAGCGACTGCATACCGATCCTGAAAAATGGGGAAAACCAATGCAGGCACTGCTGGGGCTGATTGAAGCGGAAATGGCATTTGAAACTCCAGCCATCGGTGGTAAGGATTCCATGTCCGGAACATTTAACGACATCAGTGTTCCGCCAACCTTGATTACCTTTGCGGTCACAACGGAAAAAACAGAGCATATTATTTCACCGGAGTTCAAGGAAGCCGGACATCATATCTATTACATAAAGCATACACCGAACGATAATCAAACACCGAATTATGAAGAACTGAAAGCAAACTTCGCCAAGGTGCGTGAGCTGATTCGTAAAGGCGTGATTTGCTCAGCCGCAACTGTGAAATTCGGAGGACTTGCGGAAGCACTATGCAAGATGAGCTTCGGTAATAAAATCGGTGTTGAGGTGAAGACAAGCGAACATATCTTTGATCTCAGTATCGGAAGCATTGTTGTGGAGAGCAGTGAAGCGATTTACGATGAAGCCTTTGTATTACTTGGGAAAACGACGGATGCCGACACGATCTGCATCAATGAGGAATGCATCACAATCGATAAAGCTATCACCGCATGGTGTGAGCGCTACAACACCATGTATCCAATGACAGTGGATCAGGAAAAGGGTGTTATTGAAACACCGGAGTATACTGCAAACGAGCGTGTTCATGCGAAAAAGACGATAGACAAGCCTAAGGTTATTATTCCGGTATTCCCTGGACAGAACTGTGAATATGATACAAAACAGCAGTTTGAGCGCGCAGGTGCGGAAGCTGAAATCTATGTCTTTAACAATCTGAATGTAGAAAGCATTGAACGCAGTTTGAAGGAGCTGAGTGAAAAAATTGCATCGGCTCAGATTCTGATGGTTGTCGGCGGCTTCTCCAGTGGGGATGAACCGGATGGAAGCGGTAAATTTATCGCCAATGTCTTAAGCAATCCTTCCGTAAACAAGGCTGTGCAGACACTGTTGGCAAATGATGGTCTGATTCTCGGTATCTGTAATGGATTCCAGGCACTGATCAAATCCGGTCTGCTGCCATATGGAGATATTACCAAGCTGAGTGAGGAATCACCAACTCTGTTCAGAAACAATATCAATCGTCATGTATCCCATATGGCGACAACGAAAATAACCTCCAACAAATCACCATGGCTGTCCAGCTTTACACCGGGACAGGGACATTCCATCGCGATGTCACATGGCGAAGGTAAATTTGTCGTTAGTGATGAGGTTGCTAAGCAGCTGTTTGAAAACGGACAGGTTGCTACACAGTATGTAGATCTGGATGGCAATCCAACGATGAATGGTACTTATAATATCAACGGTTCCAGCTATGCCATTGAAGGTATTACTTCCTTGGATGGTAGAATCTTCGGTAAGATGGGACACAGTGAGCGTTATGAAGACGGACTGTTTAAAAATATTGATGGGGATAAATATCAGAATATTTTCCAGAATGGCGTAAACTACTTCAGAAATAAATAAAAACAAAACCTATATAGGAATAGGCAAAATGCGTAAAAGAGAAGCAATTGAAGCAAAACCTATATAGGATAACGCAAAATGCGTAGAAGAGGAGCAATTATGGATATACAATCCTTACTGCCTTATATCGGTGGGGCGATCGTTATTATTTTGCTTCTTCTGATCGTAACAATAGGCTATGTTAAGGCACCGCCTGACACAGCCTATATCATTTCCGGTTTGAGGAAGAAAATTATCGTGGGAAAGGCAAGTATCAAGATTCCGTTTCTGGAGCGTCTGGATAAGCTGAGTCTGAAGCTGATTCCAATTGATGTTAAAACAAGCAGTATGGTACCTACCGCTGATTATATCAATATTCAGGTAGATGCCGCAGTAAATGTTAAGGTTGGCAGTGACAGCAATAAGCTGGAGCTTGCAGCACAGAACTTCCTGAATCAGAACAGTGACTACATGGCACGCGTTGCCCGTGAGGTTCTGGAGGGAAATATGCGTGAAATCGTTGGACGTATGCGTCTGGAGGAAATGGTGAGTGACCGTCAGAAATTCGCTGAGCTGGTAAAAGAAAATGCGATGCCGGATTTAGCGGCCATGGGTCTGAATATCGTCAGCTTCAATGTTCAGAATTTCACAGATGCAAACGGGGTTATTGACGATCTGGGTATTGATAATATTTCACAGATCAAGAAGAAAGCCGCAATCGCAAAGGCGGAAGCCGATCGTCAGGCAAACGATGCCAGAGTTGCGGCAGAGCGTGAAATTGCAATCAAGAACAATGATTTGAGTATCCAGAAGGCAGAGCTGAAAAAGGTTGCCGATGTGAAGCAGGCGACAGCAGATGCGGCTTATGAAATTGAAAAGGAAAATCAGAGAAAAACGATTGAGGTCACCTCGGCGGATGCCAATATTGCGAAGCAGGAACGGGAAGTTCTTCTGAAGTCAAAAGAGGCAGAGGTTAAGGAAAAGGCACTGGAGGCAGAGGTCAAGAAACAGGCGGAGGCTGAAAAATTCGCAGTACAGCAGAAAGCAGATGCAGAGCTGTATACGCGTCAGAAGGAAGCAGAAGCAAAGAAGTTCGAAATTCAGCAGGAAGCGGAAGCACAGCGCGCAAAAGCGGATGCGGACCGATACAGCCGTGAACGGGAAGCACAGGGTATTCAGCTGGTTGGTGAAGCGGAGGCGGAAGCATTCGCGCAAAGGGTATTGCCGAGGCAGAGGCAATGGATAAAAAAGCAGAGGCATACCAGAAATATACCGGAGCTGCCGTGGCGGAAATGCTGATCAAGGTTCTTCCGGATGTGGCAGGTAAGATTGCAGAGCCGTTAACACAGATTGATAAGATCACCGTTATCGGTTCCGGAAATGATTCCAGCAGCATTGATTCTGTGGCCGGAAATGTTCCCGGTGTCATGACGAAGCTGTTTGAATCCATGAAGGAAACGACCGGTATTGATCTTGGTGAAATCGTCAGAGCGAATACATATGATGCCAAGGTCACAAGAAATGTGAATTTCTCCGGAATCCCAGCCAGTGATAACGATACAAATGTTGTGGTACAGGCAGTGGACAGCGTAAGGAAGCAGGATGAAAAAAAGCCTGAAAAACCGGTAAAGCCGGTAGAGGAAAAACCGGTTGAAAAGAAAGCGGACAATGATAAAATGTCCTGGGAAAAATAAAAGAAGAAAGCGAGAACGTGTATGAGTGATAAGTATAGAGAAGCCGGAGTCGATCTGGAAGCCGGATATGAATCCGTTCGTCTGATTAAGAGTCATGTCGCTAGAACAAAGGTAAGGGGAGCAATTGATTCCATCGGTGCCTTTGGCGGTATGTTTGATCTTTCCGTATTAAACATGAAGGAACCGGTTCTGGTAAGCGGAACCGATGGTGTTGGTACAAAGCTGCTTGTGGCATTTGAAATGGATAAGCATGACACAGTTGGTATTGATGCTGTGGCAATGTGCGTCAATGATGTTCTGGTACAGGGGGCAGCACCAATCTTCTTCCTGGATTATCTGGCAGTAGGCAAAAATGAACCGAAGAAAATCGAACAGCTGGTAAAGGGTGTAGCGGATGGCTGTGTGCAGGCAGAGTGTGCCCTGATCGGCGGGGAAACTGCCGAAATGCCGGATATGTATGATGTGAAGCATTATGATATTGCCGGCTTCTGTGTGGGTGCCGTGGATAAATGCAATCTGCTGGACGGACAGAAAATCGAGGAAGGCAATGTACTGATCGGTCTTCCAAGTACCGGCGTACATTCCAATGGATTCTCTTTGATCCGCAAGGTATTGTTAAAGGATGCCAAGCTGGATCTGCATAAGGAGTATGAAGAAATCGGAAATCAGAAGCTGGGAGATGTGCTGTTAACTCCGACGAAGATCTATGTCAAGGCAATCAAGCATCTGCTAGGCAAGGTTGATATCAAGGGAATGAGTCACATCACCGGAGGCGGCTTCTATGAAAATGTGCCTAGAATGCTGAAGGAAGGACAGGGTGTTACCATTGATACAACAGCTTATCCTCACAAGCCTATCTTTGATATGATTGCGAAATATGGAAATATTCCGATGGATGAAATGTGCAATGTATTCAACATGGGTATCGGCTTTATGATGGCTGTCGATAAAAAAGACGTGGACACCGTACAGAGCCTGTTGAAGGAAATTCATGAGGAATCCTATGTCATCGGTGAAGTTACAAATAGTGGAAGCGTGGATGTAAAATGGTAAATATTGCGATTTTTGCGAGCGGAAACGGCTCCAATTTCGAGAATATTATTCAGGAAATAAACAACGGACATGTAAACAATGCAGTCTGCAAGGTTCTGATTATCGATAAGGAGCATGCCTATGCGAAAGAGCGTGCTGAAAAGCTGCATATACCCTGTGTATACGTAAATCCGAAGGCATATGCAGGCAAGGAGCCTTACGAACAGAAAATTCTGAGTATATTGAAGGAGCATCAGGTGGAGCTGATTGTTCTTGCCGGATATATGCGTTTTATCGGTAAGGTCCTGCTGGAAAGCTTTCCAAGACGCATCATCAATCTGCATCCGGCATATCTTCCCAATTTCCCGGGAGCCCACAGTATTCAGGATGCGTATGAGGCAAAGGTCGATTTCACAGGGGTTACCGTTCATTTTGTAGATGAAGGTGTGGATACGGGCGAAATCATCCATCAGGAAAAGATTACGATCGATTCCACCTGGTCACTGGAAACCCTGGAAGAGCATGTGCATGCCCTGGAGTATGACATGTTTCCAAAAGTAATAAAGCATGTATGTAAAATGATAGAAAGCGAGGAAGCATAATGAAGCGAGCATTAGTCAGTGTTTCTGATAAAACAAATCTGGTTCCGTTTGTATCTAGTCTGGTAGAGCTGGGATATGAAATCATCTCTACCGGTGGTACAAAAAAAGCGCTGGAAGCTGCAGGTATCAAGACAATCGGAATTTCCGAGGTAACGGATTTTCCGGAAATCATGGATGGGCGTGTAAAAACACTGCATCCAAAGGTTCACGGGGCATTGCTTTGTGTGAGGGATAACCCTGATCATGTACGACAGATTGAAGAGCTGGGAATCCAGTATATCGATCTGGTATGTGTGAATCTGTATCCATTCAAGGAAACCGTGCAGAAGCCGGGTGTCAGTCATGAGGAAATCATTGAGAATATCGATATCGGCGGTCCAAGCATGCTGCGCAGTGCTTCAAAAAATTATAAGTTTATTCCGGTTCTCTGTGATCCGTCAGATTATGATGCTGTAGTAAAGGAGCTGCGTGAAAACGGGGAAACTTCTCTTACAACAAGAGAATACCTTGCAGCGAAGGTATTCCGTCATACCGCAAGCTATGACACGATGATTGCAAGCTATCTGACAGAAAGAACAGGCGAGAAATATCCGGAGAAGTTTACCATCACCTTTGACAAGGTACAGGAGCTTCGCTACGGAGAAAACCCGCATCAGAGTGCTGCTTTCTATAAGGGAATGAATCCACAGTATTCTCTGGCAAATGCAAAGCAGCTCCATGGCAAGGAGCTTTCCTATAATAATATACAGGACGGAAATGCAGCGATTGAAATTTTGAAGGACTTTGAAGGGCAGCCGGCAGTTGTCGGCTTGAAGCATATGAATCCTTGCGGTGTCGGTATTGGAAAAACGATTGAGGAAGCATGGGATAAGGCGTATGAGGCCGATCCGGTTTCTATCTTCGGTGGTATTGTTGCCTTCAATGAACCGATTCATGCGTCAGTGGCAGAAAAGCTGTCTAAAATCTTCCTTGAAATTATTATCGCACCTGCATTTGATGAAGATGCATTTGAAATTTTGTCCAAGAAGAAGAATATCCGTCTGATGCAGCTGGATACCTCATTGGAGGTAAATGCCAAATACAAGGTTACCAATGTAAATGACGGTCTGCTTGTGCAGGATATTGATGATCATAAAATTACAGCAGAGGATCTTCGCTGTGTGACAAACCGCAAACCAACGGAGGAAGAGCTGGAACAGCTGTTGTTCGCATGGAAGGTGGTTAAGCATGTCAAATCCAATGCCATTGTTCTTGTAAAGGACAATATGACGATTGGTGTCGGTGCCGGTCAGATGAACCGTGTCGGTGCTGCGAAGATTGCCATTGAACAGGCAGGAGAAAAAGCAAAAGGCTCAATCATGAGCTCCGATGCGTTCTTCCCGATGCCGGATACCGTTGAGGAGGCTGTAAAAGCAGGCGTTACTGCTATCATTCAGCCTGGTGGTTCCATTAAGGATCAGCTATCCATTGACGTATGCAATGAGCATGGAATTGCGATGGTTTATACAGGAGTACGACACTTTAAGCATTAATTTATAAAAAGAGGCTTAGCAAAACAGATTCTTTCCACGTACAGAAAAAAGAATTCAACAGCCGTATGCTATAAACGGATTGAATTCTTAGCTTCTATAAGAGTGTATGAATTTGTGATGCAGCTTCTTTTTTTCTGCCCGCAGCTTTTGACTCTGTGAGATATCTGTATTTCACAATTTTCAAAAGACTGTGATCCATGGTTTTAAAGGTTTTATGAATGAGATAGGCAGAAACTGACAATATGCAACAAGCGGCTGGATGAAAGAATAATAACGTGGTCTGGTCTGTGGATAAGGGGGGATTTAATGTGCTTATCGTGAGAATACATAACAGTGATAAGAAAATTTCTCCACCAAGGCAGATCAGTATTTTATAGGTGCCTGCCTGTTTCAGAAAAAACTTTTTATAACTATGATATGATAAAAGCAGGAACAGGAGCAGCGCTGCAGGATAGCTGTCAATAATGATCAGGACATCAAATACAAATGCAGCAATCCATGCTGCATAGGGGATTGCGAATATTTTACCTTGCACAGACAGACCTCCTCATATATTTATTTCTTTACAGCTGGTCGATAAGGATCCAGCAGAGCTCGTAAATCCTTACCACTTTCATTTAGTTCATCCATTGTGATATCTTCTTTGATCATTCCATCATCTAGGACAACACAGCGGTCAATCACAGCTTCAATCTCTTCTATGTTATGCGTGGAAATCAAAATGATGACATCTTCTTTCACCTGCTCGATCAATTGTCTGACAGTATCCTCCTTGGCATAGATATCCAGTGTGGTAAACGGTTCATCCAGAATAATGAGCTTTGCGTTCATTGCAAATCCAGCACTGATTTCCACCTTTAGCTGCTGACCCTTGGAAAGCGTGCGTATAGTATCTGTTTTGCTTACCTCAAATTGATCGAGTAATTCAAAATAGCGTTCTTTGGAGAAAGCAGGATAATACAGAGATAGAAAATCTCCGTATTCCTTTGAAGACATATAGGGGAAATAACTGCCATCCTCTGTAATGAAGGCAACCTTGTCAAACTGCTCCTCTACGGATTTATCATTCCATGTAATGATTCCATCATCCAGAGGCAGAAGGTTTAGAATACCTTTCAGCAATGTAGTCTTACCGCTGCCGTTTCTTCCCAGAATGCCTGTAATCTCACCTTCCTGAAAATCAATAGTGGTATTGCGCAGACCCCGGTTATTGGAGTACAGCTTTTTTACGTTTTCCAGCTTCAGCATTTGTAACCTCCCGGCTGTTTATAATCACAGCATTTTTTAAGTTGTATGATAAATATTGCACTGTACAATAAGGAAATAAACAGCATGAGTAGATATGATTTCCATGAGGTGTAGCTCAGATACATCAACAGCAGATAGCTCGGATACAGCCAACCACTCATGCAGGATATTTCTGATCGGCACGCATATATCACAGAGGTGCCGCCTGTAACAACAGATACATAAAAACTGATTAGAAACAGTATAGATGTAACAGATGTAGGATATAAGAAGGGGAAAGCAAGCTGCATGGAGAGCATTGTTGTAAATGATTGATATTTCTCAGGGAGAAACAGATGCTGATTTTCCAGCAGCTGTAAGTGATATTGAAATCCAAAATATAAAATTGTTAGACTAATCAGATAAAAGACAAGCAATAGGATGGCCAACAGGAGAGCATCTGCGACAATGCGCGGCTTTTGTGTATAAGCCAGCAGCATCCATCGCGTCTTGCCCTGACGGTAATCAAACAGTGTCCGCAGGATATAGTAGAAAAATATAAGTACAAAGAAACAAACCGTAACACCATAAAAGAGGTTATAGACTAACGGCAATAGCTCAATCCATGAATCGCTGCTGTATAGCAAACGGATATTTGATGCGATACTCTGCATGATGAAGGCAGAGACCATGAAATAGGCGAGAATGGTTATCAGCAGAATTCTCCAAAGGCGGCGTATATGTTGTATAAATTCACGTTTCAGCATGCTCCTTCACCTCCTGAATTTAACTGGAAAACAGTCCGCGGGCAGTTCTGTAAGAGAAGGCTTTAGTTTTAAGAAATCCAGAGAACCGACATACAGGGTCTTACCGTTTTCTATAACAAGGACCTTGTTCATAAAGTATTCAGCATCTGCGTTCATAGAAACATAAATTCTGCCATTCTTATATAAAATATCATAAATGCTGACATACTCCTGATTAGCGCTATCTGAAAGAAGCTGCTTGTTTTTAACACTGATGAGCTGCATGGTATCCGTATTCAATGTCTGAATAGTATCATCATAGCTGAAGCAAAGATAGTTGTCATTCTTATAAATGGTATCAAAATAATGGAAGTCCTTTATGCTGATTTCATCCTTCAAATTACCGTTAAGATCATACTTTGTAATATACAGCTTTTGATTTTTTTCGCTGAATACGAACATATGGTCTGATGAAATCTGCAATGCAAGATAATTTCGGTCCATGCTTACGTTTGTCAGCTTTTCTGTCTTCAGAGATGTGCTCATAGCGTAATAGCCGTGCTCCGTATCTGTATTAATGCTATAGCTTTCAGGATATTTCATTTTTTTTGCACGATAGATATAATTCTGACCGCTCATCGCCGTGGTACTCGGTGGAAGAATATAATAATACCCATTATGATAAACAGGCTGCGTGGTACCACCGGATTCTGCCATGTTTTCCGGCTCGATCCATCCGGGAGTTAACTTTTTATCCTCCGCATCATACATACCGTCTTCTAGAAGGATATGCTTTTGATCTGCGATATAAGACAATTCGGTTTTTATAAAGCCAAGATCATTCCCCAGCTGTTGAGTATCTGCCAGCATTACGGATACATACAGGGATGCTTTATTCAGCTTCCGTTTATAGGAGGTTACATCTGTCTGATTTTGATCCTTTTCCTTCTCCCAGCCACTGATCGCCTTACAGTCATCCTCACATACATACGTGAAGGATGTATAGGAGGAGCCCGGATAAATCTGTGGTTTTGTAATCTTATGAGACTCTCTGGCACGCTCATCATAGGATATCAAAATGGATGCCTCCTCCAGATTTACGGTACCATCAAAGCTGACACCATGCAGTGCGGAGGCATTTCCTATTACATCCTGTAAAGGAAAGGCTGCCTGTCTGGCAATTATAAGAGGCAGACTCAAACATAAAATGGAAACAAGAGCTATGAAAATCATAAAATTCGTTGTCTTTTTCATTTCATCACCCTCCTTTTCCACATGAAGAAAGCCTTCAATTGTATTGCATGTATAGGGAGAAGCAGCAGCATAGCAGCAACTGCGTACCAGTCCTCAATCACCTGAAAATCCGGCATCATTTGTGCCAGAATCAACTTAATAAAGAGGAAAATAATCAGAAGACCAACATACAGCAGGACTGTTTGTAATCCTTTATATGTTTCCATACCGATTAACAAAAGGGTACTGATACAGGTTAGCGTGATCAGCTTTAATAAATCAAGAAGAATGACAGCTGTAGTAAAGGGCATATAGGTAGTTGCGGTTGCCTGAGAAAGCTGAAAAAACAGAAAGGTGTTGCTTAGGAACGGCTGTTTATCTGCCATAAGGAAGTAAAGAGCAGTCCATGTCAGAAAATGCGTGCAAAGCAAACCAAGATAGGTCATGAATTGAAACAGCAGTTCACTGTAAAGAAAAGTGGATTTCCGGATTGGCAGAAGACGAACCCGGGTTAAGCCTCCTTCACTCATAAAGGTTTTATAGCGCTTCCTGTGTATCAGAAACAGGAGCAGAAAGCTTGGATAGAATGCCAGAAGCATAATAGAGTTGATATCCTCAGTAATTCCGATAAAGCATAGCGCGACCTGAACGAGGAAGATATCCACGTACAGGAATATGATCTTATTCACATAAGGCGCAGAGGTATTTTCAATAAATAAGCGAATCTCTTTCATCGCAGTCTCCTTTCTGTATTGCGCACGCAATACACTTGATGGAAATAAAAATTACGTGTTCCATAGCTTTGTAAGCCAGACAATCGTCTGCTGAAAATCCAGGCCGCTTGTCTGACACTCCTTTACAAATTCCTTCATCGTTTCCTCTATCATTTCACTGCGCAGCTTTTCCAGAATTTTCTCATTGACGATAACTACACTTTTCACATTGCTTATCGTCTTTATAATACCTTCATCTTCCAGCTGTTTATAGGCTTTTTGTACCGTGTTAGGATTGATGGAGAGCTGAAGTGCAAGCTCACGGCGGCTTGGCAGCTCTTCATAATGCTTCAGCTCATCCGCAAGGATTAGCTTTTTGATATAGCGACTGAGCTGTGGATACATTGGTTCTTTCTTGTTAAACTGTATATCCTGTAAGTTCATGCACATTCACCTCTCTTCAAGTGTATTATAACCGCAATACACTGCACAGTCAAGAAAAGCCTGTTTGTTTTTACAGACAGGCAGACTGTAAATGCATTCAAAAGATAGTTTCCTCAGCATTAAGAACACCGGTTTTTATCCATTCTGATAGATACTCGCGAATCAGATGCTCGTGTGTGTTTTTATCATTGGACACATAATTCGCAAGGAATGTAGCGAGTGTAACATGCTCCGTACGAAAGGCTCTGCTTTTATCCTTTGTTGTGTTCTGAATCCAGAAAATATAATTGTATGCTTTATACCAGGGGGAAACATATACGTTTATATGATATTGAACATTTGAACGCATATCGATGTAGGCATGAAAAATAGGCTGCTCAGATACAATCATATGCTTATAGTTCTCGAATTCTTCCTTTTGCATCATACTGTCCTCCTTTCTTTTCATCACAGAGGTTAGAAAGCATTTGACAGCGGAACAGCTGCGGATGGACTGACCTCTGTACTTAATCATAAAGAATATTATGAAAAAAACAAGCTTTCTGGGACAAGCGGTATTCTACAGGGTGGAAACGGTCATTTTATGCTGTTAAAATGAAAACTCTATGAGTTCTTTAGCTTTCAGAAAATACAGCATTGCAATTCCCTTTGAACCGTGGTAACATTTTATCGTGATAAAAAAGGGGAGCTGGAAACGGCTGAGAGGAAGCGCTCGCTTCGACCCATAACCTGATTCGGATAATGCCGACGTAGGGAACTGTGTACAATATGAGTGACTGCATATTGAGATATGGCCTGCGTTTGCTGTATCTCTTTTTTATTGCTGCATACGGAAGGGGAGCTCCAACCGTACAAAGAACTTCAGCGAGGGAGCCTGCCAGACAGGCTGAGAGGAAGCTGTATGGCTTCGACCGATCTTGGGATATCAACCGGGAAAGCTGTTTTCTTTGTGCTTCCTGTTCTTATCCCTAAGGAAAGCAAACAGGAGGTAAGTAGAAATGAAAAATGAGAATCGTGTTTTCCGCCATGTATTTCTGGCAATGATGGTAGCCGTTGGAGTTGTCATATCGCCAATTCTGCGTGTGGAGGGAATGTGCCCGATGGCACACTTTATCAATATTACAGTGGCAGTGTTGATGGGACCCTGGTATTCGTTTCTGTGTGCGGTACTGATCGGGGTAATTCGTATGGCAGTCATGGGGATTCCGCCGCTAGCATTAACAGGAGCTGTATTTGGTGCAGCATTGTCAGGTATCTTTTATAAAATCAGCAAGGGAAACATATGGGCAGCTGTGCTGGGGGAGATTATCGGAACAGGAATCATCGGGGCGATTGTTTCCTTTCCGGTCATGGCGTTGCTATGGGGAAGAAACGGTCTGACCTGGATGTTCTACGTTCCTAGCTTCTTTATGGGAACAGTTATCGGCGGTAGTATTGCATTCGTATTTCTGACATCCATGCAGCACAGCGGTATGCTGCTTAAGATGCAGAGAAAGCTGGGAGGAGAACAGAATGTACGAGAAACTCTGGAGTCTGAGAAAACAGCTGCAGCACAGTCATAATCTGATTCACTGCATCACCAATCCAATCAGTATGAACGATTGTGCAAATGCTGTACTGGCACTGGGAGCGAAGCCGATTATGGCACAGCATCCGATGGAATGTGAACAGATAACCGCATGCAGTAAGGCACTGGCACTGAATCTTGGTAACTTTGATGACAGTCGTGCGATTGCTATGAAGAAAAGTCTTCATTGTGCAAATGAGAACGGTATTCCGGTAATTGTTGACATGGTTGGTGCTGGCTGCAGTGACCTGCGTGAAGCGTTTGCAGAGAAGCTGTTGCATGAAGGAAAATTCTCCATCATAAAAGGTAATCTTTCCGAGCTGAAGGCAGTTAGTGGCCGTGACAGTCATGCTCTGGGGATTGATGTGGGTGATGATGATCGGGAAGCTCCTGCAAAGAGTGCTGAATGGCTGGCCGAGCTTGCACGCAAATATGGTACTACTGTCTTGTGCAGTGGAGAGGTGGACATTCTAACGGATGGAAAGCAGATATATTTTGTAGAGAACGGGGATTCCATGATGACGCTTTGTACAGGAACAGGCTGTATGCTGAATGTGATTGCAGCAGCATTTTTATCCGTTACAGAGACTGCGCTTGATGCAGCATTGGCAGCATGTATAACCTTTGAGCTGGCTGCGGAGAAAAGTGTTTCAATCACAGAGGGACCGGGCAGCTTTCATGCATCACTGTTTGATTCTTTATATGAAATAAATACGCTGGATTTTGCGAAAGCAAGGATTAGGAGAGAGCTATGAGATTTGATTTAACATTATATCTGGTAAGTGATTCAACAGGTTTATCAGAAGATGAGTTTCTTAGACGACTTGAACAGGCGTTACGCGGCGGTGTTACTCTATTGCAGTTAAGAGAAAAAAACAGAACAACGCTGGAATACTATGAGCTTGCCCGCAAAGTAAAAAAGCTGACGGATGCTTATGGGGTACCGCTTATGATTGACGATCGTGTGGATATCGCTCTTGCAGTGGATGCGGCTGGCGTCCATGTCGGTGCAGAGGATATGCCAGTCAGAGAAGCACGCAGACTCATGGGGCCGGATAAAATTGTAGGTGCAACAGCGAAGCGTGTGGATACTGCCATGCAGGCAGAAGCAGATGGTGCTGATTATCTGGGAGTCGGCGCAATTTATCCGACTACGACAAAGGTGAAGACTGTATTAACCAGCGTGGAAACACTGCAGGATATCTGTGCACATGTTTCGATTCCGGTTGGTGCTATCGGTGGCTTGAATGCAGAGAATTGTGAGATTCTAAAGGGAACGGGTATTAAGGGAATCTGTGTTGTATCTGCCATTATGAAGCAGGAAAATTCCTATGATGCAGCGAAAGCATTAAAAGCTAAAATCATGACAATCTGTAAATAGCATTGTGGATAAGATAAGAAAAAGACAACTTCTAAGGGGTTAAAAGCTCTTAAAAGATGTCTTTTTTATGAAGCTTCCTACAGCCTTTCAACTGTTATTGCAGATGCTTCAGATAATTCATACTGTGTAGTATTCAACCTTACCTTTCTGTTAACGTGTAATCCGATATAATATGAGGCACATTCTAGTTAGCTGCTTCCGTAGTTCTCTATATCATAGCTGTTATCTATTGTTATTCATATGAAAATATAGTAACAGGATATCCAAAAAAGCAGCTGTAAAAATCCCATGTATATAAAATGTGCATAGATACTTTTATTTGATAAATATCGTTTCGTTAAATTCAAAATGATGAGTGGTGCTATCGAAGTTAATAACAACAACAGCAAATAGAGAAAAACAGGCAGTTTCGTTAGCAGGTTAACAAAGCTTACTATGATACATGAATTTGTAAGAACTAAATATATCTTATGAAAACCGATCGTTGAATTTAATTTCAATCTTGAAAATGCAGAGGCATATACCGGTATCTTAAAGAGAAGTGGAAGAAACATAAGGAATTGAAATATTGATTCTAATTCTCCTTCTACAAATTTCATATAAAATCCTATCCTTTATATTGCTAAAACGATCAGATCAGGAGTCTTTGGAAAGTGTCAGATTGTTATCAGAAATATAATCTTTAATTTTTCCGTAAAACTTAAAGGTATGATATAGCCTTGTATCTTGAATGAAGGCTTCTGTAACATCTTTATTTTCCTCATTTACTACTCTATAGGATTTATCTCCTTCATAAATAGGGTTGATAAATCTTTTCAGATCATCGAATTCCGGATTCATAATGTACATTATATAACCAAAGCACAAAATGCATACAATCGCCAGACATACATGCCATTTTTTCAGCTTCATACAGCATCCTCCTTATTTGTTTTTTTGTACAAGTAAAGCATTTGTAAATTCATCCTGTTATTGTAAGTTTCAGAAATAGCAAGGTGTGTAAATTCTTTATCATACACGCATCTCTGTATCACTTTCATACTATATCCTTACCTATGGAATGACCAGTATTTGGTATTGAATGGCATAATAGCGGGAATCAATGGTTAACAGAATATGATAAAACAGTTAATTCGTATGTATGCCCGCTATGCAACCATCCTTCATGGTATAGACAGTATCGCAGCGTTTTGCCAATTCCATATTATGAGTCACAAATACAATTGCCTTCTCCTGCTTTCTTAAATCTAAGAGTATCTGAAAAACGCGTTCAGAATTTTCGGCATCAAGCGCTCCTGTGGGTTCATCCGCCAGCAATATCGACGGATTATTGACTAGCGCTCTTGCGATTGCAGTCCTTTGGCGTTCACCACCTGAAAAATCATGGGCTTTTTTCTTTAAAAGCTGCTGTATTCCCAGTGCTTCGCTCAAAGATGATAGTATCGTTTGCTGCTTCGTCTCCGGGATTTTCTTCTTACTATATACGAATGGCAATGCAATATTTTCCATCACTGTGTCCTGTTCCATTAACGCATATTCCTGAAATATATATCCGAAGCTTTCATTGCGTATTGCCGGAAGATCTTTTCCTTCTTTCACCTCCTGTCCGTTTATGATGATTTTTCCCTCATCCGGCTTCATGAGCAGACCGAGCATGTGAAGCAGGGTTGATTTCCCGCATCCGCTGGGACCGCAAATTGCAGTTATTTTATGCGGACAGATATCCATGCTCACATGATTAACTGCTGTAATTGCCTGTTTTCCCTGATGAAATCTTTTTGTTAAATCTTCACAATGTATGAGTGCCATAAAATTCCTTCCTTTCAGTTATCGCGTATTTCAATAAGTAAGTGTTCAAGCTCGATGGAGCGGATGCTAAAATAACAAATACCTCCCTGAACGAGCAGGAGAATAACAGCAGTTATTAGAATCAGTGCAAAGGACAGACCTTGTGCACTGAAGGTAAAAAGCAGAAGGAAAGGAAGGCCGAATAGGAATGTTATGTACCAATAAAGCCGAAGCCATATATCCTTTCTGCAAGCACCGTATATCAGGTGAATTGTATATTCTTTTCTATTATTTCGAATCAATAGCTTCAATATATAAAAGAGAAAGATTATGCAGAGTATAAACATGGCAGCATAATAAAGCAGAAAATACAGGTTCTCCTGATAAGTACTTTGATAGAGACGGCTTTTAACCAGATTATTTTGCGGAACCATGGTTCTGGATTCAGGAAGAGAAGTAAGTAATTGATTTATTTCTGCATTCTGATTTTTTGTAATCGTCAGGTGATCCAGTATTTCCATGTCATAGCTGCTATCCATTGTGTGAAAGGAATTAAAATCACAGATCAGAACCAGCTCGTTGTCCAGGGATATCCTACCCATACCATTATCCAGATAGCTGCTTCCTTTTTTCAGCTTGTCGATTACCGGTATTTCTTTTCCATGGAAGGGGTAGCCTGTCTGATCTGATTGCTTGTCATTACCAACAAGTATGCCGATCGCGTTTATATCTTTTCCAGTAAGTTGAAAGAAAGCCGGAAAGGAACCAAAGACTATAAAATATTCATTTCCATCTTCATCAAAGTAATCGGATATATAAGAATATGCGTTCCCGTTGTATCGAAGAGCTGTGGAAAGATACTGCAGAGTATCCCTGTTGCTTTCACTATCATCTACCTGAAAAGAGGAAAACTGCACCGGTGCCGCTTTCTGTATATGATTGAAAAACTGATACTCACGATAGCTGATTGAAATCTGAGTGCTGAAGATACCGCAGCATGTCGCAATCATAATTACAAACAGTGCCGTAGTGAAGGAGCGCAGCTTATGATATTTGATATCCTTTAATGCAAAGTGAATTTGCTTATTCATAAAGGTAGCCCTCCTTGTTGAGGTTCCTGAAAAGGATGAGTATACACGCCGCTGTTAGAAATAGTAAGGAAATTAGCATTGCAAACAGGTTGATCCAGATGCTTTCACGGATAAAAGTCAGCTGTAGCTGTTGTATAATCCAATGATGAAATAAAAGAGCAGGGATACAGCCAATAAAGCCAAGAAAGAATATTTCACGCAGATTTTCTAATAATAATGCTTTTCTGGACGCTCCCAGCGCCTGTTTTATAAAATATTCTCTTTTCTTACATGCAATGGAATGGTAAATGAAATAGCTGAGACCAATGAAAACAAATACATAGGAAAACAGCATATAGGAAAAAAATGGATTGTTGATGATGCCGGATAATTTACTCCAATTGGAAAAGGTCTCTTCAGTGTATTCATAATGATGTATATCCAGATTCTGTCGTATAATATTTAACAGCTCATCCGAACCCTTGACAATGAGATTTCCCTGAAGCTTGGAATAGGAGAATAGATTATATATAAGATAATGGTCACCGGGGATTTCCTTCACCGCTCCAAGAACAGTGCCTGTTTCTATTTTATATAATTGAGGATGCTCAAACAAATATGAAGTTTTCAGGATATAGGAATAACGCTCATCAGTAGAAAGGCTGTTTGCTTGAAACGTAGTTTCAGGAAGTCCATACGCATTTATTAGCTTATGCGATGGGTCATACAATCCTAAACCAATATCATCAACATTATCAAGAATCAGTATATCGGTATCCTCATTCAGCGTTTCTCTAATAGAAGCATACAACTGCTTCCCTGAAAGTGGATGTGTGGTATCTGTTTCACGGATTTGCAGAAGCTTGTAGCCTGAGCGTATCTGATATATGTCATCCAGCTCACCATTCCTGCATGTGATCAGAGATAAAAACATGATAACGGTAAACATGAGCAGAAAAGATATACAGATATATACAAATCTAGTTGCTCCCATAAGGTCTCATCAAAGCTGTGTTTTTTATTAGGGCTGATTTTTTCATTACAGTTATTTCCTTTTTGATAGCATATATATTGCAATATTACCTAATATAAGGATCAGCGCATTTAAATTAAAAGCAATAGAGGATGTTATTGTGTGACAATCATATAAATAACGTATTGTAAATAGTGAGATAAGACCTAATGCTATAATCATCAATATAATATATAAATTTTTCATATCAAGCCCTTGTTACCCTATATTCCCAGTAACCACTATTGCATGGCCCTGAATAACTAGGCTCACAGCCAGGTATTTTTCCAGGTATGAATCTTCCAGTTAATTCATATTTAACAAGATTTTTTTTCTTAGTGCCTAAATATCTCAGTGCTATTCTACATGCATCTGTTCCAGTTACATAATATACTGCAGAACAAACCCCTACTGCATTCCATATAACCTTGGCAATCGTGATCCATGCGATACGTGTTTTTCCGGTGCTTTTAATATCAAAGGTATTATCATAATTATGACCGTAGTCTCGGATAATTATAGCATCATTTTCCAGATAAGTAACTTCGACATTCTCTTCAAACATTTTCACCTCATTACCGCTTTCATCTACCCATTCATTGATTACTTTTGAAGGCGCTACTGTGCAATCGGAGCAAGGTTCTGCGCCATAAATTTTAAATGCATTTGAATTTAATGCAACATTTATTAACAAAGCTGATAATAACAAATAACATATGATCTTTTTCATAATATACTCCTTTCCCACTTGAAAATTAAACAAACGTTTGTATATACATATATTACTGCTTCAACGTATGAAATCAATAACTTTGTCATCTAAAAGCATTCCTTGTCATCTAAGGGGATGAAATATCACGTTGACAAATCAAATATGTATAGTAATATGTAGATGATAAGGGATATGAAGGGGAGTGTAGCATATGGGGAAAAGAAAACTGTTATTATGTGATGATGAATTGTCATATGCTGAAGATATTAAGAAAATGATCGATGATTTATATCCTGTTCTATATGAAATTCAGACAGAAACAGATCAAAGCTTTAATATTGATGCACAATTTGATATTTATTTTTTGGATATAGATATGCCTAGTATCTCAGGTTTTGATTTAGCAGAGAAAATTCATAATCGTTATCCTGAGGCATTAATTGTATTTTTGACTACACATGAAGAGCTTTCCATGGAAGGCTACCAATATCAGGCATTTCGATTTATAAGTAAATTACGTCTTGATAGTATGCTCCCCAGAGTATTAAAAGCGTTAAAAGAGTATTTTGAACAATATGACCAGATGATATATGTAAAAGATGAAAATGATGCCACTGTGCCATTACTGATTAAAGATATCACCTGTTTATTGGCAAAAGGTAATTATACGGATTTCAATACAGAAAAAAATGTGTTTAGTAAAAGAATCAAAGTGAAGGAGTTTTTGAATAGCTATAAGACAGAGGTTTTCATACCTATAGAAAGAGGTCTATGGGTAAACATGCGACATGTAAAAAAATATGACCCAAAAACAGGAGTATTATTTATACAGGAAGGTGTACACCTAACAGTAACAAGAAAATATAAAGCAGAATTTTTAAAACAATACATAAAAAGAGGCACTTTTTGTACTTAGATGACAAAAAGTGTTTTTAAATGACAAATATATTGTGGTCTTTTTAATAAATAATTATGCTATAGAAGAAAGACGAGGGAGTGTTTATATGATGAAGAAGCTGTTAATGGTATTGTTTTGTTTTCCAATACTTTGCAATATCAATGTATTTGCATCAGAGTATGTGCAAGATGAATTACTGGAAGAGGATTTAGATTTGACAGAAGAAATTGAAATGTTTGATTCCTTTTATCAACAGCCGGACCGCTATATTTTTCAGGATATCAATGGTGATGATTTAAACGGTTTTGTTATGCAGTATAAGGATGAATTCTATAAGAATCAATATCAGACCACTGATTTCCTTATGGAATATGTTAGAAGTGTACAGGACTTAGGAAGTGTTATTTCATACTATTCAGGAAGATCAAAAACATGGGCTAATCAGAAGGTCTATTATACAAAGACCAGATACAATGTTTATAGTGCTACTGGTAGTTGTACAGTGACCAATAATAAAATTACATCAGGGAAATGCAGCGCTAAAATAGTTTCAAAGAATAACACGTATAGTATTTTAAGGACTTCTTGTTCTATAAGCGAGCAGGGAAAGAAAATCACTTTTACGATTACTCATAATATTAATAATAAAATAATTACGACAAAGCATACTATCACCATATAGTTAAATCATGTTATAATGGCAGTGGTGATAGTCATGGAATATATTGATGCATTACTAATTATGCATATGCTAAGATCCATATGTTCTTATTTCTTTTTATATAAGATAATGGAATTAAAAACATATTATAAATCAAAAAGAGAAACTTGCTTATTTCTAATATTTCTTTTGATTGTATTCATAGGAAATCTGGCTATATTTGCTTTCATTTCATGGGAAGATGAGTTTGGTATAGTTAGATACTATCCGGATATCATAGAAGATATTCTCATGATGTTGATTATTATAACTGTTTTTCACACAAATATATGGAAATGCATATATTACATCGTTTTCGGTTATGTGTTCGTATTGTCAGTACAGCTTTTAGGAGGAATCATTGATTTCATATTATTAGACTCTATTTTTCATATCATTTTAACGCCTGATCAAGAAGCGATACTATATTTATTAGAAATAGGTCTATTATTCATTATCTACCTAATTATTAAACACCGAAATAATCGTCAGTACATGATTGATGATAAAGACTGGCCTTTATTTGCCGTGCTTGCTATTGTTGTATGCGCATATTTCTATTATATCCAGAATGTTGTGCCATATATCGATCCGGAAAACAGTATCATGTATGTATCCATGGATTACATTCAACTTGGTTTTATGGTTGGGATATTCTTTCTGTTTGGCAGATATCATATCATCTTGGGGAAAAAGAGTCAGGAACTTCTAAATACACAGTTGAAGCTGCAAAGTGAAGAATTTCAGTTGAAATTAAGAGATGAGCTTACACATGCGAATACAGAGAACAAAAAGCTTCGTCATGACCTTAAGCATCACTTTACGGTACTTCAGAGTAAAATTAAAGAAGATCCTGAATATGCATTGGAATATGTTAAACAGCTAAGTGACCATGTGGAAATTGTAACGTATGCAAATACAAACAATGAAATCCTGAACTATATTCTGAATACAAAGGCCGCAATAGCACATCAAATGGACATACCATTTGAATATAAAATAAGTGATGCTCTCTTATTTATTAATGATTTTGATTTAATATCCATATTGGGAAATGCATTGGATAATGCAATCGAGGCACTGCAGTTTGTGAAGGAAGCATGGATTCATATGGTAATTGCGAGCTATGAAGACACGGTCATTATTAAGATTGAAAATCCATGCGACTCTGTAAGAATAAAATGGAATGATGATGTATTATCAACATCAAAAAAAGATAAAGATAAGCACGGATACGGACTGAAAAATATAAAAGAGCTATGCGAGAAATATCAGGGCTCTATGGAAATCAATATAGAAAATGCTATATTTCAGCTGATACTGTCATTTCTTAAAATATAGAGGTGTCTAGGAAGGACACCTTTTATAATGTTTGTTTAAATGACAAAACTTGTGCTTAGATACCAAAACAGTAGTTAAAATAACGTTTTTTTGTTATTATGCACTTGGGATGGTACTATGCAAAATCAGGAAGTTATGAAAGAAGAATCTGTTGGCTTTCTTTTAATTCAATATAAGTATGTTCTTGAATATCTGCAGCTTTTAGCTGAAGATAATTGGAGATTAAAAAAGGTAAAAGATACTTCTTTTTATTTTGAAAGAGGATATAGAGTACAGCATTCCTACTGTTTGATTCCGGTTGACATGTTTGACAGAGAGCTTGAACTGAGGGCAAAGCAATTGGATTGGAAACGAATAGGTGCATGGAAGCATCTTCTTGTTTTTGGAAATGAAACACTGAATGCAATTCCTTTGATAGAAGAGCGTATCCTGAATGAATACATAAAAGCAAGCAGATATAAATGGGAAGACTTTGTTCGTATAGTATGCTATATTATTGGTTCTATAAGCTGTTTTTTATCCTCGTTTTGGTGTGTGTTTCATTCAACTGATTTCATTTCATTTTTCTTTCTCAGTTTGTTATGGTGTGGTGTATCTGTTTTTCAATTTTGGGTCTTGATTCGCGCAAGCAGGTGTATATGGAGGTTTGATTTTGAGACAGTAAAGGATATCGAAAAGGCTAAAAAAACGATATTGGGAATAAATGAAAATATGATTATTAGTATTATTGCTTCAATTCTTATACTTATAGTCGGCTAAGCTTCCCCTAAATTCAGGCATTTTAATTTCTTTTTCATCTATATTCATCCATAATATAAGCAGCATTGACAAAAGTGAATGATTTTCTATAGGAATTTACGCCAATCTGTTTTATAATCATAACGTCAGGGATGAATGTAATAGAAAAGGAGGAGCTTATGCTGAACAAGGAAAAAATATATATCACCGGTCACAGGCATCCGGATACGGATTCCATCGCATCCGCCATCGCCTATGCAAAACTCAAGCAGCGTCAGGGCTTTCATGCTATTGCCTGCCGCCTTGGTCCGGTGAATGCGGAAACTGAATATTTGCTTGAACGCTTCCACATGGATTTGCCTATGCTGTTCGAGGATGCGCGCGCCACTCTGGATGAAATTGAAATTGACGGCCCGCTGGCAATCAGTCCGCAGACAACCATTATGGAAACACTGGAGCTGATGAGTGAACAAAACAAGCAGTCCTACGGTGTTATCAATGCACAGGGAAAACTAATGGGGATGGTTACCAAATCAGACCTCGCTACGGTTGGTCTGGGAGATACTGCTGTCGCTATTCAGCTTCTGCAGGAGACTCCGCCGGAATATATCGCGAAAACGGTGAGCGGGAAAATGATATACATGGATAAAGCGTATCATTTTAACGGAAAGACAAGCGTCATTGCGATTGCGGAAACAAAGCTTAACAACTATGAACTGCAGGACCGTCTTGTCATTGTAGGGAATGACTCGGAAGCACAGGAAGCAGCAATTCGCAAGGGAGCGGGAATCCTGGTTGCGGTATGGACGGAGCATATTGAAGAAAGCGTGATTGCACTTGCGAAGGAATATCACTGTCCCATCATCCTCTCTGGGCATGGAACAATGAATACCTCCCGTTATCTGTTCTTTTCTCCGCCGGTCAAGCTGCTTATGAAAACCGATCTCGTCAGCTTTAATAAAAATGAATTTGTTGATGAGGTGGGAAAGAAAATGCTGAAATCAAGATACCGCAGCTATCCGGTGATTGATGATGAAAACCATCTGATCGGCTATGTTTCACGCTATCACATTTTGAATCAGCATAACAAGAAGGTTATTCTGGTGGATCACAATGAATATGCACAATCGGTGAAAAGTATAGAAAAGGCTGACTTACTGGAGGTTGTGGATCATCACCGTGTATGTGATATTTCCACTAACCGGCCAATTTCCTTCCGTAATGAAATCATAGGAAGTACGGCATCCATCATAACATCCATATATCTGGAAAATCAGATGAGTATACCGAAGGATATTGCCGGTCTGCTGCTTGGCGCAATACTCTCCGATACGCTGAAATTCAAATCACCGACAACAACCGCAAAGGATAAGGGACTTGCCAGAATGCTGGCAGAAATTGCGGAGCTGGATATCGATGTATTTGCGAAAGAGATGTTCAAGGTAAGCTCCAATATCAGTAACAAGACACCGCGTGAGCTGCTGAATCAGGACATCAAAAAATTTGAAATCGACGGCAGAACTGTCATGATCTCACAGGTGATTGCCTATCAGGTAAGTGAAGCCAAGGAAATCGAGGATACTCTGCAAAGCGAAATGGTGAAATTTGCACAGGAAAAAGGACTTGATCTTCTGGTTGTTGCATTTACGAGTATACTGGAGAACGGCTCTGTCTTCTATGCTGCCGGTGATATTGCGGATGTGGTCGCTGAGGCGTTTCCAAACCACTTTGAAGAAGAGCATAGCTTTCAGGAGGATATATTATCCAGAAAAAATCAGATTGTGCCATTGCTTTCCCGGGCAATCATCAATTCTGTACACTGATTTTCAAAAAAGACAATCCCAGAGAAGATTGTCTTTTTTACAGTGTGTCAGGCATGGATATATCTAACCCGTGAGAACAAGGATGAAAGTGCAAGCCTACAAAAGACAGAAAAAACGGTTATATACTATAATTAAAAAGGCTTTCAAAAGAAAACATGCCGGTTCCGAACCATTAGTAAAGGCATTACAAGAGTAAATCAGGTTGTGCGGGGATGGATAAACTATTTCAAAACAGGACATGAAAATATACCTTAGTAAGTTTGGACAATGGTTACGCCATAAGATAAGATGTGTCATCATAAACAATGGAAGAAATCAAAACGATTTTTAAGAATCCAATGAAATTAAATATTGCATGTAAGAGTAAATTTAGAAAAGAAGATATCTACAAATGTGCAATCACAGAATTAGGATGGTATAGAAGAAGTACGATGAAGGTCGTAAATTTCACATGATCTTCAAAAATTCTAGGCATTAAGAAAGGGGACAGACCTGACCTGGTGCATCCCCTGGATTCTTAAGAGTTTGTAATACCGATATAAATGTAGGACCGTATACGTGACCTGTACGTATAGTTCAATGGTATAAATTTAAGTTTATTCCTCTACCCTATTCCGCAGATTGTTTATTTTGCGCTTTCTATATAGTCCTTTACATTTTCTTCAACAACATGGAATGGTGCTGCACCGCTTTTCAGAATTGCTTCATGGAAGTCCCTGTCATTGAATTTATCCTTTAGTTCCTCCTGTGCATCCTTCTTCAGATTGGCAATCTGGACATATCCTACATAATAAGAGAGGAATGCTGTTGGATTTGCCTGCAGCTGGTTATAGAAATCACTGACATCGGAAACGCCAAGACCGTTTTCCTCCAGGAAATTTGATAAATCTTCCTTTGTCCATCCTTCATAGTGAATACCGATATCGGCAAGAGCTATCAGGCAATCCTGATAGACAACCATATTCTGCTGCAGCTTGACAGCATCCGCAGATACACCGTCAAGATACTTTAATGCATACAGCTCGGTATATGTGGCATAGCCCTCGGTATAACCAAGGAAGCTTGCCATACTGTTTCTCCATGGGTCTTTTACATTCTTATAGGCATATGCAATCTGATACATATGTCCCGGAATTCCCTCGTGTGCAACGGTAGAGAAGGTTTCCAGTGACTGTACATTCAGTGCATCCTCCAACATATTCACACGAATCTGTTTCGGTGTGGTACCGTCCAGTGCAGGAATGTTGAAGTAAGCCGCAACACCGCCGGATGCCAGATCCTCACCGATCGGCCTGATTCGATAATTCAGTGTTCCCACGGATGGAAAGTCATCCTTAATATCCTTATCAAGATCCTTCAGCATGCTTTCAAAGTCCTTGTACTTAGTTTTGATTTTTCCGTTTACATATTCATCATACAGATTCTTGTTTTTGGAGATCACAGACTGTACGGCAAGCAGGGATGAACGCGACATACTGTTTAATTCTTTTTTAATATCCTCGATGGATTTATCCGTGCCGGTTGCCTGCTTGAACAGAAGCTCATAATACTCTTTTCCGTTCTTCATATGGCTCAGTCCCAGCGTATTGTTTTTAGAGGAATCCAGCTCCTTCATCGTTTTGATGATATCACTGTACGCAGGCAGGAAATACTCCTGAAATGCTTTTTTCAGCTCAGCCTTGTACTGCTTTGTCTTATCATCCCCAAGCTTCAGATTGTCGATACTTTCATTCAGCCCGGTAAGTACACTGCTGTTTACATCCTCCTTAACAACCTTCTCGCAATACTCTTTTACAGATTTGATATCCAGCATCAGTGTGCCTTTTTCTTCCTGCTTTTTCGTATAGGCAAGAATACTGTCCATATACGGACGGACTGATTTCATCAGTGTGATAACATCCTTTACATCCTGCTCATTGCGAAGTGTCCAGTCGGAGAACAGGGTTGGCAGCTGTGTGTGCATACCTGTCATGGATTCCAGTGGCATACTCATATAATCAAACTTGGAATCGTTCATTTCTGTAGTGTAATCCAGCATGTAGCTGTAAATATCATAAGTTTCCTTCTGCTCATCGCTTAACGTATCGCGGTCAAATTCCTTGAAGGCCTTCGCGGATTTCTCATTCAGCTCCTTGTTTTCCTTCATGGTTGTTTCATTCAGTTCTTTATCGATCTGAACCTTGGTCTTGCTTGTATCTACTCCGTAATCCTTTGGGTTTTCCAGAATAATGTGCGTATTCGGATAGCTTTGTTCCATAGATTCCACGAATTCCTGCTTCATAAATTCATCAAACTTCTTCTGTTCTTCTCCGGAATCCTTTTTTGAGCATCCGGTGAATGAAAAAGCCATGACTGCAGATAACATCAATAATGTTATTTTCTTTACGTTCATATTTCCTCCATTTTCTCTCTGTTTCTAAGTAGAGTGTGTTTGTACTACAGATATTTTATGTATCTTACTGTTATTATATCGTCTAATCATTGATTTCACAATGAATTATCCACGGAAACGGGTTTTGTTATGAATCAAGTTGTCGAGTAGAAAGGTTTATGATATTCTAATATAGAAAAGAGTTGATGATTGTGCATGAACGACATACAAAAATACTGGAGCTTCTCTCTCAATATAAAAAAATAGAGGTAACCAGATTATCTGAGCTGCTTTCTGTTTCACAGGTGACGATTCGCAAGGATCTCATGCAGCTTGAAAGCAGTGGTCTGATTCTGCGGGAGCATGGATATGCGGCTTTGCATGACAGTGATGATCTGGCAAACCGGCTCGTCTATCATTATGAAATCAAGCAGAGAATTGCCAGTCTGGCGGTGGCGGATGTTCAGGATGGGGAGACGCTTATGATTGAATCCGGTTCGTGCTGTGCACTGGTCGCTCTGGAAATCGCAAAAACAAAAAAGAATGTGACCGTGATCACCAATTCCGCTTTTATTGCTGATTATATACGTAAGCAGGGAACTCTGCAAATCATTTTGCTGGGAGGCGAATACCAGCAGAGCTCGCAGGTCATGGTTGGACCGATGACGAGAAGATGCATGGAGCCGTTTTATGTAGATAAGCTGTTTATCGGTACCGATGGATTCACAGCGGATTCAGGTTTTACGGGAAATGATTATATGCGCAGTGAAACGGTACGTGATATGGCTCAACAGGCAAATCATGTCATTGTAGTTACAGAATCCACTAAGTTTTCACAGAAGGGACTTGTTCATCTGATAGATACCGGTCATATTCATATGGTTGTCAGCGATGATCGTATACCGGAGGAATGCGAGCAGTACCTCACGGAGCAAGGTGTGGAAGTAAAAAAAGTGAAGGTATAAAAAAAGGAGCATCTGCCCCTAAAAGAAACAATCAATACCCTGATTCAGGAAGATTTGCTGATAATCTCTTAAATCTTCCGGATACAGGGCTTTTTTATGCTTCATTCCATAGTCGCGATTCAGCATTTCATATTTCTTTTCGCCGAACTGATGAAAGGGAAGGAGCTGTACCCGTTGAATTGAGAGTGATGTAAGCAGTGCAGCAAGGCCTTTTGCATCCTGCAGGGATGCATTATATCCCGGGATGATGGGTATGCGTGGAAGAACACAGAGCTGATGTTTCACACTCCATGCAAGGTTTTCCAGTATCAGATCATTGTTGACGCCGGTCCCAAGAACGTGCTGTTCTGTGTCATAATGCTTGATATCGAACAGTAAAAGATCAAACAGCGGGGCAAGCTTTTGAAATACAGCGGGCTGGATATATCCGGTAGTTTCAACTGCGACATGGATGCCCTCCTGCTTCAGGCGTAAAACAAGTGCCTTTGCAAATGACGGCTGTGCCAGAGCTTCTCCGCCGGAAAGTGTAACACCACCCTGAGATTCTTCATAAAAGTCGCGGTCCTGCAGGCAGGTTGCGACAACCTCATCAGCATCCCTGCAGACGCCTTCCACCTGCAGGGCTTTTGCTTTACACGTAGCGATGCAGCGAAGACAGCCAAGACATTGCGCATCGTTGATCACAATACGGCTGCCCTTTCTTTGAACTGCCTGCTGCGGACATGCCTGTATACATGCGCCATCCTGTATACAAACAGATGCATCATATAATATCTGTGTCTTTGAAAGCTGAGACTCCGGATTGGAACACCAGCGGCAGCGAAGCGGACAGCCTTTCAGAAAAACGGTTGTCCGAATACCGGGACCGTCGTGTATGCTGAATTTCTGGATATTGAATACCATACCTTTACACATTAACATCACTCCTTACTACCGTTATCATAGCACAGGAGTGATAAATTGTAAAATAAATATTTCAAATGAAACTAATGATATATTCAAATGAAATATTTATCTTGACTTGCTTCTACAATATGATACTATAATAGTGTATTGTTTAAGTTTATGTTTCATATGAAACTAAAAGCAAGCGTGGAGGAAAGCATATGGAAAACAGAGAACACTTTGGAACACTCACAGAAAGAATGCATAGCTTCAGAGGGGAGCTTCTGAATACAGAGGCATCCATTGACGCCACACGTGCTGTGCTTGCGACACAGGCATATCAGGAGCATGCGGATAAGCCGCTGCTTGTAAAGCGTGCTTTCATGCTGAAAAATATTTTGGAGAATATGCCGATCTTTATCGAGCCGCAGACACTGCTCGCTGGTAATCAGGCTAAGAAAAACCGGGCAGCACCTATCTTCCCGGAATATGCGATGGATTGGGTTATAAAAGAGCTGGATGAATTCGAGCTTCGTGACGGGGATGTTTTTCAAATCGATGAAGAGACAAAGGAAGAACTAAAAAGCATCGCTCCTTACTGGTATCATAATACAACACTGGATAAAGGACTTGCCATGATTCCACCGGAAAGCAGAATCTTTTATGATCTCGGTATTATCAAAGCGGAAGGAAATATCACAAGCGGGGATGCACATATCGCTGTTGACTATGGAAAAATTATGCGAAAAGGGCTCAGGTATTATGAGCAGCGAACCTTGCAGGAGAAAAGGAAGCTGGATATGACAGAACCGGATAGCATTTCCAAATATCATTTTTATGAGGCGATTCTGATCGTCATTGCTGCCGTACAGGCATTTGCAAAGCGCTATGCTGAGCTTGCGCTTGCACAGGCTGAAGCAGCACAGGGAAAACGAAAGCAGGAATTACAGAAAATGGCGCAGATACTGGACAGGGTGCCGTATAAACCGGCTGAAAATTTTCATGAAGCTATACAGTCCATGTGGCTTGTCCACCTCGTTTTACAGATAGAATCCAATGGACATTCTCTTTCCTATGGACGTATGGATCAGTATTTATATCCATACGTAAAGCATGATTTGGATACGCGGGTATTGCAAGAGGAACAGGCCGTAGAGCTTTTAACAAATCTGTGGCTGAAAACATTTACTATCAATAAGGTAAGAAGCTGGTCGCATACACAATTCAGTGCCGGTTCTCCCCTGTATCAGAATGTTACGGTAGGAGGACAGACCCATGATGGAAAGGATGCTGTAAATATGCTGTCCTTTCTCATTCTAAAATCTGTTGCACAGACCCGTCTTCCACAGCCTAATCTGACTGTACGCTATCATAGAAATTTATCTGCTGCGTTTATGGATGAAGCAATCGAGGTCGTAAAGCTGGGAACCGGGATGCCGGCTTTTAATTCCGATGAGGTTATAATTCCATCCTTCATGGAAAAGGGTGTTGGTAAAGAAGATGCATACAATTATAGCGCGATTGGCTGCGTGGAAACTGCAGTACCCGGAAAATGGGGTTATCGCTGTACCGGTATGAGCTTTCTGAATTTTCCGAAAACGCTGCTGATCGCCATGAATGCAGGTGTGGATCCTGCCAGTCAGGTAAAGCTGGTGGAGGGGCTTACACATTTCAGTGAAATGACATCCTATGCTCAGCTACAGGAAGCATGGGATATAACAATACGTGAGTTCACAAGACATTCTGTGATCATTGAAAACTGCTGTGATCTCGTTCTGGAGCAGGATGTTCCGGATGTATTATGCAGTGCATTGACGGAGGATTGTATCAAACGGGGGAAAACCATTAAGGAAGGCGGAGCTGTATATGATTTCATATCCGGACTGCAGGTGGGAATCGCCAACCTTGCGGACAGTCTGGCAGCAGTAAAAAAGCTGGTATTTGAGGAACAAAAAATAACTGCGGATCAGCTGTGGGATGCTTTGATGGATGATTTTACATCACCGGAGCATAAAGCGATACAACAGATGTTGATTTCGGATGCTCCCAAATATGGAAATGATGATGATTATGTAGACCAGCTGATTGTGGATGCCTATGATGTCTATATCAATGAAGTGAAAAAATATCCGAATACGCGTTATGGAAGAGGACCGATCGGAGGAACACGGTATGCCGGTACCTCCAGTATCTCTGCCAATGTCGGTCAGGGAAAGGGGACTCTTGCTACTCCGGACGGGCGTAATGCTGCCACACCGCTTGCTGAAGGCTGTTCCCCATCACATGGTATGGATAAGAACGGACCTACTGCTGTGTTTAAAACCGTTTCCAAGCTTCCGACACATGAAATTACCGGCGGGGTGCTGTTAAATCAGAAAATGACGCCGCAGATGCTGTCGAGCGAGGAGAATAAGCAGAAGCTGGAAATGATGATACGTACCTTCTTTAATCGCCTGGACGGTTACCATGTTCAATATAATGTGGTTTCCCGTGATACACTGCTTGATGCACAGAAGCATCCGCAGAAGCATCGGGATCTGATTGTCCGTGTTGCCGGTTATTCTGCTTTCTTTAATGTCCTGTCCAGGCAAACACAGGATGATATAATTGAGCGTACAGAACAAACGTTATAGTCCGTGAAGAAAATCTGTCTGCGTTTATAAAAGAAAAAGAATCGTGATGTCCTGCACTATACAGGTTCACGATTCCTTTTTAATGCTTATTGCTATACAGATGTCTTGCGACATAAACGCCGCTTGCACTTGCATGTGAGAGGGAATGGGTAACACCGCTGCAATCACCAATCACGTACAGTCCTTCATGCCTGGTTTCCAGATTATGATCAATTTCAACCTCCAGATTATAGAATTTTACCTCTACACCATACAGCAGGGTATCATCATTGGCAGTTCCCGGTGCCACCTTGTCCAGTGCATAAATCATTTCGATGATGTCATCCATCTGGCGTTTGGGAATTACCAGACTCAGATCACCCGGTGTAGCGGATAAGGTTGGTGTGACAAAGCTTTCCGCGATACGGGAGTCCGTGCTTCTCTGTCCGCGTATCAAATCACCAAAGCGCTGTACGATAACGCCGCCCCCCAGCATATTGGAAAGACGCGCAATGCTTTCCCCATATTCGTTGCTGTCCTTAAACGGCTCTGTAAAGTGATTGCTTACCAACAGGGCGAAATTCGTATTCTCTGTGTAGCGGGAAGGGTCTTCATAGCTGTGCCCGTTCACCGTTACAATTCCATTGGTATTTTCACTGACGACAACACCGCGGGGATTCATGCAGAAGGTACGGACCTTGTCCTGGAACTTCGTCGTACGGTATACGATTTTGCTTTCATACAATTCATCCGTCAGATCGGAGAAAATGCTGTAGGGCAGTTCTACACGCACACCGATGTCCACACGGTTGCTCTTCGTGGCAATTCCCAGGCTTTTACAGATGCTTCCCATCCATTTGCTTCCACTGCGGCCTGTGGATATAATGCATTTGCTGCCGGTAAAGCTTTTATCCCTGCTCACCAGACGATAGCCGTTCTCCAGCTTTTCCACTGCATCTATATGCGTATGGAAGTGGATTTCAATTTTATCCTTCAGCTGATTGTACAGGTTTTCCAGAACAATATAATTCACATCCGTACCAAGATGGCGTACGCTTGCCTCCAGCAGATGTAAATCATTCTGCATGCATTTCTTTTTCAGATGCGTATTTTCATTTGTATAAAGCTTTGTCCCCTGTCCACCGTTTGCCACATTGATTTCATCGACATAATTCATCAGATCAATTGCTTCTTTCCTTCCGATATGTTCGTATAAGGTACCGCCAAACTGGTTGGTGATATTGTATTTTCCATCAGAAAAGGCTCCTGCTCCGCCAAACCCGTTCATAATGGCACAGGTCTTACAGTTGATGCAGGATTTAATTTTCACCCCGTCAATCGGACATTTTCTTTTCTCCAGCGGGTTTCCTGTTTCGAATAAAGCAATCTTCAGCTCCGGGTTCAGTTTCATCGCCTCGTAGGCAGAGAAGATACCGCCGGGACCGGCCCCGACAATCAGTAAATCAAAATCCATATGTTACCTCCATCGTTATATGTATAACTTCCGGGAAATCTTGAATTTCCTATGGTATTTTATCACAGAAACAGAAAAAAGCCAGCGGTATTCATGAAAACTTTATGAAAACGGTTACTATTCACTAACCTATATTGTATATAACGCTTAGATAAGGGCAAAAGAAAGCTTATATTACTTATGGGTTTTGATTGAAACTGCGTATCATAAGCATGAATAACTCTCCACACTTGTTATGCAGAGAGCCTTTCATTGTATGGAGATATGGTTAAAGGTGTTGCTCTTATACGATTACTTACATCGTGTCAGCCGTATGTACTTGTTTTTTAACAGCCTCCAGGGTATCACACTTTAAAATTAAACTTGATACGATATGCAATTGGTCCTCGGTTAATGACTGCAGCCATGCTGTGCAGTCTTCCTGATATTTGGCTTCCATAAGCCTATGTAAGAGCTGTCTCTCTCCTTCGATTCTACCTTCAACCTTACCTTCAGCTTTCCCTTTAATGATTCCTTCCTTCATCCCCTCTTCAAAGCTGTCCTCCAAGCCGTAGCGATAACGTGCCTCTCCCATCTGAATCGCCATTGCGGTTGACCACAGCTCATCATCCTTCTGCATTTCCTCGTACTTGTCCATGAATACCTTCACCAGCCTTTCCTTTGATTCCAGTATATCATTTTTCGCATTGTTTTCAAACAGGAAGCACAGCTGTTCAAAGTCATCCATCTGCTGAATGGCCTTTTTCTTAGCGATTTCATTGATAACGGGCAGATGGATGTAGGTTCTTCTAATCAATGGGTGTTTACTCTCATCTTCCCCCTGCTCATTGCGCATCTGATAGTGGTTGATCAGATTTTTATTATTCCATGCGCATTTCTCAATGAAAATAATCTGATATACCGGCTTTAAATCCTTGTACTTTTCACTGCTATCCAGCTGGTTGTTCAATGCTCTGGCCCCATAAAATTCAAAGCGCATCATTTCCGCTACTCCTGCATAGGTCGTCTGCATTTCCAGATTAAAAAAACGACCTTTCTCATCCTTCACATGAACATCCAGAATAATGCGTTTCTTCCCGATTGTTCCGGGATCCAGATTCGGATTCTGTACAGTGCTTTCCTTTACCTTAATTCCGGTAACACGTTCAATAATGGTGTTGCGGGCGTACACAGAGCCTTCATCCTCACGGGAAAGGGTGTACTTGAAGAATACATCATTGCAGTAATTCAATACAGTATTTGCTTTCGTATTTTCCATGACGAAAACCTCCTTCTGTAAGCTCATCATCACTTACATACTTCTATACGTTAAGAAGGTATGAAATTCCTAAAAAATCCACATATTCTTGATTTTTTCCTGCTTTAAAAGGATTGTCAGCTTGCATTTTACAGAGTTGCGATTTCGATCACTTCTATCTAAATGTATATAACAGAAAAAGATGAGGCGATAAAATAGCTTTTCTGCCTTTATAAAGAAACAGGTATAATCCTGCAATCGATGTCCATACTTCAGCTATGAGGTGAAGAAATGAAACGTTATGCAATAATCGGCTGTCTGTGGTTTCTTATGGCATCTGCTATGATTCATGGAAATGCCAGAGCAGAGATTGATTATGAAATCCGCTATGACAGCAATACGAAGCAGACCTATGAGCTGAAACAGAAAATTCAGGATATCTATTCCGAGCTGGTTCGTGGTGTACATAAGGAATCCTATATTCTGATGGTGCTTCATAATAAGGAATTATTTGCTTACCGAAAGGATCTTCAGGCTGACTGGAAACAGAATCAGCTAGTGATTACCGAGGGTGATGGAAAAGGAGATACGATTACCGGTACATTGCGAACAGAAAGTGTGTGTGTTCCGGAGGTTCAGCCGCGTTCCCTTTTTCAGGAGATATTTCAATAGCTATATTTGCAAACATCAACGGCTTTTTCCTGTTGGTGTTTTTTTCTTGCAGGTGAGTCACGGATTCCTGCAACTTGGTTGAATTTTATAGCTTTTCTATTCATGTGCAAATATAATAAAAACAGGAGGATGCGGTATGAAAATCATTGAGGGTAAGGATTCACAACAGCTGGATGTCCGCATCCGGTTTGACTCGTTGGAGGAAAAACAGGCAGCTTTCCGCTTGCTGGCAGCTATGCATCAAAAGCTGATCGGCTTGCAAAGAGATAAGGAATATCTGCTGCGTCTGGAGGATGTCTGCTTTATCGCTTCCAGTGACAAGCGTACCTTTTTATATACTGCACAGGGCTGTTACGAGTCTATGCTCTGGCTTTATCAGATGGAAGAACAGCTGAATGATGATTTCATACGGATCAACAAAGCAACAATTATCAATATGGAACATGTAACCAGCATGCATGCAGACCTGGGGTCAAGAATCCGGGTATATCTGGATACCGGTCATCAGCATATGGTCACAAGGACCTATGTAAAGGCATTTAAGCAGAAGCTGAAAGGGGAATAATGGCATGTATAACTATCTGGTTAAATTTTTTAGAAATGTAACAATGTCCTTTTTTACTGCGATTTTTGTAATTGCACTGGCAGGTGTCACATGCCGGGATGGAATTATGAAGGTGTCAAGCTTTTATGTGCAGGGCGGTATTTCCTTTTCTGCTGTTTTTGAGCTTTTATTGCTTTCCTCTCTTCTGGCATTATGCAATTTGCTTCTGGATAAGCCCACAGTATTTCCTGCAATGCGTCTGACCTACAAAATTATTTTGCGTATTGCAGTTGTTGTGATGCTGATTCTACCGTTTATTTATGTATGCCGCTGGTTTCCTGTTGATGATCATGCAGCATGGATCGGCTTTGTTGTCTGCTTTCTGTTAAGCTTCTCGGCAGCAACTCTGCTAAGTGTGTATGCCACACGAAGAAAGGATCGGGAATATCAGAAGCTGCTGGAGGCCTATAAGGCAAAGAAAGAGGAGAGGAAAAAATGACAATACTGGAAGCGGATCACATACAGAAGAGATTTGCGGAAAAAATGGTTTTAAAGGATATCAGCTTTTCCATTGAGAAGCCGGAAATCTTTGGACTTCTGGGACCGTCAGGGTCAGGAAAAACAACGCTGATACGGATTCTACTTGGCTTATTAAAGAAGGACGGCGGCAGCTCATATGTTCTGGGGAATGATTCCGGGCACCTAAGTGATGATACGTATGCACAGATTGGTATGATGCTGGATGAAGCTGGATTATATGATCGTTTATCCTGTATAGATAATCTGGATATATACAGAAGGCTCTATCAGCTTCCTTATAATGTCATAGAACCGGCACTGCGCCGTGTATCTCTGTATGACAGCAGACAGAAAGCAGTCATTAAGCTGTCCAAGGGTATGAAGCAGCGGCTTTCCTTTGCCAGAGCATTGCTTCATGAGCCTAGGGTTTTATTTTTGGATGAGCCTACCTCGGGATTGGATCCGGCAACAACATCCAACATTCATGAGCTTTTGTTTGAGCTGAAGGAAAAGGGTGTCACTATCTTTCTGACAACACACGATATGGAGGAGGCAACACGCCTATGCGACAGAGTGGCCTTTTTGAATGAGGGGTCTATCATCGAATGTGATACGCCGGAAGCTATCTGCTGCAAATACAATACGACGAATCAGGTTAACATAACGACAGCGCAGGGAGAGAGTATTGTGCTGGATATCAAGAGAGATGCAGTAAAAATTATGCATCTGATGGAAGCCGGACATGTGAAGACCATCCATTCCATGGAGCCTACACTGGAAACTGTATTTATCACACTGACAGGAAAGGAGCTGGTCTGATATGAAGCCTTCTCATATATATGCAATCATCCGTAAGCAGCTAAAGGACACCTTTCGTAATAAGCCTACGCTTGTACAGTTTGTGATGTTTCCGGCAATCGCAGCAATTCTGACACTTTCCGCCGGCGAATTTGAACTGCCGAAAAGATACTTTGTAAATCTGTTTTCTGTTATGTATGTATGCATGGCTCCGATTCTCATCCTGTCTGCGATCATCAGTGAGGAAAAGGAGAAGGGCTCTTTACGTATGCTCATGATGTCGAATGTAAAACCGATGGAATATCTGCTGGGCATAGGAGCGTATGTGTTTGTATTTTGTATGGCAGGTGTGCTGTTTATGGGATTACTGGGGAAATTCTCCCTGCAGGAGCTGTGGATGTTTCTGCTGCTGAATGCATGCGGTATTCTGATTTCCTCAGTTATTGGCGCACTGATTGGGGTTGTGAGTGATAATCAGACGGCTGCCAGCGGTCTGTCCGTTCCTGCCATGCTGCTTACTTCCTTTATTCCCATGCTGTCAATGTTTAATGCCTCCATACGCAATGTTGGAAAATTTCTATATTCTCAACAGATTTATGAGCAGATCAACAACAGCTCTACGATTGTTCTGTCCGCACAGTCATTTGTTGTGATACTGATAAATTTTGCTCTTGTGCTCGTGCTGTATGTGTACATGTATAGAAAGAAGCAGCTGCTTGCTTCATAATAAAGTAAAACCCGGTATGTCGAGCATGCCGGGTTTCTACTTAGTTCAAACGGTAAACTACATGCAGGAAAATTTTAAGCCTGCTTCACTGTAACAGATCCGACATCGTGGAAATGAAGTCCTCATAGGATTGACATCCGCACAGCTTCTTGACATTTTCCGGTGTGCTTAAAATCATGGTAATCGGATCAAAAATCTCATTGAAAATATAACGGTCACTTTTGTTAAAGCAAAGCATGAGCACCAGATACACATCCTGCTGGTTCCATGATATCGGCGTTTCACTGATAACAATATTCATCCCTGTCTTTTTGGCATGCATTTTCATTGCATGCGGAATCGCAAAGCTGCCAAAAGCTGTCGAGGACATATTCTCACGGGATATTATTTCATTCTCAAATTCATCATCCACATATCCATGCACAATCAGTTTATTTACCATATATGTTATACACTCTTTTTCTGTAGAAAATCCACTCTTCAGGACCTCAAAGAAATCAGGCAGAAGCAGCTCTTTCAAATAGCCTTCAAAAACGCTGCGTTTTTTTAATTTACGGATTGTTTCTATTTTTTCATTTAACAGCTGCCTGTCCTTTTGATTGAGGAATATGCTAATCTGTATCATAGGTATGGAAGTAATTACAGAAACAGGTATTGTAGTTATGATGAGATTTGTATCCTTAATTTTATCAAAATCACTTTCATCGGTAAGTATATTTGTAATCAGCAATTCATCAGAATAATAGCGCTTGATCACATCGGTAACCTTCAGACTCATATCGTAATAGCTGGGACAATACAACGCTACAGTTATTTTTTCTGTCAGGCTTTTCTGTGCCTCCAGGGCGCTTCCCAGATGAAAGGCAATATAGGCAATTTCATCATCGTTTATAGAAATTCCTGTTTTTTCTTTTATCGTTGCGGCAAGAGAAACCGATACATCATAAATCAGAGGACAGGAGGTTTTAATACCATCCGCGAGTGGATTTTTACTGAAGTAATTGTTCTTGGAGCGCACCAGTAAATTTTTGATATGAAGGGCGAACCGGATAAGAAATTCCTGTTCACTCAAATCAATATAATAGAAGGAGTTGATATCGAGAATCAGCTCTTTTACCAGATTCAGACATTCCTTTCCGATAAAATCCTCCAGGTTTGCGGCATTGATACTTTTATAATCAATTGTTGTTGCCCTGGAAATAATCAGCAGTGTCATTTCATAAATTTCCGCCTTACTGTAGGTGATATGAAAATGTTCTTCCAGACGTCCTGCCACTTTTTCCGCAAGCTCATACTCATGCAGGTGAACCGCCGGCTGCTGGTCAATGCTCGTTGTATTGATATTGTTCTTCCGGATACGGTCAATCGCAATGGTGATATGCAAGACCAGATTGATTAAAGAATAGTCATTGATAAAATAATGGTAATCCTCAAATATCTGTAATACCGTATTCTTAATATACGGAATATCAATATCCAGAAAGGAGTTTTGTAATGATTTTAAATTGACAAAATTAACATTGGATTCATTATATAACAGGGTGCTGAGTAATTTGCGCTTGACTTTTTGCAGCTCATTCTTGATGGTAGAAAGGCTGATAAACAATTCATCACATAAATCATATATATCAATTGCTTCCTCCTGATGATGATTGATCAGCTGATTTAAAATATAGATTACACGTTCTTCCGAAGTCTGGGGAATATGATCTGCAGTTTCATCCAGTATGGATTTCGCTAATTCCATATCCAGACGGTATCCTTCCCTTGATGAATGAATAGCTTCGGGATATTCTTCATTGATTTCACGTACATAATTTTTGATACTGCGTACAGAAACATTCAGATGATTGGCTAATAAATTGGTATTTGCCGGTTGTAGGTCAAATAAAGCACGGAGTAGCTCTTTGTTTTTCTGTTTCATTTCATCACCTGCTTTTTGTTCAGAAATCACTATATGTTAAAATTATATTTTACCGGACTGTAATTCTCAACCAGAATTTTGCACGAGCTTGGGGAAAATAATTATCTGCCCCTACAGCGTGCAAAACATGATTAGAAATTTAAAAACCGATTTGGCATACTATAGGTGTGATGAGGCGAAGAAGCCTGAAAGGAAGATTATTATGGAAAAATTAAATGTATTACTCGTCTGCGGTTCCGGAGCAAGCTCCGGATTCATGGCAGCCAATATGAGAAAGGCTGCATCCAAACAGGGACTTGATATTGATATCAAAGCACGTAGTGAATCAGAGATTGAAAACTATATTGATGAAATCAATGTCCTGATGGTTGGACCACACCTGGCTTATATTCTGGATGAGGTTGAGGAGTATACACATGGGGAGGATGTCAAGGTAATTTTAATGGAACCGGATTATTACTCTGTATTAAACGGAGAAATGGCGATTGCCCACTTACTTGAGGAAATGGAAAAATAATCGTTACTGAGAAAGGGAGATACATATGAATAATTTAATAAACTGGCTTGAAAATAGTTTTGCGCCGAAAATGAATAAGTTTAACCACAACACCTGGGTCGTTACGATAAAGGACTCTATCATGCAGGTACTGCCATTTATCCTGCTGGGATCCCTGTTTTGTGTGGGAACGGTTATCGAAGGGTTTGTGACTCTGCCCTTTTCCTTCTGGACACCTTATGGGTGGACAATGGGAATGATTTCTGTACTTGTCAGCTTTCTGATTCCGTTTAACTTCTGTGAGAAGAAACGATTGAGAAAGCAGAGAATTATCGCCGGTGCAACCGGTCTGATTCTATTCTTTATATCCATTACTCCGGAGCTTGTCAAAGCAGGGGAACCGGGGTTTGGTTCCAGTGCATTTGGTGCAGGCGGAATGTTCTGTGCAATGTTTACCGGTATTGTGACCAGTATTGTATTTAATCTGTTTGGCAAATTCTCATTCTTTAAAGAAGACAGTGCAATCCCGGATTTTGTACGTCAGTGGTTTGATGCATTATTGCCAATTGGCGGAATCATATTCACCGGGTTTATTGTGGTACAGGTATTGAACATCGATTTATATGCGATTATCACTTCCTTCTTTATGCCATTACAGGGTATTATGAATACATGGTATGGATTCATCCTGGTCTGCTTTCTGGAATGCTTTATTTATTCCATGGGTATTTCTTCATGGGTTCTTGCACCTGCGACATCTCCTGTAAAGTTACAGAGCATCGCCGCAAATATCGCACTGGCAACTGCAGGAACAGCGTCTGTAGCGAACCTGAACATGTATACGGAATCCTGCGTCTATACCTGCTATCTGTGGATCGGTGGAATTGCCTGCACCATGCCGCTGGTTATCTTCCTTGCATTATCCAAGTCGAAGAAGCTGAAATCTTTAGGTCGTGCCTGTATTGGACCAACGATTTTCAATATCAATGAACCTGTGGTGTTCGGCTGTATTGCATGGAACCCTGTTATGATGCTGCCTATGTGGATTAACGGTATCGTGTTACCGGCATTGGTGTGGATCGCATGTAAGGTAATCGCCATTGCCCCGATTCCTAAAATTCAGTTTGAAATGTGGTATTGTCCATTCCCGATTTCCACATGGATCACATCGGAAGGATCCATTATGGCCATTGCAGTCATGCTGATTATATTTGTTGTCGGCGGTGCGATCTGGTACCCGTTCTTCAAAGCCTATGAAAAGCAGTGTATTGATGAGGAAACTGCAACAGAAGCAGCTGCTGAATAATAGTGAGAGGAGAGTTATTATGATGAGTGAACAAACAGTACAATCCGCAATGTCTATTATCTTGCATGCCGGGGATGCCCGGGTCGCATGCAAGGAGGCACTGGATGCCATATCCGAAGCGGATTTTGAAACAGCTGAGGTAAAATTAAAGGAAGCACAAACAAAAATTACAGAGGCTCATAAAGTGCAGACCGATGCAATTCAGGGAGAAACCCGTGGTGATGAGTCGGAATATTCTCTTCTGTTTGCGCATGCACAGGATACGTTAATGACGATTTACAGTGAAATCAATATTGCGAAACAGCTGCTGAAAATATTCAGTGCTTATGAGAAACGTATCTCTGCATTGGAAAATAAAGATTGTTAAGGAGGCAAATATGGCAAGAATACCGAATGGTTTTCCAAAAGATTTCCTGTGGGGTGGCGCTGTAGCTGCAAATCAGCTGGAGGGTGCCTATACAGCAGGAGGAAAAGGATTATGTGTTGCGGATATCAATGAGTTCCGTGATGATATTGATATTACAAAGAAATATAATGATGAAGTTACTTCCACCTACGTGAAGGATGCAATGAATGCCGGAAACAATGATGGAAGGGTGTTTCCAAAACGCCGGGGTATTGATTTCTACCATACATATAAAGAGGATCTCAGACTGCTGGCTGAATTAGGACTGAAGACCTTCCGTACCAGCATCAACTGGGCGAGAATATTTCCGAATGGGGATGATGAAGCTCCTAATGAGGAAGGCTTAAAGTTCTATGATGCGCTTTTCGATGAGATTCTCAAACACAATATGGTGCCGATGATTACCGTGTCCCATTATGAGATGCCGTTACATCTTACGCTGAAGTACAAGGGCTGGTATTCCAGAGAAACCATTTCTTTCTTTGAGAACTACTGCAAAGTGATTTTTGACCGCTATCATGATAAGGTTAAGCACTGGATTCTGGTAAACCAGATCAACTTGATTTCTCATGAATCCTTTAACCATCTGGGTGTTGCCGAAGATATGGTTGATGATTTAAAGAGTGCGAAATATCAGGCTGTGCATAATGAAATGGTCGCTTGTGCACGCGCTACACGATATGCACACGCAACGTATCCGGATTTACAAATTGGTATGATGCTGTGCGGCGGACATGATTATGCGGCAACTTCCAAGCCGGAGGATCAGCTGGCAGCCCTTCAGCATAATCAGATGGAATATTTTTACTCGGATGTACTTTTGAGAGGCGTGTATCCGGGATATGCCCTGCGCTTCTTCGAGGATCATGATATTCATGTGGAATTTGGAGAACAGGATGAAGAGGATTTGAAGAATACATGTGATTTCTTCTCCTTCTCCTATTATTACACTCGTATTGTGACAAAAGAAAGCTTTGAAAACGGAAATGACTCCATCCGTAATAAAGAACTGCCCGCAAATGAATGGGGCTGGACCTATGATCCGATCGGATTGAGAATTTTATTGAATACCTTCTGGGATCGTTATCAGAAGCCGATTTATATTACAGAAAACGGAAGCGGGTTCTATGATAAACTGGAAAATGGTCATATTCATGATCCGTACCGTGTTGATTTCTATCGGAATCATTTCGAACAGATCAAAGAAGCAATCCGTGATGGTGTGGATGTCAGAGGCTATTATGCATGGGGACCGATTGACATCATTTCCTGTTCCTCTTCTGAAATGTCAAAACGCTATGGATTCATTTATGTGGATTATGATGATTATGGAAAGGGCAGTGGGGAAAGAATAAAAAAAGACAGCTTCGCCTGGTACAAAAAGGTTATAGAAACAAATGGCGAGGAGTTGGATTAACTTATAAATAAAACAAAGGAGATATTTCATCGTTTTTAATGGTGGAGTATCTTTCTTTTTCATGCTTTAAAATGATAAACATTACACTGCTGATATGAATAGATACTATAAGTAGACACACAATAGGGAAGAGTACGGGATATCGTTCTAAAATATGCTATAATGAAGGAGCATGAAAGAGAGAAGGGATACTTTTGAAATTAAGCAATAAAGAATTGGTGCAGGATACGTTGTGGATCCTTGCGGGAAATATTGCTCTGGCCATGGGGGTTGCCTGGTTTATATTGCCCAATGATGTACTGACGGGGGGCCTGGCGGGTGTTGCAATCGCACTGGAGCCGCTGATTCATTTGAATCCTGAACTGGTGATCAATGTACTGACCGTCGTACTGTTTCTTGCAGGATCACTTGTCCTGGGGAAAAAGTTTGCGGCAAAAACGATTCTGAGTACAATCTGTTATCCGCTGCTGCTTACTTTACTGTCCTATCTGGCAAAACATGTGATTGCTCCGGATACCTTTATCATGGATAAATATTTAGCCACCATTTACGGCGGTGCGCTGATGGGCATCGGTGTCGGCTGTGTGTTTCGTACAGGTGCCAGTACCGGAGGTATGGATATTCCACCACTGATCATCAACAAGTATACCCATATACCGCTTCCGACACTCGTTTTGATAGTGGACGCGCTTACCGTACTGCTTGGTGCTGCCGTATACGGACTGCAAGCTGCACTTACAGGAATTCTGTCAGTCTGGGTAAGCAGCTATATGATCAATAAAACCATGATGATCGGTGGACATGATGCGCGTAATGTGATGATCGTATCCAATAAGCATACGGAAATTATGGACCGTATTCATGAGGTGTTGGAGCGTGGGACTACGATTCTGGAAGCAACCGGCGGCTATTCTTCTGAGAAACGACCGGTCATAATGGCTGTGGTATCCAAAAAGCAGCTGCCGGAGCTGGAGCATCTGGTGTCGCATATTGATCCGGAGGCATTTGTTATCGTTATGGAAGCAAATGAAGTACAGGGTCTTGGGTTCACTTATGAGGAGGAGCTATAGCTTTTCCTATATAATATAGAAGTTTATGGAAGGAGGCGGAAACATGCAGAATTTTAACTATCACAGTCATACAGAACGGTGCGGGCATGCTGTAGGAAGTGATGAAGCGTATGTAAAGGAAGCGATAAAGAATGGGTATCGGTATATGGGTTTCAGTGACCATGCCCCGTATCGTAACGGTGATGCACCGGGAGAGCGTATGCGGGTGGAAGAGCTTGCAGACTATGTGAGCAGTGTGAGAAAGCTGCAGCATACTTATCAGGATCAAATCGAAATCCGTCTGGGGATGGAAATCGAATATTTTGAGGAACAGCTGGATGAGCTTATGCAATATAAGGAAGAGATGGATTATCTCATTCTCGGACAGCATGGCCCTGCATTGTATGCGCCGGAATTTTATGATAATCACAGCGATGCGGATGTACTGCACTATGCTTCCCTGATTGAAAAGGCCTGTGAGAAGGGATTACCGGATATCATTGCGCATCCTGATCTGTTTATGTTTGGAAAGGAAGTCTGGACAGAAGCCTGTTGTGAGGCTGCCCATAGAATCTGTGCAAGTGCACAAAAGCACGGGGTTATTCTGGAGGTCAATCTGAACGGCCTGCGCTATGGGAAACGCAAGCTGGGAGAGGAATTTCGCTACACCTATCCATATCGCAGCTTCTGGGAGATTGCCTGTACCTATGATGTGGATATCGTCTATGGTCTGGATGCACATGCACCTCAAAAGTATGCCGATCAGGATTGCTTTGCTATTGTGAATCAGGAAATTCTATATGATCTGCCGTTGAAATTCCGCAACGAGCTGCGGTTTGAAGACAGGAACAGGGGGAACTGAGATGCTGAAGGAAGCTATGTATAAAAGACATTCCCGAAGAAGCTATCTGCGAGAGAAATTGCGGGATGAGGATGCAGCCTTTTTAAAGGAACGCATTCATATGTATAACCAGAAGCACGGATTGCATATGAAGCTGGTATGCGGACATCCGGAAATCTTTAAGGGATTTCGCAACAGCTACGGCATGTTTCACAATGTTGAGAATTTCATTATGATGATGGGCAATTCCCGTGATGTATATATGCAGGAGAAGCTGGGATATTTCGGTGAACGACTGATTCTGGAGGCGGTAGAGCGCAATATGGGAACCTGCTGGGTTGGCGGTACCTTTGCGAAAGATGCTTTAAAGCCCTATGTAAAGGAAGATGAGAAGCTGTACTGCGTTATCGCGATCGGCTATACCGCACATAAGAAAACCTTAAAGGAACAGCTGATTTCGCATGCAACACGGCACAGAGGAAAAACCGTGGAGGAAATGTCAGATATCACAGCGCACAGTCCGGATTGGATGAAAAACGGAATGGAGGCAGTGCAGCTGGCACCCTCAGCACTTTTTAAACAGCCGGTGCGCTTCCGTCAGGAAAAGGATCGTGCTTATGCTGAGGTTGCCCATACGGATTCCTTTGAAATGGTGGATTTGGGAATCGCCATGCTGCACTTTGAAATCGGTGCACAAAAAGGTACCTGGACATGGGGAAATCCTGCTGTCTATGAGAAAATAAATGAAAATTCAGAGGCTTATTTGCCTTAGGATATAATAGAAGTAGCTTTTTATGAAATTTTATAATATTTATGAAAAGGAAGATGTGGCAGCCTTAGCCTTATATCATCTTCCCTTTTATTCATTCGCTTCAATTTACTACGGTTAAGCATTTGTCTGTGACATCAGAATCTCTTTATCAGACACCTTTTTCTTTTAAACAGCTTAATCATTTATATGTTACTGTGTTAGAACTAAAAACCGCTGCACCGCTTTTTATAACAGGAAATACACGCAGCGAGAAAACTTGACTGTATTGGGTGGAGGTATCTTCGTTTGCACAGCTGCATCAAAGGGGAGTGAGAGCCCTTGTTTTTCAGGCAGGGTGTATGGGATGCATTTACTTTTGAAGATGGATATCTCATTTTCTTTCACCGATAATCTGCTGTCGTTGTCATAGCTTGTCATATAAATGCCATGTCTGTGGAAAATTCTGAATCCAGTTGCTGCTGCATGCATAAAATTAAAGGAAAGGTAGGACATCATCCTCTTTGAGTCTTGCAAAGCAAACTTTTCTGTGTTAACGTTTACAATGGCTAGATGTTTAAAACTATGGAGGAGAGTATATGGAATTACTTCGTTTTTCTTATACGAATCTGAGGCGAAAGCCTGCAGATGCGTTCTTTTTCGCATTCTCGATGTTCTCCGCTTCCCTTGTGATTACGATGTTTTTCGCAATCATCGCAAATCCCTATTACGGAAGTGAGTCATTGCGTGATGCCTCTGCAATGTCACAGGGTGGAATGTCGCTTGTTGCTTCCTTTGATGGAGGCATCGGATCCGGAATCTTTACGATGATGCTGTCTTTGTTTATGATTTTCATCTGCATACTGACAGTCTTTTTTTCAAACAAATTTTTTCTGATGTCAAAAACACATGATATTGGTGTAATGATGATCAGCGGTAGCAGTATTATTCGAATAGCCAAGTTCCTGATTGTGCAAAATTTTATGATCATGGGAATTGCAGCACCGCTGGGAGCTCTTGCCGGCTGCTGTGTGTTTCCGCTGGTGAATCATGTCATCTATCTGTCGATGAATATACAGGCACCTGTATTCACCTTTTCTTCCGCAGCCCTTGGATATTGCATCGCTACCCTTGTGATTGTTTCCGTATGGCTGGTTATTGTCGATGCAGGCTTTGTCTATCGCATGGATTCCATGAATGAACTGCTGCGTGCCAGACGGTCGATGAATCCGATTGGAAAACAGAAGCAGGTATTTATGAAAATCGTATATGTATGTGTGTATGCGTTGACCATATATCTGCTGTTCTCGATTGATTATCATTATATGAATGCCATTTTTCTGATATATCTTGGTGTAGCCATCGTATTCGGCGCAGGGAATGTATTTCGTTATATACTTCCGGATGTATTAACCCTGATGAAAAAACGGATGTTTGCAGAAAATCGCCATTTTCTGATATCTTTGGGAAATCTGCGCTACAGCATGGTCAACGGAAATCTTCTGGTTACGATTATTTTATTGTCGACAGCGGTATTATTTCTATATCTGTGTAAATTTTATAACGACACGGCAACTTTTATGGTTGTTATGATCGCCTTTCTCGTATCGATGCTTCAAATCAGTATCTGTCTTGTTTATAAGCTGTCTGCCGACGGATTGAGTAAGTGTCAGGTCTTTCGCAATATGACGGCAATCGGGTATTTGAAAACGGATATCCGAAAAATTATCAAGCAGGAAATCGTCGGCTTTTACGGCATCATTCTGTTGTTATCTCTGCCGCCTTTACTGGTCATAACTTCATTGTTTGCGGCAGGAGGGGATGTGGCGTGGAGCTTTGTATTACAGCTGCACGGCTTGTATATCGGCTTTTTGCTGGTGGCAGCTGTGGTGATGTATCGCATTTATATGAAACTGATTTTCCGTCAGGATCTGATGGAAGCATATATGGAGGAATAGGAGAGCAGAATATGAATACTATATTGGAAGCTAAGAATATAACGAAGATTTATAATCGTCATACAAAAAATGAATTTGAAGCATTGCGCGGCATTTCACTGGAAGTGCACGAAGGAGATTTTATATGTATCATGGGACCCAGCGGTTCCGGGAAGTCCACGCTGATCAACAACCTTTCCACAATTGATACGCCGACAAAGGGAAAGGTGAAGATCAATGGCATTGATGTCTACAGTATGCTGGAATCTCAAACGGGAAAATTCCGGTATGAAAATCTAGGATTTATCTTTCAGTCCTTTAATTTGATGGATACTCTGACGCTGAAGGAAAATATCGCATTGCCTCTTACCCTGTCAAACATGTCGAAGGAGGAAATCGGAATACGTGTGCAGCAAACCGCAGAGAGGCTGGAGCTAGTGGATGTACTGGATAAATATCCGGTGGAATGCTCCGGAGGACAGTGTCAGCGATGTGCGGTCGCAAGAGCCCTGATTAACAAGCCCAAGCTGATTGTGGCAGATGAACCAACCGGCAGTCTGGATTCCAAAAATTCACATACACTGCTCACAATCCTAAAGGAGCTGAATGAGCGTGAGAAGGTCACAATCCTTATGGTGACTCATGATGCCATGATTGCGAGCTATTCCAGGCGGCTGCTGTATCTGCGGGATGGCTGTATCGAAGAGGATCTGGAGCGTGCGGATATGGATCAGAAAGAATACTTTTATAAAATTGTTCAAATCAACAGTAAGGAATCTATGGAGCTGCTGTTTTCGTAAAGCTCTCATCAGTCAACTGAAAATATCATATAAAAATGTTTCTATACGCAGTTCATCTGCATATGGAAACATTTTATATTTTCTTAGAATGCGGCATACGATTCCTTTTTTATAAGAGAGGATGCTCTTAGAAAACTCGAAATACCGTTACAGTCACTGCGGACGCATACCGCATCTGCATGGAGCATTACTTCCTTTTTCGCATGTTCCATGGCAATACCAAGACACACGTCCTTTAGCATGGGAATATCTGTTCTGATATCGCCAAAGCATAGATAATCGTGTCCGGGAAGCCTCCACAGCTTCATCAGCTGGTGAATGCCTGTGGCTTTTGTCACGCCTGCCGGAATTAAATCCGTATTGCGATGGCCGGAATAGGTAATTGCGACATCCAACAGCTTCTCAAAATAGGGCTCATAGTGAAAGCCTTTTTCCTGCAGTCTGTGTACTGCATCTATATTTGCAGGTGGAATCTGTCCATGCACCTGATTAAAGCAGGTGTTGCCGATATCAAAGAAAGCGGCTCTGAAATAGGCTAGGTGCCTGCCATATTTCATTTTCATACCTATTGTATAGTAGAAATTGTATATTAAAAAATACAGTTTATTATCAAATACTGTGAGCCCTCAAATGTAGATGGTGAATGAAAATCTGACCCTTTGGGATAGAAAATGTATGGTATTGGGAGGGGAAAGACCCTCTTATATATAAGGAAGCGTAGATTCCCGTATGTTTTCTGCACATTTGACGGTTTGTATGATATAATGCATAATTGTTAACACCGGAGGTAGAAAAATGATAGAAACGCAAAATGTCAGTGTACGTTTTGGATCACGAACACTGTATGATAATGTAAACTTAAAATTCACAGATGGTAACTGTTATGGCCTGATCGGGGCAAACGGTGCCGGGAAATCCACATTCCTGAGAGTACTCAGCGGTGAGCTGAAGCCGGATACCGGCTCTGTCATCATCAAGCCGAATGAAACAGTATTTACTCTGAAGCAGGATCACTTTGCTTTTGATGAGTACACGGTACTGGAAACGGTACTGATGGGAAATACAAAGCTGTATGAAGTAAAACGGGAAAAGGATGAAATTTACTGCAAGGAGGATTTCAGTGAAGCAGACGGTATCCGTGCCGGTGAGCTGGAAGCGGCCTTTGCGGATATGGATGGCTGGAATGCGGAAAGTAACGCGGCAACGCTGTTAAACGGCCTGGGAATTTCAGTGGATCTGCATGATGTATTGATGAAGGAGCTGTCCGGTAGTGATAAGGTAAAGGTGCTGCTGGCACAGGCGTTGTTTGGAAAGCCGAATACGCTGCTGCTGGATGAGCCTACCAACCATCTGGATATCAAGGCATGCTCCTGGCTCGAGCATTTCCTGATGAATTATGAGAACACGGTCATCGTAGTCAGTCATGACCGTCACTTTTTAAACAAGGTATGTACACATATTGCCGATGTGGATTATGGCAAGATTAAGCTGTTTGCGGGAAATTATGATTTCTGGTATGAATCCAGCCAGCTGATCAGCCGTCAGCTGAAGGATGCCAACAGCAAAAAGGAAGAGAAAATCAAAGAGCTGGAAGACTTTATTGCCCGCTTCTCTGCCAATGCTTCCAAATCCAGACAGGCGACATCACGAAAGAAAATTCTGGATAAGATAACACTGGATGATTTACAGCCATCTACTCGAAAATATCCGTTTATTGAATTTAAACCGGAGAGGGAGAGTGGTCGTTCTATATTGTATATTGAGGATGTAGAGAAACAGGTCGAAGATTGCAGACTGACAAATATCTCCTTTAACATGATGAAGGGAGATAAGGTGGCGCTGATTGGCAATCCACTGAAAACCACTCTGCTGTTAAAGCTGATTGCACAGGAGCTGACACCGGATGCCGGAAGCATTCAGCTTGGACAGACCATCAAGGTTTCCTACATACCGGATGATAACAGCGCGTATTTTGAAGGTACGCAGAGTATCTGTGAGTGGCTGAGCCAGTATACGGATATCGATGATATGTCCTTTATCCGCGGTTTCCTTGGAAGAATGCTGTTTAGCGGAGAAGAACCGCTGAAGCCTGTCAATGTGTTATCCGGTGGAGAGAAGGCGCGCTGTATGCTGTCCAAGACGATGCTGGAGGCGGGAAATCTGCTGTTGATGGATGATCCGATCAACCATCTGGATCTGGAATCCATTCAGACATTGAATAATGCTCTGATAAAATATCCGGGAGAACTGATTTTTGTAAGTCATGACCATCAATTCATTCAGACAATCGCAAATCGTATCATAGAAATCAGAGATGACGGTATCATTGACCGCCGAACAACGTATGATGACTATCTGGAAAAGGAATACGGAATCGAAGAATAGAAATAAAATTGCCCGAAAATAGGGCTTTTTTTCGTATTTTCTTCACAAGTGGAGAAAACGGTGCGATAAAGCGATAAACAGGGGAGCGACAGCGGTTTCAGAAAACTGAAACAAATGAAAAAACAAATATCGTTTGTGAACAGATACCGAATTATCACAAATAAATTTTCACATAAAAATCAGATATCTGACATAATATAGTTCATAGATACCTTTATTTAAAGGGTCTGGCATAAATGCCTCTGCAAATTCATATGTATAAAATACAATGTAGAGGGGAAAATAAACATAAATGCATGTTAAAAAACAAAAATATTGGACAAGTCAAAAAAAGTATGCTAGACTAGTGTCTGTTTCGTAAAAGGAGGAACATCAATGAACTCAAAACGAATAAAATTCGCTTTATTCATCTGTGTTTTCGCTTTATATGGATGTGCTTCCAGTGCCTCTGTACCGCAGAAGTCACTGAACACTGTGAATAACAAACATACGGTATCTCAGGATACCCTTCATACAAACAGTCTGATTCAGACAAAGGATACCAGCATGGCCGCCATGGCTTTTCATGCCTATGGTCCTATGCAAAAAAGTGGCTCCATGTTTCGCAGCATGAGGGATGAGCATGGTGTGCTGCTGATGAAATCCGATGTCGAAGGCTATGCGAAAAAAATGAAAGAAAAGGTTGTAAAGGAACGGAAGCGTCAAGTGCAGCTGGAGAAAAAAAGAAAAGAACAGGAACGCCTGAAAAGGATGGAAAAGGAGTCCTCACAGGCATTCAGTCCGAAAATCACAACCTACGGCGTTGACTGCTATGGATGTGGCGGCGAAAGCGGCCGCGGCGGTACTTCCCTAGGTGTGGCACTGGATTTAACCCTTGGTGTACAGATGCCGGATGGCTCATGGCAGCCGGGTATCCGGTATGGTAATTATTATATCGTTGCCGCAGACCCAAGCATTCCGCTTTGCTCGATACTGAAAATCAGTGATCACGGTCTGAGTGGAAGTGGTATTACACCGGATCAGCCCTACTATGCCATTGTACTGGACCGAGGCGGGGCTATTCAGGGAAATCATATCGACCTGTATATCGGCAGTGAGAACTCCGGTGCTATCGTACCGGTGAAAAACACACAGGCAAAGGCGCAGATCATCCGTGAGGGTGGTAAAAACGGAGCCAGAAGCTGTGCATTATAATCATCAGGACATGGAAGCTGGTTTTCTGTGTCCTTTTGCTTTTACAAAAAGCTAAGCTGGTATTCTCTATATTTAAAATGATATAATTATGGTACTATAGTAATTAAGGAAAGGCTGATGCTTGTGAAGATGAAAGAAATCCTTGTGGTTGAGGGAAAAAACGACACAAATGTACTGAAAAGCTTTCTGGACTGTGATACCATAGAAACAAACGGTACGCATTTGGGGAAAGAAATCCTGCGACAGATCAGACTTGCTCAGAAAACGCGCGGTGTGATTATATTTACCGATCCGGATTTTCCCGGAGAAAAAATACGTTCCTGCATCAATGCGGCAGTACCCGGCTGTAAAAATGCCTTCATTGATAAGGCAAAGGCCAAAACAAGCAAAAAGGTTGGTGTGGAGCATGCCTGCAAGGAAGATATTCTGGAGGCATTAACGCATCTGATGACCTTTGATGAACATCTGCAGGTTACACTGAGCTATGAGGAATATCTGGATCTGGGACTAAACGGCAGAGAGGACAGTGCCGAAAAGAGAGCGCAGATTGCCCGCTCCCTGCATCTGGGAAAACCGAATGCCAAAACACTTTTCAAGCGTCTGAATATGCTGCAGCTGCATAAAACAGATGTGGAAAAGCTGCTTGGACAGCCATATGAATGAGCTTATTAAGGTAACGTTTGCCCTGCGTCCCAAGGAACAACTGGAAGGCTGGGTATCTGAAATCCTGCAGGAGGGATGGGAATTGTCCTCCTTTCGCTATGTCATGCTTGGCTCTTTGATGAATTTTCGTTTTGTAGAGGGAAAACGACGGCATGTGCGGGTTTGCTTCTATGATGTGAAATACGATGCAGATGAAAGCATCTTTCTGGCCGAGGGATGGAACGTGCTTTGCCGAAACGGTCTGAGCGTTATTTTCTATCATGAAAATCTTGATCAGCCGCTGCCGCTTCTGGATATGAAGCTGTATACGAAGCGAAGAATCTTCAAAATGACATGCAATTTGCTGTATCTGTTTTCATTGCTGTATTGTGTGCGAGTGGAGGAGGAGGCATTGCGGAAGCCGCTTCTTTTCGTCTTTACCCTTCTATTGTTTGCGCTGCCGCTGTTGTTTGATGTCAAAAGCACGACAAAATACAGTAATCTGATTCGAATTATAAAAAACCTGTTGTATGCAGTGCTTTTGACAGGTATTGTATATCTGCTGATAGAATTGCTGGTATCCACCTTCTATCTGCTGTTTTAGAAAGGATAAGCTTATGAAGAAACCCATTGCGACACCTTCCAGAACAAAGGAAATTCTGGAAACACATGGAATGTTTGCGAAAAAAAATTACGGACAGAATTTTCTGATTGAATCCGGAATTGTCGATAAAATTGCACGACATGCAGTCCTGTCGGATCACTGCGTGGTATTTGAAATAGGACCCGGTATCGGTGCATTGACACAGTATCTGTGTGAGTATGCAAAAAAGGTTGTATCCTTTGAAATTGATGAGAGGCTTCCTGATGTTCTGGCAGACACGCTGCAGGAATATGACAATTTTGAGCTGGTCATGTCTGATTTTTTAGAAATCGATTTGAAAGAATGGTGCAGAACGTACAGGGAAGAGGGCTATGATGTCGTCATTGCTGCCAATCTGCCCTACTATATCACGACTCCGATTCTGTTTAAAATATTTGAATCCAAAGCGGACGTTGCGGCAATCACCGTCATGATGCAGAAGGAGGTCGCAGACCGCTTTGCTGCTGAAGTAAATACCAAGGATTACAATGCGTTAAGTATTATCACACAGTATCGCTGTGAGGTAACCCCGGTGATGAAGGTGCCGAAAAACGTTTTCCTGCCAAAGCCGAATGTGGACAGCGCAGTCTTGCAGTTCCGTTTCAGGGATACACCGCAGAATATCGAGGAAGAAAGTTTTTTTCCATTGGTTAAGGCTTGCTTTCGCCAGAGAAGAAAGACCATACTGAACAATTACGGGGAATATTGTCAGGATAAGCAGCAGGCGCGTGCAGAGCTTGAGAAAAGCGGTATAGACTGCACAAGACGGGCAGAAAGCGTCACACTTGCGGAATTTATCAACTTATATGAGGTACATAGAAATGAAAGTAAAAGCACATGCGAAAATTAACATCTGCCTGAATGTCGTATGCAGGCGGGATGACGGGTATCATGAGCTGGAAATGATTATGGTTCCTCTGATGCTCCATGATGAGCTTACCATAACACTGTCCAGTGAGGACTGCTATACGTGTAATGATGCACAGCTGCGGATGGATGAATCGAATACAATCGTTCAGGCTGTGGAGCTGATGCGAAGGACCTTTTCTCTATCGGAATGCTTCCATGTGCATGTGGAGAAGCATATCCCCGCACAGGCAGGACTTGCCGGAGGAAGTGCAGATGCCGCTGCAGTCATGCGCGGAATCCGTGATTTGCTGAAGCTGGATATCTCACTGGAGGAGCTGGCACAGCTGGGAAAGCAGGTTGGCGCAGATGTACCGTTCTGCATCATGGAAACCTGTGCTTTGGTAAAGGGGATTGGCGAAAGGATAACACCGTTCGCCATGCCTTGCGATTTTCATATTCTTCTGGTGAAGCCAGCGATAGGCGTACCTACCGGGAAAGCTTTTTCTATGCTTGATTTTGAGAAATGCGACCATCCGGACTGCAATGAGGTTATCCATGCATTACAGCAGGGCGACCTTGCGCAGCTTTCAAGTGTCATATCCAATTCCCTGGAATACAGTGCCTTTCAGCTGGTTCCGGAAATTGCGGACATCAAACACCAGCTGCAGAGTATGGGGTTTGAAGCGGTGCTGATGAGTGGCAGTGGAAGTACAGTATTTGCAATTACAAGGAAGAAAGAACTTCTGCAACAAGCAGAGAAGCGGTTCCATAACAAAACGTATTTTGTATGCTGCACAGCGATCAAGCAGTAAATGGAGGTTAAGGCTATAGACAAACAGGGGATATCTCTTCTATGATGTCTGCCTTAGTGCTGGCTTCATAAAGAAAAAACGGCATAGGATTACCGGTTTCGGTTTGTCTGTGCCGTTTTCATATTATCCGTATGAAAGCCTGCATAGATCCCCACAGGACTCAAAATACTACAGCTTGGATATATCCGGCTTTTGAATGGGTGGATTCGGCAGCGTGCTTTCTCTGATATCCGTAAGCAGAAGCTGTTCATGCCGAAAGAAATATGGGTGATGCCGAAAACGGGTGAACAGGAAGAGCAGGCTTATGAAAAGTCCTGTATAAAGCAGGACGGCATACAACAAATCCAGAAACATCATAAACAATAGGAAACAGGGAACACCGGTAAGTAATATAAAGACGCCCATTCCGATATAGGTGAGAACACGGTTTCCATATGTTATCATAAGAGAATACAACCGATCCTGCCAGGTGATCAGACTGCGCTCCAGCTCCGTATAAGGAAGCCATACAGTCCCGGTATCATTCTGCAGCAGTATTTTGCGAAATGCAGAGATATCCTCAGTCTGTAAAGCCTCACCGACATATTCCCTGCGCAGAAGCTTAAAAAAGGGCTGCTTTCGCATATGTCTGTTACCGGTAATGAGGTCACCGCCACAGCATTGCGTCCTGCCACAGAGGGTTCGGTACAGCTCCGGTATGAGATAGGCGGGATGACGGGTGTCGGTGAGCATAAGAAAGTCACCGTTTGACAGCTGTGCTCCCAGAAATATAGCAGACACCGGCGTAACACGGTGATTCAGTGATACGTAATGGCATGCATAATCCTGCTGTGACAGCAAGCGCAGAATAGCGGAGCTTCCGTCTCTGGACGCATTGTCAATAAAAAGAAGCTCATAGCTGACCGGCAGCTTCTTTACTTCCCGCAGGACATCCGTATACACTCTGCGTAATGCTCCCGCATTATTATGACAGGGTATAATGACACTGATCTTATCCACACCATCACTCCTTTATAAACATTATGGCATACTATTGTGATAAATCCAGTTTTGAAATCTTAAAAAGTCTTAACACTGATTTAATGAACATTAGGTAGTAGGAGCCTGTATTTTGATATATAATGAAAGAGAAAAGAAATGAGGTGTGGACGATGGGAAGCAGAATACTCATTGTGGATGATAATCAGGAAATTCGTGAGGTAGTAACTGTTCTTCTGGAGAACGAGGGCTATGAGGTGGAGGAAGCCGGTGATGGAGAAGCAGCAGTAGCTAAAGCAGAGGATATGGACTTAATCATTCTGGATGTTATGATGCCGAAAATGGATGGCTTTAAGGCATGCCGTCAGATTCGTGAGGTCACGAATGCGCCGATTCTGTTTTTGACTGCAAAGACCATGGACCAGGACAAAGCGCTTGGATTTTCCAGCGGCGGAGATGATTATTTGGCGAAGCCGTTTTCCTATAATGAACTCATTGCCCGTGTGAAAGCACTTCTGCGCAGATATTGCATTTACAAGGGGAAGGAGGAGCCGCAGGAGGGCGATCAGATTATCATGCATGATCTGATCATCAGCCGAAACAGCAATCAGGTGAAAAAGAAGGAGGAAGCTGTAAATCTGACAGAAATGGAGTATCAGATTTTGTTACTGCTGGCGGACCATCCGAAAAAAATTTTCTCCAATCAGGAGCTGTATGAAGCTATCTGGAAGGGGCCGTATATGTATTCCGCAAATAATACCATCATGGTGCATATCCGAAATCTGCGCAAAAAGCTGGGAGTGGATCCGCAGAATCCGGTGTATATAAAAACCGTCTGGGGAAAGGGGTACCGTTTTGATTAAAAAAAAAGCACTGTCGGAACAAGAAAAAAGCATATCTCCAAGCTAAGCCTGAAATTTATCGGTATCGTTATACTGGCGGCAGTTGTTTCCGCATCACTGTTCGGGTTTTTATTTTTTAACCGGTATCGTATGTTTCATCTGGCTGTCGGTGAAGAGGCAGTAAAGAAGGAAACGAGTGAACAGATTCAGACCCTGCAGGATACGATAACGAAAAAGGATATTTCAAAAAAGAACAAAAAAGCTATCAAACGGGAAATGAGAAAATACAAGGATCTCACGCTGTATCTGTATGATGATGAGGATACGCTGAGTGAAACATCATTCAGTACGATGGAGGATCAGGCATATGTGGGTACCATGTCCTTCTGGCTGAATCTGTATGAGCCGGACGATCAGGAATATACGCTGAAATTTCATGATGGTGAAGCCTATCTTGTTGTCTATTCCTTTATCGGTCTTTCCTTCATGATTCGGTTTCTCATTGTGGCGGCAGTTGCTTCTATCCTGCTGTTCATTGTAGTGATTATGCAGTTTGTACACCGCAAAATGAAATATGTCCTCAGTATCGAGGAGGAAATGCAGCTGATTGAAGCCGGTGATTTTCACCATACGATCATTTACAAGGGAAATGATGAATTGACGGATCTTGCCCGGCAGCTGAATCATCTGCGCAATGCATTGTATGATAATATGCTGAAGGAAGAAGAAGCACGCAATGCCAATCAGGAGCTTGTTACAGCCATGTCACATGATCTTCGTACACCGCTCACCTCTCTGCTTGGATATCTGGATATTCTTCAAATGAAAATCTATAAGAGTGATGCAGCGAGGGATGACTATATTCGAAAAAGCCGGCAGAAGGCCGAACAGATCAAGGATATGTCAGATAAGCTGTTTAATCATTTCCTTGTGTATTCCCGTGATGAGGAGCTGCAGCTGCATCCTATAGAGGAGCAGGCGGTACTGAATATGCTGGAGTTCTATTGCGAGGAGCTGCGTGAACAGAAATTCGAGATATTGACAAAATTTGAAAGGGGCAGCTGGAAAATCATGGGGGAGGAAGCCATGCTGATGCGTGTGTTTGATAATGTATTTTCCAATATCCGAAAATATGGGGATAAACACATTGTGACTGTTTCTTTACAGGTGGAGAAGGGGAATGTGCTGATTCGGTTAAAAAATCGTAAGAAAAAGGACGCATCCCGGGAGGAAAGCACCCAGATTGGTCTGAAAAGCGTTAATAAGATCATGAAAGGGATGAATGGCAGCTTTCTATATGAAAATGATGATACGGAATTTGTTGTAGAGCTGTTCTTTCCTTGCCGTCAGGAATAGCACTGCTATATTCGTGTTAGATATGTAAAAAGGATAGTTCTGCATTTCTGCAGCATATATGTAACAAGGCATCTGTTGTCTGTCCTGCACAAACACAGCTGCTTTTTTTTATTAGTTTTGCATTACACGGTAAATTGACCTTCTAACGGAAATAGAATGAAATGCGGCAGGGAGTAAAAAACAGCCTGGATAACCAAGCTGTCATAATGCAGGGGATTATAAATCCAGCAGCCTCATCTGCCGCAATGCATGATATATGCCATCCTCGGATACATCCCTTGTAATGATGTCGGCAGCGCGCTTCGCTTCCTCATGGGCATTTCCCATTGCGACTCCGATTCGTGCATGCTGCAGCATTTCCACATCGTTCAGACTGTCTCCAAAGGCTAGATAGTCCTGCATCTGAAAATGATCAAGAATAAAGCGGATACCGATCGCCTTGCTAAAGCCCTTCAGCACAACATCTGCATAGGTCGACTGCCCAATCAAAACATCAACGCTGGGTATCGCCATATATTCCTCATACGCATATCCCATAGGACCATAGGCAATCATCATAATGACATCACTGCCGTCATATGCTTCCACATCCGGTATGGATTCCTTAAAGAATTCTGCAGAGGTAATCACGTATGCATTCGGCTTGCGGGTAAGAATCTGCTTCTTTCCCATAATCAGCAGCGGAGCCTCCTGCGTTTCCGCAGCCTGAATGCAGGCCTCGACGCTTTCTCTTGGAATCGGTGTCATATGCAGAAGGCTTTTGTCGTGATTGTAAATAGCCTGTCCGTTATTGCAGAGAAAGATGTCCCAGTCAATCAGCTCATCAAAGTGACCGTCTGTTACAGATTGCAGAGATCGTCCGGTAGAAATGCATAGAATATGGCCGGCCTTCTTCAGCTTCTGCAATGCGGCTCTGGTGGATGCAGGAACAATATGCGTGGTACTATCCACCAAAGTACCGTCTATATCGAAAAACAGAATCTGTCTGTTCATAAGGTAACCTCCCATCAACACGGTTATGATAGCACAACTATTCACATATTGTAATCATTTCCGGCATATTTCATTATTCCGGTGTCCGAAATCCAATTTGCATGATGGTAAAGTATACGGGAGCATGCTGTTTCCTCCATTCTTTGCTGTGATTGTATGCTTTTTCCTTAATTCACGGTGAAACCTTACAATTCGTCCATAAAACGTATAGGAAATAGGCACTTAGCCTTTTTTTTACTGTCACTTTTTGATAAAATAGTAACGGAGGTATGTTTTTATGAAATCTGCTATTGTTTTAGCTGCCGGAAAAGGCACAAGAATGAAGTCAGCTTTGAACAAAGTGATGCATCCCGTCTTAAACAAACCGATGATTGGACATATTGTTGATACCCTGAAAGCAAGCGGAGTGGAACGCATTGTTGTTGTGGTTGGACATGGTGCTGAAAGTGTAAAGGAATATCTGCAGGATTCTGTAGAGTATGCTATTCAACAGCCTCAGTTAGGAACCGGACACGCTGTCATGCAGGCAAGTGTTCTGGAAGGTCTGGATGGAGATACCATTGTTGTTAACGGTGATGGCCCCTGCATTCAGAAGGAAACGATTCAAAAAGTATTTGAAAGCAACCGTGATGCCGCTTGTACCGTACTGACGAGTGTGCTGCCGGATGGAGAACGCTACGGCAGAATTATTCGAAATGCACAGGGCATGGTCGAGAAGATTGTTGAAGCAAAGGATTGCAGTGAAGAAGAATTGGAAGTAAAAGAGATCAACACCGGAATTTTCTGTTTCAATAACAAGGCACTGTTTGAAGGTCTGAAGGAAATCACCAACAGCAATGCACAGCAGGAATACTACCTGACAGATCTTGTGGAAATTTTTAATAAAAAAGATCTGTGTGTCAATGCTATGATTGTGGATGATCCAAAGGAAGCCATGGGTGTCAATGACCGTGTGGATTTAGCGAAAGCAAATGCATGGATGAAGCGTCATGTAAATGAAGCACACATGCGTGCAGGGGTAACGATTATCGATCCGGATAACACATACATTGATGTGGATGCTGTGATTGGTGAGGATACGGTCATTTATCCCAACGTACACATTCAGGGGAAAACTGTCATTGGTAAGAATACTGTGATTTTACCGAACTCGTTCCTGCGCAATGCTGTAATCGGTGATGATGTAACGATTGACAGCAGCAAGATCGTTGAAAGCAGTGTTGGAAACCGTTCCACGGTGGGGCCGATGTCTCATTTAAGAAACAATACAGAAATCTGCGAAGACTGCCGTATTGGGAACTTTGTGGAATTTAAAAACTCTCACTTTGGTGATGGCTCCAAATGCGCCCACCTGACATATATCGGAGATTCCGACTTTGGTAAGAAAATCAATGTCGGCTGCGGTGTGGTTACAGTCAATTATGACGGCAAGCACAAATTCCGCACAACGGTACATGACGGTGCGTTTATCGGAAGTAATTGTAACCTGATTGCGCCTGTGACCATCGGTGAGAATGCTCTGCTTGCGGCAGGCTCTACGATCACGGATTCTGTAGATGACGGTGATATGGGGATTGCCAGAGCACGACAGTCCATTAAAAAGGGATTCGGAACAACTTACAAGAACAAATAGGAAAGGAACAGGATTGTAGAACAATGGAAAACAAAACAGTAGTTTTTGCGTTAACTTCAAGCGTTGAGCTAGCAAATGAAATCGTGGGAGAATTAGGGATACCTTTGGGTCAGTGTGATGTAAAGCACTTCTCCGACGGGGAAATCATGGTAGAATTAGGGGAGTCCGTGCGCGGGAAAAACGTCTACATCGTTCAATCCACATGTGCACCTGTCTCCAGCAATATCATGGAGGTACTGATTGCCATTGATGCCTGCAAACGTGCCAGTGCCGGTCATATTTCTGTCGTTATGCCATATTTCGGATATGCACGACAGGACCGCAAGGCAAAACCGAGACAGCCGATCACATCCAAACTGGTTGCGGATCTGCTGGAACGGGCAGGGGCAAACCGTGTCATTACCATGGAACTGCATGCAACGCAGATTCAGGGATTCTTCGATATTCCTGCAGATGACATCTCCGCCATCTGTATTATCGGTCAGTATTTCAAGAGCCTGAATCTGAAAGATGTTGTGGTCGTATCACCGGACCATGGCGGAACTACTCGTGCGAGAAGACTTGCGGAAATTCTTCACGCTCCATTAGCAATCATTGATAAACGTCGTCCGAAACCAAACGTGGCAGAGGCTATGAACATCATTGGGGATGTAAATGGCAAAATCGCTATCGTGGTAGACGATATTGTGGATACTGCAGGGACGCTGACTGCAGGTATCCAGATGCTGTATGACAAAGGCGCTACTGCTGTATATGCATCCTGTGTGCACGGCGTTCTTTCCGGGCCGGCCATCGATCGCTTGAAGGCTGCGAATCTGGAAGAATTCGTATGTACCAATACGATTCCTCAGGATGACAAGGCTGCATTGTACCCACAAATGAAGGTATTGTCTGTAGGACCTGTTTTAGGACAGGTTATCAAGGCTGTGGAAGAAAGCAGACCAGTCAGCGAAATCGTTGCGAAATACGCAGAGTAAGCCTACATAGAAAGGAAACTGTATGCTGGAACATTTCATAGAATTCATGCTGCCGGAGATTGTATCCATTTTGGAAATCATCGGTATCGTTGTGATAACCATCGGATCACTGAAGGCGTTTTATCACTATATCAAAGCGCTGTTTACCCATAAACATTATCCGATCCGTATCGAACTGGCAAATGCTCTGGCATTAGGTTTGGAATTTAAAATGGGTGCCGAAATACTGAAGACGGTACTCGTCAGAAGCTTTTCGGAAATCTATATTCTGGGAGCCATCATTCTGCTGCGTGCACTTCTGTCCTTGATGATACATTTTGAAATCAAGACGGAGAAGGAACACGGATCCGCAAGTGAGGCATCACCGAATAATTATTAACATGCAGTACGGTATCAATTGGATATCGTGCTGCTTTTTTCTATTCCTGTGAAATCACTTAATATGGGTAAGGCAGAATAATTGTTTGAGATTGGTTTTATAACTGATCTTATAAGGTGATGTGTCAATTGCTCTGTGTATATATCACGATCAACCAGGGAACTTCAGGATAGTGGCATAGGATGTGATTTTTATATGGAGGTATATCCTTCTTTCAAGCTGTTTATTGGAATTGACAGTATGGGTCTGTAACAGGCTTCATCATTGTTTGTTTCACTAAGTGAGCATTCATATGAAGAATGTGTTAACACCTTGTATGTATTTGGCAACAATCGGGTTTACATAACTGATGGATAGTGTTCTTCATAGAGTGATTTTTTCGTGAAATCCCCAGATGCTTTCGAAACTTAAAAAATTGTCTTTTTTGAAAGTGTGAGCCATGATCGAAAATCAGATTTTGATATATGGTAATGAAACGATAGAATTGCTTATTTAAAAGATGTCTTTAAACCCTATAAATTGGAATTTCATTGAAATATAAGATATATCGTCACTCTTTTCCTTTCACCATGACAGCTGTATGAATAAAAAGCGCATCAAAAAGCCATGCGATCACTCACATGGCTTATCTGCACTAGCTTGCTTTATAATATATGACAGATTCATAAGGACGAAGTGTGATACACTTGTCAGCTTTACTGTCCTTATAATTGCTTAGCAACAGCACATAATCTGTCAGATTTTCTTTTATTTCCACACGTACAGCTTCTGCATAGAAATTGCTGAGTACAATCAGTTCTCCTTCCTCTCCTTTGCGTTTGTATGCAAAGACTGTCTTATGATCCTGCAGTAATGGAATATACAGGCCATTCTGAATCACCTTATACTCTTTCCGCATGCGTATCAATTTCTGATAATGATAAAATACGGAATTTTCATCCTGTAGTGCATTTTCAACATTGACAGTTTTATAGTTATCAATTACTGACAGCCATGGAGTACCATCTGTGAAGCCTGCATTTTGCTTGCTGTTCCATTGCATTGGTGTTCTTGCATTATCCCGGCTGCGTTCCTGTAATATATGCAGGATTTCTTCCTTACTGTGTCCTTCCTTCTTAAGAATATCATAGAAATTTGTACTTTCTACATCGCGATATTGTGATATATCATGGAAATATGCATTGGTCATACCGATTTCCTCACCCTGATACACATACGGTGTCCCCCGCATGCAGTGAAGCACAGTTGCCAGCATTTTAGCGGCTTCTATACGATAGTTTTTATCATCGCAAAATCTTGAAATCGCACGGGGCTGATCGTGATTACACCAGAATAAGGCATTCCATGCATCTGCTTCCTGCATACCTGTCTGCCAGTCATTCAAGAGCTGCTTTAGCTCCATGAAATCAAACGGCATCAGCTCCCATTTCTTTTTGTTTCTATAGTCTACCTTTAGATGATGGAAGGTAAATACACTCGTCAGCTCATGGGCGTCACTTCCTGAGTAACGTGTGCAATTCTCTAAGGTTGTTGAACTCATCTCACCAACCGTCATACTGTCTTCATCCTTGCCAAAGCTGTTCAGATTCAGTTCTTTCAAATATTCGTGAATGTGTGGACCATCCGTGTAAAACTGCCGGCCGTCAAAGAGGTTTGGATCATCCTCGAAGGAGCCTTTTGATACAAGATTAACTACATCGAAGCGGAATCCATGAACCCCCTTACTGCGCCAGAAGTTGACGATATCAGCCAGTTCTTTTCTGACTTCCGAATTGTCCCAGTTTAGATCAGCCTGTGTGACATCATACAGATGCAGATAGTACTCATCCAGCTCCTTGACATATTCCCATGCAGGACCGCCAAACTTTGAATTCCAGTTATTCGGAGCACTGCCATCTGCTTTTCCTTTGCGGAAAAAGAAGTAATCTTTGTATTTCTCTTCGCCCTTTAAAGCCTTCTGAAACCAGACATGCCGCGTTGAAGCATGATTGAACACCATATCCAGCATGATATCAATGCCACGCTTTTTTGCTTCCCTGCATAATTCAGTAAAATCCTCCATGGTTCCATAGCGTGGATCGATTGCTCGATAATCTTCTACATCATAGCCATTATCCCGTTGCGGAGATACAAACATTGCATTAAACCAGATATACTCAATACCAAGCTTCTGCAGATAATCCAGTCTGGAAATGACACCCTGTAAATCGCCCCATCCATCTCCATTGGAATCCTGAAAGGATTTTGGATAAATCTGATATACTGTTTTCTCTTTAAAATTCATAGTGCCCTCCTATTTGTATGTGATGATATGAGCATCACCAGCTGCTATCTTTTCGTGCTGTTTTTCAAGTGTGATCGCTGTCCCGTCCGTAAATACCACTGGAGAAACAAGAGATTTTTCTTTCCTTTTGATAACATCCAACTCTACATCAACCAGTACGTCACCCTGTTTTACGACATCCCCAGCTTTTACGTGCGGGTGGAAGCCTTCTCCATTTAATTCTACAGTATCCATACCAATGTGAATCAGAACCTCTTTTCCGTTATCTGCCTTGATACCGTAGGCGTGGCCGGTCGGGAATGCGACCATGATGGTTCCGCTGAACGGAGCCAGAACACGGGTATCCTGTAATTCTACTGCAAAGCCGTCACCCATAGCTTTGGATGCAAATGCCTGATCCTCAACTTCTTCCATCGGCATACATATACCGCTCATTGGTGAATGGAAGCTTTCCTCTTCGGCCGAGACAATGACTGCAGCTTCCTTTTGCTGCAGTTTCTTTTTTTCAACAAGCAGAGTCAAAACAAACGGAATGATAATCGCCGCTGCCATAGCTGCAAGGAATGCCAGCCAAAATTGTGATTTTATGGAAATGATGCCCGGTAAACCGCCGACACCGATGCTGAAGGCCTGCACCCCGCATCCTACAGATATCACTGCTGCAGCTGCAGAACCGATCATGCCGCAAATCAAAGGAAAGCCATATTTCAGATTGACACCAAATAAAGCCGGTTCTGTAACACCGAGATAGCAGGATATCAGGGCCGGGATATTGATCTGCTGTGCTTTTTCATCCTTTTTCTGAAGAACTGCCATTGCAAGAACACTGGAGCCCTGCGCAATATTGGATAATGCAATCATTGGCCAGAGAATTGTACCGCCAAACATATTCGTCAGCGTTGTATCAATTGCATTCGTCATATGATGTAAGCCGGTCATAACGATTGGCGCATAGATCAGCCCAAATACCGCGGCAAACAAAACGCCAAAGCTGGAGGTTAGTCCGGTATAGACAATATCCGCAATTGCATTTCCTATTGTCCAGCCTACAGGTCCAACCAGAGTATGAGCAATAACAACTGCCGGGATCAGTGAACAGAACGGCACAACAATCATAGAAATGACAGCAGGACAGTGCTTACGGAAGAATTTTTCAAGATATACGAGGACAAAGCCTGCCATCATGGCTGCGATTACCTGCCCCTGATAGCCAATCATTTGAATCTGTGTGAAATCAAAATTCCATACAGGAATAGCGGAAGCCTCGGTTCCGGCTACCTGGAAGCCGTTTAACAGCTGCGGAGAAACAAGGGTTAGCCCAAGGATGATTCCAAGAATCTGTGTTGTTCCCATTTTTTTTAGTAATGGACCAGACGATACCCACCGGCAGCATGTGGAAGACGGCTTCACCAATCAGCCATAGAAAGCTGTATACGCCATTCCAGAACTGTGAGGCTTGGGCGAGCGTCTGTCCGTCAAACATCGCAATCTCGCCTATGATATTGCGAAACCCGAGAATCAGACCGCCGCAGATCAACGCCGGGATCAGAGGTGCGAAGATTTCTCCAAGAGCACCCATTATTCGCTGTAATACTGTCTGATTTGATTTTGCAGAGCTTTTCAGTGAATCCTTGGAAACTCCTTCAATGCCTGCATAAGCCGTAAATGCATTGTAAAATTCACTGACCTCATTTCCGATTATGACCTGAAACTGACCGGATTGTGTGAATGTCCCCTTTGCACTGGGAAGGGATTCGATTGCCGCAACATCTGCCAGCTCCGGCTTTACCAGTACAAATCGCATTCTGGTAACACAGTGAGAAACGGCCTGTATGTTCTCTTTACCACCGACGTATAGCAATAGTTTTTTTACATCTTCCTGAGACTTTTCCATAAGCTCCTCCTTAAACATGTACGTACATCTTAATACAACAACAGTATAACTTGTACGTACATGTATGTCAATATCTTTTTTAAATGATTATTCATTTCTGTAAAAGAACATATGCAGCAGGTAGCCGTCTATCCGGTAATGGTATTTCTAATAAAAAAGCCGGCAACTTACCGGCTCATGCTATTATGCTAATTTTACGCGTCTTGCGAAATCTTTAAATCGAAATTTATCCGGGCGGTGTCTTGCATTGGTATATTGAAAGATTCGTGCATCATCAAGATAGGAGCAGGACTCCACATTCACAACCATATCATACTGTTTCATATCCAGAACCTTCGTATCCAGACCGCTCACGTTCTGGCATGTGATTTCCTTTTCCGCATAGGCGATTTTCAGATGCAGGGTATCTTCAATATAGGAGTACAATGACTGTTCCAGAATCTCTTCGTTCAGCTCCGGAATAATAGAAGCATCCAGTATATCCGTATCCAGAATAACGGCTTCATGGTCAATGATCCGAACCCTTTGGACAAGCCAGATTTCATCCTCCGGGCTCATATGAAACAATTGCCGGATACGGGCATCCGGATGAGTTTTTTCAAGACAAATCACCTTTGTCTGCACATCCTGTTCCATTTTATCGGCAAGCTCCTTAAAGCTGACAACACCGGAAACCGGAAAGTCATAGCGCTGTCGGTCCAGAACAATACTTCCTCTTCCCTTGGATTTCTGTATATATCCGTTTTGTGCAAGCAGCAGCAACGCTTTTCGAATGGTATCTCTGGATGCTTCATAGATTTTCATAAGCTCATATTCACCGGGAAGCGTATCTCCGGCTGCATAGAGATTCTGTTCAATTCTTCCTAATATATCCTTGTAAATCGCTTCGTATTTCGACATTGTCATCACCTACTTGATTTTATCATGTACGTACAAATTCGTCAAAGGGAATTCTGTTTTCATAAAATCAAATATCGTATTCGCTTCGTACGGCTTCATATATCTGACGTGTAATCTCGTCGAAGCATACCAGATAAACAATCTTTATACAGGTTTCCTTTTCTTCCAGTATTGTCCGGATGGCAATGCGGGCAGCCTGTTCCAAGGGGAAGTGATATACGCCGGTACTAATGGCAGGAAAAGCGATGGAGGTTATATGATACTCCTTCGCCAGCTTCATACAGCTTCGATAGCAGCTTTCCAGCAACTCGCATTCCCCATGATTTCCACCCTGCCATATCGGACCCGGTGTATGAATTACATAGGAACAAGGCAGCCGGTATCCCTTTGTGATTTTTGCTTCTCCTGTCTTGCACCCGTGAAGGGTACGGCACTCTTCTAAAAGCTCAGGTCCGGCAGCACGATGAATTGCTCCGTCGACACCGCCTCCCCCAAGCAGGGAAACATTGGCTGCATTCACGATGGCATCCACCTGCAGGGTTGTAATGTCGCCTGATAAAATCTTTATCATCATATCATTCCCTCACTCATGAAATATCGTCTGAATGAAATTTTTCGGTCCGTGTCTATACAGCAGAACAATGCCTTCTTTGCCAAGGTCACGATAAATATCATCAAAATAAAACATGCCTGCAACAGAGGGGAACTGATTCCAGAATTCCTGTGTCACGGCACTGACCAGGATCTTATGCTGTAAGGCTTTTGTTTCCACCTGCAGCGCCTGTGAAAGAAGACCGAAGGCACGCTCCTTATGCGCTTCATATTTCTGTGTATAAAACTTATAGCTGCTGCAGGAAGCATTCCATGCCAGATAATTCGCAAGACCGTTTGTGAATGCCAGATGGTTTAACAGGCTGAGATATTTACGGGAACGCACAGGGAACTGCTTCTGAATCAGATACTTTGATAGCTCGAAGGTCAGATAATTCTGCAAAATATAGGTCATCTGTGAAACGATACGGGTATAATCAGCAATATGAATCAGATCAATCAGGATACAAAGCCCTTCCTCAGATTTCACAATGCGGTTTTCCTTTGTGCCGACAACCGCCATGATACAGACAGTCTTCAGCTGCTCCCTGTAATTGGGAAAAACAGCCTCAAAAAGCTCTTTATTAAAGGTCGGAAATTCTTCTACGATGCTTTCCAGCTGCGAGTCCAGCTCCTGTACGATATCCCTTCGTTTCGGATCAGCCTCCTTGTACTCCTGCAGCAGGTAAAAATGCTTTTCCTCTGTTACAGGTCTTCCTTCCAGAAATGCGGCAGCTATGCGATTGTCATACAGCATAAAAGACCCCTCCTTTTGTAATTCATTATATCACGTTTCCATCACCTGCGTGAATGTTTTGCCATATCCCTTATAAGATGCACATTCCAGGGGAAAGCTAACAGAGAGGATGTGATTATATGAGAAAAGAAGTATGGCGTGATGTGATTTTAAGCAGTGTGGCATTTCTTGCACTGATGTGGGTTGCTTTTTTCTGGGCCCAGAAATATTTCCCGATGGAGCAGGATAGTGCTGCAGTCGCCAAGGTGGAAGAAAAAAAGGTTGCGTATTTAACCTTTGATGACGGTCCCAGCAAGCACACGCAGGAGGTACTGGATATTCTGGATACCTACCATGTCAAGGCTACGTTTTTTGTGACGGGAAGCAATCCGGAGTATTACGACCTGATTAAGAAAGCGGATGCTAAGGGGCATGCGATCGGTATTCATACCTTCTCCCATGATTATGGCAAAATCTATTCCAGTGAGGAGGCGTATTTTGAGGATGTCAATAAAACGAATGCGCTGATTGAAAAACAGACGGGACATAAGGTGAATATCCTGCGCTTTCCAGGAGGCACCAGCAATACGGTATCCAGAAAGTACAGCAGCGGCATTATGAGTACGCTGGCAGCTTCTGTAACGCAAAAAGGGTATGAATACTATGACTGGAATGCTTCCAACGGGGATGGAAACTGTTATGTAGGCAGTGATTCACTGATCAATACGGCATTAAAGGAAATCAGGGATAAAAAAGAGGTAATGATTCTGATGCATGATGGAACCGGAAACAAGGCAACGGTAGAGGCGCTTCCTACGATTCTGAAAAGTATGCTGTCGCAGGGTTATGAGTTTCGTGTCATTGACTCTTCCACACCGGTATTTCATCATCATATCGCAAACTGAGAAAGTATGGTATAATATTTCATATGCAGTTGCTTGACAGGTGATGAAATATGAAAATAACAAGAGAAAAAAATCTGGATGAAATAAAAAACGGATATACAAAGGACAAACGTAATTTTTACCATTGTAATTTTTGCGATGCAGTGTTTGAGGATGGTGAAATTTTTCCGATAAACGGGCATTTTTACCGTGCCGAAAAGGCGGTGCAGATGCATATACAAAAGGAGCATGGTTCTGTGTTTGAACAGCTGCTGCAGCTGGATAAGAAATCCTGCAGTCTGACCGATGTGCAGAAAAAGCTCCTGCAGTATATTCATGAAGGGAAAACCGATAAGGAAATAGCCTCGCTGACAAGTACAAGTGCGTCAACCGTCCGCCATCAGCGCTTTGTTTTCCGAGAAAAAGCAAGACAGGCGAAAATGTATCTGGCTCTATATGAGCTATCGGTGGAGGGTATGATGGATAATCTGCTGGAGGTGCATGACCATGCCGCACAGGTGGATGAGCGCTATGTCGCAACCAGTGAGGATGAGGAGCAGGTGCTGAAGACGATGACGCTCTCTATCGATCCGCTGAAATTAAAGCAGATTCCGGCTAAGGAAAAAAAGAAAATAATCATACTACGAAAAATTTGTGAATTTCTGGAGCCGCATCAGGTATACAGCGAAGAGGAAATCAATGCCTTTTTAAAGCAGATATTCGAGGATTTTGTATCACTGCGCCGCTATCTGATTGAGTACGGCTTTTTGCATCGGACAAAGGATTGTCAGTTCTATTCAATGGATCTAGGAAGAATCCGGGAGGTGGAAGACCATGAATGAAAGCCTGCACTGGTATGAAAATGAGGATCAGGTAAAGCATGTCTCGCGCTGTATGCGAATGTATCCTTTCTAAGATAACGATGAAAGGAGGAGCATAGTATGCAAAGCATCGTACATGCTTACTGGAATGCAATACATGAGCTGCGTTTTCAAGATGTAAGAGAGTTGTTCTGTGATACTGCAGAAATTACATGGCCCAATACGGAGGAAGTCTTTACCCTTGATGAATTTATAGCTGTAAATGAAGCCTATCCCGGAGAATGGGAGGAAGAGGTTCTGAAATGCTATGAAACAGGGGATATGATTATAAGTGAAACAATGGTGAAGGGACAGGAAGTATCCTTTCTTGCCATTGGTTTCTTCACAATACAGGGAGGGAAAATCACTGCCCTGCGTGAGTATTGGACTGCTGTGGAAGCAGTCCCGGAATGGAGAAAAGAGCTGTTAAAAAGCAGATAGGGAATGCATGCATTCCCTGTCTTTTTATCTCACCATTCACGGAGCTTCTGACCGCCGTTCGATACATTGTAATTGTTTCAGCAGACGGATAAAATTATCATATAGATGTTAGATGGTGGATACTATCATCATAGGTATGGAAGAGCTTCTGCTGTTCGTCCCATTCGGTGGAAGTATGCATTGTAAAAGGAGCTGGTTTCATGAAGTTTGCGACAAGTCTTACCAGCCTTGCATGCTGGCTCATGGCAATCGTACCCGGTGTGTATCTGCTCGCCTATCTCAGTGCCCGATACCTTCATTTGCCATCTGCATATTATTATACAATACTGGCGCTGGCTGCCACCGGCTACGCAATATTCCTGTTCCTGGTGTATCGGCTGAAATGCCGTATTCACAATTCCGCGCGCAGCCGGGATGGGGAAACCTCGGCAGACTGCATGAACAGTGATCAGTAGGACGAAAGGGTTATTGAGTAAATAACCTTTTTTTCTCGTCTTTTTGTGATACAATTACGTAGTAAATGGCAGGTGTTTTTATGTTGAATGATACAATAGCCGCAATCTCCACAGCGGCAGTGGATGGGGCAATCTCCATCATCCGAATGAGTGGAGCGGATGCCTTGTCGATTGCGGACAGCATTCTGAATTTTAATGTAGGAGAGAAAAAAAGCCATACGATCAGCTATGGCTATGTTTATGATCAGGAGCACGATGAACTGATTGATGAGGTGCTTGTCAGTGTTTTTCGTGCACCGAAGACCTTTACCTGTGAGGATATCGTAGAAATAAACTGTCATGGCGGACGGTTTATCACAAAGAAAATTCTGCGGCTGTGTCTTGCGCATGGCGCACGTCTTGCGAATCCCGGTGAATTTACACAGCGTGCTTTCTTAAACGGCCGGATTGATCTGACGCAGGCAGAAGCTGTGAATGACATGATACAGGCAGATACCGATGAAAATGCACGCATGGCTGTGCAGGGTATTCGCGGAAGCGTCAGAAAGCTGCTGGAGCCCCTGATTCAGGATCTGCTGGATATTATCGCAAACATTGAGGTAAACATCGATTATCCGGAGTATGATGATGTGGAGCAGCTGAGCAGCGACATCATTCAGCCAAAGGCTGAGGAATGGATGGTGCGTATCCGGCAAATTCTGGACCGTGCACAGAGCGGTCAGCTGTTGAAGGAGGGCATCAAAACAGCAATTGTCGGTAAGCCGAATGTCGGGAAAAGCAGCCTTTTGAATGCGCTGCTTGAGGAAGAGAAGGCGATTGTGACAGATATCGCAGGAACAACACGCGATATAGTGGAAGGACATATCCATTTGCAGGGACTGACTCTGAATCTGATTGATACGGCAGGAATACGGGATACAGAGGATGTTGTGGAACAAATCGGTATCCGGCGAAGCTTACAGGCAATTTCCGAGGCACAGCTTGTAATCGTCGTACTGGACAGCAGCCATGCACTGGATGCGCAGGATGAGGATCTGCTGGAGCTGACGAAGGATAAGACGCGTATCATTGTATACAATAAAACCGATATCTCCCATCGCTGTGAGGGCATATGCATATCCGCAGTCAGTGGTGAGATTGAGCCTTTGATGGCAAAGATACATGAACTGTTCGACAGTCATCAGCTGGTACTGCAGGAGCCGCTGCTGCAAAATGAGCGCCAGATCTCTTTAATGATGAAGGCAGAGAGCTGTATGCGGCAGGCGCTTGCTGCCATGAAGTCGAAAATGGAGCTGGATATCGTTGCTATCGATATACAGGAAGCCTATACAGCCTTAAAGGAGATACTCGGGGAAGTCCATCGTGAGGATCTACTCGACACCTTATTCTCCAATTTCTGTCTGGGGAAATAAGCAGGAGGGAAAAATGTTATGAATACATTGATCGATACACATTGTCATATCACCTGTGATGCCCTGTATGAGCGCATTGACGAGGTATTGGAGAATGCAAGGCAGGCAGGAATAGAAAAAATGCTCATCATCTGTACGGATTTTACTGAATATGAGCGTGCACAGCAGCTAAAGGAGCGCGAACCGGAGCGCTTTGATATCGCACTGGGCTTTCATCCGAACGATTTGTACGCTTTTCAGGAAGCCGATTATGAGCGGCTGGAGGAGCTGCTGAAACAGGAGCGCATTATTGCCGTCGGTGAAATCGGACTGGATTATCATTGGGATGATGTAAAGCCGCAGGACCAGAAGACCGGCTTTATCCGGCAGATCAGGCTTGCGCAAAAATATAACAAACCGATTCTTATTCATATGAGAGAGGCAACGAAGGATACGCTGGACATTCTGAAGGATATGGGTCCGCTGAAGGGGATCATGCATTGCTACAGCGGAAGTAAGGAAGTGGCTATGGAGCTGATAAAAATCGGGTTTTATATATCCTTTGGCGGGCCGCTTACATTTAAAAACTCAAGAGGGGCTCCGGCTACGGCAGAAGCGCTTCCTTTGAACCGGCTGTTTGTGGAAACTGACAGTCCCTATCTGACGCCGCATCCGTTCAGGGGCAAGCAGAATGAGCCGATGTATGTCAGATATACATTTGACAAGCTGTGTGAAATCAAAGCGGTGGAGAAAGATCTGGCGGCAGAGCAGCTGCGGAAAAATTATGAGGAATTATTTTTAAAATAAGTATATATGCAGCTGATGGACATCTTAAATTGTAAAAAAAGAAAGTCACCTATCCAACAGATGGAAAGAGCGGCTGATAAAGAAAATGCTGTCATGTGCATAAGAGAAAACCTTTCGCGCATGAGTCATCCTACCTGCTGTTGCTTTTGATAGAAGTATTCAAAAAAGTAGACGATTTTTAAAAGTCGTCTACCTTTTCAGTAGTCATCAGGTACTGGTAAGCAGGGTACAGCATGTATTACATCAGGATTGCCTTGCCTCTGTATCAGGTATTGATATGTATGAGACACACTGCTTGAATTTGAAAATGCGGATTTGATTCCTGCTACAGCGCTATTTCCAAGCACAGAATTACACAACTGCATGATTAGGGAAAAACGCTATGTAAGTCTTCTGATAAAGGACTTATCCATGGACAAGCATATGTTATGAATAAAAAAAAGCCTTTTTTCAAAGGCTTATCAGCAGAAATGGTCGGAATGACAGGATTTGAACCTGCGACCTCTTGCTCCCGAAGCAAGCGCACTACCAAGCTGTGCTACATCCCGATGTCCTATACTATTTTATTCCGTTTTATGAAAATATGCAACAAAAAAAAGCGCATTTTCATAAAAAAGCGCTATCTTTTGAAATTTTTGATTTTCTGGAAGGTATCTTCGCTGATCACATGCTCAATATGACAGGCTTCTTCCTCTGCTGTATCCGGTGCAACACCAAGTACATCCTCCAGAAAGGAACGAATAGTCGTATGACGCTGATACACCTTGACAGCCAGCTCTCTTCCCTCCGGAGTAAAATGAATATCCCCATAGGTTTCCTGCTGAACAAGTCCTTTTTCCTTTAATACATTCATAGCCTTATTCACACTTGGCTTGGAAACATCCATTTTTTTTGCCACATCCACACAACGGATCTTGCCGTTTTCATTATCCAGGATCAGCAGAGTTTCCAGATAATCCTCCAACGATTCACCTAATATCACCTTTATCACCTCAATGCCTTTTCATCAATATACCACATATTTGTTATTCTGAACATAAATTTTTATATTTCTCTTCCTTGAATCCGACCGCAATTCCTTTTTCACAGATCAGCAGCGGACGCTTGATCAGCATACCGTTTCCGGCAAGTAAATTCAGCTGCTCCTCCTCGCTAAGCTCCTTCAAACGATCCTTCAGCTTCAGCTCCTTGTAAACATTTCCGGAGGTATTAAAAAATTTTTTTAATTCCAGTCCACTCTGTTTTACCCACGCACGAAGCTCCTCCACAGTAGGTGTTTCTTCAACGATATGGCGAATTTCCAGCTCCATTTCGGCATCCTGCAGATATTTCTTTGCTTTTCTGCATGTTGAGCAGGTTGGATATTCAATAAACAGCATACGCATAATTTCAGTCTCCCATCTTTTTTATAATCATAACCAAGAATACATGAAATTGCAAATACATTGCCTGTAGGAAGGGTACAATAAGCAAATGTAATGAATAATTCCTATTTATATATCAGGTAGAAATGCAATCTGCTTTCGATAAACATGCAAAGGATTTCATACATCATGAATTGCGGCATGTTTTTGGTAAAGCATGCCTACATCCGTTTCCAGCCATCGTATAAACATTCATAAGGTGATATCCCGGTTCCTGTTAAAAGCCTGTAACAAAAAAAGGGTACCGTGATGTACCCAATAAATTTACTGATTGAAGTAAAAGCCGTCGAAGGTGTATTTATAAACCCGGTAAATATACTTTTCACCCTCCATGGTAAAGGAACGAATCAGCGTATGGTCACTGTCATATTCCTGGAAATTAAATGCCATACCACTGTCCACAACAGTATTGCCACCGATATTCTGCACGCTGGATACATAGGGGGAATACGGAACATCAAATGTATCCACAAGCTCATAGGTGCCCTTGCTTTCATCTACCAGATATTTGTAATATTTGCTAACAGCATCCTCTGCCTTCACCTCGGTAGGGATATTCAGCTGACTCCAGTCATAGGCTGTATTCGTGGAAGAGTATCCGAAATTATTATTGAACATATACAGATAATACTGACCATCCGCAAGAGAATCGTCTTCCACATAGGTTATGGAATGCTGTCCGGTCTGCGAGGTGAAGCTGTTCGCCTTATCCAGCAGCAGGTCTGCATAGTCACTGTCTTCCCAATAGGTTTTTTCTCCCATCATATACGCTATTTCCGGTGTACCATAGATATCCGTGATTTTGACGATGGTGCTAGTTTCCCGGCTGCTTACAAGAATTTCATTATCTCCCATCCACTGAATGGTATTCAGGTGTGTCCAATCCAGCTCGTCGTTGTCTTTGTCGTATACAGAAGCCTTATAGGTAGGAAACAAATCCCCCATATCCACGACCTGAGACACGGCACCGCTGGAAACATCAAGGCGGATAATCATATCCTCAACAGTATCCTTTGTCGTATCGGTCGCGAGAATCAGCATATCTCCGTTCTCATCAAAGACATAATCATGATGCAGATCATAGTTTCCCAGATCAAATACATTGGTAATCTGTCCCAGTGCATCCATCTCAGCCATCTTATCCGTGGCGATACTGTAATACATGCGTTCATTCGCAAACAGCAGACGGTGGGAGCGATAGCCTTCAATTGGAACCTCACCGCGCAGGATACCGTTGTTATCATAATAATACATGAAGTCATCCTCATCACTGTCATTACCGAGAATAACATACAGACCATCGCTGAGTTCTTCTCTGCTGCTACCTTCCTTTGTTTCCAGCTGAATGGATTCGTTTCCTCTTAGGGAACCGCAGGTATAGGTATATGTGACATCCTTATTCGTACCGTCTTCATATTCCATATGCAGGGTAATCGTATTCTCGTGATCCGGTATCAGACCAATCAGCTGATATTCGTGTGTTCGCGTATAATCGCTGTTCAATGTGCGTGTGAAATCCGCAATCTTATCATCCTCCACATGAATCGTGTAGCTGATTTTCGCCCCCTGTGCAGTTGTGAAATAAGTATACATGGAAAGTGTGTTTGTACCAAACGGGTTATAGACCATCAAAGCATTGTTTTCGCTGTGGCTCCCCTGTGCAATCTGTTCATCCAGAGTTTTACGAATGGTATTCTGCTTTTCCACATTATAAATTTCCTTTACTGCTGTTTTTCCGGAAACAATACTGCCAATCGTATTTGTCGTATTTGGCTTGGACAGCCAGGCCACCAGACATAGAGATACCGTCACAATCGTTAAAATCATAGCACTTCTTTTCTTTTTGTTCATTTTTATCACCACAGCTATTGTATCAATGCTCTGTGAAGTTTTTCTGAAGCAGCTGTGAACGCTTTTCAAAAATAAGGGCAATACCATGTGAATCCTGCTGCAGTTAAAAAGACAGTCCGAAGGGACTGTCCATATTATCTGTGGTATAGCTTTTTCGTCTGATATCTGTCTTCGCATGTCAGATTGACATTCAGCTTGCGGAAGGTATTCGCATCCACCTGGGACAGAATCACCGTGCTGTGTGCTTCGCAGTCCTTCAGCTTATCCAGCTGCTGCAAGGCTAGATGTGATACCGGATTGGTGGTTGCACTGATAGATAGCGCAATCAGAATTTCATCCGTATGCAGTCTCGGGTTATGATTTCCCAGAGAGTTCACCTTCAGCTTCTGAATCGGCTCGATGATGTTTGGTGAAATCAGTGGAATTTCATCGTTAATATTACCCAGTGCCTTCAATGCATTCAGCAAAGCGGCAGAGCTTGCCCCCAGCAATGAGGTTGTTTTTCCTGTTACGATCCGCCCGTCCGGCAATTCGATTGCCACAGCCGGTGCCTCTGTTTCTTCAGATTTATCCAGTGCGGGTTTCACAACATTTCGCTCCTCAGGCTGAATGTTCGCCTGTGACATGATGATTTCTATCTTACCGATGGTATCTTCACTCGTATGTCCTTTTTTATAATCTACTCTGGCTTTATAATAGCGGCGTATGATCTCATCGCTGCTGGCACGCTTTGCGGCCTCATCATTCATAATGCAGTAGCCTGCCATATTCACACCCATATCCGTTGGAGATTTATAAGGGCTTGTTCCAAGGATTTTCTCAAACATGGCATTCAGAACCGGAAAGATTTCAACATCACGGTTATAATTCACGGTCGTTTCGCCATATGCCTCCAGGTGGAACGGGTCGATCATATTGATATCGTTTAAATCCGCAGTTGCAGCCTCATATGCCAGATTCACCGGATGCTTCAGCGGAAGGTTCCAGATCGGGAAGGTTTCAAATTTCGCATATCCCGCCTTGATCCCGCGTTTGTGCTCATGATAGAGCTGAGACAGGCAGGTTGCCATTTTACCGGAGCCGGGTCCCGGTGCCGTTACAACGATCAACGGTTTTGTTGTTTCTATGTATTCATTCTTGCCGTAGCCTTCATCGGATACGATCAAAGGTATATTGTTCGGATACCCTGCGATTGGATAATGCAGATAAACATGGACACCCAGATGCTCCAGATGTGCTTTAAAGGTATCTGCGGAAGCCTGATTCGCATATTGTGTGATGACAACACTGCCGACGTACAGCCCGGTATCACGGAATGCATCAATCAGACGCAGCACCTCAACATCATAGGTGATGCCCATATCGCTTCGTATCTTGTTTTTCTCTATATCATTCGCGGATACCGCAATGACGATTTCCACTTCCTCTTTCAGCTCAAGGAGCATTTCCAGTTTACTATCCGGCTGAAATCCCGGCAGAACTCTGGCAGCATGGTGATCATCAAACAGCTTTCCGCCAAACTCCAGATATAATTTATTGTCAAAATTGCTGATCCGTTCCAAGATGTGCTTGGATTGCAGTTTTAAATACTTGTCATTATCAAATGCCACTTCTTTCATCGTTCCACTCCTTTTCAACCCACTATTTCGTATTATACCAAAAAAGACATGCATTTACTAATTAAATGGGAAAAAATCGGGAATATTTTATGATGTACAGCGGATTCATATGCAGGAAATGACAAGTTCTTAAGATTTTTCTTTTTATATAGATATCTGTCCTGAAATGCTTTATAATAATAATGCACTTTTGCGCCTGTAAAGAATCACGTGAACAGTAAATCACAATAAAATAGTAATACTGGAAGGAGAATTGTCATGGAAGAAGTTATAAAGATTGAAGGAAAGCATGCATTAGAGGGGACAGTTAGAATCAGTGGTTCGAAAAATGCCACGGTTGCACTGATCCCGGCCGCCATTCTGGCAAATGGACCAGTTACTATTTGTGGAGTTCCTGAAATATCTGATGTACAATCCCTGTCTGTACTGCTGAGAGATCTGGGTGTTCTGGTGGACATCCGTTCTTCTGATACCATTGTTATAGATCCAACTTCAATGGAAAATCGTCCTCTGGTACAGGACGCTGTAAATAAACTTCGCGCTTCCTATTATTTCATGGGAGCACTGCTGGGCAAATACGGCCATGTGGAAATTAAAATGCCGGGAGGCTGCTATCTGGGACCCAGACCGATTGATTTGCATTTAAAGGGCTTTGAAGCATTAGGAGCTGAAATACGCTATGACCACGGCTCCTATATTCTGGATGCACCACAGCTGACAGGAACCAAGATATTTCTGGATATCGCCAGTGTGGGAGCGACCATCAATATTATGATGGCTGCCGTTCATGCAAAGGGAAGAACAACGATTGAGAATGCCGCCAAGGAACCGGAGATTATTGATGTGGCAACACTGCTGAATAAAATGGGTGCCAATATCCGTGGTGCCGGTACAAATGTTATTACGATTGACGGTGTGGATCAGCTGGCCGGATGCTTTCATGAAATCATCCCGGACAGAATTGAGGCCGCCACGTATATCGTGCTTGCCGCCGCAGCCGCAAAGGAGGTACGTATCGACAATATTATTCCGCATCATCTGGAGGCACTGCTTTCCAAGCTGAAGGAAATCGGTACAGATTTGGAAATCGGTGTGGATAATGTGGTGATTCGCGCTTCCAGGGACTTAAAGGCTGCGGATATCAAGACACTGCCATATCCGGGCTTTGCGACAGACATTCAGCAGCCGCTGACAGCACTGCTGACGCAGGCACAGGGACAGTCGATTGTAACGGAAACGATTTATACAGAACGGTTTAAGCATTGTCAGGAATTAAATAAGATGGGGGCAAACATCAATGTAATGATACCGAGCTCCTTTATCAATGGGCCAACACCGTTATCCGGTGCCGAGGTCTATGCGACAGATTTAAGATGCGGTGCCTGTCTTGTGATTGCAGGACTGATCGCAGATGGTGTGACAACCATACACAACATCTATCATATTGAACGCGGATATGAGCATATCGATGAAAAGCTTACAGCTCTCGGCGCAAAAATATGGAGAGAAACAGTAGAATAAGCAAAGAGAAGAACGGCTGGTAACGGCGGTTCTTTTTTCGATTCCTGAATTACCGCAGGCAGTGGTGCTTCCGTTTATTCATTCTGCCGGATATGGAAGTTTCTATTCTGCGAAAATGAGACGAGAAATGTTAAAGGGTTAGGCAACCAGCCTTCACTGCGCATAGAAAAAAATCGCAGGCAGACCTTCGAATATGATATACTGTCCTTAATACAGGGTCTTGTTTCCTGTGAAATATGGCAGATAGGAGAATGTATATGAAATTAAGAGAACATCTGTATCTACTTTCCGGAGGTGTATATGGCAAGCTGGGAAATGTCTATGCCCTTCAGCATGACAGCGGTTATATTCTGATTGACTGCGGACGATATGATGCACTGGATATCATACGGCAGAATATGGCTTACTGGAATATATCCGAACACAAAATCACGCATGTTCTTTTGACGCACGGTCATGATGATCATGCGGGCAGTTCTTCCTGGTTTCAAAGCATGGGGGCACAAATTTATGTAGGTGCGGGTGATGAAAAGAATATGATCACCGGAAATTTCGGACCGGAAAGCCCATTTACCAACCATGTGATGCCACCGTGTCATCCGGATGTATGTATTCACGAGGATATGGATATTTCCGCAGGAGGTCTGTGTATCCATGCACTGCGCATGCCGGGACATACCAGCGGCTCCATGCTTTATCATGTAATGCTGGATAAGGAGGCAGTGCTTTTCAGCGGTGACATGTTTTTTGCGGATGGAGAAACCGGTGAAGCAGCCTATACCGGATGGAAAGGCGATATGGCATATGACGGCTTACGTTTGCTGGAAAGCTTTCAAAAGCTCTGGCGGCTTCAGCTGCATCCGGATATGGTAGCCGGCGGACACGGTATACCGGTGATCGGCAGCCATGCAGATCAGATAATTATGCTGGCATATAAATACGCAATGCTGAACAACCGCTAGTTTCCATATACTCTTTCCTATAAACGGCGTATAATAAAGCTGTATAAAAGGAGGAGAAACAAATGAAAAGAATGATTGTGAATGCGGATGATTTCGGCTTCAGTGAGGCGGTAAATCATGGCATATTAAAGGCTATGCAGGAAGGAATTGTCACATCGACTTCAATTATGGCGAATATGCCCGGCTTTGCCCATGCAGTTCAGCTGTATCACGAGCATCCGGATATGGCTGTGGGTGTTCATCTGAATCTTACCTGTTATCGTCCGCTACTATCCACACATCAAACCCTGGTTACGGAAACCGGCTATTTCCACAAACAGGACGATGTTGCAGGTTATAGTGAATCGGAAATGTATGAAGAATTAAAGGCACAGATAGACTGTGTTCTTGCGCATGGTATTCGGATTGATCATCTGGATTCTCATCACCACATTCATACAACTCAAAAGCTGCAGAAGGTGATGGAAAAACTGAATAAGGAATATGCATTGCCATTTCGCGGCGGCTTTGCATATCCCGTATCCTTTCCGCATGCGCAGCTTTGCATGGATTTCTATGATTCCGGAGTAGGTGACGGATTTGATGTGCCATCCCGCCTATATTGATCAGTTTCTGTATGAAACAACCTCATATTCATGGAAGCGCATGAAGGAGCTGGAAATCCTGTGCAGTGAAGAAGCGGCTGCTCTGCTTCAGCGATATCAGATACAATTGTGTACCTATAAGGAAGTATAAAACATAACGACACGGGGGTGATGCTTATGCTGAGAATAGCGATATTGGAAAATGAAGAGGCTGCGAAAAACATCATGTTTTCTCTTGTACAGTACCTGCAGGAGGAGGACTGCTGCTTCTACTGCTTTAAAAAGATATCCCAGTTCGCAAAAGCGGAGGCGGAGAAGGAATTTCATGTCGTAATTTTTCATGAAAAAATGGAAGTTCCCAGAATAACACAATCCTTTGTTTTACGTAAGCCTCAGCGTATCATCATCTATACAAAGGCGAAAATCAGTGCATCCGAACAGCAGATTCTTCCGTTTTCACGTATATTTTATGTGGAACGAAAACATCTCCAATCAGAGATGGAGAGAATTCTTCCTCATATGCAAAAGCTTCTCCGCAATCAGGATGAGTATTTGTTCTCTTATAACAATGTAAAGGTGCCATTGAAAATCAGCGATATTTATTATATTGAGAAAGAAGGAAAGCTGCTTGTATATCATACACGGCGCGGGGAATTCCGTGAACGTAAGAATATGAAGGATGCCTATGAAATCTTTAAACCGTATAACTTTCTCTGGATTCATGTCAGCTATCTGGTAAATATTATGTATATTATGAAAATTGAGAATGATATGGTCATGCTGCCATCGTTGCATCTGCCCATTTCCAGATCGAAGAAAGCAGAGGTATTAAGCGCCTTCCATAGCTTAATAGAGTAAGATCACAAAATTCCATTTACCTGTAAATTATTCCAAAAAAATTTACATATATGCGATGTTGTATATAATAAACGTGTAAACGGCATTACAAAAGAAAGAGAGCGGTGAAAAGATGGGAAAGTTAGCAGTTAACTATAACGGAGTATCTTCTGCGCAATTTGTTTCTATTGATGTAAAATCGACCTATTGGCCTGGTAGTGGTTCAATTCAAATGGTACTATGAGAAAGAAGTCAATTATTCTTTTCATCTTATTACTTTGTATGGCTTTTGGTGTTGTTTGCTATGTAACGTGGATGAGAGGTATAGAAGAAGCTATTCATTTCATTAAGGAAGATAGCCCAAGAGAAATACTTTGGGGAGAGTCACTGGCCGAGAAAGATTTTGTAGAATTAGATTCTTCTGCCAGGGATGCGACTGTCCTGTTTCATTATGATGATTCCATTATCAATAAAGAACAGTTGCTTACGGTAACAGTTAGCTGCAATGGGTATAAGACAAGCCGGGCTTTCAATTTGACAATTGTTGACAGGGATCCTCCAATTATAAAATATACGGGACCAGTGAAAATAGAAAGTGATCCCAACGTTAGATTAAGTGATTACCTGAAGGTTTATGATGTTCGACCCTATGATAAGGTGGTGTTTGATTTGCAGGAAAAAGATGGGGATAAAGCATACCGCTATTATGAATATACCTGTGATGAAAATAACCAGACCTGTAGTTTTGATGAGGATGCTGTTGGCGTTCATACTGTTCATATATCTGCGTATGACGGGCATGGGAATCAGGCATATAAAACAATAAAGATTATCGTTACATCCCCTGCCTATCATTGAAAATTTGGACTCTAATATTGCTTGGGGATTCTAGTAGAAATGAGATTATGGGAAGTATAACGTAGGTAAATTACCAATTATTCCAAATTTCTGCAAATTATTCCACAACCCTTTACAGCAGCTGTTCAGCGAATATAATAAAGGTGTAAAAGAAATAACAAAGAAAAGAGAGCGGTGAGAAAATGGGACAGTTAGCTAGTTAGATTATTCTGGAACTTGTCATTAGAAGCTGATGCGTGAAAGGGTTTCTTGTATAGGAGCTTGTCAGTGAAAAGAAAGTTATTCGAATATCATAATAATCTAACGTAAAACGGAAATACGGTGTGGATCATCGGAAGTTTAAGCCTGAAGAAGAACTGGTGACAGCAGACAAGGTATCAGGAAATGATATGAGTGATTGTATCAACTGGTAAAACAGAAAACTCCAAGGTAATTTGAATGTTAATACAAGTAGACAAATCGAACGGCTGTTGAATATCGATGGTTAAGTAAATAGATCTATATCTTATGACCGGCTGGACTATGATTTGATGGGAAAGCAAGCGTTTAAGGAGAAACTGATGAGAAACGAAACATGAGAATTGTTGTCCGTTACAAAGATCAGGATGTGTATCCGGTTAACAAAAAGATGTCATAAGGAACCTGAAACTATCTAAACTGATGAGATTGGAAGGATATCATAAGAACCATCACTTCCGGCAAAGTCAGGAAAAAATATAGAAAGCATCAGGAGGAATGCAGATTACGTAAGAAGCAGGGAGAAAGCAAATCAGCAACCTGCAACAGATATGGTTGAAAGAAAATACTGCAGATTCCATTAATAGTTCAAATACGAAGCGTTCATTGAAAGCTTGTCATGATGTATTGTAATTTGATTTGAATCCTAAGATTTGTATCTTATACAAAGACATAGATAAGAAGAAATGGATGTGATAAAATACAAGTAAATGATAAAGCCTCTGGCACATGTGAAATGCTGTCAGAGGTTTTTTTGGTAATCCGCAATTAGATAGGGTCGACTAAAAGTTGGCTTCAAAAATTGTAGGGTTGAAAACCCTATGAGTGTTTAAAGGATTATTAACTAGGGAGCAGAGATGTTGAAATCTCTGCTCCCTTTATAATGGGTGATTTGAATCTGTATGATTGAAATCAATATATTCTGTTAATTTGTCATATAATTCTTCGAATCTTATGTCAATGTATCCTCGTAATTCTTCAATTTCAAATTTCATTTCATTGCTTTGAAGATTTCTGAAATATTCGATCAATTCGATAATGTCTTGTGCATCCATGATCATTTCTCCCTTGGTTCTAGGCTGAATGTTGCGTTTGAATCGAGTACATACATTACGCGATTGCGGAAGCGAGACCAGTTGGTGTAGCCATTGGCGTTGTTCTTGATACACTTGATAATCTTGTTTCGATTCTCAATGATCG